>Ga0268299_1002369_pt1 | contig 23000 bp, 18 predicted proteins | sample NOBtaG_FD_193484 | JGI IMG/M metagenome (GOLD analysis project Ga0268299, IMG submission 193484) | Activated sludge microbial communities from bioreactor in Nijmegen, Gelderland, Netherland - NOB reactor | ecosystem: Engineered > Bioreactor > Aerobic > Activated sludge | place: Netherlands... | reverse complement strand
TCTTCCGCGCCTTCGAGCAGGCCGACAACTCGATCTCGCGTCGCTTCGGCGGCACCGGGCTGGGGCTGGCGATCTCGGCGCGCCTGGTGCAGCTCATGCAGGGGCGCATCTGGGTCGAGAGCGAGATCGGGCGCGGCAGCGCCTTCCACTTCGAGATCCGTCTGGAGCCCGCCCCGGCAGCGCGCGGCGAGGCGGCGGCGGTCGTCGACGCCGCGCGCACGAACGCCGCCGCCGGCGCGCCGGCGACCGGCCGCCCGCTGCACGTGCTGGTGGCGGAGGACAACCAGGTGAACCAGAAGCTCATCCTCAAGCTGCTGCAGAAGCACGGGCACTCGGCGGTGACCGCGTCGACCGGGCGCGAGGCGCTCGACTCGCTGGCGCGCGAGACGTTCGATCTCGTCCTGATGGACGTGCAGATGCCGGAGATGGACGGTTTCGAGGCGACCGCGGCGATCCGCGCCGGCGAGCGCGAGCGCGGCGGCCACCTGCCGATCATCGCCATGACCGCGCACGCGATGAGCGGCGACGAACAGCGCTGCCTCGACGCCGGCATGGACGGCTACGTCGCCAAGCCGATCGACGTGAAGCGCCTGTTTGCCCTGCTCGACGAGCTGCGTGGGGCCTGAGGCGCCTCGCCGCGCTGTCCCAGGGCTTGCGTTTGGTGCCCCGATTCCGGAGTGTGCTGCAGGTGGCCGCCCCTCTCGTCGTCATTCCCGCCCTCAACGAGGAGCGCACCATCGGCTCGGTGGTCGAGGGTGTGCGCGGTCTGCAACCGCCGGTGGACATCCTGGTCGTCGACGACGGCTCGCGCGATCGGACCGCGGAGATCGCCCGCGCCGGCTCCGCCCTGGTCCTCTCTCACCCGTTCCGGCTGGGTTATGGAGCCGCCCTGCAGACGGGCTACAAGTTCGGCCGCGCACAGGGATATTCGCACCTGGTGCAGATGGATGCCGACGGCCAGCACGCTGCGCGCGACGTGCCGCGCCTGCTCGAGCCATTGTTGCGCGGCGAGGCCGACGTGGTGGTCGGCTCGCGGTTCGTCGCCGACAGCGGCTACGAGATGGATCCGCTGCGGCGGGTGGGTCGCGACGTCATGCGGCGCCTGCTCGCGCTGCTCGGGGGGCCCGACATCGCCGACCCCACGAGCGGGTTCCAGGCCTTCTCGCGGCCGGCGTTCACCTACTGCTGCTCCGACTTCTATCCCACCGACTTTCCCGACATCGACGTGCTCCTGATGCTTCACCGCCAGGGCTTCCGCATCGCGGAAGTGCCGGTGCGCATGGCGCCCAATCCGCCGACGCGCACTCCGATGCACATCGGCCTGGGGACGCTCTACTACTCGTACAAGATGCTGCTCGCGACCCTTCGCAGTGCGACGTCGTCGCGCGGCCTGCCGAGTTGACGGAGGCGACATGCCCTACGCGAACATCGATCCCGAGACGCTGCGGCGTCTGATGATCGAGCAGCCCGAAGCGGGGTCGACCCGCGTCGTCGCGCTGCTGGTCAGTGTCGGCTTTCTTCTGGTCGTGCTCAATCTCGTCCGCCAGGGGCGCCTGAAGGAGGAGTACACGCCGATCTGGATGCTGGTGGCGGCGGGCATCATGCTGCTGAGCGTCTGGTTCGATCTGCTGCGCGGTCTCACCCGTCTGGTGGGCGCGTGGACGCCGAGCTCGACCCTCTTCTTCCTGGGCGAGCTGTTTCTCCTGGTTCTCTGCCTGAACTATGCGGTACGCCTGTCGCGCCTCAGCACGCAGGTGACGCAGCTCGCCCAGGAACTGGCTCTGTTGCGGGCGCAGGCGCGACGCCCATCCGAGGGTGTCGCGGCCTCGCAGGAGTGAGGGTGAGCGGATCTCGCTCGCTCGCGCCAGACGCCGAGTTCTGGGACGCCGGCGGGCTCTACCGCGCCAGCGACCATCCCGTCGGCGGGCTCTTCGCGCGCCAGCGCATCGCGTACCTGCTCGCTCGCGATCTGCTCGCCGGCGTTCGGACGCTGCTCGACGTGGGCGCCGGCAACGGCCTCTCGAGCCGCTACTTCCCGTCGGCGATCCACGTGGTCGCCTGCGATGCTGCCGCCGGGATGCTGCGGCAGAACCCGCAGCGTGATCGGGTACGGTGCTCGGCCACGCGCCTGCCGTTCGCCGACCGATCGTTCGACGCGGCCACCTGCTGGGAGCTGCTGCACCACCTGGACGAACCCGCGCAGGCGGTGGCCGAGATGTTGCGCGTGTCGCGCCGTCGCGTCCTGCTGTTCGAACCCAACCGCATCCATCCGGGGCACCTCGTCCTCGGACTGACCCGGGCGAGCGAGCGGCGTTCCTTGCGGTTCTCCCCCGGCCATTTGCGCCGGATCGTGGCGGCCGCCGGTGGGCGGACGGTGCTCCACGTGCGCTGCGGGGTTCTGTTCCCCAACGTCACGCCGCTGCCGGTGGCGCGCCTGCTCGCAGCGCTGCCCTACCGCCTGCCGCTGATCGGCATCTCGCAGATGGTCGTGGTCGAACGGGGCGAGCGGTGAGGCCGGGTACGTCCAGGGACTGGCCCCGGTGGACGACGGCGGTGGCCGTGATCGCGGTGGCGGCGCCCTTCGCGCTCGCAAGCGTCGCCAACCCTCTGCCGCTCCTGGTGAACTATGGGGATGGCTGGGCGCATCTCACGGCCGTGCGGCGAACCATCGACCTCGGCCCCTTTCCGGGAGATCTCTTCATTCCCGCGCGTCCCTCGCCGCCGTACTATTCGCTCTCTCACCTCGTGTTTGCCGCTGTCTCGCTCGCTACCGGTGTGCCGCCGCACGAGATTCTGCTTGCGAGCGCCCCCCTCGCCGTCGCTCTGATCGTCGCCGCGGTCTTCCTCTGGGCCCGCGAGATCACCGGAGACACCTGCGCCGGGCTCGCGGCGGCTGCGATCGAACCCCTGGTCTCGATGCCGGCAGCGCCTTGGCAGGCGGCGGTATTCCCCCGCTCGCTGGCACTCGTTCCTGCGTCGCTCGCCTGGCTCGCCTACCTCCGCGGGCGCACCGGCCGGCGCTGGCCCTGGCTGGCCGCTGCCGCCGTTCTCCTGGGCCTGTGCCTGGCGACTCATCTCTTCACCGGCGGGTTGTGTGTCATCGGCCTGGTCCTGCACGAGGCCGCGCTTGCGCGCCGTCCCTCGCTCCGCTCTCTGCTCGCGGTTCTCGCCGGCGGCGTCGCCGTCGCCTCACCCTGGCTCGCGAGCTTCGTTCTGGCCGGGCGCGAGGGCGGCGAGGCACACGTGGTCTTCACCGCCGCTCGCGCAAGCTGGGCTCCGTTCGCCGCCTACCCCCGTCTCCGCGTCCTGGGGTTCGACTTCTTCACGGCCGCTCTCCCGCCGCTTCTCTGGGCCGCGGTCGCTCTCGGCGCGTTCCGGGCTGCGCACAGGTGGCGCCGGGGCGGAGCAGGGCTGGGCGACCGCTTTGCTCTGCTCGCTTCGTTGACCGGTCTCGCGCTCGTGTTCACGCCGCTGTTCTCGTTCGCCGTGGCTGCGTTCGGCGTCTGGGCTGGTCGCCTGGCGCTGGTCGTCCCCCTCTCACTCCTCGCTGGGCTGGGCGTTGCGTGGCTCGCCGGCGGACTGCGTGCGCGCGGGCCGCTGCGCGCCGGCTGCGCAGCGATCCTGGTGGCGATCACGGCGTCGGCCGGCCACGCGCTCTGGTCGAACGCGACCCAGCATCGCGAGTTCGGCGCGGCCCTGCGCCGTCAGGGGCCGCTCGGCGACTGGAGCTTCGGCGCCGACCTCGCCCGTCTCGGCCCGCTGCCGCGGGTGATCCTCTCCGATCCGCAGACGTCCTACCTGTTGCCCTACTTTCTCGGCAGTTACGTCGTCGTCATGCCGGTCGCACACGGGTCGCCCTACGTCGCCCATGGCGCACGCGAGAGGGACGCGCGGCGATTCTATTCGCCGCGTACCAAGGCGAGCGAGCTGTACGAGATCCTCGATCGGTACGGCGCCGACGCGGTGGCGGTCTCGACGGCGACGTGGCCCGACGCCGCCTCGCGGGAGGCGTTGCTGCTGCGGCTGCGCAAGATGCCGGGCTTCGAGGAGACCGGCTGCTGCGGGACCGTTCGGTTCTTCCGCTACCGCGGCGCGGGCGCTACTCGAGGCCGAGGCGGCGCGCGATGATCACCTTCATGATCTCGTTGGTGCCGGCGTAGATCGACTGCACCGCGGCGTCGGCGTAGTCGCTCGAGATCGGGTACTCGCGCATGAAGCCGTAGCCGCCGTGGAGCTGGAGGCACTCGCCGGTGAGGCGCTTCTGCAGGTCCGTCATCCACCACTTCGCCATGCTGACCTCCTTCACGATGTCCTCGCCGCGCACGTGCGCGGCCAGCAGCTTGTCCGTGAAGGCCTGGCTGATCTCGACCTCGGTGGCGAGCTCGGCGAGCTTGAACTGGGTGTTCTGGAAACCCGCGATGCGCTTGCCGAAGGCGCGGCGCTCCTTGACGTAGGCGATGGTATCGTCGAGGGCGCGGCGGCACGAGGCGGTCGAGGCGACGGCGATGCAGAGGCGCTCCTGCTGCAGCTTCTCCATCAGCATGCGGAAGCCCTGGCCCTCGCCGCCGAGCAGGTTGCCGGCCGGCACGCGGCAGTCCTCGAAGGCCAGCTCGCTGGTGTCCTGGCCGCGCAGGCCGAGCTTGTCGAGCTTGCGGCCCTTGACGAAGCCGGGCGTGCCGGCTTCCACCAACAGCAGGCTGACGCCCTTGTGCGGCGGGTTGGCGCTCGGGTCGGTCTTGGCGACGACGATGAACAGGTCGCCGATCTGGCCGTTCGAGATGAAGGTCTTGGCGCCGTTGAGGATGTACGAGTCGCCGTGCTTGATCGCCTTGGTCTGCACGTTCGCCAGGTCGGAGCCGGTGCCGGGCTCGGTCATGGCGATGCCGAGCAGGATCTCGCCGCTGACGGCGCCGGGCACGTACTTCCGCTTCTGCTCCTCGCTGCCGTAGGCGGTGATGTAGGGCAGGCAGATGTCGGAGTGCAGCGACATCATGAGCCCGTGGGCGCGCAGGTAGGAGAGCTCCTCCATCACGATCGCGTCGTAGAGGAAGTCGCCGCCCGAGCCGCCGTACTCGACCGGCACGTTGGCGCCGAGGAAGCCCTCCTCGCCCATGCGGCGCCAGGTGGCGCGGTCGCTCATGCCGCGCTCGTTCCACTCCTCGATCTTCGGTTCGATCTCCTTGGCCGCGAAGCGGCGGAACTGCTCGCGGAACAACTCGTGGTCGGCGCTGAAGATGTCGCGGTTCATCGGCGTTCTCCTCGGCCGCGCAGCATGGAGCGCACGCGCCCCTGGCGCAAGCGCTGCGCCGGGGAGCACCGCAGGGCGCACCGCCGCCTCAGTCGGTCAGCCGCTTGTACGCCAGCAGGTGCTCCATCGCCTGCTTGCGCTTGCCGGCGCGCTCGAGCAGCCGCCCGAGGTTGAAATGGGCGTCGGCGAAGGTCTCGTCGGCTTCGATCGCGTGGTGGTAGTGCGCGATCGCGCCGCGCTCGTCGCCCTGGTCCTCGAGCGCGAGGGCGAGGTTGTAGTGCGCCACCGGATCGCCGGTGGCGCGCGCGAGCGCGCGCCGGTAGAGGGCGGCGGCCTCGGCGACCTGTCCCTCCTCGTGCAACAGCCGGCCGAGATTGACGCAGGCGTCGCTCAGCTCGGGATCGATCTCGAGCGCCAGCCGGTAGGCCTCGCGCGCCGCCTTCGGGTCGCTCTCCTCCAGGTGCAGGCCGCGCTCGAACAGCACCTCGGCCGACTCGCCGCGGCGGTGCTTCTTCTCCTTCGTCGGGCGCGGCTTGACGGGCACCACCACGCCGGCGGCGCGCGCCAGCTCGCCGACGTCGAACAGCAGCATCATCTGACCGGTATCCGGCTCCCAGGCGCTGCGGCCGTCGCGCACCACCACCTGGCGGCCGTCGGCGAAGACGCGCACCGCCGACAGCGGCCGGCCGGGCTCGAGCTGGCGCCGCAGGTGGCGCATCGCCTGGCGCACCCGCCGCGTCGGCACGCGCTGGCCGATCAGGCCGTGCGCCGCGCGCAGCAGCACGATGTCCTGGAACGAGAAGAGGTAGCGCGCGCCGCGGCGGTTGGCGCGGCAGAGCTCGGCGCGCGCCATGTCGCGCACGCGCCGCGGCGTCACGCCCAGCAGCTTGGCGACGTCCGCGGTGAAGAACACCGGCGGAACGGCGGCGTCGAACAGATCGGGAGCCCGACGTTCGCGCGGAGTCTGCTCGCGGGCGCGGCTCTTCACTTCGCCTTGGCGGTCTTGCGCGGCGGAGCCATCGAGCCCTTGGCGCGCGCCGGCCGTCGTGCGCCGCCTTCCTCTTCCGAGGCGGCGGGCTTGGCCTTGGCCTCGAGGCTGGCCTTGAGGGCTTCCATGAGATCGATGATCTGCGCCTTGGGCGCGGCGGCGGTGGTGGTGACCACCTCCTGCCCGGCGACCTTCTGCTCGATCAGCGCCAGCGCGCGCTTGCGGTACTCGTCCTCGTACTTCGCCGGCTGGAACTCGTCCGCGGCGAGCTGGTCGATCAGCTTCACCGCCAGGTCGAGCTCGCCTTCCTTGATCGAAGCGCCCTCGCCGTGGTCGATCTCGGAGAAGTCGGAGACTTCGTCGGCGTAGTAGAGGCCGTGCAGCATCAGCCCGCCCTGCGCCTCGCGCAGCAGCACCAGTTGCTGCTTGCCGCGGGTCGAGTGGCGCGCCACCGCCGCCCGCCCCGAGGTGCGCAGCGCGTCGCAGAGCAGGCGGTAAGCCTTCTGCCCGCCCTTGTCGGGGCCGAGGAGCTGGGTGCGCTCGAAGTAGATCGGGTCGACCTGGCTGAGCGGCACGAACTCCTCGATCTCGATCGACTGGTCGGACTGCTGCTCGAGCGCCTTGAGCTCCTCGTCGGTGAGGACGGCGTACTGGTCCTTGGCGTACTCGAAGCCCTTCACCATCTGTGCGCGCTCCACCACCTCGCCGCAGGCGTTGCAGACGTACTGCTGCCGCAGGCGCGACTTGTCCTTGTCGTGCAGGAGATTGAAGGACAGGGACTTCGAGCGGGTCGCGGTGTAGAGCTTCACCGGCACCGAGACCAGCCCGAAGCTGATCGTTCCCGAGGCGTTCGCGCGCGCAGCCATCGCATCTCCTTTGTCGTTTACGGGCGCCGAACATAACATCGATCTGCGCCGAGCGGTAGGGTCGAGTTGGGACCATGGGCCTCGACCCCAGGACGAGCGGCCGACTACCTTTTCGACCGGCTTTGAACGAGACTCGCGCCGTGGCCCCGGAGCTGGAGACCTACCGCCGCAAGCGCGACCCCGACCGCACCCCCGAGCCCTTCGATCAGGCACCGGTGGGCCGGCCGGGAGATTCGCCGGCTTTTCGCTTCGTGGTGCAGCAGCACGCCGCCCGCCGGCTGCACTGGGACGTGCGCCTCGAGATCGACGGCGTGCTCACCAGTTGGGCCGTGCCCAAGGGGCCGTCGCTCGACCCGCAGCAGAAGCGGCTGGCGGTGATGACCGAGGACCATCCGCTGGCGTACTCCGAGTTCGAGGGCGTGATCCCGGCGGGCAACTACGGCGCTGGCGCGATGATCGTCTGGGACCGCGGCGTCTACCGCATGCTCGACGGCGTCGCGCCGGCCGAGGCGGTGGCGCGCGGCAAGCTCGACCTCGACTTCCAGGGCCACAAGTTGCGCGGCCGCTGGGCGCTGGTACGCACCAAGGGCAGCGCCAAGGAGTGGCTGCTGTTCAAGAAGCCCGAGGCCGGACCGCCGCCGGCGCAGCCGGAGCTGGGCACGGCGTTGCCGGCCTCGATCCTCTCCGGCCTCACCGTCGAGGAGCTGCGCGCGGGCGTCGACCGCGGCGCCGAGCTGGCGGCCGCGGCCGACGCTCTGGGCGCGCCGGCGCGCGCGCTCGCCGCCGCCGATCTCGCGCCGATGCTGGCGGAGACCGGCAAGGACGCGTTCGACGGCGACGACTGGATCTTCGAGCTCAAGCACGACGGCGTGCGGCTGGTGTGCGTGCGCGGCGGCGCGCGCCCGCGACTGCTGTCGCGCAACCGCCGCGACCTGGCGGCGGCGTTCCCCGAGATCGCCGACGCGCTCGCGCGCCTGCCCTGCGACGACTTCGTGCTGGACGGCGAGGTGGTCGCGCTCGACGACCGCGGCGTCAGCTCGTTCGAGCGCCTGCAGCGCCGCCTGCACCTGGGCGACGCCGCGGCGGTGGCGCGCGCGTCGGTCGCGGTGCCGGTGGTACTCTACGCCTTCGATCTGCTGGCGGTGGCCGGACGCGACCTGCGCGCGCTGCCGCTCGAGCGGCGCAAGGAGCTGTTGCAGCGCCTGGTGCCGCGCCTCGGCCTGATCCGCTACTCGGATCACGTCGCCGGCGCCGGGCGCGCGCTCTTCGAGGCGGTCAGCGAGCGCGGCGGCGAGGGTATCGTCGCCAAGCGCCTCGGCTCGCGCTACCTCTCCGGCAAGCGCACGCGCGAGTGGCTCAAGGTGAAGGCGCTGGCGACCGCCGAGCTGGCGATCGTCGGCTACCAGCCCGGCAAGGGCGCGCGCCGCGACCTCGGCTCGCTGATGCTGGCGTGGCGCCGCGACGGCGAGCTGGTGTACGCCGGCAACGCCGGCAGCGGCCTGGCGGGCGAGAAGGTCGACGCGCTCCTGCCGCTGCTCGAAGCCGCCCGCCGCGAGCAGCCCGCCTTCACCGGCCTGCCGGCGGAGATGCGGCGCGGCGCGGTCTTCGTCACGCCCGAGCTGGTGGCGGCGGTGCGCTACGCCGAGGTCACCGAGAAGGGCTTCCTGCGCCAGCCGGTGGTTCTCGGCCTGCGCGCCGACAAGTCGGTGGCCGAGGTCGACGCGCCGCCGGCGCGCCGCGGCGAGGCGGCGGCGGAGGAGGCGGTCGAGGTGCCCAAGGCGCCGCCGCCGGCGGCGCCGCTGCAGGTGAGCAACCTCGACAAGGTCTTCTGGCCCGACGACGGCTACAGCAAGGGCGACCTGCTGCGCTACTACGAGCGCGCCTGGCCCGCGCTCGCGCCCTACCTGCGCGATCGCCCGGTGGTGCTGACGCGCTACCCCGACGGCATCGGCGGCAAGAGCTTCTTCCAGAAGAACGCGCCCGACTTCACCCCCGAGTGGGCGACGACCTACCGCATCGAGGACACCGACTACTTCCTCTGCAACGACCTGCAGACCCTGCTCTACGTCATCAACTCCGCCTGCATCCCGCTGCACGTGTGGAGCGCCCGCACCGTCGCGCTCGACCGACCCGACTGGACCATCCTCGACTTCGATCCCAAGGGCGCTCCCTTTGCGCACGTGGTGAGGCTGGCGCGCGCGCTGCACGCCCTGCTCGAGCCGCTCGGCGTGCCGCACTACGTGAAGACCTCGGGACAGGCCGGCCTGCACGTGTTGCTGCCGCTCGGCGGCGCGCTGACGCACGCCGAGGCGCGCACCCTGGCGGAGGTGCTGGCGCGGCTGCTGGCGCACGAGCATGCCGACATCGCCACCGTCGCCCGCCCGCTCGGCGAACGCGGCGGCAAGGTCTACGTCGACTTCCTCCAGAACGGCTACGGCAAGACCATCGCCGGCCCGTTCTCCGTGCGACCCTGGCCGGGCGCACCGGTGTCGACGCCGCTCGCCTGGAGCGAGGTCAACGCCCGCCTCGACCCCGCCCGCTTCACCATCGCCACCGTGCCGCGCCGGCTCGAGAAGAAGCAGGATCCGATGCGCGCGGTGCTGGAGGAAGCGGTCGACGTGCCGGCCCTCCTGGCGGCGCTGCGCGCGCGGGCCTAGCGTGCCGGGTCGGGGCGCGCAATCCAGGGCGCGACGACCCTTCCCTCGGCTCCCCCGGCCGTGGCAGAGACGGCGGCGATGAGCCAACCCCCTGCGGACGAGTCCTACGCGCGCTACGCGCTCGCGGTCCTGGTCGTCGTCTACGTCTTCAACTTCCTCGACCGCCAGATCCTCTCGATCCTGGCGGAGCGCATCAAGGCCGACCTCGACCTCAGCGACGCGCAGATCGGCTTCCTCTACGGCACCGCCTTCGCGGTCTTCTACGCGCTCTTCGGCCTGCCGCTCGGGCGGCTCGCCGATCTCTGGTCGCGCACGCGTCTGATCGCGGTCGGCCTGAGCTTCTGGAGCCTGATGACGGCGGCCTCGGCGCTGGCGCGCAACTTCGCCCAGCTCACCGTCGCGCGCATCGGCGTTGGCGTCGGCGAGGCGAGCGCCAGCCCGGCGGCCTTCTCGCTGCTCTCCGACTACTTCCCACCGGCCAAGCGGGCGAGCGTGCTGGCGATCTACTCGAGCGGCATCTACATCGGCGCCGGCCTCGGCCTCGGCATCGGCGGACTGATCGTCGAGCGCTGGGACCACGCCTGGGCGGGGCAGGCGGCGCCCTTCGGTCTGCGCGGCTGGCAGGTGGCGTTCATGGCCGTCGGCCTGCCCGGCCTGCTGCTGGCGCTCTGGGTGCGGAGCCTGCGCGAGCCGATCCGCGGCCAGAGCGAGGGCGTGCGCCAGGCGCCGCCGCCGCATCCGCACCCGTTCCGCGAGTTCTTCCTCGAGCTGCGCGCGGTGCTGCCGCCGCTGACGCTGCTGCATCTCGTGCTGATCGGCGCCGGCGCGCGCGCCGTCGCGCTCAACCTCGCCGCCGCCGTCGTGCTGGCGACCGCGGCCGCGGCGATGATCGCCTGGCTCGGTACGCCGCCGCAGTGGATCGCCCTCGCCGTCGGCCTCTACGCCGCGGTCTCCTGGGGGCAGGGCCTCGCCGTGCGCGACCCGGCCGCCTTCCGCGCCATCCTGCACACGCCGACGCTGCGCTACGCCTGCGTCGGCTTCGCGCTGCTGGCCTTCACCGGCTACGGCCTGGGCTTCTGGATGCCGCCCTTCTTCCTGCGCGAGCACGGCGTCAGCGAGAGCTCCGCCGGCCTGATCCTGGGCGGCTCGTCGGCGCTCTCCGGCTGGCTGGGCGTGACCCTCGGCGGGCTGTGGACCGATCGCTGGCACCGCAGCTCGCGCCACGCGCGCCTCTACGTCGGCATGTGCACCGCGCTGCTGCCGCTGCCGTTCGCGCTGCTGATGCTGTGGACCGGCAGCACCGCGCTCGCCTTCGTCGTGGCCTTCCCCGTCAACCTGCTCACCAGCATGTGGCTCGGCCCGGGGGCGAGCACGGTGCAGGACCTGGTGCCGACGCGCATGCGCGCCGTCGCCTCGGCCTTCTATCTCCTGGTCGTCACCTTCATCGGCCTCGCGCTCGGCCCCTACACCATCGGCAGACTCAGCGTCGGCGTCGGCAGCCTGCGCTGGGCGATGGCGCTGTCGCTGCTGGCGAACGCCGGCGCGCTGGCGATGTTCCTACTGGCGGCCAGGCATCTGGCGAAGGACGAGGCGAAGGCGAAGCGTCCGAGCGGCGGCTGACCCTGCACGCTCGCGGAGCCGCGACCGTGAGGGAGCGGTTGGCTACCTGCTGGCGCGAGGCCGACCGCTCCCTGACGGTCGCGGCTCCGATCGTGTGCTGGGGCCGAGGTCGCGTCGGATCCGCCGCAGGCTTCGCTGCGCTTGCCGTCGAGCATCGTCTGGCAGATCACCGCCTCGCCGGCGCGACAGCGGAACTCGACCAGGAAGTTCATCCGGCCGCGCCGGAACTCGAGGTCGTCGGGTACGATCGGGTGGACGAACGACGACACCGTCACCAGGCCGTCGGGCGCGCCGCGCCGGCAGTAGCGGCGCGCCAGCCGCTCGAGGATGGCGCGCTTCAGCCGCGGGCGGTGCTCGTCGGGAATCTTGATCCAGCGGATGTCGTGCAGGTACGACTGCAGCAGCACGGCGCGCAGCGGGGTGGGGAAGAAGTCGGCCGGCGGCACCGCCTCCGGCGCCGCGCCGCCGTCGCGCAGGCGGTAGAGGACGTGCTCGCCGCGCCAGTTCTTCTTGTCGATCCAGTTGAAGAGCTGGTAGTCCTGCGCGATCCCGGCGAACCACAGCAGGCCGAAGGCGGGCTGGTAGGTGTAGCCCAGCCAGGAGATGCGGCGCGTCTGGCCGATGCTGAGGACCAGCAGGAAGGCGAGCGCGATCTTGCCGGCGCGGTCGAAGGAAGCGCGCTGCCGCAACGCGGCGGCCGGCGCGCGCCCGCGCCGCAGGCCGACCATGATCTCCTCGCGGAACCACAGCACGCCGGAGGCGATGCAGGCGATGTTGGCGTACGGGATGCGCAGCGTCGCGACGATGCCGGCGTGGAAGCCGATCAGCACCAGCAGGCCGAGCCACTTGAGCGGGTGGAAGGGTCGAAGCAGCAGCAGCGCCGGCAGCGCGATCTCCGCCAGCAGCGCGGCGTGGCTGAAGACGGCGAGGAGCGGCAGGTGCTGCGGCCCCCAGAAGTCGGGGAAGTAGGCGATCGGCAGGCGCAGCGCGGCGTAGAGCGCGAAGCCGCTGTGCCACATCGGGCTCTCGAGCTTCCACAGGCCGGCGACCAGCCAGAGGAGAATCAGGTTGCCGAGCAGACAGTAGACCGCCGTGCCGGGCACGGTGGCCGCGAGCCAGCGGTCCCAGGCGGCGCGGCCGTCGCGCCGCCACTCGCTCCACACCAGCGTCCGGCCGACCGGCAGCACCATCAGCCAGAACAGCAGCAGGTGCATGATCGAGTCGTCGACGTACATGACGATGAAGTTCCAGCGGTAGGCGGAGACGGCGATGACGAAGAGCACGGCGGCCCACGCCTTCACCCGCCAGCCGACCAGGATCGCCAGGCAGCCGAAGGCGGCGACGGAGTAGAAGACGTAGAAGAACGCGTCGCCGAGCGGCAGCTCGTTCTGCAGCAGGCCGATGCGGGTGTACCAGAAGATGCGCTGCAGCAGGGCGTGGTCGATCAGGCCATCGGGGCTGCTGAACTCGGGGATCTGCCGCAGCAGGTGGAGGAAGTAGACGAACAGCAGCGACGCCGCCAGGACGCGGAACAGGTCGACCGGCAGCGCCCAGGTCTCGCGCAGCAGGCGCGCGCGTGCCCAGGACCAGAACCGCCGGAGCGGCGTGCTGTCGGTCGATGTCTGCGGCACCGCGCCGTCCATTCTACGGGAGCCGGGCGGGCGCAAGAGCTGGCGGACGCCGCCGGCGCCCGAGCGCGTCAGTCGGCCGCGAGCGTGCGGCCGACGTGCTCGTCGACCTTGGCCCACTCGCGGTCGAGCCAGGCGATCCGCTGGTCGCGTCCGGCGGGGATGTCGGCGCGCGCCACGCGCCACAGCCGCACGCGGATGCGGCGCCCCAGCAGCGCGCCGTTCCAGACGTCGCGGATCGAGGCCGCGCCCTCGAGCCCGGTGTGGCTGAAGAAGAGGGCGTCGGCGCGCCCGCCGGTCTCGATCAGCGCCAGCGGCCCGCCGAGGTGGGGCGGCAGCACGTGCTGCATCGCGCGCGCCTGCGCGAGCCGCTCGGGGTTGCGGCTCTCGGCCAGCCGCGCCAGCGCGCGCTCGCGCTTGGCGGGGGTGAAGCGGGTGCCCTCGGGATAGATCAGCACGCCCTCGCGCTCGCCCAGACCGAGGGCGAGCCGGCGGGTGGCGTCGATCTCGCGCGCGCCGTCGCCCGAGCCACGCCGCACGAAGACGTTCGGCAGGCGGTTGCCGACCAGGTCGAGACAGGCGTCCCACAGCAGCTCGCGCTTCAGCACGTAGCGCAGGCGGTAGCCGTGGCGCTGCGTCAGCACGACGGACGGCAGCAGGCTGTCGGCCAGGCTGGCGTGGCGGATGAAGACCAGCAGAGGACCCGTGCCGACCTCCTCCTCGCCCTCGATCTCGAGCCGGAACGAGAAGATGGCGCAGGCGGCGCGGAAGAGGGCGCCGGCCCAGCGCTGCTGCAGGGCGTAGTGCAGCTCGACGTAGCGCTCGGGCGCGATCCCGACGGTGGCGTGCACCAGCCACAGCGCTCCGCTGGCGACGATGCCGAACGTCTCGCAGGCGAGGTAGACCGCCAGCATCGCGACGGCGCGTACGGCGACCAGCGGCTTGCGGCGGACGAGATCGAGGAGCAGCGCCACCAGCAGCAGGAGAGGCAATGCCGCCCACACCAGCAGCGCGAGAGTGAGATACCCGCCGATCGTCAGGGCGCGCCGCCGCCAGCGGCTCGCCAGACCTTCGTCGACGAAGGCGGCGGGAAGGGCGACGGTGGCGCTCCGCACGGGCGACATCGCCTACGGCTAGATGCGGCCGGGCACCTCGTCAAGCGGGTCGCTCGGCGCGAATCCCGCCCGGTGCGCACGTCGCCCCCGACCACGAGCCGCTCCACCTCGATCCGAGAAGGAGCAACGGGGATGAACGGGGAGTCCGGCGCCGCGCTTGACTCCCCGGCAAGGGCGATGCTGAGGTGAGCGCGTGGAGCGGCACGCACACCGGCGGGGTCTCGGCCTCGCGCTCGCGGTCACGGCGGCGTTTCTGGTCGTCGAGGTCGCCGGCGGGTTGCTCTCCGGCAGCCTGGCGCTGCTGGCCGACGCCACCCACATGTTCGCCGACGTCGGGGCGCTGCTGCTCGCCTACGCCGCCATGTCGGTGGCGGAGCGGCCGCCCTCGCGCCGCTACAGCTTCGGCCTCTACCGCGCCGAGATCCTGGCCGCCTTCGTCAACGCCCAGATCCTGCTGCTGGTGTCGGCCGTCATCTTCTACGAGGCGTGGCAGCGCTTCCTCGCGCCGCGCGAGATCGACACCGGCGTGATGCTGGTGATCGCCGCGCTCGGCCTGGTCGCCAATCTCGTCTCGATGCGCTTCCTGCACGGCCACCACCACGAGAGTCTGAACGTCAAGGCGGCCTACGTCGAGGTGTTCACCGACATGTTGGGCTCGATCGCGGTGATCGTCGGCGCACTGGTGATGCGCCCGACCGGCTGGCTGTGGCTCGACCCGCTGCTGTCGGCCGGGATCGCGCTGGTGATCGTGCCGCGCGCGCTCGCGCTGCTGCGCGAGACGGCGCACATTCTCCTCGAGGGCACGCCGCCGGACGTCGACATCCACGACCTGCGCTCGCAGTTGCTCTCCATCCCGGGGGTGCGCGAGGTGCACGACCTGCACTTCTGGACCCTGACCTCGGGCCTGCACTCGGCCAGCGTGCACGTCTGCGCCGCCCCCGAGACCAGCCGCGGCGAGGTTCTGCGCGAGGTGCAGCGCGTGTTGCGCAGCTCTGCCGAGGTCGACCACGCCACCGTCCAGATCGAGATCGGCTCGCCCGACGAGTGCGAGATGGCCCGCGGCCATCTGTGAGCGGAACCGGACTGGCAGGCTGAATCTCGGTCATCCTCATTCCATCGCCGTTCATCCCCGTTGTTCCTTTTCCGATTGAGATTTGCGCAGTAACCGGATCGCCGCCTCGCGCATCGGTGAGAAGGACGCCGATGCACGCCCTCCTGGGATTCCAAGCGCCGAGCTGGGGCGCGATCGCGGCCGTGGTCGCCACGGCTGCGTTGCTGCAACTCCTCTGTTCCCGCGGCCGCCGCGCCCTGCAATCGGTGGCGTCTCGAGCGGTCGGCCTCCCGGACGGCAGCCCGAGAGAGTCCGCCGGCGGACGACCGCGCCTGCTGGGGCTCGCCGCGCGCGCGGCCAGCGGCCTGCTGCTCGTGCTCGCCGCGCTCGCCTGGCTCGCCGTCGTCTTCGCCGTCAGCGAGGAGTTCGCCGCCCTGATGGTGGCGCGCGACAGCGCCATCTGGTCGCTCGCCCGCGCGCTCACCCAACCGCTGGTCCGCATCGGTGAGCGCTCGGTGTCGCTGGCGCAGGTGCTCGAGCTGCCGCTGCTGCTGGCGGCGGTGTGGGTCGCGGCCGGCCTGCTGGCGCGGCTGGTGCAGTCGCGCCTGGCGCGGGCGCGCAACGGTGCGCCGGGCGCGGCCGAGAGCGTCGGCTTCCTGCTGCGCTACACCCTCGTGCTGGCCGGCGGGGTGCTGGCGCTGCAGGCCTGGGGCGTCGACGTCAGCTCGCTGGCGCTGCTCGCCAGCGTGCTCGGCGTCGGCATCGGCTTCGGGCTGCAGAACCTCGCCAACAACTTCGTCAGCGGCATCGTGCTGAGCCTCGAGCGCCCGGTGCGGGTGGGCGACTTCGTCCAGGTCGGCGAGCTCAAGGGCTCGGTGGAGCAGATCACCGCCCGCTCGACGCGCATCCGCACCCGCGACAACCTGGCGATCGTCGTGCCCAACTCACGGCTGCTCGAGAGCGAGGTGATCAACTGGACGCTGGGCGATCCGCGCACCCGCTTGCACGTGCAGGTGGGGGTGGCCTACGGCACCGACCTGCGCCTCGCCCGCGCCGTTCTGCTGCGCGCCGCCCAGGGCCACCCCGGCGTGCTGCGCGAGCCGGCGCCGAAGGTCGACATGGACGGCTTCGGCGACAGTGCGCTCCAGCTCGACCTCGAGGTCTGGACCGCCGACCCGCGCCGCCAGGACGATCTCATCAGCGATCTCTACTACCGCATCGACCGCCGCCTGCGCCGCCACGGCATCGTCGTGCCGTTCCCGCAGCGCGACGTCCACGTCGTGCTGCAGCGGGAGCAAGGGGGCCGACCGACGGAGGCGTGAGGGCTCGATCCGCCGGTTCGCCGCACACCCGCGCCAACCATCCCCGACCATCTCCGTCCATCCCCGTTCATCTCCGTCGAGGAACGACCTCGCCCCCGCCCCTCATTCCCTGGGCGGGTACTTCTGTAGCTTGCGCTGCAACGACCGCCGGTGGATGCCGAGGCGGCGGGCGGCCTCGGAGACGTTGCCGCCGCAGTCGGACATGACGCGGTTGATGTGCTCCCACTCGGCGCGCGCCAGCGTGGGCGGGGTGTAGTCGGTCGCGGCGCCTTCGAGTGGCGGCGACGCGCCGCGCTCGAAGGCGGCGAGGACGTCGTCGGCATCGGCCGGCTTCTGCACGTAGTAGGTCGCGCCGATGCGCACCGCCTCGATCGCGGTGGCGATGCTGCCGTAGCCGGTGAGCACGACGACGCGCGTCGCCGGGTCGAGCGCCTTGAGATCGCGCACCAGCTCGAGGCCGGAGCGTCCCGGCATGCGCAGGTCCACCACCGCCATCTCGGGGGAGTCCTGGGTGGCGGTCGCCATGGCGGAGTCGTAGTCCTCGGCGGTGCGGACCTCGAAGCCGCGCTCGGCGAAGGCGCGCGCCAGGCGCTCGCGCAGGATGCGGTCGTCGTCGACGATCAGCAGCGACTGGCCTTCGCCGGCGGCGGGAGGAGCGGCGGCCATGGCGCTCAGGCCGCTGCCCGGGCATGGCGCCCGGGGGCGCGCGCCGGCTCGGGCGGCATCGGCAGGTGGAGGCGCACGCAGGTGCCGCGGGCCTCCTCGGACTCGATCTCGAAGCGGCCGCCGAGGCGCTCGACCACGGTGCGGGCGAGGAAGACGCCGAGCCCCATACCCTGATCCGGCCCCTTGGTGGTGAAGAAGGGCTCGCCGGCGCGCGCCAGCACCTCCGGGGTCATGCCGCTGCCGCGGTCGGCGATCTCGAGCACCCAGGCGTCGCCGCCGCGCTCGACCCGCACCTCCACCGGGCTGCCGGCGGGCGAGGCCTCGCAGGCGTTCTTGAGCAGGCCGCGCAGCGCCTGCGCCAGCGCGCGCGGCGGCGCGTGCAAGCGCGCGTCGCGCGCGGCGGGCGAGAGCGACAGCGCGATCGCATCGCCCTGCGCCAGGCCGCGCATGGCGGCGTGCACCAGATCCTCGATGCGGGTCGCCTGCAGGGCCTCGCCGGTGCTCTCGCCGGCGTCGGCGGCGAGCTGTTGCAGGATGTCGCGGCAGCGCTCGACCTGCTCGCGGATCAGGCGGGCGTCGCCGGCGCTGCTGCCGTCGGGATCGTCGCGCTCGAGCTGGCGCTCGAGCTCCTTGGCGACCACGGCGATGGTCGACAGCGGGGTGGAGAGCTGGTGCGCGGCGCCGGCGGCGAGGGTCGCGAGCGAGGCCAGGCGCTCGTTGCGCGCCGTCAGCGCGCGTGCCGACGCCAGCTCGGCATCGCGCTCGGCGAGCGCGCCGGTGACGCGTTGGACGAAGTAGACGATGAAGCCCGCCGCCAGGCCGAACGCCAGCCACATTCCCTCCAGGTGCATGCGCATGTGGTCGTGGCTATGCGCCATCGCACCGCCGTCCTGCAGCAGCGCCTGGTCGATGAAGAGGAAGCCGAAGCAGGAGAGCGAGAGGGCGGTGAGGAACCAGGTCCAGGTGGACGGCAGCACCACCGCCGCCAGCGCGATGTTCACCAGGTAGAGGGTGCTGAACGGGTTGAGCGGCCCGCCGGTGAGACGCATCATCGCGGTCAGGAGGGCGACGTCGAGGCCCATCACCAGCCCCGTCATCCAGGGGCGGATGTCGCGCGCGCGCCGCAGCCAGAGAGTGAGGGCGGCGTTCGACGCGGCCTCGATCGCGATCAGGGCGAAGAGCTCGGCCAGGGGCAGGGCGATGCCGAGCAGGAAGCGCGACCCCAGGACGAGCGCGAGCTGGCCGGTGATCGCGCCCCAGCGCAGGCGGATGAGCCAGGAGAAGTTGATGGCGTGGGCGCCGTCCGTGCTTGACTTAAGAGGCATCGGCCCGTCTCATGAGGCGCTATAGGCTAGCAGACATGGGTGGAGCAAAGGTTGCGGCAATTTGCCGCATTGCCGGGGGCCGGAGAGGTCGACAGATTCCGCCTTGATGCCCCTCGTCGACAGCGTTCGGGTCGCGGCGGTCGCGGTGGCGATCGCGCTGGCCGGCGCGATGCCCGTGCTCTCCCAGGAAGGCCCGCTCTGCCCCGGGGATCTCGACGGCGACGGCCAGGTCACCAGCGACGAGCTGGTCACCGCGGTCGAGCGCTCGCTCTCCGGCTGTGACCTGCAGACGGTCGAGCTGCGCTTCCGCGGCCGCGTCGGGGACCTGCCCTTCGCCTGCGGCACGACCTACGAGAACGCCGGCGCCGCCGGCTCGCGCTGGCTGCCGACCGACTTCCGCTTCTACGTCCACGGCGTGCGCCTGATCCGCGCCGACCGCAGCGAGGTCGCGCTGCACCTGGAGCAGAACGCCTTCCAGAACGGCGACGTCGCCCTGCTCGACTTCGAGGACGACTCCGGTCCGTGCAGCAACGGCACGGCCGCGACCAACGCGGTCGTGCGCGGCCAGGTGCCGCGCGGCGAGTACACCGGCGTGCGCTTCGCCCTCGGCGTGCCGTTCGAGCGCAACCACGTCGACGCCTCGTCGGCGCCCTCGCCGCTCAATCTGACGGCGATGTTCTGGGGCTGGCGCGGCGGCTACAAATTCCTGCGCGTCGACAGCTTCGTCATCCTCGACGACGACTTCCCCGAGTTCCGCGTCCACCTCGGCAGCACCGGCTGCCGCTACGGACGGCCGCTGGAGGTCGCCGGCTGTACGCGCGCCAACCGCGCCGACCTGCGCTTCGACGACTTCGCCGCCGCGCGCGACGTCATCGTTGCCGACCTCGGCGCGCTGGTGGCCGACTCGGACCTGACGGTCAACCTGCCGGAGACCGCTCCGGGCTGCATGGCCGATCTCGGCGACAGCGACTGCGATCCGCTGCTGCGCAACCTCGGCGTCGATCCCGCCGACGGCTTCCCCAGCCCGCCGACGCAGAAGTTCTTCCGCGTCGAGGCGGCCGAGTGATCTCGTCGCTGGTGCGGCGCGCCGCGCCGCTCGGGATCCTCGCCTGCGCCGCCTTCTCCCTTCTCCTCGCGGCCTCCAGCGCTCGCGCCGTCGAGCCCTGGGTGTGGGACACGCCGCCGCGCTTCCCGCTTCCCAAGGTGCCCGACGACAACCCGATGACGCTCGAGGGCGTCACCCTCGGCCGCTTCCTGTTCTACGACGCGCGGCTGTCGGGCAACCAGACGCAGTCGTGCGCCTCCTGTCACCGCCAGGACATTGCCTTCACCGACGCGCGGCCGGTGGGCATCGGCTCGACCGGCGAGGCGCATCCGCGCAACTCGATGAGCCTCACCAACATCGGCTACGCCAGCGTGCTGGCGTGGGCCAACCCGCTGCTGCTGAAGCTCGAGCAGCAGATCCTCATCCCGCTCTTCGGCGAGAACCCGGTCGAGCTCGGCCTCGCCGGTCGCGAGGACGAGCTGTTGCAGCGCCTGCGCGACGACGCCCGCTACCGCCGGCTGTTCGCCGAGGCCTTCCCCGGGGTGGACGCGCCGATCACGCTCCAGAATCTGGTGCGGGCGCTGGCGTCGTTCAACCGCTCGCTGGTGTCGCACAACACCGCCTACGACGACTTCTTCTACCGCTTCGACGACGACGCGCTGTCGGACTCCGCCCTGCGCGGCCTCGACGCCTTCTTCACCGAGAAGTTCGAGTGCTTCCACTGCCACGGCGGCTTCAACTTCTCCGCCTCGACGACCTTCGTCGGCAACCAGTTCGACGAGGTGCAGTTCGACAACAACGGGCTCTACAACCTCGACGGCCAGGGCGCCTTCCCGCCCGACAACACCGGCATCCTCGAGATCACCGGCAACCCGGCCGACATGGGCCGCTTCAAGGCGCCGACGCTGCGCAACGTCGAGCTCACCGCGCCCTACATGCACGACGGCTCGCTGGCGACGCTCGAGGACGTGCTGGTCGACCACTACGCCCGCGGCGGCCTGCTGACGCCCGACGGCCCGAACGCCGGCGATGGTCGCACCAGCCCGCTCAAGTCGCCCTTCGTGCGCGGCTTCAGCATGTCGGCGCAGGAGAAGGAGGACATGCTGGCGGCGCTGCGCAGCCTCACCGACTGGCGCTTCGTCACCAACCCGCGCCACGCCGACCCGTTCCAGCCGGCGTGGTGCGCGGCCGACTGCGACCTCGACGAGGAGGCGACGCTGGCGGACGTGCACGACGCGCTGGCGGTGGCCTTCGAGACGGCCTCGCTGGCGCGCTGCGCCCCCGGCGACGGCAACGGCGACGGCGCGATCACGGTCGAGGAGCTGGTGGCCGCCGTCGCCGGCGTGCACGGGGGCTGCGAGTGAGCGGCTTCCGGAGTGCGCCGCTGGCGGCGCTGCTGCTGCTGGCTCTCGCGCTGCCGGCGGCGGCGCAGCACGATCACGTGTCGGTCTACGCCACCGCCGCCGGCGGCGGCGAGCTCGTGCTCGACTGGGACTTCGACAAGCAGATCCAGACCTTCCCGACCCTCTGCGCCGGCGGCCTGTGCCTCTACAGCACGATCAACCCGGCCTTCCTCTCCGCCGAGCAGGACGATCCGGAGCGCAACCTGTTCGCCCTCGACGAAGGCACCACGGTCAGCATCGAGATCGTCAGCGCCGACGCCGTGGTGACGCTGAACGTCGACGGCGCGCGGCTCAAGCAGCCGGGCGACACCGCCTCGCTCGGCCCGGCGCCGTTCCACAATCATCCCTCCTGGCAGGTGGTCGCGGCCGAGGGCGTGGTCGGCGACTTCGACATCTCCTACCGCGTGCGCGCCCCCGGCACCGCCTATGGCGACTCGATCGCGTACGCCTCGGTGGTCAGCAACCGGCCGCAGGCGCAGCCGACGCCCTGTGCCGACGTGCTCTGCGCCGGCGACTGCGACGACGACGGCGAGGCGACGATCGGGGAAGTGGTCGACGCGGTCCAGCTCTCCCTCGACGCCGGCAGCATCGAGAGCTGCCGCAGGCTCGACGGCGACGCCGACGGCGCGCTCTCGGTCGACGAGCTGGTGCGCGCCGCGCTGTCGCAGCTCGAGGGTTGTCCCGAGCGGCTGCCGGCCACGCTGGCCGACGTCCAGGCGACCCTCTTCACGCCCACCTGCGCCATCACCACCTGCCACAATGACACCTCGGCCGCCGGCGACCTGGCGCTGACCGCGGCGACCTCGCACGCCGAGCTGGTGGGCGTGGTGCCCGACATCGCCGCCGCGGCCGACGCCGGACTGTTGCGCGTCACCGCCGGCGATCCCGACGCGAGCTTCCTCTACCGCAAGCTCGTCGGCCCGCGCCCCGAGTGGGGCAGCCGCATGCCGCTCAACGGCGCCTGCCTGCCGGTCGAGCAGCTCGACCAGATCCGCCGCTGGATCACCGCCGGCGCCCAACCCTGAATCACCGCCCACTCGGAGCCGCGACCGTCAAGGAGCGGTTGGCTGCGAGCTGGCGCGAGGCCAACCGCTCCCTCGCGGTCGCGGCTACGAACGAGTGCCACGCGCGAGTGAGTGCCACGCCCGGCTGAGCGCCGCGCGCTCCCTCGTGGCCGACAGCGGCGTGCCGGAGGTCGACCCGCGACTGCAGGCCCGACCGGCCGGGTCAATGCGACAGATTGCCGCGCGACCAAACACCGCGCGACAAGCGGACGCATTCCGCCGGGCAAGCGAGGCCAAGGCGGTCTCTCCCGCGGGGGCTGCGAGGGCGGCGAGCAGCAGTGCAGCGCAGCCGAGGCGGACGTATCGCATTCGCGAAACCTACTACCCGCGGCGTGCCGCTGGCGATGCGGCGAATTGACGCGCACCAGGACCCAGAGGGCCGCAGCCGCAGCGCGGTCCCCTAGGCCAGCGGTCCCTCTGGCTAGCGCCCTCGTCCTCCCCGGCGTCGCGCGGCCAGTCCGATCAGCAACGCCACCGCGAGGCCGGCCCCGGCGGCGCCGAGCGGCGGGGCTCCAGGCGGCCTGTCCGCGGCGACGCCGGAGTTCTCGTCCGTGGTCGTGCCGCCGCCGCCACCGCTCGCGGCGGCGACGTTGACCACGGGCGTTCGGGCTCGCGCCAGCACGATCGCCTCGACCAGGATCGGTGCGGCGCTGCCCATCGCGGGGATCGGCGCGGCGTGGGCGCACGAGACCGACGCGGGCGGGCTCGATGCGGAGCAGTCCCAGCCGGATCCCGAGGCCGAGAGGAGCGAGAGGCCGGCGGGCAGGGTGTCGGTCATCTGGACGGCGCCGGAGGTGGCGGCCGTGCCGGAGTTGCCGACGTTGATGCGATAGGTGACGCTGCTGTTGGTGAACAGTGGTCCGGAGCGCTCCTTCGTGATGAGGAGCGCCGCGGTTCCCTCGGGCGTCGGCGTCGGCGTTTCGGTCGGCGTCGCCGTGGATGTCGGCGTCGAGGTGGACGTCGGCGTTGGGGTGGACGTCGGCGTTGGGGTGGACGTCGGCG
>Ga0268299_1002368_pt1 | contig 23029 bp, 20 predicted proteins | sample NOBtaG_FD_193484 | JGI IMG/M metagenome (GOLD analysis project Ga0268299, IMG submission 193484) | Activated sludge microbial communities from bioreactor in Nijmegen, Gelderland, Netherland - NOB reactor | ecosystem: Engineered > Bioreactor > Aerobic > Activated sludge | place: Netherlands... | reverse complement strand
GCTCGTCGTCGTCTGCGTCGCGGTCGGCTACGCGGACAACTCGCAGCTGAAGAAGACGCGCCTCCCCCTGGAAGGGATGGTCCACCGCAACAAGTGGTAAGCTGGGCAAGTCGATCCGCGCGGAGCGAAAATCCGCGTTGCCCCGCCCGGACGACCTCCGTATAAGCCGCCGCGCGTTCCGCGTCGGATCGGAACCGAGGAGGTCACACATGGAACAGAAGAAGCAGCGCCTGGGCCGCGGGCTGGAAGCCCTCATCGGCGACGGCGACGCCCCGGCCGGGGCCCTCGCCGAGGTCGCCGTCGAGGCGATCGAGGAGAACCCGTACCAGCCGCGCAAGAACTTCGACGAGGGCGAGCTGACCGCCCTCAGCGACAGCATCCGGACGCACGGCATCCTGCAGCCGCTCGTCGTCCGGCCGGTCGGCGACCGCTACCAGCTCATCGCCGGCGAGCGCCGCTTGCGCGCCGCCCGCACGGCCGGGCTCAGCGCCGTGCCGGTGCGCGTCGTCGATTTCAACGACCAGCAGACGGTCGAGGCGGCCCTGGTCGAGAACATCCAGCGGACCGACCTCAACGCCGTCGAGAAGGCGCAGGGGTTCAAGGACTACCTCGACCGGTTCGGCCTGACGCACGAGCAGCTCGCCGCCCGGCTCGGCCTGGCCCGGCCGACGATCTCGAACCTGGTCGGCCTGCTCGAGCTGCCAGCCGAGATCCAGGAGATGGTCCGGGTCGGCTCGCTGACCCTCGGCCACGCGAAGATCCTCCGCGGCGTCGGCGACCCGGAGAAGATGAAGGCGATCGCGACCCAGATCATCGCCCGCGGCGTCTCCGTCCACGCGACGGCCGCCCTCGTCGAGGAGATGACCGCCCCCGGCCACCGGCGATCTCCCGAGCCGACCGGCGACGGCGGCAAGCCCGCCGTCGAGAAGACGTCGCACGTCTTGGGGATCGAGAACGAGCTGCGCCAGAAGTTCGGCGTCAAGTTCGAGATCAAGCTCAAGGGCAAGGACAAGGGCACCCTCGTCCTGTCGTTCGAGAGCGGCGAGGACTTCGAGCGGATCGTCGAACAGCTCCGTCGCTGATCGCGAACTTGCGTTTGACCGGGGCACTCTTTATGCTAAAGGGTGTCCGGACGGGCCGTAGCTCAGCCTGGTAGAGCGCGTGGTTTGGGACCACGAAGTCGCAGGTTCGAATCCTGTCGGCCCGACTCTCTTCCCACCCCGGGTGTTGCGTTCTCACCCATCCGGGCTGCTCGCTTCCGCCACACCTCAGCCAGCCCCCCCGCCTCCGGACGATTCCCGATTTGTCCCAATCCGCCTCCAGAAAAGATGTTAGGGTTTCGACGCCCACCGCGTAATCCCCCTGGCACGCGGAATGCATAACGGTCAATTGATGTGTTTGCGGAGAAGTGTCGCACAGGGGGCGTCATGCACTCGTCGCTGCTGTCGCGTGGTGTCTTAAACCTCGGTCTGGCCCTCGTCCTGGTCGGCGGCCTGTGCCTGGTCGGCTGGACCTGTGCGGAGGGGACGGCCCGCTCGCTCGGGCTAGATGTCTGGAACCTCCCCCGCGTGTTGCGCGACGAGGCGCATTCGTCCCGGGCGATGCGAGCCGCGGAGGCGGCCAAGGTCGAGATGGCCTACGTCAGCGAGGTGCGGGAGGAGGTCCTCAAGGACGTGCTCCTCGGCCGGCTGACCCTGGCCGAAGGGTTGGACCGCTTCCGCGACCTGGCGGCGACGACCCCCACCTTCCGTCGGACCCTGGACGGATACTTCTCCCACCTCCCCCCGGAGGAGGCCCTGCGCACTTACTACCGCCGGGTTCTCGAGGACGCGCTGGACGAGTACCCGATCGCGGTCGCTCAGCTCCGCCCGGAACTCGACGACCTCTTCCCCGCCGCGCGCGTCGTCAAGCCGATGTCGTGACCGGGCCTCACCCGAGCCAGGCGGTCCAGCCGAGTTGGGCCAGCACGACGACGAACAGGCCGAGGCTCACCACGGCGTTCACGGTAAAGAACGCCTCGTTGACCCGGGTCAGATCCCCCGGCGAGACGAGGCTGTGCTCATACAGCAACAGTACCGCCACGAGGCCGACCCCGGCCAGGTAGACCCCTCCCAGCGGCGGCGTCGCCGCGAAGTACAACCCCACCAAAATCGCCAGCATCGCCAGGTGGCACGCGAACGCCACCCGCAGCGCCCCGGCCACGCCCAGGCTCGCGGGGACGCTCCGCAGTCGGGCCGACCGATCGAACGCGACGTCCTGGCAGGCGTACAGGATGTCGAACCCCGCCACCCAGAACAGGACCGCCCCGCCGAGCAGGAGCGGGATCGCCGCCTCCGGCCAGCCGGGCAGGCCGCGGATCGCGATCCACGCCGCGACCGGCGCGAGGAAGAGCGACGCCCCGAGCCAGAAGTGGCACAGGGCAGTGAACCGCTTCGTCCACGAGTACGCCAGGACGAACAGCAGCACCGGGACGGACAGGAGAAGCGGCCAGGGGTTGTCGCGCAGCAGGAAAAGGGCCGTCCCGGCGACGAAGCCGAGCGAGCAGACGACCGTGAACAGGGCGACCTGGCCGACGCCGAGCGTCCCGGCCGGGAGGTGCCTCCCGGCCGTGCGCGGGTTCTTCGCGTCGTGGTCCCGGTCGGCGAGGCGGTTGAACGCCATCGCCGCGCTCCGGGCGAGGACCATGCAGAGCAGGATGCCAACGAGTTGGAGCCAGTCAAATCCGCCCGCGACGTACCAGGCCAGGGCGGCACTCGTCAGCGCGAACGGCAACGCGAAGACCGTGTGGCTGAAGCGGACGAGTTCGAGCAGTCGGCGGACGGTCCGGAACATGGCGGTCTCTCGCGCGGGTAGGTCGGCCCCTCTCGATTTACCGAGGGGCCGCCTCGCTCGCAACCGCCCGCTTCCGGCACTCTGCCTCCCGGCCGCGCACCACGCGCTGGCCGGCCAGGTCGCCGGTCGTCTCCGTCTCGACGATCCGCTCGCCGCTCGAACGCCCGTCGCCGAACCGGAGGACGACCCGGTCGCCGACCCGATCCAGGCGATGCGCCAGCGCGGTGCGGTCGAGGTCGACCCGGTAGCGAAACCCGCCCCGAGCCCAGGTCATCGGCCGCACGAAGAGCGGGTCTTCCTCGCCGCGCTGGTCGCGGAAGACGGCATCGACCGCGAGCAGGTCCTCGACGTCGGGCTCGCCTGTCGGCTCGGCGTGGCGGTTCCGGATCGCCTCGCGGACGGTGGCCAGGCGGCGTGGACCGAGGCCGGGGAGGTAGCCCGGCTCGCGCTCCACCGCCGCGGCGAGGTCGTCCACCGTCGCGATATTCGCCTCGTCGCGCAGGCGGGCCGCCGTCAGCGGGCCGATGCCGGGAAGGCTCGTCGGCTGGCGCTCCGGCTCGTGGTGGGCGTCGTCGGCGCGGACGTGCCGCACCTCGCCGGTGGTGAGCAGCCCTTCGAGCGTGTACGCCAGGTGCGAGCCGACGCCGGGAACCTTGGCCAGGCCGGCCTTGCCCTCGGCCGCGTACACTTCCTCCAGTTCCCGCGGATACATCGCGATCCAGGCCGCCGCCTGGCGGTAGGCCCGCACCCGGTACAGCGCCGACGCCCTCCCCGCCAGGGCCCGCGCCTCGGCCTGCAACACCTGGGCGATCTCCACGTTCGTCATGGCCCTCTCCCCAAATGAATGATTTATTGTACACCTGAAGCGGAGTGAGACGTCAGGTCGGTAGCGTTTTGGAGTGCGGCGATTCATCGCCGCTTTGGCCTTCGTTTTCCTTTTTGGCTTCGTATTTGTGCTGGCCCCAACCCGCGAGCGTTGGGTGGAATCGAAGGTTGGCTCGGGGGCGGTCCCCGGCGTGAAACGCACCCCGCGCGGCGCGCGCAATCCTTGGCGGACCTGGCGGACCTGCCCCATCGTCCTCGATTGTCGCTCATTGTCGCCCGGCGCGCGCGACCGTTGGCGGACCTGGCGGAGAAGGCCCGCCGGCGATAAACGCGACGGGCGAAAAAACGAAGCCCAAAGCGGCGATGAATCGCCGCACTCCAAAAGGTGCCCGCGATGTCGTCGATCGAATTCCGCGCGGTGACGAAGGACTACCCCGGCGGCGTCCGGGCAGTCGAGGATCTGACGCTGTCGGTCGCCTCGGGCGAGTGGCTCTTGCTCGTCGGACCGTCCGGCGGCGGCAAGACGACGGTCCTCCGCCTGATCGCCGGCCTGGAGTCGCCGACGGCCGGCACCCTGTGGATCGACGGGATCGACGCGGCGACGCTGGCCCCGCACCGCCGGCGGGTCGCGCTGGCGGCCCAGGAGCCGGCCCTGTACCCGCACCGGACCGCAGCGGAGAACCTCGCCTTCGGCGCGAGACCGGAGCCGGGGCACCTCGGGGAGGTGGTCGAGGCGCTCGGCCTGGGGCCGTTCCTCACGGCGTATCCCGGCCGGCTCTCGGGGGGACAGCGGCAGCGCGTCGCGCTCGGCCGGGCGCTCGTCCGCCGGGCGGCGATCCTTCTACTGGACGAGCCGTTGGCGCAGGTCGATGCACCCGCCCGGGCGGAAATTCGGGCGCGCTTGCCCTTGCTTGTCGGCTCGCCGCCTCCGACAATAATCCACGTCACCCACGATCAGGACGAGGCACTCGACCTGGCCGATCGCGTGGCCCTGCTCGCCGGCGGTCGCCTGGAGCAGGCCGGCGCGGTCGCGGAGATGCTCCAGCGACCGCGAACGCCGCTCGTCGCCGCCTTCCTTCGGAGGCGGCCCGGCGGCGACACACCGCCCGCCGACGCGCCGCGTCGGGACGGGGCGACCCGGCCCGACGGGCCGGGGTGAGGTGGGCGAGTGCCCGCCTTTTTTGTTGTTCTCACGCAGGGGCGACGCGCCCGCCGCGAGGAGCGAACATGAACGGCACCGAGTTGCTGCGCAAGGTCGACGACCTGCACCGCGAGCGCGCCATTCCCCGCGAGGTCATCTTCTCCGCCATCGAGAAGGCGCTGCGCCTGGCCATCCTCAAGAAGTACGACGACGAGGACGACATCGTCGTCACGATCGACCGCCAGTCCGGCGAGGTCGCCGCCAAGAAGGGCGACAAGGAGATCAGCCCCGAGGAGCTCGGCCGCATCGCCGCCACGTCGGCCAAGAACCTCATGATCCAGTCCTTCAAGGAAGAAGAGACGAACACGCTCATCCGCGAGTTCCAGCCCAAGAAGGGCGAGATGATCCTCGGCAACGTCACCCGCGTCGACCACGGCGCGGCGACGGTCAACCTCGGCAAGACCGAGGCGATCCTCCCCCGCAGCGAGCAGATCCCCGGCGAGACGCCCCACGTCGGCGAGCGGATCAAGGCCGTCATCCTCGACGTGCGCAAGCAGGGCCACCGCGTCCGCATCGTCCTGTCGCGGACCCATCCCGACTTCGTCCGCCAGCTGTTCGAGGAGGAGATCCCCGAGATCCAGGACGGCACGATCAGCATCCGGGCCGTCGCCCGCGAAGCCGGCTACCGGTCGAAGGTGGCAGTCAGCAGCATCGACAGCAAGGTCGATGCCGTCGGGGCGTGCGTCGGCGTCCGCGGCAGCCGGATCAAGAACGTCGTCGAGGAACTCGGCGGCGAGCGGATCGACATCGTCCGGTGGAACGACTCGTTCCAGGTCCTGATCCAGAACGCCCTGCAGCCGGCCGCGATCGAGGAGGTCATGCTCTACCCGCGCCTCGGGCGGGCGATCGTCCTGGTCAAGGAGGACCAGCTGTCCCTTGCGATCGGCCGCCGCGGCCAGAACGTCCGGCTGGCGTCGAAGCTCGTCCAGCGCGACATCGAGATCATGACCTACGACGAGCTGAGCCAGTCCCTGGAGAAGGCGGAGTACTGGTTCCGCCAGATGCAGGGCGTCGACGACCAGGTCATCGAGGCGGTCATCACGGAGGGGTTCCTGTCGTTCGACGACCTGACCCTGATCGAGGCGATCGACCTGGCGGAGATGGCCGGCATCACGGAGGAGCAGGCGACGGAGATCATCGCCGAGGCCGAGGAGCGGGCCGAGCGCGGCGACATGGCACAGGAGATCGAAATCCCCGAGGGCCAGGGGTCGTCCATCCTGCCGATGTCGCCGACCGACGCCGCCCTGCGCGTCCTCGGCGACGGCGAACCCACCACCTCGACGGAAGCTGTTCAAACGTTCGATTCGCTGTTCGCGGAGAGGAAGCCGTCCGAGGAGGGCGAGGAGCCCCCGGCCGACGAGGCGATGCAGGAAGTCGGCGCGGAACAGGAAGAGCCGGCCGCGGAGGCGAACCTCGACGGCGGCGGCGTGTCGGAAGAACAGGCCGCGGAATCGGCTCCGGCGGAAGGGGCGGAAGAGGAAACAAGGCCGGCCGGGTCGGAGCCGTGATCCCGTTCGACCGGGAGATTTTTACCCGGGGCGCAGGTTTCTCTTTTCCTCCTGGCGAGTCTGGTTAGAATAGTGGGAGCGGGTCGCGAGCGGCTTCCCTCCCTGGCGGTTCACCCAACGGAGTTCCGGGTTTGCAGAAGGACCAACACAAGATCCGTATCTACGAGCTGGCGCGCGAGCTGGACATGGAGAGCAAGGCGCTGATCGACCTGTGCAAACAGGCCGGGATCGAATTGCGCAACCAGCTGAGCAGCGTGGATGCGGACGTGCGCGACCAGATCGTGGCCCTGGTCAAGCGCGGGGCGCAGCCGGCCGGCCCGGCCCGCACCCCGGCCCCGGACCCGGACAAGCGGATGCGCACCCTCGGCCCGGCCCGGCCGCGCCCGGTCACCCCCTCCGAGACGACCGCCACGCCGACCCCCACCCCCGCGACGCCGCCGGTCGTTGAGACGCCGGCCGTCACGCCCACCACTCCGGAGAGTACGAAAACCCCCGTGCCAACCGCCACCGCGACGGAAAAGGACAAGGACGTCGTCCGCCCCGTGGAAGCCGCCCCGGCGGCCGAGGAGCCGGTCGTCGAACGCAAGCCGGCCGAGGCGGTTGAGAAGCCGGCCGAGACGCCCGCCGAGAAGCCCGTCGAGAAGCCGGCCGAGAAGCCAGTCGAGAAGGCGGCGGAGAAGCCCGCCCCGACGCCGCCCGTCACCCCGACGCCGACCCAACGGCCCGGCAACGTCCAGCCGATCCGGCCGCTCGGCGTCCGCAACCAGGGCCAGGTGCGCGACCTGAACTCGCGCCCGCAGCAGACCGGCAACCGCCCGCCGCAGACCGGCGCGACGCCGGCCACGCCGCAGCCGGGCACCACCGGCCAGACGCCGCCGGCCACCACCGGCGGCGGCACGACCCAGGGCGGTCGGCCCGTCGTCGGCGGCACGCAGCGCCCCGGCGGCACGCAGCAAGGCGGCCGGCCCGTCGTCGGCGGCAACCAGCAAGGCGGCCAGCGTCCGGGCGGGCAGCCTGGCGTGCGCCCTGGCCAGGGTGGCCAGCCCGGCGCGCGGCCGACCGGCCAGCAGGGGGCCCGCCCCGGCCAGCAGCCGCAGCAGGGCGGCCAGCAGGAGCAGAAGGGGCCCAAGAAGCTGACGAACCTGTCGGCCGAGATCCTGACCGGCCGCAGTTCGATCTCCATCGAGGAGCTGCGCCGCAAGCAGCGCGAGCAGCAGCAGGGGACCACGCCCGCCCCGACGACCGGCCAGCAGACCTTCTCCACCGGCGGCGGCGAGGAGACGGAGGAAGACGACCGCAACAAGAAGGGCGGCGGCCAGAAGGGTGCCGGCCCCGCCACGGGCGTCGCCGGCCGTGACCAGCGCCACAAGGACCGCCAGCGCCGCCGCGACGTCGGCGGCGGGGCCGTCGCCGTCCGCGGCGGCCGCGTCGTCGAGCAGGAGGAGTCGAACCGCCGCCGCGGCGGGCACAAGCACAAGCCGAAGCACAAGGGCCCCGGCACCGTCGCCCGCATCGGCAAGGTGCCGATCTCGCTGCCGATCACCGTCCGGACCCTGTCCGAGGCGGCCGGCATGAAGTCCGGCGAGGTGCTGCTCAAGCTCATGCAGCACGGCGTCGCTGGCATCAACATCAACTCGATCCTCGACCCGGAACTCGCCGAGATGATCGCCCTGGAGAAGGGCATCGAACTGGAGATCAAGCGCGAGCTCGACGCCGAGGGCCGCCTCGACGCCGCCGACAAGGAGCCGGACAACCCCGAAGACCTCGAGCCGCGCGCCCCGGTCGTGACCATCATGGGCCACGTCGATCACGGCAAGACGACGCTCCTGGACAAGATCCGCAAGAGCAACGTCGCCGCCGGCGAGATCGGCGGCATCACCCAGGTCATCCGCGCCTGGCGCGTCGAGCACGGCGGCCGGCCGATCACCTTCCTCGACACGCCCGGCCACGAGGCGTTCACGAAGATGCGGGCCCGCGGGGCGAACGTCACCGACATCGCCATCATCGTCGTCGCCGTCAACGACGGCGTCATGCCGCAGACCGCCGAGGCGATCGCCCACGCCCGCGCCGCCGGCGTGTCGATCATCGTCGCCCTGAACAAGGTCGACCTGCCCGACGCGAACATCGAGAAGACGGAGCGGATGCTCTACAACCTCGAGGTCATCCCCGACACGATGGGCGGCGACGTCCAGTTCGTCCGCGTCAGCGGCAAGACCGGCAAGGGCATCGACGAGCTGCTCGACACGATCTCGCTCGTCGCCGAGGTCAAGGAGCTGAAGGCCAACGCGAAGAAGGACGCCCGCGGCACCTGCCTCGAGGCCCACCTCGACCCGGACGAGGGCGTCTTCGCGACGCTCCTGGTCCGCGAGGGCACCCTCAAGAAGGGCGACGTCATCGTCTGCGGCGGGGCGTTCGGCCGCGTCCGGGCCATGTACAACGACCTCGGCCGGTCGATCACCGAGGCCGGCCCGACCGTGCCGGTGCGCATCACCGGCCTGGACGAGGTTCCCAACGCCGACGACCCGTTCGCCGTCGTGTCCGACGTGACCGAGGCGCGCGAGATCGCCGAGAAGCGCAAGACGCGCACCCAGGAAGCGTCCATGACGCGCCGGCCGACCCTGTCGCTGGAGCGGCTCGGCGAGGCCGAGGTGTCCGAGCTGAAGGTCATCCTCAAGGCGGAGGCTCGCGGCTCGATCGAGGCGATCAAGGCCGAGCTGGAGAAGCTCCAGCACGACGAGGTGCGCGTCCGGCTCCTGCACACGGCGATCGGCGGCATCACCGAGAGCGACGTCCAGCTGGCGCTCACCTCGCCGGAGGACACACTCATCCTCGGCTTCAACGTCGTCGCCGACGACCGGGCGAAGACCCTCGCCGACGAGCGCGGCATCGAGATCCGCCTGTACGACATCATCTACAAGTTGACGGGCGACATCCGGGCGGCTTTGGAGGGCAAGCTCAAGCCGCGCGAGGAGATCGTCTTCCTCGGCCGGGCCGTCGTCCGCGAGACGTTCAAGATCACCCGCGTTGGCACGATCGCCGGCTGCTACGTCACCAAGGGCGTCATCGAACGCAACGCCAAGGTGCGCATCATCCGCAACGGCGTCGTCGTCTACCCGCCGGCGGAGAAGACCGTCGGCCTGGATTCCCTCAAGCGCTTCAAGGAGGACGCCCGCGAGGTCAAGGAAGGCAACGAGTGCGGCATGAAGGTCGCCGGCTACGACGACATCAAGGTCGACGACATCATCGAGGCCTACCGCATTGACCAGGTCTTGCGGACCCTCTCGTAACCTTCCGAGCGGACCGGCGGCGGGGGCCCCGCCGGTCTGATCCTCCCCGCTCCCGGGCCCATCCGACCGGCACGGCCGGTCGTCGGTTATGATCGTCGGCTGGCTGCGCGTGCGCGTGTTGATCCGGGAGTCGAAGACGCTCAAAGACAAGCGCCAGGTGATGCGGAGCATCAAGGACAAGCTCCGCAACGCCTACAACGTGTCGATCGCCGAGGTGGACGCCGAGGACCACCGGCAGATCGGCGTGCTCGGGATCGCGATGGTCGGCAACGAGAGTCGGCCGATCCGCCAGGCGTTCGACGAGATCGTCGCCGCCCTGCGGGCCCACCCGGTCGCCGAGCTGCTCGACCACGAGGCGGAGGTGTGATGAAGACCCACCGGCTGGCCCGCATCGCGGAGGTGATCCGCGAAGTCGCCAGCGAGACGATCCTGTACGACCTGCGCGACCCGCGCATCCGCATGACGACCGTCACGCGGGTCGAGGTGGCCGGCGACTTGCAGCACGCCAAGGTCTTCGTCAGCGTCATGGGCACCGACGCCCAGCAGGACCTCACCCTGCGCGCCCTGCAGCACGCGGCCGGCTTCGTCCAGAGCCGGCTCGCCAAACGGCTCCAGACGCGCTTCCTGCCGGTCCTGACGTTCGTCCTCGACCTCGGCGTCAAGAACAGCATCGAGATCTCGCGGCTGATCAACGAGGCCCTCGGCCCGTCGTCCCCCTCCGCGACGGAGGGGGACGACGACGAGCCGGCGGGCGAAGCGACCCCCGATGAGGCGGTGCCGGACGGCCCGTCCGATGGATCGGACCCGGCCCCGGCGGAGGAGCCCCGGCCCTGAGCCGACGGCCCCTTCCCGCCGTTTCCCGACGGAGTGCGGCAAGCGACATGGCAACCACGACCAACAAGCAGCGTCTGCTGACCCAGGTGCTGGCCCAGGCCCGCAAGGGGACGGACGCCTCGGAGGAGCGCCCCGTCCTGGAGCAGGTCGTCCTCGGCCTGTGCCGCGACGGGGCGACGACGCCCGAGGCCGAGGCCGCCCTCGCCAACCTCAAGGCGCGCTTCTTCGACTGGAACGAAATCCGCGTCAGCTCCTACCGCGAGGTCGAGGAGGCCCTCGAGCCGCTCCCCGACGCCGAGGCCAAGGCGCACCGCATCCTGCTGTTCCTCCAGGAGGTCTTCGAGATCCACGTCTCGTTCGACCTGGAGAAGCTCCGCAAGGAGGGCCTCAAGCAGGCGGTCAAGAAGCTGTCCCGCTTCAAGGCGGCCGACGACTTCGTCTGCGCCTGGGTGTCGCAGCGGTCCCTGGGCGGCCACGCCCTGCCGCTGGACGCCCCGTCGCTGCGCTGCGGCCAGCGGCTTGGCCTGATCGACGAGGGCCGCGACGACCTCGAGGCGGTCCGCACCAGCCTCGAACACCACGTCCCGAAGGCGAAGGGCCTCCAGTTCATCGAGGGCCTCAGCCTCGTCGCCTGCACCTTCTGCGACGAGCAGCCGCGCTGTGGGGAATGTCCCCTCTCGCGCGAGTGCCCGGCGGCGGGGACATTCGCGGTCGAGACGCCCGCGCCGGCGCGGCGGAAGCCGAAGTAAAACCCCAGGCGGAAGACCCGGGCGTCGCGACGCCCGGGCTTGGGCTCGCCTTTCGTCCGTCCCTCTCCGCGCGGTACAATCCGACACGTCGCGTAAGGAGGGGTGCCATGTCCGCGGTGCTCGTTTTCGCCCTGCTGCTCGCGCTCCCGCCCGGTGGCGAGGTCCCCGCGCCGCACCAGCCAAAGCTCCCCGCCGATGCGAAGGACCAGGCACGCCAGCGGGCGCTGGAACTCTACGCGCGGAGCCTGCTCTTCGAGCGCGACGCAGACCTCGTCCAGGCGCTGAAGGCGCTGGAGGAGGCCCGCGCCCTCGACCCGGAATCGGCCGCGCTGCACAAGGCGCTCACGCCGTTGTACCTGGCCCTCGACCGGCAGGACGAGGCGTTCGCCGCCGGGGCAAAGGCGCTGGCCCTGAACCCGGGCGACCACGAGACGGCCTACCTGCACGCCCGCCAGTTGCGCAACCGGAAGCGCTTCGGCGACGCGGCCGAGGTGTTGGCCCGGGCCCTCGACCGCTTCGCGGCGAACGACCGGCCTGACCTAAAGGCCCAGCTCGCCCTCGACCTCGCCGCCGCGTGCGACGAGCTGGGCGACCCGGCCCACACCGAGAAGGCGTTCCGCCAGGCGCTGACGGTCCTCGACCAGCGCGACGCGATCCTGGAGACGGGCAAGGTCAGCGACGACGAGCTAACCGCCCTGACGGCCGAGACGTGGGAGCGCCTCGCCCTGGCCTGCACCGCACAGAAGAAGGACGGCGACGCCCTGGCCGCCTTCGCCCAGGCGCGGAAGCTCGACCCGGAGCGCGGCCCCCGGCTCGCGTTTCACCAGGCCAAGCTGCACGAGCAGCACGGCCGCAAAGAGCAGGCCCTGGCGTCGGTCGAAGAGTATCTGAAGTCCCGGCCGCGCGGCACCGAGGCGTACGAGTTGAAGGCCCGCCTGCTGCGGTCGCTCGGCCGTGGCGGCGAGGCGGTCGCCTTCCTGGAGACGGCCGCCAAGAGCGACGCCAACCCGCCGGCCCTGTCGGTCCTGCTCGGCAAGGAGTACGTCCGGTCCGGCCAGAGCGCCGCCGCCGAGGGGCTCTACCGCCGCGTGCTGACGAGTCACCCGACCCGCGAGATCGCCGAAGGGCTCGTCGGCCGACTGACCGCCGAGCCGTCGCGGGCCGACGCCCTGCTGACGCTGCTCGACCAGGCACTGACGAAGGCCAACGGGCGCGAGGACAAGACCCCGGACGCGAACGCCGCGGCCCAGGCGCGGGCGATCCTCGCCGCGGTGAAGCGCGACGCCGCCGCGACGACGAAGCTGCTGGAGGCGCTCGCCCAGCGGCTGCCGGCCGGCAACCTCGGCTCCGAGACGGCCGGCAGCCTGGCGGAACTGGCCGAACGGGCCGGTCAGCTCGACCTCGCCGAGCGCCTTTTTCGGGCCGCGCTCCGCTTCGGCACCAACCGCGACGCCGAGCCGGAAGTCTACTACGGCCTGCTGCGCGTCCTCCGCGCCGGGCACAAGCACCAGGACGTGGTCGACATCTGCCGTCAGGGCCTGCAACGTGCCGAGCGGACGAACCGCGTCCTGTTCCACAACTACCTCGCCCGGGCCCAGCTCGCCCTCGGCCGGGTCAAGGAGGCGCTCGAGTCGGCCGACGACGCCGTCAACGACTCCGGCGACGGCCAGCGCCTCTACTCGCGCCGCAACCGGGCCGTCCTCCGCGCCGAGGCCGGCAAGCTCGACGACGCGGTCGCCGAGTGCCAGGCCCTGCTGCGCGAGGTCAACCAACCGGGCGACGTGGCCGAGATCCGCCACGCCCTGGCGTCGGTCTGGTCGCTCGGCGGCCAGCCGGCCAAGGCCGAGGAGCAGTTGGTGATCCTCGTCCGCGACGACCCGACAAACGCCACGGCGTGCAACGACCTCGCCTACCAGTACGCCGAGCAGAACCGCCGCCTCGACGAGGCGGAGCGGCTCGCCCGCAAGGCGATCGAGCTGGACCGACGCCAACGGGCCGGCGGCGCGGAGGTCGCCGTGGACGCCGACCAGGACAACGGCTCGTTCGTCGACACGCTCGGCTGGGTGCTGTTCCGGCAGGGGAAGCTCGACGCGGCGAAGCGCGAGTTGGACCGGGCGACGAAGCTGCCCGGCGGCCAGGACAGCCCGGTCATCTGGGACCACCTCGGCGACGTGCTCTCCCGGCTGGACGACCGGCCGGGGGCGAAGGCGGCCTACGAGAAGGCTCTACGGCTGTACGAACTGGAAGGCCGCCGCCGGGCCGACGACGCGCCGGCGGAGATCCGCAAGAAGCTGCGCCTGCTGCAACCTTGAGCGAACCGTCGCGGCGGAAAGGAACGAGGCCCGGGGAGCTTTCCCGGGCCTCGCGGTCATTCACTCTCGCGGGTCAAGCCTCGTCGTCGTCGTCGTCATCGTCGTCGTCATCGTCGTCGAGGTCGTCGTCGTCGAGGTCGTCGTCGTCGTCGAGGTCGTCGTCGAAGTCGTCCTCGTCGTCGTCGAAGTCGTCGAAGTCGTCGTCCTCGATATCCTCGTCGTCGAAGTCGTCGTCCTCGTCGTCGTCGAAGTCGTCGTCCTCGTCTTCATCGTCGTCGTCGGCGTCGTCCTCCTCGTCCTCCATGCGAGGCGACAGGAGTGGGCACAAGGCGTCGGGATAGGCGTCGGCCGGCCGGACGGGTTCGTCCGTGCCGACCAGCGCGGCGACCAGCAGTGTATGCATCGGGGAATCCTCAATCCGGATCAGGGTATCCAGCGAAGCGGGCGCGCCGCCCGGCGGCCCGCGTGACTCGGTCAGGTCCTTCGTGTCACCAGTTCCCACGGCGGGTTGCGTCCGGGGAAGCGAGCGCCGTCGCACGGCCGATCCGGGCCCGGGTTCCCTCCGAGGTATCTTCTTAGTAGAAGAATCCGGAAGGGGCGTCAAGCGGTCCGGTCGGCTTTCTGGTCGGCCTTTTTTTGAGGCAGACGTCGGGCGTCATCTCCTTTTCCGGCAACGGGTTGGGGAGTGAGAAGGACGCTTCTCAACCCGGGGCGGGGAGAAAATCATGCGGCGACCGGCCACGGTCGGCGAACTAAGGGCCAGCGGCTATCGATGCGTCCCGGTCAAGGTCGAGTTGCGCCGCAACCTCCTCCGCGCCCTGCGCGACGGTCGGCCCCTCTTCCCCGGCGTCGTCGGCTACGACGACACGGTCGTTCCGGCGATCCAGAACGCCCTCCTCGCAAGGCACGACTTCCTCCTGCTCGGCCTGCGCGGCCAGGCGAAGACACGCCTGTTGCGCCAACTCGCCGGCCTGCTCGACGACGCGGTCCCGACCCTGGCCGGCAGCGAGGTACTCGACGACCCGTTCGCCCCGTTCAGTGCTTTCGGCCGCGACTTGGCCGCCGGCCGGGGCGACGACGCCCCGGTCGAGTGGGTCGGCCGCGAACGGCGCTACACCGAGAAGCTCGCCACCCCGGACACGACCGTCGCCGACCTGCTCGGCGAGATCGACTGGGCCCGCCACCTGGAGGGCCGGTCCCTCGCCGACGAGCGGCTCCTGCACTTCGGCCTGATCCCGCGTGCGAACCGCGGCATCTTCTGCCTGAACGAGCTGCCGGACCTCAGCCCGCGCATCCAGGTCGCCCTGTTCAACGTCCTGGAGGAGCGCGATGTCCAGATTCGCGGCTTCCCGGTCCGGCTGCCGCTCGACCTGTGCGTCGTCTTCAGCGCCAACCCGGAGGACTACACGAACCGCGGCCGGATCGTCACGCCGCTGAAGGACCGCATCGGCAGCGTCATCCGGACGCACTACCCCTCGACACGGGCGGAAGGCGTCGCCATCCTCCGCGCCGAGGCCGACCTCGACCGCGACGCCGTGCCGGTCCACCTGCCGGACTTCCTCGCCGACGTCGTCGAGGAGTTCGTCCGCCTTGCGCGCAAGGACCCGGCCGTCAACGCCGAGTCGGGAGTGAGCGTCCGCCTGTCGATCACCGCGGCGGAGGTGCTCGCCAGCAGCGCCGAGCGGCGGGCGGTCCTCCTCGGCGAAGCGGAGGCGGTGCCGCGGATCTGCGACCTGGCCGCCCTCGACGCCGCCGCCCGGGGCAAGGTCGAGCTGGCCGCGACGGAGGACGACGCGGACGAGTCGCTGTTCGAGCGGCTACGCGGCGAGGCGGTAAAGGTCGTGTTCGGCGAGCGTTGTCCCGGCCTGGAGCCGGGGCCGATCGTCGCGGCGTTCCAGCGCGGGTTGACGTTCGCGGTGAGCGACAACCAGGGGAGCGGGGTGCACGGCGAGCTGGAGGCACAGGTGCCGGCGCTGAGGCCGGTGGTCGACGGGCTGGTCGGTGTCGAGGCGTCGTCACCGCGCCGGGCGAGCGCGGTCGAGTTCGTGCTGGAGGGGCTGACGCAGCTGAAGTTGCTACGTCGCGTCGTGGCGGAATACCGCCTTGGCGAGCCGGGGGCGTGAGCCCCCGGAGGACACCCCGCTGTCACCGAAGCCGGATTTCGGGGGGCTCGGGCCCCCGGCTCGCCAGGAGGAAGCGGACTCGCGAGCCGGTTAGAGCCCCAGCGCCTTCCGCTTCTCGTGGATGAACTGGACGTGGTGCGGGATGTGGTTGATCGCCCCGAGGAGCATCTGCTCCAGGGTGCGCTCGCCGCGTTCGCTGTGGGTGCCCTTACGGCTGAGAATCTCCGGCCCCTTCGTCCGCAGGATGCGGGCCAGCTGCGACAGCGTCACCTCGACAATGCGCAGCTCCTCCTCCAGGTCGCGCTCGCCGTACGCCAGGCCGGTGACGAAGAGGTTCTCGTCCGCCCCCTGGAGGATCGGGTTCTCCAGGGAGATCATCCGCTTGATCCGGTCGGCGAGGATCGGCTCGAAGTCGCTGATGTGAACGACGCACTCCAGCGTGCTCCACTTGCCGGCGACCGGCTTCGCGCGGAGCTGCTCCGGCGTCATGCCGGCGACGGCCTGGCGGAGCAGGGCCGGCCCTTCCAGGTACTGGCGGATCATCTCGTTCAGGTCCGGCACGGGTGTCTCCTCGGGGTGTGAGAAACGATCAGCCCGCCTTTCGTTCTAGGCGTTCCCGCAGCAGCAGCAACTGGGCCTTCCGCTGCAACGGCGGGGCGGCCGGGTCGAAGTCGATCGCCTCGCCGGTCACGCGCTGGAGCAGTTCGACGGCGAGGCGACGGATATCCGCATCGTTCCGCTCCAGGGCCTCCAGCAGGATCGGGACGCTGACCGCCCCGTGCTGGAGGATCGCAGCCGCGGCGGCCGGGGCCTCGTTCGTCCGCAGGAGGTCGATCAGCCGCCGGACCTGCTCCTGCTCGACGACGGCGTGCAGGGCCGGCCGAGACGGGCGCTGGTCGCCGAAGCCGCTGAACGGAGCGTCGGCGAAGCTCTTGCCGAGGTACTCCTTCGTCGCGACCGGGTCGTTGACGAGCTGCTGCGGCGTGCCGTGGCAGAGGACCTTGCCGGACTTGATGAGGTAGCTGCGGTCGGTGATCGACAGGATCTCGCGCACGCGGTGGTCGGTCACCAGGATCCCGATGCCCTGGTTGCGCAGGTCGCGGACGATCTGCTGGATGTCCTCGATCGTCTGCGGGTCGATGCCGGTGAACGGCTCGTCCATCAGGATCAGGAGCGGGTCGCACACCAGGCAGCGGGCGATCTCCAGCCGGCGTTTCTCGCCGCCGGAGAGGCGGGCGGCGTTGTTCTTGCGGAGGTGGGTCAGGCCGAACTTGCCGAGCACCTCGTCGCACATCTTGTAGCGCTCGCTCCGCGTCGGCCGGCGCCCGAGGGTGCGGTGCTTCGGGATCGCCTCCAGAACGGCGAGGATGTTCTGCTCGACGGTCAGCTTGCGGAAGACGCTCGTCTCCTGGGCGAGGTAGCCCATGCCGAGCCGGGCCCGGGCGAACATCTGGTACGCGGTGACGTCCTGGCCGTTGAAGGTGACGCGGCCCTCGTTCGGCGTGACCTGGCCGGTCGTCATGCGGAAGCTGGTCGTCTTGCCGGCCCCGTTCGGGCCGAGCAGGCCGACCACCTCGCCGACGTCGACCTCGAAGCCGACCCCATCGACGACCTTCCGGCTGCCGTAGTACTTGACCAGTCCGCGCGCTTCGAGAATGGCCATCCGTGCCCTCGCTGAGCGTTACGACGTCCACTCCTTGCGCTGCCGCGAGGAGGGGATCTTGAGCATCTTGCGGTACTTCGTCACCGTCCGCCGGGCGACCGGGTAGCCGGCCGCCTCGAGCTTCTCGACGAGGTCCTCGTCGGAGAGCGGGTTGGCCTTGTCCTCGGCGTCGATGATCTCGCGCAGCCGGCGCTTGATCGTCTCGTAGGCGACCTCCTCGCCGGAAGTCGTTTCCGTACCACCGCCGAAGAACCGTTTCAAGGGGAACAGGCCGCGCGGCGTCATGACCCACTTGTCGTCCACGGCCCGGCTGACCGTCGTGACGTGGACGCCGACCTGGTCGGCGATCTGCTGCATCTTCAGAGGGGCGATGTGCTCCGGGCCGTGGTCGAGGAAGGCCCGCTGGTGGTCGATGATCGCCCGGGTGACCTTCTCCAGGGTGTTGCGCCGCTGCTGGATCATCTCCTGGAGCCAGTTCGCCGAGGCGACCTTCTCCAAGACGTACTTGCGCAACTTCGGGTCGGTGTCCGGGTCGCGGAGGATGCGCTCGTAGCGCGGGCTGACGTGGACGCGCGGCAGCCAGTCGTCGAGCAGCTTTACGGTGTACTCGCCCTGGTCGTCCTTCTCGACCTTGAGGTCGGGCACGACGTGCTGCACCTCGTCGGCGGCGAACTGCCGACCGGGCCGCGGGTCAAGGCGGCGCAGCTCCTCGATCGCCTCCTTGATCTCGGCGAGGTCGAAGTCGGTCCGCTTCTGGATGAGCGGCAGCCGGTTGTGCTGGATGTCCTCCAGGTGGTTCTGGATCAGGACGCGGAGGACGTCGCGGTACTCCATCTCCGGCGTGAGCTGGAGCAGGAGGCACTCCTTGAGGTTCCGCGCCCCGATGCCGGCCGGGTCGAGCTTCTGCAAGACGTGGAGCGCCTCCTCCAACTGGGCAGTCGTCACCGGCGGCTCGTGCAGCGGGGCGAGATCCTCCAGCGGTGTCGAGAGGTAGCCGTTGTCGTCGAGGTTGGCGATCAGAAACCGCACCAGGACGGCGACGTCGTCCTTGAGGTCGAGGAAGGCGAGCTGCTCGTCGAGGTGCTCGCCGAGCGACGGCGGCCGGCTCGCCATGTTCTGCATCGCCTCGTGCTTCTTCTCCGACGCCTCGGCCAGGCCGGCGCGGGAGGGGCGGTGCTCCTCGTTGAAATGGTCTTCCCAGTCGCGATTGATCGTGTCGAGCCGGTCGAAGTCGTGCTCGGCGTTGCCGCTGCCGGGATCGACATCAAGAACCCGGTTGTCGTGGTTCGTCTCGGTCGGGGTGGCCGGCTCCTGCTCGAGGGCCTTCTCGAACTTGCGCAGTTCGAGGACCGGGTTCTCTTCCAGCTCCTGCTGGATGCGTTCCTGCAGCTTGATGATGGGCATCTGCAGGATTTCCATCGACTGGATCATCCGCGGGGCGAGCAGCTGCTTCTGCTCCAGTCGTTGGCCCAGGACGTGATTCAGCTGCATCGTACGTACCCGCCTCGTTCGATTCCGTCGCGTTCCCGACTTCGGTCAGAAGGTCTGACGCCCCTGCAGGGCGTCGGCCAGCATCTGGTTGTTCGCGAACTCGAGCACCGACCCGGTCGCGACCCCCCGCGCCAGGCGGGTAATACGCACCCCGTGGCCGGAAAGCAAGCTCGCCACGTAGAGGGCGGTCCCGTCCCCTTCCAGGGTCGGGTTCGTCGCCAGGATGACCTCCAGCACGCCGCCCTGCCGCACCCGCTCGACGAGCCGGTCGAGGGTCAGGTGCTCCGGCCCGACGTTGTCCAGCGGGGCGATCCGCCCGTGCAGGACGTGGTAGTGGCCGCGGAACAGGGCCGTCCGCTCCAGGGCGAGCAGGTCGCGCGACTGCTCGACGACGCACAGCACCGTCGGGTCGCGGCGCGGGTCGGTGCAGACGGCGCAGAGGTCGTTCTCGGTCAGGTGGCAGCACTGCTGGCAGAAGCGGATCCGCTCCTTGACCGCCCGCAGGGCGTCGGCCAGAGCGAGCACCTCGTGCCGCGGCGCGGCGAGGAGGTGGTGCGTCATCCGCTCGGCCGTCTTCGGCCCGACGCCGGGCAAGCGGCCCAGCTCGGTGATCAGGCGGGCGACGGCCCCTTCCGGGTCGAGGCCCGCCGGGGTTTCGTATCGCGCGCTCATGACAGACCCGGCAGGGGCAAGTTCATCCCGGGCGGCAGGCCCAGGGCGGTCGCCATCTTTTGCGTCTCCGCGGCGATGAGTTCCCGGACGCGCTCGATCGCCTGGTTCGTTGCGGCGAGGATCAGCTCCTCGAGGAGTTCCTTGTCGCCGCCCTTGACGGCCTCGTCGCTGAGGGTGACGGCCTGGAGCTGCATCTTGCCGTTGACCTTGACCCGGACCATGCCGGCCCCGGCGTCGCCTTCGGCGGTCAGCTGGTTGAGGCGCTCCTTAAGCTGCTCGAACTCCTGGGTGATCTTCGGGAGGTTGCCCATCATGCGGAACATCTGCAGGAAGTTGAACATGCTCAGCTTTCCTCGTCGTCCTCCGGCCCTCCGGCCTCCCGGGCCGGGCCGGCGCTGCCGAACCCTTCGTCTGCCCGGATGATCTGGCCGCCGAGCACGTCGATCGCCCGGCGGACCAGCGGCTCCTTCTCGGCCTCCTCGCGGGCGGTCAGCCGCGGCTTCTGCGGAGCCGGCTCGGGCGGGGTCTCGACCGGCGTCGCCGGGGCGACCGCCGTCTCGATCCGCACGGACCAGGGCTTGCCGGTCAGGGTCTTGAGCACCTGCTCGACCTTGGCGACGTGCCGCTGGCTGTACTCCGCCGAGCTATTGTACGTCGCCGGAAACCGTAATACTAGTGCGTTTGGCCCAAGAATTGCAGGAAGTTCCGCGTTCCGCAAATCGTTCGCGAGCAAAGCCCCTACCTGCGCCAGGGTTTGCTCCCAAAGAACCGCGAGATTGTTCGACAGAGTATCCGCCCCTTGCCCGGCCGGTGGGACCGGCACGGTCGTCTGGGCGGCGACGGCGGATTTCACCGCTCCGGCGTCATTCCGGGCGTTTTTTTTTACCGCTTCGGGCGGCGTGGCGGTTCGGGCCGGATTCGTGCCTGCCGGGGCCTTTACCTGGCCGGTCGCCAGCCACTGGGCCAACTGGCCCACGGCGACGAGTTCCTTCAGCCGCGTCAGGCGAACCAGGGCCATCTCGACCAGCGCACGGGCGTGGTCATTGTCGCGCAAGCGCATGCGCGTCGTGGTGAGGATGTCCAGCCCGGCGAGGATCGCGTCCAGAGAGAGGCCTTTCGCCTGCTCGCCGAGCGTCGCCCGGTGGTTCGGTGCGACCGACAGGTTCGCCGCGACGTCGCCGGCCACCTGGACCGCCATCAGGTCGCGCCAGTAGGTGACGAGTTGATCGACCAGCTCGCTCATCTGCGCGCCCTGGGCGTCGGCCTGATCGAGCAGGGTGAGCGCCGCAGCCGCGTCGCCACCGACGACGGCGGCCGCGAGGCCGTAGATGCGCTCGTCGCCGGACGTGCCGAGCAGGCGGTGGACCTGCTCGACCGTGACCGCCCCAGTGCCGAAGGCGAGGAGCTGGTCCAGGAGCGACTGGCCGTCGCGCATCGATCCTCGAGCCCGCCGGGCGACCAGATCGAGGGCCTCGGGCTCGGCGGTGAGCCCCTCGCTGGCGACGATGCTCGCCAGGTGCTCCTTGATCCGGTCCGGGCTGAAGCCGCGGAGTTCGTACCGCTGGACGCGCGACAAGATCGGGGCCGGCAGCTCCTGTGGGTCGGTCGTCGCGAAGAAGAATTTGACGTGCGGCGGCGGCTCCTCCAGCGTCTTGAGCAGGGCGGCGAACGAGGCGTTGGAGAGCATGTGGACTTCGTCGATGATGTAGATCTTGTACCGGGCCCGGGCCGGCCGGTACTGCGTGTTCGAGCGCAGGTCGCGGATGCTGTCCACGCCGGTGTTGCTCGCGGCGTCGATCTCGACGACGTCGACGTCGTCGCCGGAGGCGATGCCCTTGCACATGTCGCAGACGCCGCACGGCTCCGGCGTCGGGCCGTTCACGCAGTTCAGACACTTCGCGAGGATGCGGGCGAGGGTCGTCTTGCCGACGCCGCGCGTGCCGGTGAAGAGGTAGGCGTGGGCGACACGGTTCGATTTGATCGCGTTGGTGAGCGTCTGCGTGACGGCCTCGTGGCCCACGAGCTCGGCGAAGGTCTGCGGCCGATAGCGCCGGGCGAGGACGGTATATCCTGCCGTCGGCGGGGAGGCGGGGGCCGGTTCCGTGGCGGGGGGGGCCGACTTCTTGGCCATGGTCGCTCCGAACACAGAGCCCGCAGCGCAAGCAAGGGTCTTTGTGAGAAGAACCCTTGCTTGCGCTGCGGGCTCAAGAAAGGCGGAAACCCGCGGGGGGAATCCGAGAGAGGCACTCCACGCCACTCGGTCCGATGCTTATGGCTGCTCCCGTCAAGGCCTGACCAGGTTCACATCATTCCTCTGGGTGGGACCCCTCCCGGATTCTCCACGCGGGTTCCGGGGAGGGGAAAGGGAGAACGTCGCCGCTCGATCCCTTCCCGTCTGTGTTGTTCATACCGTCTCGTGGACGGGTGTCAACCCTCCTGCTGTCGCAGGCTAACCTTCGTGATCTTGACCGGCTCGGCCAGCTTCCGGCTGCCCGGACGCTGTGCGTCCTCGGCCGCGACCGGCTGCTGGAAGATTATACGCGCCACGTCCAGGCCCTTGGTCACTTTCCCAAAGACGGTGTATTTGCCGTCGAGGAAGGCGGCCTTGTTGAGGGTAATGTAGCAACGGCAGGCGGCAGTGTCCTCCACGACGCCGTGAATCGCGGCGAGGGTGCCCTCGTCGTGGGTCTGCTTGTTGAACTCCGGCTTGAGCCAGTAGCCGATGCTGCCGTTGCCCGGCTCGCCGGTCCCCTCCGGGCAGCCGAACTCGACGTGCTCGAACTTCTCGTTCGTCTCCGCGGCGGCCTCGTCGAGCTTGCGTTCGAAGACGAGGCCGTCGTAGTAGCCGACCTTGCACAGGGTTAGGAAGCTGCGGACGTGGTTCGGGGCCTGCTCGGGGAAGAGGGCGATCTCGATCGGCCCCTTCTCGGTTTCGAGGGTCGCCGTCCAGGTCACCTTCTTGCCGGCCGGCGTGGTGAAGCGGATGGTGTCCCACTCCTTCTTCACCTCCTGGTAGAGGCGGAAGACCGGCTTGCCGCCGAGGGTGCGGTCCGGCGGCCGGTTGCTGTCCGGGGGCGGCGACTTCTCGGCGACGAAGGCGACGGCGTCGTCGAAGCTTTGGTGCTGGGCGTCGCGAGCCGGCGTCGGGGTGGGTGTCGGCGTCGGGGTGGGATTCTCGGGCGGCTTGGTCGGGTCGGCCGGCGACGGGACGCTGACGACCGGGTCGGGGTCGCCTGAGCCGATCGGCTGCGGGGTGCCGCCGCAGCCTAATAAGGCGAGGGCCGGGAGCAGGGCGAGGATTCGCCGGGTCGTCATGGGTCGCCTCCGTTGCGTCCGTCTCCGGGTCCGTCCCGAGAAGCCGCACTGTACTGTAGCCCGCGCGGCGGAATCAAGGCGGAGGCGCGACTGGGGTGCCCCTGTAGCTTTTGGCAGGCGGCTCAGGCGGCGGTCCAGAGGTGCTGCCAGTCTGGGGTGTCGGCCAGGGCGATTAGCTCGACCAGCGGGCCGGCGTGCTCGGCACGCCAGCGCGCCC
>Ga0268299_1002367_pt1 | contig 23056 bp, 23 predicted proteins | sample NOBtaG_FD_193484 | JGI IMG/M metagenome (GOLD analysis project Ga0268299, IMG submission 193484) | Activated sludge microbial communities from bioreactor in Nijmegen, Gelderland, Netherland - NOB reactor | ecosystem: Engineered > Bioreactor > Aerobic > Activated sludge | place: Netherlands... | reverse complement strand
GTGGATGGCCAGGTGCCGCTCGGCTGCCGGCACCGCCTCGGCACGACGGCGGAACTCATCCCCTCCGGGCAGCATCGTCACGTCGCCCCATCCCCGACCGTCGAACATGAGGTGGTAGAAGACCGCCGCCCCCGGGCCGGCGGCGGCGAGCGCCCGCTCCGACCCGGGATCCTCGCCCGGATCGAGAACGGTGCCCAGCACCAGCTCGGCGACCCAGGGGAATCCTCCAGCGGGCCCGACGGTGAAGATCCCGTCGGCCACGGCCTCCGCCGCCGCCCTACCCTTCGGCCCCTGCGCCGCCAGCACCACCGGGGTCTGGAGCGGCCGCCGGGGCGCATACCCGTCGGGGTGGGCCATGGTGATCAACGCCCCGTCCCACTCGACGATCTCGCCCCGCAGCAGTGCCCGCAGCGCGCCGGCGTACGACGTGACATCGCTCCAGCTGTTCGGCCTCTGCCCCATCGCCAGGCGACCAGTGGCACCGGCCCCGATCCCCACGACGATCCGTCCCGGTGCGAGAGCCTCCAACGTGGCCACGGCAGCGGCGTTGGTCATCACGTGGCGCAGGCTCGGCACCAGCACACCGGGTCCGAGGCGGATCCGTGAGGTTCTCTGGGCGGCCAGGGCCAACGTGACCCAGACGTCGGGATAGAGCGCTGGCGAGTCGTAGCACCAGGCGGTGTGATACCCCAACTCCTCAGCCAGCTGAATGTGCGCCGGCGTGTCGAGGCTGGTCGCAAAGGCGCAGGAGATCTCCAAGGTCATCGTTCAAACCCCCTTAGACGAGTCGGCGGGTCCGACCCGATAGAGCAGAACGTTACCTGACAACGCTACGGGGCGGAGCGGGTCGCTCTCGGCCGTCCCGACCCGCAACCGGCCCACCCCTTACAGGCCCTTCGAAGATCTCTTGTGGCTCGACCGGTAGTGGTCGTACCGCGACCAGGGCCAACGACCCTCCCGCTCAGCAGAGGCAGGGCTGATCATCGGGGCATGGAACCCGCGCTGGGCTGCGATCGCGTCGACCTGACCCTCGCCGACGGCCGTCGTCTGGAGGTCCATCTGGACCCAGACCCGAGCGGTCTGCCGCTCGTCTTCCATCACGGCACGCCGGGCACCGGACGGCCACTCCGCATCCTCCTCGACGCCGCCCGCAGCAACGGGCTCCGCTGGATCGGGATGACCCGCCCGGGCTACGGCACGTCGTCCCCCCTGCCGAGTCGCCGGGTGCTCGACATCGCAAGCGACATGAGTGCCATGCTCGACCTTCTGGGCATCGATCGGTGCCTCGTCGCCGGATGGTCCGGCGGCGGCCCCCACGCCCTTGCTTGCGCTGCCGCCCTGCCCCAGCGGGTGAGCACAGTCCTGGTGATTGCGGGGTCCGCGCCCTACCCCGCCGCCGGCTTGGACTGGTTCGCCGACATGGCGTCGGAAGACCAGGCCCAGGCGCGGGCAGCGATCGCAGGCGCCGACGCTCTGGGGGCGCTCCTCGCGCCGCGAGCCGCCTGGTACGGCCATGCTTCGGGCGACGACTTCGTTGCCGCCATCACCGGCCGGTTCGCCGACGGTGACGTGGCGGCAGTCGCCCCGCTTGCCGACGAGCTCGTCGCCCACTTCGCCGATGCCGTGTCGGGCACCGGCTGGATCGACGACTGGCTCGCCCTCGTCAGGCCGTGGGGCTTCGACCTGGGCGACCTGAGCACACCCATCACCCTCTGGCACGGTGACCTCGACCTCAGCTGCCCTCTGGGGCACGCCCGGTGGATGGCCGACCAGATCCCCGGAGCCAGGCTGATCATCCGGCCGGGAGAAGGTCACCTTTCGCTCGGGCTCAACGACCCACGGACGATGATTGCCACCTGGCTGACGCCCGGGCCCTCGTCCGACGCTGCCGGGCCGAACGCCGCAGCGCCGAAGAAGCCGAGGAACCCCGAATAGAAGCCATCCTTGGCTAACTGTGTGACAGGAGCCTCTGGTCAACCCGACACCGAGGCCCCACAGTGAACACAGACGCAGGTGCGTCGTTCGCCCCAACCGAAAAGCGGCCCCACGATGAACGCAACCTTGGTGCTCACCGTTCACGAGCCGGCACACGGCTTCACGCTGGTCTCTCTCGCCGGCGAGGTCGACGAGACCGCTTCAGATCCGATCAACGAGCTGTGGGATCAGCTGCTCGACGCAGCCGAGCCGCCATCGATCGCCGTCGACCTGTCGCAGGTGACCTACTTCGGCTCGGCCGGCGTCGCCGCCCTCCTCCAGGGCTACCGTCAGGCCAGCGAGCGGGACCGGTCCCTGGTCGTCACCGAAGCCAGCAGGGCGGTGCAGCGAGTGCTGGAGATCTGCGGGGTCGAGCACCTGCTCCACCCCGACCACGGAACCCGGGGCGGCCCCTGCTGAGCGCGGCTGGCGCTACCCGACGGCGTCGGTCGACCGCACGGCGGCGTTGATGCTCTCGGCCAGCGAGGCGGCCACCGTCCGCTGCTCCTCCACCGCACCGGCGATCCCCGATTGCCGGGCGCTGATGTCCTCCATCGAGCTCTTCAACGCCTCGATCCGGCGCTCCACCTCACCGATCGACGCCGTCACCTCGGTCATCTTGGCGCTGATCTCCACCGTCACCCCCGAGGTCTGATTGGCCAGCTGTTTCACCTCGCCGGCCACCACGGCGAACCCCTTGCCGTACTCCCCGGCCCGGGCCGCCTCGATCGTGGCGTTCAGCGCCAGCAGGTTCGTCTGCTTGGCCACGTCGAGGATCGACGCCAGGCTGGCCTCGATGGCATCGCGCCGCTCGTGCAGCTCCCGGACACAGGAGGTGATCTCCCGCGCCTCGGCCTGCGCCTTGCCCGCCAGATGGGCGGCCCCCGACGCATTGCTCGAGATCTCGGCGATCGACCCCTCCAACTCCCCCACGGCCGACGCCGCCGCCGACAACTGGGCGCCCAGATGGACCGACCTCGACTCCGCCAGCACGAGGCTCGAGATGTCGTCGAACGTGGCCATGTAACCCATCTTCACCCCGTCGAGCACGAGCACGTCGATCGAGGTCCGCAGCCGGATGGGACCGAACTCGATCGTGGCTTCGTGGGGAAAGGCGAAGCCGGACAGGATCTCCTCAACCCGGGCCGGGTTCCGGTGGAAGCGGTGGATGGAGCCGTTCAGCATCTCGCCGAGCGTGATGCCGAACTCGGCCTCGATCGCCGGAGCGAGCTCGCGCAGCTTGGCCATGGCGGCCCGGTTGGCGTAGCGGAGCACGAGGTCGTTGTCGGCGATCATCACGCACGCCCCGACCACGTCGAGCGCCTGCGCCCCGTCGCCCAGAGCGAGGTCGAGCGTCGGCTGCCGTTCACTTCTTGGTCTCGTCGCCCCAATCATCCGAGACAGCATGAACCACTATCGGAGCCCGACACTCGAACATGAGACTCGCTATACATCGTCAAATTCCAGATGGTCATGAGGGATTCGGACCCGAAACAGGCGAACGCCATTCACCGATTTCGCACCTCCAATTGCCCGCCGGTGTGATGCCCGAGCTCACGGTGTGAGCCCCCACCTCACGCCGGGAAGGGCATGAACACCGCAATCAGAACCACATCGCCTCACACTCCGCCCTCCGACGCCCGATCGCCCGAGCCGGCGGCACCCACGTCCATCCGTGCGGCCGGCCCGTCCGATCGGGAGGTGGTGGGCCGCACGCTGGCCTCCGCCTTCCTCCCCGACCCGATCTTCGGCTGGTGCATTCCCGACCCGGAGCGCAGGGCCGCCATCCTGCCCCCGCTGTTCGAGTTGTTCGCCTCGCTCGTCCTCCCCCACGAGAGCTCCGAGCTGGCCGCCGATGGAGCGGCCGCCGCCCTGTGGGTGCCGGCCGGGCAGCCGCCGGTGGCCGACGAGGACGCCGCCGCCTTCGAGGCGGCCCTGGTCGACCTGATCGGCGACGACATGGACCGCACCGGCGCCATCATGGCCCTGCTCGACGAGCACCACCCGACCGAGCCCAACCATTTCCTCTGGTTCATCGGCGTGGACGCGCCGGCGCAGGGCCGAGGTCTCGGCTCGGCGCTGCTGGCGTCGGCCCTGGCCCGCTGCGATCAGGACGGCGTGCCCGCCTACCTCGACGCCACCAGCGAGCACAACCGCCGCCTCTACGAACGGCACGGTTTCGCGGTGCAAGCCAAACGGTCCACCGGCGGCTCCCCGCCGCTGTACGCCATGTGGCGCCAGCCCCGACCGCCCGGCGTCCGTCCCTCACGCCACTGACCCTCACGCCACTAACCCTCGCGCTGCAATACATTGCAGTACTAGGTATAGTGAGCCACCGAGGGCGACGACCGGTGACCGCTGGAGCAGGGGTGAGGGAACGGAGCGTCGAATGGAGCTGTCCAAAGACCTGGTGGCGGCGTCGGCCGCCCCGCTGGTGCTGGCGATCCTGGCCGAGGGGGAGAGCTACGGCTACGCCATCCTGAAACGGGTGGCCGACCTGTCGGGCGGTGAGATGCGCTGGACCGACGGGATGCTGTACCCGCTGCTCCACCGGCTGGAGCGCCTCGGCTCCATCGAGGCCCGCTGGGACGACGGCACCGCCGGGGGCCGGCGCCGGAAGTGGTACCGCATCACCGCCCGGGGCCAGCGGGAACTGGCCGAGCACCGGCGCCAGTGGGGGGTGGTGCACCGCACGCTGGAGGCGACCCGGGACGGCGCGGAGCGAGGCGCCCGGCGCCGCCCCGCCCGCCGGCCGTCGCTGCGCCCCGCCGACGGGATGGCGTGATGACCACCGCCCCCGAGATCGACGGCGACATCGAGACCCAGATCGCCCACTGGCGGCGCGAGCTGAACCGGGCCGGCTGCCTCGAACCGGCCACGGTCGACGAGCTGGAAACCCACCTGCGGGACCAGATCGACGCCCTCACCGAGGTCGGCCTCGACCCCACCGAGGCGTTCCTGGTGGGGGTGAAGCGCATCGGCAACCTCGACGCCCTGGCCCGGGAGCTGGCCCACGAGCGCTACCAGCGGCTCTGGAAGCAGCTCGTGCTGGGTGCCGACACGGCCGGCGCCGGTGCGCCCGGGATCGGTGTGCCCCCGTCGCGCCAGATCGTGCTCATGGTCACCTGCGCCCTCGCTGCGGCGGCGGCCATCAAGGTGCCGGCCCTGTTCGGCGCCGACCTCGAGGACGACGGCCCGTTCTACGCCCGCAACCTCAGCCTGTTCGCCTTCCCCTTCCTGGCCCTCTACCTCGGCTGGCAGCGCCGGCTCAGTACGGCCATCGCCGGGTCGTTGGCCGGGCTGTTCGCCCTCGGGGCGGTGGCGGCCAACGTCTACCCGTTCCGCGGCGACAGCTCGAACACGCAGATCATCACCGCCCTCCACCTGCCGATCGTGCTGTGGTTCGTGGTGGCCGTGGCCTACCTGGGCGCCGACTGGGCCCGGCGCAGCCGGTGGATGGACATGGTCCGCTTCACCGGCGAGCTGGCCCTCTACTGGGTGCTGATCGGATTGGGCGGCGGCGTGCTGATGGCCTTCTCCGCCCTCATGTTCAACGCCATAGGCCTCGACCCCGAGACCCTCATCGGCGGCTGGCTGCTGCCGTGCGGGGCGGTCGGGGCCGTGGTGGTGGCGGCGTGGCTGGTGGAGGCGAAGCAGGACATCATCGAGAACCTGGCGCCGGTGCTCACCCGGCTGTTCACCCCGCTGTTCGTGCTGGTGATGGTGGCGTTCCTGGTGAGCACGGCGGCCACCGGTACCGGCATCGGGGCCGACGCCATCGAGCGGGACGTGCTGATCGGGTTCGACCTGTTGCTGGTGGTGGTCGTCGGGCTGCAGCTCTACGCCGCCTCGGCCCGGGACCCGTCAGCCCCGCCCGGCCTGTTCGACCTGCTCCAGCTGGCCCTGGCCGTGGCCGCCCTGGCCATCGACGTGCTGGTGCTGTCGGCCGTGGCCTCCCGCATCGGCGAGTTCGGCTGGAGCCCCAACAAGGTCGCGGCGCTGGGGGAGAACCTGGTGCTGGCGGTGAGCCTGGCCGGCACCGCGTGGCTCTCGCTGCGGTTCTGGCTGCGGCGGTGCCCCTACGCCACGGTGGAGCGGTGGCAGACCGGCTATCTCCCGGTCTACGCCCTCTGGGCACTGGTGGCGGCGGTGGCCCTCCCGCCGATCTTCGACTACCGCTGATCGTGCCGCCCGTCGCGCCGGGCTGGCCCCGGGTTGGGCACCCGCCTTCTGCGCTGTCACACCCCTCGACTACCGTCACAGCCCATGGACGGCTCGTCCCGCTACCTGGAGCTGCTGGGGGAGGGTGACCTGTCGGTGCTGGGCCGGGCCAGCGGGCTCCGGCCCGACGCCGACGCCCCCGCCTGGTTCCGGGCCCGGGCCGATCGGGTGGCGGCCGCCCTCGACGCCCCGGCCACGTTCGACGCCCTGTTCCCGGCCGGGCCCACGGGCCCGGAGACCCAGTTGGCGTCGGTCACCCCGCTGCTGATCTTCGCCGTGATGGTCCACCGGGCGGCAGCCGACATCGGCGGCCACGCCCACGTGCCGGAGCGGGTGGGGAGCCGGCTGCTGGTCCCGCTGTTCGACGGCGGGCGGCTGGCCGCCTTCGCCTCCGATCCGGCCTCCCGCCTCCTGCTGATCGAGCTGCTCGGGTCGTTCACCCGCATCGCCAGCGGGCCCCAGTGGGAGCTGAGCCGGGGCCGGTGGCGGCGCCGGCGGTTCAGCGAGATGAACCCGGCCCACCTGGCCCGCCTGGCCGCCGATCTGCCGTTCGACGAGCGGGCCGGCACCTACCGGCGGCTGGGCGACCTGGCTCTGTTCCTCAACGGCGTGTTCCCCGATCACGCCGCCCGCACCACGCTGTCCCCCATCGACCTCGACCGCATCCTGCGGTCGATCCCCCACCACGACCGGGCCGCTCTGGTCCGCCTGATGGAGCGGGACCAGCTCGATGCCACCGGGCCCCTGCTGGGCACGCTCGGCCCCCGCTGGTACCGGCTGGCGTCGGCCCTGGTGCCCATCCCGTCGATGCGGTCGCAGCTGGCCGACCTGGCCGACCAGTTCGAGGTCGCCCGCCGCTTCCTCAACTTCGTCACCGACCACTACCTGTGGACCCGGCGAGACCGCCTCTTCCCCTTCGCCTGAGTCGCCCCAGCACCCCCGAACCTGGTCGAGAAAAGCGGCGCTGAGCCGTACAAGTCGACACGGTTCGCCGGCTCACGGGCTCGGCCGCCGCCGGTACCTCGGGCTACCGTGCGCTCATGCGCCTGGCCAAACCGCACGTCGACGTGGGCTTCATGACCAACGACTGGGAGCGGGCCGAGCGGTTCTGGCGGGACGACGCCGGTCTCCCGTTCGAGGAGTGGATCAAGGTGGGCGGCGGCGTGCGCCAGTACCGCTTCGGTTGCCACGGCTCCGTCGTCAAGGTCAACCACGCCCGTGACCCGCTCGCCGCCGACGCCCCCACCGTGTACCGGGCGTTGCGCATCGCGTCGGACCGCGTGACCGACCCCACCCCGCTCGATCATCCCGACGGCGTGCCGGTGACGCTCGTGCCGCCCGGCCACCACGACATCGTGGGCATCGAGATCACCGTGGCCACGGCCGACGAGGAGGCCGCCCGGCGGTTCTGGGTCGACGCCCTCGGCGCCGAGGATCTCGCCTCCGGCGACCCCGACGACACCCGTTATCGCCTGGGCGACACCATCATCCGCTGCGTCCACGAGCCCGACCTCGCCCCGATGACCGAGCGGGAGGCGGTGGGCTTCCGGTACCTCACGGTCCAGGTGTTCGACGTCGACGCCGAGCACGCCCGCATCACGGGCCTCGGCTTCCGGGAAGAGTGGGCGCCGATCACGCTCGGCACCACGGCCCGGGTCTCGTTCGTGCGCGACCCCGACGGCGGCTTCGTCGAGATCTCCCAACGGGCCTCCCTCACCGGCCCCCTCCCCGCCCGCTGATCAGGAGAGGACCCTCGCGGGGCAGGCCGGTACGCCGGGTCAGCCCCGGTCGGCGGCCAGACGCCAGTAACGCAGCGCCGACACCAGATCGAGCGCAATGACCGGGATGTTGAGCAGCAGCCCGGTGAACCCCCACCAGCCGAACACCAGGTTGTGGCGCACCGCACCCAACGCCGCCGACCGGCCGTGTTGCCGGCAGTACCGGCCGGCGCCGAACCCCTGGGTCCCTGCCCGCTTCGGGTCGCGCAGCCGCAGGTTGGGGTACGGGTAGTCGTCGGCCAGCGTGCGGTGCTGGTCCCGGTAGACGCTCGTCACGCTCTTCGAGTCATTGGCCGTCATCGCCCGGGTGGACTGAAACCGGGTGATCAGGAACCCCGACGCCCGCACGATCGGGTAGTCCCCCGCCGGCGACGCCCCGCACTCGTGGCAACCCCCGAACAAGGCCGCAACCGCCTCGTCGGCACTCACCAAGGGCACGCCGTTACGGGCCGCGGTCGGGGCCGTTCCAGCCGACAGCTCGCCGTCATACCTCTGGCGCCGTTCCGGATCGCGCAGGGTCTCGTAGGCCTCGTCGATCGCCGCCCGACGCATCGCCTCATCGGGCTTGCGGGCCACGGCCTTGCAGGCCCAGCGGTACGAGGCTTCCACCTCGTCGCCCGACGAGCCGGGCTTCAGCTGTAGCACCTCGTAATAGGACGGCATGGGCGGTGATACTAGCCATCGAGGTTGTCGCTCGTTCCGAGGAGTCGACAGGGTTCAGCGGGTGCGCTTTGCTGGCAGCCGACATGGCTTCCTCCTCCGCGACGACCACCCCCTTCGAGACAGTCACCGGCTACTGCTGGCCCCAGTCGGTGGCGCCCGGCGGCACCGTGGCCCTGCACCTCTCCTCGCCCCGGGGCCTCCCGGTGTCGGTGGAGGTGGCCCGCATCGGCGCCGGCCGCACCACGGTGTTCGCCGACCCCGCCGTCCCGGCCGACCACCACGCCACCCCTCCCAACGCCGCCGCCCACGGCTGCGACTGGCCGGCCGCCCTCACGATCGACGTCGGCGCCGACTGGCCCACCGGCTACCACGAGGTGACCCTCGAGGTCGACGTCGACGGCAAGCGCCGCCGCAGCCATGCCTTCTTCGTCGTCCGCCCACCGGCCACGTCGACGGCCACGATCCTGCTCGCCCTGTCCACCAACACCTGGCACGCCTACAACGATTTCGGCGGGCCCAGCCTCTACACCGGCAACACCCAGGTGTCGCTCCAGCGCCCGATGTCGCCCGGCTTCCTCCACAAGCCCCCGGGCCACGGGCGCCGGGTCACGGTGGTGGGCCCGCCCGACCCCCAGATGGCGGGCCACGTCGGCTACCTCCAGCTCAACCACCTCTCGGCCTGGGCGGGCTCGGCCGGCTGGTCCGACTGGGAGCACCCGTTCCTGGCCTGGGCCGAAGCCAACGGCTACGCCATCGACGTCGTCACCAACGCCGATCTCGAAGACCATCCCGACCTCCTCCTCGGCGGCCGGTACCGCCTGTACCTCTCGGTGGGCCACGACGAGTACTGGTCGGGCCCGATGCGCGACACGGTGGAGACCTTCATCGCCCACGGCGGCAACGCCGCCTTCCTCAGCGGTAACACCGCCTTCTGGCAGGTCCGCCTGGAGGACCACACCGACGGCCCCGGCGCCGGCTCCGGCGCCGGGGAGCGGGGCCCCGCCGCCACCATGATCGGCTACAAGGACCGCCTGGCCCAGGACCCGGTGTTCGGCACCGACCGTCAGCACGAGCTCACCACGATCTGGTCCGACCATCTGCTCGGCCGCCCCGAGAACCGCATGACCGGCGTCAGCTTCACCCGGGGCGGCTACCACCGCATCGGCAAGCGGGTCACGGCCGGCGCCGGCGGCTACACCGTCCACCGCGACGACCACTGGCTGTTCGAGGGCACCGGCCTCACCTACGGCGACGTGCTGGGCGCCGCGGCCACCGCCGTCGGCTACGAGTGCGACGGCTGCGCCTTCACCTACCGCGACGGCCTCCCCTACCCCACCGGCGAAGACGGGACCCCGGCCAGCTTCGAGATCCTGGCCACCGCCCCCGCCGCCCACTTCACCCGCACCACCGCCACCCGTCCGCCCAAGCCGCATCAGCCGTCGGAGATCGAGTTCATCGCCGGCCGCCTGTTCGGCTCCGACGACCCGGCCGCCGTCGAGCGCATCGCCCACGGCCACGCCGTGCTCGGCACGTACACCTCACCGGGCGGCGGCACCGTCGTCACGTCCGGCAGCACCGACTGGGCCCACGGCCTGGCCGGCCGCGACCCCCAGATCGAGCAGATCACCCACACCATCCTGCGCCGCCTCGGCACCTCGGCCTGACCCGAAAAACGCGACACGGGACCAAACTCTGTCGAGAAGTACGGCCCTACGCCGCACTTCTCGACAACGTTCGCGTATCAGGTGCCGTCGAGCGCGCTCGGGTCACACCAGGGAGGAGGGCCGGACCCAACAACGCGAGGTGACCCGCCATGTCCCCTGCCCGCCCCACCGCCACACCCCCACACGCCCCCGGTCGCCTGACGCGCCGGACCATCGGCGCGCTGGCCGCCGCCGCCCTGGCCACGATCACCGCCACCGCCGCCCCGGCCTGGGCCGACGGCGGCCTGGCCGTCGCACCCCCCACCTCCACCGCCCCGCCCACCGGCAGCGGCGCGCTGGTCCCGGCGGCCGGCACGCCGATCGTGCCGCCTCCGCCGACCGGCTGGTCTCCGGTGCCGACCCGCAGCGCCACCACCTCGACGCCCACCGGGCGGCTGACCAGCGGGTCGGCCTCGCTCGGCACCATCAACTGCACCACCACGTTCGACGAGGACGAGCCGATCGACCTGCTGCCCAACGACGCGCTCGACACGTTCGTCGTCTCTCCGTGGTGGAACCAGCAGTGCAGCGGGGACTGGATACGGATCTACCCCAGCGCCGGCAGCAACCACTACCACCTCATCTACACCGACCCCGACGTCACCAACTGCCTGAACGCCGACAACGACCACGACACGCCCCTCGGCCAGATGGCCCGGGGAGCGCAGGAGTGTGAGCCGATCGACCCGGTCACCGAGCCCCGGAGCTACATCAACACGATGATCGGGGCCGACGTGCTCACCATCGAGCGGCTCGACGGCGACGAGCCCGGCTATCCCCGTCGCCCGTTCACCCTGCGCCAGATCACGATCAAGAACCACGCCGCCAAGCTGTGCTTCAAGCTCGGCGGCCCGTGGGAGGCCGCCGAGCCGCCGGCCGAGGGCGAGGTGCCGGGCACGTTCTGCTGGGAGCAGCTCGATCCGGCCACCTACGACCTGACGAGCTACACCGAGGGCTCGATGTACGTGACGGTGACGCTGGCCGATCCCGACGACGATCCCAACTTCGGGATCGACACCGTCAAGCTCAACTGGTGACCGTCAACCGCTGGTCGAGTTGGACGAGGTTGCCGTCGGGATCCTTGAGGATGGTGGTCATCACGGGCACGGCGTCGTCGGCCTCGCCGTAGGCGGCCGGCGTGGACCGGGTGGGGACCACCATCACCTCGTAGCCCGCCTTCTGGGCCGCCACCGCCCGGTCCTCCACGTCGTCGATCCAGAACGAGAAGTGGTGGGTGCCGAGCTGGAACAGGCGGGGCGGCGTGCCGAACGGCTCCCGGTCAAGCTGCTGGTCGAGCACGATGAAGAAGTCGTGCGGGCCGTCGCCGGCCCGCAGATACACCGCCCGCCGCCGGTTCCCCTTGCCGCTGCGGCTCTCGATCCGCTCGGTGGTGTCGAGCGTGACCCGCAGGCCCAGCAGATCCCGGTAGAAGGCCAGCGACCGGTCCATGTCGGACACGCCGACCGCCACATGCGAAATTCCGAAAGTGGTCCCCATGGGACCGACCTTAGTTTGGTTGTTGACGGGGCACGAAGGCTTCGACCTCGATCTCCACCAGGGCGTCGGGGACGACGAATCCGCTCACCTGCACCAGGGTGCTGGCCGGGTAGCGGCCGGGCTCGAACAGCTCGGCCCGCACCTCGTGCAGGGCCCGCACCGCCTCGGGCGAGATGTCGGTCACGTACACCCGCATCCGCACCACGTCGGCCAGCCCACCGCCCTCCACCTCCAGGCTCCGGCCGATGTCGGCGAAGATCCGCTCCGCCTGCTCCCGCATGGTCAACGGCGGATCATCGGGGTTGTCGCGCCGGGCACCGATCTTGCCCGACACCAGCACCAGCGCCCCGGTGCCGAGGTCGATGCGCACCGCATCGGAGAACACGGGCCCCGGGGCGAACCCTTCCAGGCCGACGATCCGGTGGTTGCCGGCGTTGCGCAATGGTCGATGGGTGACGTTCATCGGGCCGAGCCTACTGCGCTGGTCAGGACGGCCGCCGGCTGCTCGTGGGGTTCGGCCTCACCCGCCGGCCCGCCGTCGATGTCGATGGCGGGCAGCACCCGGTCGAGCCAACCCGGCAGCCACCAGTTGGCCCGGCCCAGCAGGGTCATGGTGGCCGGCACCAGCACCACCCGGACCACGGTGGCATCCACCAGGATCGCCACCGCCAACCCCAGGCCCAGCATCTTGACGATCGGGTCGTCGCCCAGCACGAACCCGGCGAACACCGAGATCATGATCAGCGCCGCCGACGTGATCACCCGGGCCGTGCCGGCCAGCCCGGCCACCACCGCCTCGTCGTTGTCGCCGGTGGCGGCATACTCCTCCCGCACCCGGGACAGCAGGAACACCTCGTAGTCCATCGACAGCCCGAACAGCACGGCGAACATGAACATCGGCAGGAACGACACGATCGGCACCGTGGTCTCCAGCCCGATCAGCTCCTTGCCCCACCCCCACTGGAACACCATCACCAGCACGCCGTAGGCCGCCCCGATGCTCAACAGGTTCAACACCGCCGCCTTCAGCGGCACCAGCACCGAGCGGAACACCACCATCAGCAACAGGAACGACAGCACCACCACCGCCCCCACGAACCACGGCAGCCGTTCGCCGATGCGGCTGGCGGCATCGCCGACGGTGGCGGGCTGGCCCCCCACGTGGGCTTCGACCCCGGTGCCGTCGAGCACCGCCGGCAGCACCTCGGCCCGCAGCCGCTCCACCGTGGCCCAGGTGGCATCGTCCTGGGGCTTGGAGGTGGGCAGGGCCACGATCGTGGCCACCCCGGCCGCGGTGTTCACCTCCGGCGGGGCCACCGCCGCCACACCGGGGTCGGCCGCCACCGCCGCCGCCAGCGGCTCCACCACGCCGGCGTCGCCGCCCCCGAGGTCGACGGCGATCACCAGCGGGCCGTTCACGCCCGGCCCGAACCCGCCGGCCGCCAGGTCGTAGGCCCGGCGCTCGGTGCGGCTCTCGGGCGCTGTGCCCTCGTCGGGGAAACCGAGGCGGAGCGACAACACCGGGGCGGTGAGGGCCAGCAGCACCGCCGTCACCCCCAACGTGTAGACCCAGGGGTGGCGCCCCACGTGCCGCGCCCACCGCCGCCACCCCGGTGTGGCGCCAACCGGCACCCGATGGCCCGATCGGTGCAGGCCCAGACGGTTGATCCACGGGCCGCACAGCCCGAGCAGGGCCGGCAGCAGGGTGACCGACGACAGGACCATCAGAGCCACGATCACCGCCGTGGCCACCGCGGCGGCCGTCATGAACGGCAGCCCCGCCACCGACAGGCCGAGGATGGCGATCACCACGGTGCCCCCGGCGAACACCACGGCCTGCCCGGCGGTGGCCACCGCCCGACCCGCCGCCTCGTCGACCGGGAGACCCCGGGCCAGCAGCTCCCGGTGGCGGGTCACGAGGAACAGGGCGTAGTCGATCCCCACCCCGAGCCCGATCATCGACGCCATCTGGGGCGCCCAGCTGGGGATCATCAGCAGGTGGCTGATGAGGGGCATGGCCGCGATCCCCAGAGCCAGGCCGAACAGGGCGATGGCGATGGGGAGCCCCATGGCCACCACCGATCCGAACGCCACCAGCAGGATCACCACCGCGGCGGCGACGCCGATCAGCTCGGCGGCGTCGCCCGCCGGTTCCTCGAAGTTGAAGAACAGCTCACCGCCCGCCTCGGCCCGCAGCCCACCGGCCCGGTCGGCGTCGGCCAGCACCGCCTTCAGCCGGTCGAGGTCGTCGACCCGCATCTCGGCCAGCACCGGGTACTGGACGGTGAGCAGGGCCACCCGGCCGTCGGGCGAGCGGGCTTCGCTCACGTCGAGCACCTTGTCCAGTCCGGCCAGGTCGGCCCGGAGATCGGCCAGGGCAGCTTCGGCCCCGGGGTCGGCGGCGAACGGACCCTCGCCCTCGGGGGCGGCCACCACCCGGGCCGTGATCCCGGCCCGGTCCGAGGCGGCCGAGCTGAGCAGGTCCACCGCCTGCTGCGAGTCGACCCCCGGGACCTCGAAGTTGTCTTCCATGGCCCGGCCGAAGGCGGCCGACGATGCCATCACCACCGCCGCCGCCATCGCCCACAGACCGATCACGGTCCACCGGCGCCGGGCCGACCAGCGGCCCAATCGATTCAACACGGATGACATGGCGGGCTTCCCCTTCGGTCGCGTGCGCTCCTCGCTCCGCCGAGCCTGACCGACCCTCGCCCGCCCCCACATCGGCCCGCCGGCCGTTCCCGCCCGGCCGTTCGGCCGGCGCCCGCTCATACCTTCGGCCGATACGGGCCGGCGCCGCCGTACCTACCATGGACCGCAGTGGTGATCCCGTTCAGCGTCCGCAGCTACCTGGCTGAGCCGGCCGTGGCCCGCCCGCCCGTGCGCCTGCGCCGGGACTGGATCCTGGTCGGCGGGGCCGCCATCGCCGCGGTTGCCGAGGCCGCCCTGCGGACCGACGCCGGCTGGACGTCGCTCCCCCTCGGCTGGCGGCTGGCGTCGCTGGCGGCGGTGCTGGGCGGGTTGCCGGCACTGCTCGTGCGACGGACCCGCCCCCTGCTCGCCACCGCCTGGGGTTTCGGCCTGGCCGTGGGCACGGGGGCGGTGGCCGCCGCCTTCGGCCACCGGCTCACCGGCCTCGGCACCGGCGCCGTGCTGCTGGTGACCGCCTACGCCCTCTACCGCTGGGGGTCGGGGCGCGACGGGGCCATCGGCGCCGCGATCCTCGTGGTGGCCTGGGTGGTGGGCACGGCCACCGACGCCGAGAACCTCAGCGACGTGATCGGCGGCTTCATCGTGCTGTGCGTATCGGTTGAGGTCGGGCTGACCGTCCGGTACTGGCACGCCGCCCGGGAGCGGGCCGTGGCCGAGGCGATGTCACGGGAGCGGGCCGAGCTCGCCCGCGAGCTGCACGACACGATCGCCCATCACATGTCGGCCATCGCCGTGCAGGCCCAGGCCGGCCAGGCGGTGGCCGGCGGCGACCCGGAGCGGGCGGTGGCCGTGCTGGCCGTCATCGAGGCCACGGCCAAAGAGGCGCTGGGCGAGATGCGCTCGATGGTGCGGGTGTGGCGGGGCGGCGCCGGCGACGAGGCCGAGCTGACTCCCCGGCAGGGGCTGGCCGAGCTGGCCCGGCTGGCCCGCCACCGACCGGGGGAGCCGGCGGTGGAGGTGGCGATGGACGACCGCCTCGGCCCGCTCGATCCGGCGGTGGAAGCGGCCCTGTACCGCATGGCCCAGGAGTCGGTCACCAACGCCGTGCGCCACGCCCGCCGGGCCACCCGGGTGCAGGTTCGGGTGACGGCCGACGGGGACGAGGTGCGTCTCACGGTGGCCGACGACGGACACGGCGGCACCGCCGCCCGGGCCGACGGTACAGCCGGCGCCGACGGCTACGGGCTCGTGGGCATGGCTGAACGGGCCCAGCTGCTGGGCGGCCGGTTCACCGCCGGGCCGGTCGGGGACGGAGCCGCCGCCGGCAGCGGTTGGCTGGTGACGGCGGTGCTGCCCCGCCAGGTGGCATGACCGGCCCGCTGCGGGTGCTGGTGGCCGACGACCAGGACCTGGTGCGCACCGGGCTGGCCATGATCCTCGACGCCCAACCCGGCATCGAGGTGGTGGCCCAGGCCACCGACGGCCGCCAGGCGGTGGAGCTGGCCCGCCGGCACCGGCCCGACGTGTGCCTGGTGGACATCCGCATGCCCGAGCTGAACGGCATCGAGGTGACCCGGGCCTTGGCCGGCCCCAGGGTGGCCGACCCCCTGGCCGTGGTGGTGATCACCACCTTCGACCTCGACGAGTACGTGCACGAGGCTCTGCGGGCCGGGGCCCGGGGGTTCCTCCTGAAGGACGCCGGCCCCGACCTGCTGGTCCAGGCCCTGCGGGCGGCGGCCAACGGCGACGCCCTCATCTCCCCCAGCATCACCGCCCGGCTGCTGTCGGTCTTCGCCGGCGCCGCCGCCACCCCGCCGGCCCAGCCGATCGAGCCGCTGACCGAGCGGGAGGAGGAGGTGCTGGCCACCGTGGCCCGGGGCCGCACCAACGCCGAGATCGCAGCGGAGCTCCACATCAGCCTCAGCACGGTCAAGACCCACCTGGCCAGCCTGATGGCCAAGCTCGGGGCCCGCAACCGGGTCGAGATCGCCATGTGGGCCTACGAGACCGGCCGCGCCGGGCGTACCGGCTGACCGGGATCTTGCCACTGTAGACATCCGTCACCCGGTGTCCGTAGACTGGGGACCGCCGGGGGCCGGGGCGACGGCCCCCGGCAAACCGGAGCCGGGCCCGCGGGGGTGCGGTGTGTGGAGCGGGGTGGCTCTCGACGCCCAGTTCGCCCCTGCGGCCGATCGTGTACCGGGAGCTGCCCCGGCTGGCCCCCCGGTACCTCGACACCGGCTACGTGCTGACCGACCTGCTGGTGGGCCTTGTACGCCAGCCCCGTCGGCTGACGGCTCAGACCGCCGGAACCGGGCCCGTGCTGGCCCGGACCACCAGCTCCGCCGGCAACAACACGTGGGGTGGCCCATCGGGCACAGCGGTGTCGGCGCGATAGGCGCCGATGGCGTCGATCAGGGAGGCGGCCGCCATCCGGCCCTTGCCGGCGATGTCCTGATGGACCGTGGTCAGGGAGAACCCGAGGTGCTGCATCAACGGGGAGTTGTCGAAGCCGACGACCGACAGGTCCTCCGGTATGCGCAGGCCGAGCGCCCCCGCCTCCCGCACCACGAGCAGGGCGATGGCGTCGGAGTAGCACAGCACGGCGGTGGGCCGGCGCGACGACGCCAGCGCCCGCCGGATCGCCGGCGAGCCGTGATCGGGCGGGTGCTCCTGGAACACGAAGCGCACGTCGGCCTCGGCCGGGCCGAGCTCGTCCATCCAGCCGGCCAGCCGCTGCGAGGCAGGGAAGGGAACCGGCACCGTCACGTCGGCCCCTTCACCCGGGCCCGGCGACGGGCCCGGGTGGGGGGCGGCGGGGGTGACGAGGGCGAGGTGGCGGTGGCCGAGGTCGAGCAGATGGCGGGCGGCGGCCCGGGCCCCGCCCCGATCGTCGATGTTGACGCAGGCGATCTCGAGGTCGGGCGGTTGGTCCACGAACACCAGCGGCAATCGCCGCCGGCGGAGCCAGCCGATCGCCGGCGAGGCGATGTCGGAGGAGTAGACGATGGCACCGTCGATGGCCACGTCGCGGGCCGGGGCCACCCCGGCCACCTCGGCCGCCGTGAACAGGGTGAGGGCCAGGCCGGTGGGCTCGATCTCCTCGGCCACAGAGCCGATGAAGCGGGCGGCCACGTCGTCGCTGAAGGCGAAGCGGAACGGGTCTGTCGACAGCACGCCGACCGCTCCCGTCGAACCCCGCACCAGAGCCCGGGCGGTGGGGTTGGGGCCGGGGTATCCGAGCTGGTCGGCGGTGGCCAGGATCCGCCGACGCAGCTCGGAGGACAGTTGATCGGGCCGGGAGAACGCGTTGGACACCGTCATCCGGCTGACCCCGAGGTGGTCGGCGATGGTCTGAAGCGTCACCCGTGACATCTGTACCGGTAAAGTATCCGATGTCAGCATTGGGTGCAACTGCCCAACAGCCCAGAGCCGGGAGCGATGACCGCCACCACCGTGCAACGAGCGAAGCAGAGCGTGTTCGGGATCTTCGCCCTGTGCGGCCTGGCGATCTCGTCGCTGCTGTCACGCGTGCCGCAGTTGCGTGACGCCCTGGACCTCAGCCCCGGCCCGCTCGGGTTACTCCTGCTGATGATCGCCGTCGGGTCGCTGCTGTCGCTCCCGATGGCCGGGCTCGTGGTGCAGCGGGTCGGCACCGCCCGCACGGTGGCGGCGATGACCGGGGTGAACGCCGCTGGCCTGGCTGTCGCCGCCGTCGGCACCCGGGCGGGGCCGGTGGTGGCCGGGGCCGGCCTGTTCCTGTTCGGCTTCGGGGCCGGCCAGTGGGACGTGGCCCAGAACGTGGAGGGGGCGGCGGTGGAGCAGGAGCTGGGCCGGTCGGTCATGTCCCGCTTCCACGCCGTGTTCAGCCTGGGCACGATCGGCGGCGCACTGGGCGGGGCGGCCATGAACGCGCTGGGTGTTGCGGTGCTGCCCCACCTGCTGGTGGTGGCGGCCGTGGTGGCCGGAGGCGGTGTGGTGACGGCCCGGGGGTTCCTGCCCCGGGCGGGCGACGGCGCCGGGGCGGGCGAGGGCGCCGGCACCGACCAGCGTGGCGGGTCCGTGTGGCAGGCGTGAACGGAGCCGCGAACGCTGCTGATCGGGTTGTTCGTGCTGTGCATGGCGTTCGCCGAGGGCACCGGCAACGACTGGCTGGGCGTGGCCACCATCGACGGCTACGGGGCGTCGGCCACGGTCGGCTCCTTCGCCTACGTCACGCTGGTGACGGCCATGACGGTCGGCCGCTGGTTCGGCCCCGGCGTGCTCGACCGCCACGGCCGGGTGCCGGTGCTCCGGGCGGGATCGTTGTGCTCCCTGGTGGGGGTGCTGGTGGTGGTGCTCGGCCCGTCGCTGGCCGTGGCCTTCGCCGGCATGGTGCTGTGGGGGTTGGGGGCGGCCCTCGGCTTCCCCACCGGCATGAGCGCGGCGGCCGACGACCCGGCCCGGGCCGCAGCCCGGGTGAGCGTGGTGGCCACCGTCGGCTACGGCGCCTTCCTGGCCGGGCCGTCCCTGATCGGCGCCATCGGCGACCACACCGGCGTACGCCGGGCCCTCACCCTCACCGCCGCCCTGCTCGCCGTGGCCACCGCCCTGGCCGCCGCCACCCGGGAGCCGGCCCCCGGCCCGGCGGACCCCACCGATGCCGCCGACCCCGCTCGTGCGGGGATCAGCGACGAGCTCTGAGCGAAGAGCGGGGCGGTTCAGCCCGAGGGCGGGCGGAGGCGGGCCAGGAGGGGGGAGATGGCGGCGATCTCGTCGTCCGGCAGCTCGCTCCAGCGGATGCCGGGGCGGTGGGTGCGGGTCCGGGGGTGACGGTGCCGGCCGGGCCATCCCGATCAGCCCAGCAGGGCCGGCAACACGTCACGGCACAGCCGCTCGAACTGGCCGTCCTGATCGAAGCTGGTGCAGCGCAGGGTGATCGCCGTGGCCCCCTGGTCCACCAGATCCCGCAGCTGCTCGACGCAGCGCTCGGGCGGGCCGGCGGCGGTCCAGGCCGCCACCATGGGCTCGGTGAACGTGGGACCGTAGTAGGCGTCGAGGAAGCGCTTCGACTCGGCCAGGCAGGCGTCGACGTCGGGCCCGATGTTCACGTTGTGGTAGGCCATGACCGGGAACGGGCCGGTGCGCCCGGCCTCGGCCCGGTGGCGCTGCACGTCGTCGGCCATCAGCCGCAGCACGCCCGGGGCCAGGTGGCAGGTCTGGAACCCGTCGGCCAGGGTGGCCACCCGGCGCAGCGAGCGCTCCCAGTAGCGGCCCGGCGCCGGGTTGGCGGCGATCCAGATCGGGCACGGATCCTGCACCGGGCGCGGCGCGATCACCAGGTCCTCGTAGTGGTTGAAGCGGCCGTCGATCGTGAGCCGCTCCCCCGCCCACAGGCGGCGGCAGATGCCCATGTTCTCCTCCAGCCGGCGGGCCCGGTCGATGTCCCGCACCCCGCCGAAGTTGCGGCCCTCGTGGTCCGACGCACGCTCGGCGGCCACGATCCCGGTGCACACCGCCAGCTCCATGCGGCCCTGCGAGATCTGGTCGAGCGTGGCCCACTGGTAGGCGAACAGGGCCGGGTCGCGCACCGGGAAGCTGGCCATGCAGCCGACCCCCAACCGGAGCCGGCTGGTCATCCCGGCCAGGGCGCCGAGCAGGCCGATGGCCTCGGGACGGGGCTTGGCCGTGAGGCTGTCGCCCACCCACACCGAGTCGAACAGGCCGCTCGCTTCAGCCCGGGGTGCGAGCTGGAGCAGCTGGGGCAGGGGGCCGACGCCGATCAGGGCGCCCCGCTGGGGGATCGTGATGCCGAACGAGACCGTCATGGCCGCCAGCCTGCCACAGCCGCCGTCGGGGCCGTCGCCCAAACGGCGTCGCCCTGCCGACCTCCCCTGCCCAACCGCGCGACGGAAATCGCGACACGCCGACTTTCTGCGTCGCGAAGTCTCCGAAAATCGCAGAAAGCGTGACGCAGATCGGGCGGGGGGCGCGGTTTCCGTCGCACGGTTCGGCACCGATGGCCGGCGGGCACGGGGGGCCGGGGGTCAGAGGCGGCCGGCGGGTCAGAGGCGGCCGGCGGCGGCGTCTTCGATCATGCGGGCGGCCTCGGCGCGGACCTCGGGCAGGTCGCTCAACCGGTTCAGGTTGGCCAGGGGCTGGGCCATGCGGTTCGATCGCGCCAGGCGCTCCCGGTGGCGGGCCAGGAAGTCCCAGTAGAGCGTGGTGAAGGGGCAGGCGTCGGGCCCGGTGCGGCGCTTCGGGTCGTAGGGGCAGCCCTTGCAGTGGTCGCTCATCCGGTTGACGTAGGCTCCGCCCGACACGTAGGGCTTGGTGGCCATCCGGCCACCGTCGGCCCACAGCGCCATCCCCATCACGTTCGGCACCATCACCCACTCGGCGGCGTCGATGTAGGTGTCCGACATCCACCGCAGCACGGCCCGGGGCTCGGCGCCGTAGAGGTTGGCGAAGCTCGACAGCAGCATGAGCCGGGGGATGTGGTGGACCCAGGCCCGGTGGTGCAGCCCGGCGAACGTGTCGGCCAGGCACGCCATCCCGGTGCCGGCCTCACCGGTGTACATCGGGGGCAGGGGGCGGTGGTGGTCGAGGGCGTTGGCCTGGGCGTGGTCAGGCCACAGCCAGTACAGGCCCCACACGTACTCCCGCCACCCGATGACCTGCCGGATGAAGCCTTCGGCCGAGGCGAGCGGCACCCCGCCGGCCCGATAGCGGGCCTCCACCGCGTCGCACACCTCGCCGGGAAGCAGCAGCCCCAGGTTGAGGTACGGGCTGAGCAGGGAGTGGGCGAGGTGCCACGAGCCGGACGTCATGGCGTCCTCGTAGCGACCGAAGTGCTCCAGGTTGTGCTCGACGAAATGGTCGAGGCGGGCCAGGGCGCCGGCCCGGCTGGTGGCCCACCAGCCCGCCGGGGCGGCACCGGGCAGGTCGGGCGGCAGCGAGGCGAGCACCTCGGCGTCGAGCTCGTCGAGCTGGTCGGCCGGGGGCGGGGCGAACACCGAGAGGTCGGCCGGCGGCGGCTCCCGGTTCTCGGCGTCGAGGTTCCAGCGGCCGCCCACCGGCGCGTCGCCGTCCATGAGATAGCCGAGCCGGGCCCGGGTCCAGCGGTAGAAGTCCTCCATCCGCAGGCTCTTCTTCGCGCCGGCCCAGCGGGCGAAGTCGTCGTGGTGGCACAGGAACTGGTCGCTGCGCACCTGCTCGATCCCGAGGGCGTCGCACAGCGCCCGCGCCCGGCGGGAGTTGGGCTCGGTGGCCCGCATCTGCTCCGGACGGCGCTCGGCCCGATGGGCCTCGATGCCGGCCCGCATGGTGGCGGCCCGGCGCAGGTCGACATCGAAGCCCTCGGCCGCCAGCTCTCGGGCGAAGCGGCGCATGGCCGTGATCACCAGATGGTTGCGCTGGACGTGGCGGCCGAGGCCCAGCAGGGCCTCGCTCTCCACCAGCAGCACCGTCGTGCCAGCTGGATCCGCCCTGGCCAGAGCGCCGAGCCGGCGGTTGAGCTGGTCGCCGAAGACCACGACCGAACCTGTGGGGGGAGAGGGACGGCGGGCGGCTCCGGACACTGGGGCGACCCTACCCGGCCCGACGCCGCCCTAAAGATGACTTTGTTGATCGGCTTTATCGGCTCTAGGATCAGGGGCGAGGAATCCGAGCATCTCCGAGGAGCACACCATGAGCGGTCGGCTGCGTCTGCCGTCCTTCCCCGATCCGGTCAACGAGGTGGCGGCCCGCCTCGTCGCCGGCGGCGTGGCCGTGGTGGCGGCGCTGGCCGTGGCCACCGGGTGGCACTGGCTGGCCCTCCCCCTGGCGTACGGCTTCGTGGCCCGGGCCCTCAACGGGCCCCGGTTCAGCCCGTGGGCCCTGATCGTCACCCGGGTGCTGGTGCCGCGCCTGGGCCGGGCCGAGCGGCCGGTGCCCGGCCCGCCCAAGCGGTTCGCCCAGACCATCGGGGCCACCCTCACCACGGTGGCCGCCGGGACCTGGTTGGCCGTGGGGCCCAACGTGGTGACCGCCGGCCTGCTGGCGGCGGTGGTGGTGGCCGCCACGCTGGAGGCGGCCGTCGCCTTCTGCATCGGCTGTCACCTGTTCGCCGTCCTGGTGCGCATGGGCTGGCTGCCGGCTGCGGTGTGCGAAGCCTGCGCCGACATCACCCGCCGGCCGGGCGCCACCCCGATCGTCGTGACGGCCGGCGGCGCACCCGCCGGTGTCGCCGAGGGGCGGGCGGCGTGATCGCCACCCGCCCGGCCGGGCTCTGGCTGCTGGGCGACGACCGCCGGATCGTGGCCGAGTCGCATCCCCCGGTGGAGCTGGCCACCCTGGCCGCCGGCAGCGTGGCCGGGCTGGCCGGCGCGACCGTGCTGTGGTGGTGGGGGTTCCCCGCCCTCGCCACCCTCGCCCTGCTGGCGCTGGCCGCTGCGGCGTCGGCCTGCCTCCACCTCCCGCTCGACCACGTGGCCGTCGGCCCCACCTGGATGGCCAACGGACCTCTGCACCGACCCCGGCTGGTGGAGGCGGGCGAGATCCGCTCGATCGAGATGCCCGAGCTGCTCGAGTTCGGCCTGCCTGTGCTCA
>Ga0268299_1002366_pt1 | contig 23064 bp, 17 predicted proteins | sample NOBtaG_FD_193484 | JGI IMG/M metagenome (GOLD analysis project Ga0268299, IMG submission 193484) | Activated sludge microbial communities from bioreactor in Nijmegen, Gelderland, Netherland - NOB reactor | ecosystem: Engineered > Bioreactor > Aerobic > Activated sludge | place: Netherlands... | reverse complement strand
AATATCGATCTGCGCGCCGCCACGGCGAAAATCAGTTGGCGTCATGCCTAGGACTCCGTTAGTCTTTTCGTAGAAACGGCTAGAGGAAGCGAATCCCGCCTCGAACATAGCCTCAGTTACACTGCCGCCGCGTTCCAATTCTTTGCGCATTTTCTTTGCCCTGTGCGCAGTGGCATAGGCTTTGGGCGTCAATCCAGTCATCGATTTGAAAAGGCGATGAAAGTGATATGTGCTCAAACCTACACTATCAGCGAGTTCTTGAAGAGTGGGTTCGTTTTCAGAACTTTCGATCAAGCGGCAAACTGATGCAATTCTCTCTCTGTTCTGCTCAGCCTGTGAAAGCTCGTCGGGCTTGCACCGCTTGCAGGCACGAAATCCTGCTCGTCGCGCCTCTTCACTGCTCCTGTAAAAATTTACATTCTCGGGACGCGCTAGACGAGCCGCGCATGAGGGACGGCAATAGACGCCGGTGGTTTTCACTGAGTAGAAAAAACTGCCATCCGCCTTTTGGTCGCGTTTAACAATCGACTGCCAGCGCGGGTCTTGGGAAACTCGCTCGGAGGCGTTTAAATCTCTGGCTGTTGTAGCCTTGGTCGCCATCAGTTCGCGGTCTTTTTTCATCAGTACAACGCTCATAGTTTAGTCCTTTTGAAAGCCATTTGGTCCGCGCAACACATTGGTGTCCGCTGTGCCCTGAGACAAATGTACAAAGCCTGTGCCCTGCCGACACTCCGACTCTTGCTTTCAAATTCGACCGCCTTCAAATGGGTAAGCTAGGGCTGCCCCATTGCCGCCAAACTATCCTTCGCCGCCTTCTTTACCCGCGGATCCTTCGACTTCGCAAGCCGCTGTAACAACGGAACATACTTCCTGTCCTCTATATTCAGATGATTCGCCAACTGCGCAACATCGAAGTAGACCGTTTTGGGCGGATCCATCAATACCTTTTCGACAGCGCTCACGTACTCAAAGTTCTTCAGCAGCGCAAGCGCATGCACAGCGCGAAGCTGGCAGCGCATGTCATTGTTCTGAACCGCCTTCACCAGCAGCGGAACTGCGACTTTCACAGGTATCGACCTCAACGCGTCGGCGGCATGATCGTATTCCACAGCCGCCTGGTCGAGCGTACCGCTGTAATTGTAATTGTCCCTGTATTTCCCGAAAGACTGATTGAGCGGCAGTTTTATAGTATTCAGCTTGGCTGCGGGCGTCTCCAGCACTTTCACAAGTTCCACCGCAACAATATCCACTGGCGGCTTTCCTGCAACGACGGGACAATCGCTTGCAGGTGAGAGCGGCAAAGAAATGTGGCGCTCATCCGCGGGAATGAGAATCACACTCTTTTGATCTTTCGCGTTCTTCAAAGGCTTCTCGCTTTTGGCAAAAAACATCGCACGGTTGCCTTCGAACGCCGCTAGAGAAACATTCTTCGCCTGACGGCTATTTATTGTCACAACATTGGAGAACGGCACGCCGGTTGAATTTTTGATGATCTTTTCCAGCTTTACCACATAGGTTGAATTTCCCTTGCCGCCGAAAGTGGCAGCCGGTCCGGGTCCAATCACAAATTTCTCGGTCCTGCCGGCAAAAATCAAATCAGCACTGTCGCACATCTCTTTGGTTTGCGACACGCCGAGCGGCGTCGCCATGACTGCTCCACAGCTCAGATAAATGGGAGCCAGCAAACCACACAGCGCGCGCTCTACCGACTTATTGAACCCATTGCTCAAAGTGACACCTCGCTTTTGAGTTAATTCTAGAACCTGCGACTCAGGATGCAAGAGCCGGATCCAGAGGTCTCTCAAACCGTTTGGTACAACTAATCGAGCTTTAACTCCTCTTGAACTTTAATTGCCTGATAGCTGGCTAAAGTGCTATAAAGCCTGAATTCTCGGGCAAGAACCGATAACCGGTTATTGGCAACAGTGGCTCACACTCAAGCGAGGCAAACGAACTTGGCAGTAGCAGCAAAATCCAAAAAGGCAACACAGCTCAGCTTCTTCGGTCTTCCCGAAGAACATTCGAATGAGGAGACTTCGCAGGTAGTAGTCATTCCGGCGCCTTACGAAAACACTACGAGCTACGGCCGCGGCACGAAGAACGGTCCCAAGGCTATTTTGGACGCCAGCCAACAGGTCGAGCTCTTTGACGACGAGCTGTGGGTCGAGCCTTACAGAGTCGGCATTGCGTCCGGCAACGAAGTTAAAATCGCGCCGGTAACGAGCGAAACCGAAAACCCGTTTCAAGAATTGACCGACGCGGTCAAATCGCAATTGGTCAAAGGCAAATTCCCGATTGTTCTGGGCGGCGAGCACGCGCTGTCGATAGGACCAGTCAGAGCCTGCATGGAGCGCTATCCGGACCTTTCAATCCTGCAAGTCGACGCACACGCCGACATGCGCAAATCCTATGACGGCAATGCTTACAGCCATGCGTCCGTCAGCTACCACCTCTACAAAATGCTGCCAAAACCGGCGCTGACTAACGTCGGCGTTCGCAACATCAGCGCGGAAGAAGTCGAATGGATGGAGCAAGAACAGCCCAACGTCAAAATCTTCTGGGCTCGCCAGCAAAAGAACTGGAACTTCCAGGAAATTATCAACACTCTTTCCGACAACGTTTACCTCACCATCGACGTTGATGGTTTGGATTCATCGATCATGCCTTCAACTGGAACACCTGAGCCGGGCGGCATGGACTGGTATCAGTTGATGGATCTGATCAAAACTCTCTGCGTGCGCAAGAATGTTGTTGCCGCGGACATCGTGGAACTGTCGCCGATTCCGAAGCTACACGGTCCCGATTTCCTCGTCGCGAAACTTCTCTATAAATTGGTCGGCTACCGATTCGCGCTTGAGCTGGGCGTTTCGAAGAAGTATCTGTAAACCAAAATTCAAATACTATCGACCAAGGTCCTGCCAGTCAGCATTAACCTGCTCGCTGCGGATTCGATATTTCTTCAAAACCACCAATGAACTGCGCAAAATTGAGAAGGTTCATTAACTGGCAGAGCCACCACAGCGGAACCAACCGCTACGAATAATCCAGCGAACTAAAGCCGATATACCAATGCCAACGAATCCGGCTGATATTCCAGCTAAAAGTCCCGCGCGTAGCAATTCTAAGCCGAGATTTTCACTGCTTCCTGGTCGTTTTAATTCTTCTATCCAAACGATGAAATCCATGTAGCCGCAGCAAATGACAAACCACACGATGAAAGAAATCCACATCCAGCGATAGTTCTTCTTCATCTCAGGAGAATAGCCCTGGACAGCAGCGCAAAGGAGAGTTTTTCTTTTGGAGAGCGGTACAGACGCCGAAAAAAATAAGCTTTGCCTTGAGCTGATTCCACTCGTCACCTTGCTTGTGAAGGCCGTTCTCTAATCGGGAGCGCCTAAGCCACCCGTGCCGTTAAGAACAAAAGCCAACAAAAAATACACACACACAGGAACCAGGGCCAAAGTGCAGGTTTTCCATCCATATTTTCGCCTATCGCTAAGTATGAATCTAGAAGCAACCAGAAAAACTGTAGATGCTGATGCAGCCTTAATAACCACCTCAGCCTGCTCATGCTGATTTGCATTTCCTAGCTGCAAAACAAAAAATAAAGAAGCGAGAACTATCGCCAAGACAGAAACATTGAACATCAGCCGTACCTCTTATTAATCTAAATTACGGACGACTCTCTAATTTCGCAATCGTGAAACTCCCGTCAGACAAGCAGGATTTTTTTCACGCTGACCCAGGTAAACCGCTCTAATGCTTTCCTCTCCGCGAAACCAAAATCAAACCCTGATAAGGTTTTCGGGGGTTCTGCAATACACAAACTCGGTTACCAGACTTCCTCACCACACCCAAAAAGTGTTTGAGGGACCGATCACTCAGTCCCTCTAGAAAGCAGATTGTTAGCCGCTATCGATTAAAAGTTAGTTGATTGCTTTGTAGCAGTACCCCCAATTGAACCGTTCCGACTAAACGCAGCTACCTGATCACCCCAATCAGGTTGTCATTCCATGAAGTTCGAGTTATCCATTCAGATTGCTCAGTTCTAGAACTCGAGAACGCCGACACCCCTTCGGCAGAACTTTTGTTTTTCGAACCATCCTCCATCGTTTGACATACGCATCTATACGCCGCCAAAATTTCCTGGACACCTTTTTCAAAAATTAGTCGCGTTTAATCTTTTATGCCGGAAAGCCAACAAAATCGAGAAACTTATCTCTACATGGAACAAGCCCTCCAGCTTGCCCGGCAGACGGAGGAAGACGTGCCTGTGGGGGCTGTAATCGTCCACAATGGTTCTGTTATCGCCACAGGGGTAAACGAAAGGGAGCGCAATCTCGACCCGGCTGGACACGCCGAGATTGTGGCTATGCGGAAGGCTGCGCAAATTTTGAACAACTGGCGCCTGACCGGTTGCCGGCTCTACGTCACTCTCGAGCCCTGCGCCATGTGCGCGGAAGCAATCATCCAGGCAAGAGTTTCAACACTCGTCTACGGCGCCTACGACCCCCGCTCCGGCGCCTGCGGGTCCGCCTACAATCTGTTTATCGCCGGTCGCCCCTATCCAATGCCCGAGGTCATCGGCGGGATCATGGAAGCCGAATGCAAGGAATTGCTGACCGAGTTCTTTCGCTCGCGCGATTGAGCATTCGCTGTTTCACCTTTCATCCTTTCAAGAGAGATCCTTTTTCAAATAAGAGTTAGAGTAGATCTGTAACCCTTAATTGCGTTCGCAAGCCTTGAAAAGCGCTACCGTTTTTTTCGCACGAAACCACCGACGTTGGTGGGCGCTTTTGGCTGCAACACTTTTTATGGCGCCGGCGTTTGCAGAATCAAACAATGCAAACACTGCCAGTGCCGCACCGGACCCGAAATTGGAGAAAGAACGCGCGGAGGCTCAGAAGCGCGCTCACGAATTTTTCAATCGCAAAACAAAATCTCAGGGCGAGAAAGCCTTTCTTTATCTGCAGAAATACAGACCTGACCTGGCGATTTTGGTTTATTCATCAGCCCTCGTGCAAGCAACGAAAGCGGATTTGAGCAAGGCTGAGAGCCGCACAAAAGTGGCTAATTTGCTGACTTTGATCGGGCGTTCGCTTAAATTAGACGAGAACGATTTGTCATCGTGTTCGCTCTACAGAACGGCGTTGAAATACGATCCGCAAAACGTCACGACCAAAGCGTTTCTTCTCGAGTCGCTGATCACTACAGCACAATTTGCGGAAGCGGAGAAACTCAAGAAAGAGCTGGACGCGATCAAGATTGAGGACGGAAACGCACTGCGCGCGCTTTCCAATTACTCGCTGGCGATCGAAGATTACGCCGCTACCAATGCTTATCTCGAAAGAGCGGAGAAGCTGAAAAACGATCCGCTGCGCTATATTACGCTTCGATTGATGGCTCAATGCCGCATTCGCCAGGGCATCGAGGCGAATGTCGCCGACCTTTTCCGGCAAGCGGCGCAAGCGGCAGAAAGCCCATACGAACAGGAGCTTCACTACGGCAGCGCCGCGCTCGCGTCGAGCAAAGGCGCCGATGCGGAAGAACATTTCCGACGCGCATCGCACATGCTGCCCGACGATATCGCCTGGCAAAGCGGGCTCGCTCAGGCACTTTGCATAATGCCCAATCGACAAAAGGACGCCTTCGCCGAAGCGATAGAGTCAGTTAAGAAAAAGCGCCTCACTAACAGATCCATGACTCTGCTTGCCAGTTCGCTTCAGGGGCATGGGCAGCCGAAAGACGCGGACAAGTGCCTCGACCGGCTCACTCAACTGAAGCCGTGGAGCTGGCATCCATACTTAGCCAGAGGCAGGCTAGTTCGCAGTCGCGGCGACAATGTCGGGGCAAGGAAAGTTCTTGCCACCGCTCAATCTATCAATCCGAAAAGTGGCGCGACCGCGCTTGAAATTGCCGCTGCCTATCATTGCGAAGGCAAACTCCAGGACGCCATTGAAGTGTGCAGAAAGAAGGTTGTCGACTGTCCTCGCAACGCGCAGCTCTACATAAAACGTGGCACGCTGGCGGTGGGGCTGAAGAATTACCCGGAAGCAAAAGAGTCCTTCAACACTGCGCTCAGCTTAATCCCGCCTGCGGAAAAACTGAATGTGGTTTGGAAAAACGAAGCAGCGGCCGCTCATGCCGGGCTTGGAACCATCGCTTACATGACCGGCGATAAGCCGACAGCGATCAAAGAAGCGCGCAAATTCAATGAGCTGAAGTTCGTTCCGGATCTTCCGGGCTGGCTCAAGTTGATAAACATCAGACCGGGCAGGCTGAATTTTACAGCGTCTTCAAAGAAAGAAGCGGAAGCCACAGAGCACACGGCGCTTGCTGATATGCTGCTGGAGAACAGGCAATTGAAGGACGTTGTTGCCGAGTACGCCAAAGCGGTCGAACTAAATCCCTCAGATGTCGATTTGCACAGCTATTATTTAAATGCACTGGTGGAGAACAATAACTGGGTAGAGGCAGCCAAGGAAGACGTAGTTTTGTCGAGCAAGATCGTCGGGCGTGCATCCGAAGGAATGGCCAAGTGGGCCAAGGATAAAACGTCCAAACCGGCCAAGACGGATAAGGCGGCAGCAAAGACAGAAGCCACGGAAAACAAAGAAGCTGTGCCTGTGTCCCAAGGACAAACAAATGGTCAAGGCCATTGACGAGAATTGTGCTAAATGCGGCAAGTCGCAGCCAAAAAAAGGATCGCTGACACAATGGGTCGGTTTGTCCGACTCCTGTCGTTGTGCCGTTCTTGATACAGAGCAATCTTCCAGCGGCCGGCAAACTCCCATACAGGAAAGCAAAGATTCGATATGTCGCACCTGCGGTAAACACTTGCTGAGAAACACCGGTTCGCTCACACAATGGGTGTTTCGACAGGACATATGCAATTGCAAGAAGAAAGAAAATCAGGGCGTCAACGGCCAAGCAGATGGCGAGGAGTATGCCGACCATCTTTTAGATGATATTGCAACACCTATTCCTGGCGCTTCTAGCGACGACGCCCCAACGGAATCTTCGAGCGCGGCGCCGGCTGATGCGAGAACATACGAACCTGGCCGCCTCATAGCCCGACATTACAAAATCATTTGCTGCCTTGGAGAGGGCGGCACGAGCGTAGTTTACAAAGCACAGCATGAATTCATGGACCGCATTGCAGCCGTAAAAGTTCTATCACCGGACCGCATTCCTGATACTAAAACGATCCAAAGGTTTCAACAGGAAGCCCGCTCCGTAAGCCGGTTGAAGCACCCCAATATTGTAGATGTGCACGAGTTCGGAGTGGATGACAACAAGCAACCGTATTTGGTGATGGATTATCTGGACGGAAAATCACTTTTCGAAACAGTCGAGAAGGAAGGTCCTCTAAAACCGGCACGGGCAGCGGCAATTTTCCTGCAGATGGCTGATGCGTTGCAGCATGCGCATGAAAAAGGGGTGATTCACCGCGATCTAAAACCAACAAATGCGATCTTATCGAAAGACGAAAGCGGCAAAGATGCTGTGAAGCTGGTCGATTTCGGCATAGCAAAACTGAACGAGCCGGAAGACAAGGAAAAGGCTCTTACTCAAACCGGCGAAATTTTTGGCAGTCCGTTTTACATGTCTCCTGAACAATGCCGCGGACAGAAGCTCGATCATCGCAGTGATATCTATTCCTTTGGCTGTCTCATGTACGAATTGATCATCGGTCAACCGGCGGCGAAAGGGGACAGCGTAGTCGACACCTTGATGATACATGTCAACGGTCTGACACCGAATTTCGACGATCAAGCAATCGTTCAGCAATTTGCCGACAGGGCAAAGCAATCGGGTTCGTTCGAAGACACGCATGAACACAAGTGCATGACGCGCCTCAAACAGATCATACAGAGTTGCATCAAGAAAGATCCGTCTGAACGGTATCAATCAATGGGTGATTTAAAACGCGACCTGGAGCGGCTTCTCGGCGGCACTCAGATCTTCGGAATTAAGGAGAGCGCCATACCGTGGACTCCCTTGGCCAATAATACTTCCGCGCAAAGAGGCAATCTAAGAGCGGCATCTTTAGACCTTTTGCCTATTTTCATCGTGGCAATAGCGTTCGTCGGTATTTTGGTCGGCGTGATATTGAAGCTTGATTTGTTTCACAGCAACTCCAAAACGGAATCTCCACAAGTCACAACCAAAACCAGAACACCGGACAACACCGCAAAAACGATTGTCGCAAGATTGCCGGACGACAAGTTTTGCCCGGTAGACCAACTGACCGGCGACACGGTTCACGACCTTCAAAATGCAGGTGTTGCAACAATAAAGATGCGCAATAGCTCTGTTTCAGATGAAGATTTAAAACTGCTGTCAAAAATCACTTCCCTGGAAACGCTGGACATTACAGGTTCTTCCGGATTCAATCAGAGCAGCTTAGCGCTGCTGGCCCGACTGCCCAAATTGAAAACGCTGATTCTTGCCGGAACGGATGTGAGCGACAAATCATCATTCACGCTTGCGGATATGAAGTTAGATCGGCTGGATCTCGCATACACGCGGTTTACCGAGAAGGGCATTGAAAAACTTATCGAGAGCAAAACGATAAATCACCTGAAGCCGTTGAAAATTCTCAACGAGACCCAAGCCAAAGAATTGTTGGAAAAACGCGGATGGAAAGCCGCCCTTAGCGACTGGTACGACCGCGCTTCCGCCACGCCCTAAAACCCAAGAAGCACAATCCCAAAATAAAAACGGCAGATCCGCCGTAGATTGCAATGTTCGAAGTTTCACTCTTTTGTCGTTTTTCTTGCGCCTGCTTCTCCAGCTCTTGCAGCTCCACGCGCGCCTTCTCGTCCTCACCTTGCTCTTGCAAAATTTTTGCTTTCAGAGCACGTGCATCAGAAATAGAATGTTTGTCGATGGACACCGCATGATCCAAATCTTTCAATGCTTCATCATATTTTCGCAGCGCCCGCAGGCAATCAGCGCGCTCCAAAAGCAAGTCGCTGTCCGCCTTTATCTCCAAAGCCCTGGAACAATCCGACACCGCATTTTCATAGCGGCCCACCTGCTTGTAGACTGTCGCTCTCAGCACATAGGCGCCCGGATCTTTGGGGTTCAGCTTTATCACCTCAGACAAATCAGCAATAGCTTCTTCGTCCTTGCCGAGCTTGAGAAGAGCCTGGGCGCGCGATACATAATTTTCCCAATTTGACTTGTTTGAATTGATCGCGCGCGTGAAATCCTTAATCGACTCATCGCTTTTGCCCATGCCCGCCACGACTTCAGCCCGCCGCGCCAGAGCCCTGTCATCGGTCTTATCGTGCGCGACGACGTAGTCGAAGTCTTTGATTGCGGACTGCAACTTACCCAGCCTGTATTTCGCCTCCGCGCGCAATATGTAGACATCATTGAGAGAAACGCAGACAGTGTCGTCACGCAAAATCAAATTGCGCAATCGCCCCGATTCGCAAACAAAACGATAGGCAACAAGCGGCTCCCCGGCTTTGATCACGCGGGTATAATCGTCGATGGCTTGCTGATATTTTCCGACCTGATCGTAACAATCTCCGCGAAAATAATAGAGCATCGTCGCTTGCGGCGCGTAGCGCAAAGCCCGGTTGAAATCAGCGATTGCATCCCAAAATTTCATGCTGTTCGCGTTTACCACCCCGCGAAAGAACCAGAGATCCGCATTGGTCGGCTCGAGTGCCAAGCCTTTATCCACGCGCTTGAGCGCCTCAGGAAGGCGACCGACCTCGCGAAATTTGCCGGCTTCATCAAGAACGACGAATACTTTCTCTTTTTCTCTGTCAGCCGCTGCCTCAGCGCGTCTTCCCATACGGTCGTAAGCGAGCGCCCGATTAGCCAGCACCTTTTGAGCCGACCAATCGAGCGGGTTCACCATGTATAAGTCGAGCGCCTTCTGCGAGTCGGCAAGCGCTTCTTTAGGTCTCCTGGTGCACCAGTACATGTAAGCGCGATAAGCATAGGCTCGACACAATTTGTCGTTGAGCTCAATGGCGCGGCTAAGCTCAACTTCCATCTGGCGCAAATTGTCAGTGTTCATGTAGACGCGCCCAAGCTCCGCATGCCCGGCGGCATTATTGGGGTCTTGCGCAATCACCTGCTTGAGTTTTTCCTCGGCTTTCTCATAGCGGCTTTCGTCCAGATCCTCCAGCGCTTGCTCGTAAGTCGTATAGGTTCGCGCCTGTGCATCGGGCGCGTTCAGCCAGAGGCAAACCGCAAGAAATGGCGCCGCTAACAGGGGAAAAAATGGGTTTTTACTTGTCATCTTCGATGCAGGGGTGCAGCTTTTTAGCTAACTAATTGTGCCAAGTGAAGCGCATTCCGGCAACCAGGCATTGCCAAAGCCAGGGGCAAGCCTGGGCAAGCGGGGGCCGGTTTTTGACGACCTTGCCGGTGAGCCGGCGGCGGGTTGTCGGCGGGTTGTCGGCGGTTTGCGCCCGGTGGGCAGCGGGTAAGTAGCAAGCGCGTGCCCCATCGACCGAGGAGCGAGGCGGACAGAATTGGCAAAGATTTTGGTTGTCGAAGACGACGACGAGCTGCAAGACCTGCTCAAAATCGAGCTGACCGGCTCCCACTACACAGTGGAAGTTGCCGGCTCGGGCGAAGAAGCGCTCGAGCTTCTGGAAATCACTAAGTTCGATCTGATAATGCTGGACGTGACGCTTCCGGGCATCACCGGCGTCGAGGTATGCAGAACCTATCGCCAGAAGGGCAATACCACGCCCATCCTCATGCTCACGGGCAACCGCACGATAGATGACAAAACTTCCGGTCTGGACAGCGGCGCCGATGATTATCTGACCAAGCCGTTCGACACGCGAGAATTGCACGCCCGTCTGCGCTCGCTGCTGCGCCGCGGGCATTCCGCCACATCAAATGTTTTGTCAGCGAAAAACATAACGCTGGACATCGACTCTCGAGAGGTCACGAAAGATGGCGCCGGCATCAAGCTTCTCCCCAAAGAGTTCGCATTGCTGCAATTTCTCATGCTCAACCCAAACAAGTGTTTCAAGCCGGAAGCCTTGCTCGATCGCGTCTGGCAAAGTGATAAAGCGGTGACGCTCTCGACCGTTTACACCACTTTGAAAACGCTCAGGGACAAGGTTTCGCCGGGTGACGACAGCCTGATCGAGAACGTGCACGGCGTTGGCTATAAGCTCAATCACTAACCGACCGGAGGAATGGCGGCGTCAGTGAAAGACGACATGACCAGGGATGAGCTTTTGGAAACGATTGAGCGGCAAGAGCTTGCCATCAACAAGATGTCTCAGACGTTGGAGACAATACAAAGTCGCACGCGCAAAATTCTCACCAGTTTGCCGCTGGGGCTGTTGATTCTAAACGACGAAATGGTCATTGAAGCTGCCAATTCGCGTATCGAGCAGATTTTCTCCTACACTCCCAGAGAATTAGCAGGGCAAAAAATCCAGATTATCTTTCCAGATCTGGAAACCGTGGAAGCTGATGCTCTGCCGAAAAAAACGCCAGCAAGGGTGAAATCGCACGACTATATCGTCTGCGAGATTTTCGCCAACGAATACGAAGACGATGGCGTCAAGCGCATCTTCTTGCACGTGCAAGATGTGACCGAGAAACAGCGCCTGGAACAACTGCGAAAAGATTTCGTGCAAATGGTCAGCCATGATTTGCGCACGCCTTTGACCTCGATCAACATGCTTTTGTCGATGCTTTCGCAAGACCGCTTCGGAAAGCTCGATGAACAGGGCTATACGGCGGTCGAGCGAGCGCATTCGAATGCCGATTATCTAATCAAACTGGTGAGCGATTTGCTCGATGCGGAGAAACTGGAATCCGGCGATCTGGAAATTGAAATTCAGCCGACATCAGTGAAAAACGTCATCAGCAAAACGGTCGATGCAACTCAGGATGCAGCAAAAGCACAAAAGGTTTCGCTTGAAACCGAAGCAATAGAAGGTGGTTTTCTTGCCGATGAAGACAGGCTCGTACAAGTGCTGATCAATTTGGTTTCTAACGCAGTCAAATATTCCGAGGCCGGGTCATCTGTCACCATCAAAGGTTCTATCAATGGAGAAGGCGCCGTGTTCAGCGTCATCGATCGAGGGCCCGGCATTCCAGCCCACCAGCAAGAGGCGATTTTTCAAAGATACAAACAACTAAATCAGCCCAAAAAATTGAAACGCCGTGGCTTCGGTCTCGGTCTGGCGATCTGCAAAGCACTTGTGGAAGCGCATAAAGGCAAGATCTGGCTGGAATCGGAAGAAGGCAAAGGCAGCACTTTCAGCTTTGCCATACCGAACCGGAAAATCTAGCCTTAAGCACTAAGTGAAGGAAGACGCATGCCTTCCTTCACTTCTTTTGCGAAAACTTGCAGAGGAAAAAGCGGCAAAAAAGTTTGTTCGTTTGCGCGAACCAAAATTCCTACCGCCCATCCATCCTCCGTAAAAGCTCCAATTCGAAGGCGTCCAGCGGTTCGCCCAACTCGCGCTTCACGAATGCTTCTTGAAGGTCGAGCACGTGGGGATACTTGACGCAGGCTTCCAGTTCCAGGCGGCGACGCTCGGTCATCTCTTGCCCTTGCATGAGCGGCAACATCAGGTTGCGAATTTGCGCGTCTTGCGGAAACATATCTTTCAAAAGCGCACGCAGCTTGGCAGTGCCTTCGTCCGCGGTGCAAACAGCGGCGCACACCGGCTGCGAATCTAAAATTAGCGGATGACTGATTCTCACTTGTATCGGCGCCAGGTTGTATTGGGTTTCTTCATGGGTTCTTTCGCGAGGTTGCTCCGTGGGGACGGCAACAGGCGAGAAGTCTAAATTGCTTGTTTCGTAAGTAACAGGGAGCATCGGGGCATCTCCTTCGGTTCACGCTCACAACATACACTGCGAGTTCTTAAAAAGTTTTGAAATTGAATACGACCGTTGAATTTTTGCCTGGTCCTAAACCTGGACTCCTAAACCTCGTGTCCTAAACCTGGTGTCCTAAACAGGTGAACCCCAAACGGGAGCGGGCTTGCTATTTATTATATCTTTTAGTTGGACAGCGAAAAAAAATCGGCGCGACCAGAATTTTTTGCTCTCAAATGGAATTAGAAATTTTCGAATTCGTGTTGCGTCAAATTAAAACCGTACCCAAGCAGAACCGTTGCGCCATAATTCACCGTACCGAAGCTCTCCGTTTTTTGGGGTATCTTTTTTTGATTTGTTGCCTGTGTTGTTCTGGTAGCAATTGGTAGCGCCCCCAAGCAACTTTCGCAATTAGCTTTTGTTTTTTGAGTGTGCAGAGATAAGCGTCTACAGTTGCACGATTTGCCAAATCCACAAAAGCCTTTGCCGAGAAAACTTCGCCGTTCGTAAATGTCAAAATGCGATTGCGTATTCTTGGCAAAATGGGCTTCATAGTCTTTTTTTTGCAAGGCTTTACTGCCATGAGTTTTTCCTTTCGAGGCTCTGGAATAGGTCTGTCGATGAATTTGTAGGTGGACATCCTTTGGGATGCAAGCAATGCGGGCAGGGTAACTGGCGCATCAACAGCCAATTTCTTGAGCTCAGCCTCACGCTGTACTAATTCAGCATGAATTTGAACCATGGAAAGGCTGCTGCGTTGCATCTTCAGCTTGTCTTTGATTGTGTCCGACACGTACTCATTCTCGATTACTCGCTGGTATGGAGGTCTGGCCACGTCGTGCTTTTTGTAGGTCTTTGCGCCAATCCGCTTTTTGAATAAAAGCTTCTGACAAGGCTGAAAGAAGTTGACGTAGAGCCGCAAAAGAGCGTAAAACTCCGATAACAATTTCCAAGCTTCCATGCCTTCAAAGCGTTCTCTGCCAACGTGTTTTCTGACCACAGAACGATTTTTTTGCTCTACCCAAGCCTGGTCATTCTTCTTGTACTCCCGCGAACGTGTGTATGTGACTTGATTTCGTTCACACCACTCGATCACACATTCGTTGAGAAATTCTTTGCCATTGTCGCTGTCTAGTCCCAAGATTGGAAAAGGGACAAGCTGGATGCCCTTTTCAAAACCTGCAATCACCTCGGTTGCACCTTTTTTTGTAAGCGCGAAAATCTCTGTCCAACCAGTCGCAATGTCAGTCATATTGAGCGTTGATAGATAACTTCCAGCGGTGCTCGAAGAACAATGACTCACCGTGTCAGTTTCGAAGAAGCCTGGTTTGACACCATCCCACTCGGTAAACGTGCGAATAGGCACTTTGCTTTTGACTAGGTTGCTTCGTTTGGTAGTGCACAAGGATCGCCCGTCTTTCTGACGCTCTGCTTTCAATCGACGATCCACAGTTCGAGCACTCATCTTTGCAATCGCTGATTGCGTCTCTGGTTTGATTAACACCCCGGACTTTTCCAGCTCGAAAAGTATTTCCGGCAGAAATGGTACGAGTCGCTTCGAACAAATGCGCCCGGCGACTTCCCAAGCCTGAACCAGGACTTCGATGACCGATTCGTCGTACAGTGGCTTTCGTCCACGCATACCAACATCCACCTTCTTACACGAATGTCTGAGCGCAGCTATCACGTGCTTTCTAGACAGTCCTGTTGCTTCAACAATGCTGTTCAAAATCTCGCTTTTCCTATTCCTGCCTGCTTCTTGGTACTCAAGTCGATAAATTTCGAGTAGCTCATCCTTGCTCTTTGTCGTCATCTTTTTACGCATCGGCAGCCCCTTAGCAACATGCTCAGGGGTACGATTTTATTTGGCGCAACGGTTTAGCTTCGGTCGGATTTATTGTGACGCAATGCGGAAAAAATCTAATCGGGTGCGAGGCTGGAAACCCTCTGAATTCGGCATCGTGTATCTGTGCTAAGTGTGCCTGTTGACAACAGGGTTGAGCGAAAGTGCCACCGGTGCCTGTTTTGAAGGCTTGCAGATCATTAGAAATTTTCGAAAATTTCTAATTGGTTGATCGGTCACAAAATTGCCTGCTGGAGCTCGCCGGTCAGACGCGCATCGGCGAGCCGCATTTTCGCTCGGCGAGCCGCATTTTTCGTGCGTCGCTCGGCGCTTTGCCAGCGGCTTCCAGTGTTTTGTGAAAGCTGCGCTAAGAGTTTTTTGCTTGCATGCAAATTCGATTGCAGTGCGACTCAGTTTTTGGTTCTCTTGGTGACCGGCTCGCTGTCTGTGTTTCCAGCCCAGACCACTTTATGAGATCCGTTACCTATTAGTATTTTTGAATTCAAAAGTAATCACAGCGCTTTGTTCTTCTTGCTCGGAAATCCTAAGCTCTAACCTGTTCTTATTTCTTCTCTAGCCAAAGTATTTCGTAACCAGTCATCCGGCCCGCAATTCCAACCATTAACTTGCCTTGAAAGAGGTGAGAGAAAAACCGGATCGATTTTTTGGTTTTATGCAAAGACCCGCGGGACTGTTGCAGCACATACTCCGAAAGCCTTGGCTCGCCTGGTTTACAAGCGAGACTAGCGCCGACCGGCGTGGTGTAATTGACTAGCATGTGCGCGCAGAGAAAACGCGTGCACGTATGCGTAAAGAAAGGACGGGGCTCAACTCAAGGTCCCCGACAGGAAACATCGCTATGAAAGCTCTAGCTGAATACGCACTGGATGTGGGCAAGCGCGAAGGCGCCACCTACGTCGATGTGCGAATCATCGATCAGAAGTACCAGCACATTCAGACCAAAGACCTGACTGTGGCTGAGTTCAATCAAGGCACGTCGTCTGGTTTGGGTGTGCGGGTTATTGCCGGAGGCGGCTGGGGTTTTGCATCGACTGCAAAACTGACCAAGCAAGCTGTGGCAAAAGCTGTGAAGGAAGCGGTCAAAGTGGCGCGTGCCTCGGCGACCTGTCTTTCGGAGCCGGTCAAATTCGCTCCTGAGCCGGTCTACGTCGCTGAATGGGTTTCGCCTCACTTGGTCGACCCGTTTACCATCTCCACCGAAGAGAAGCTCGCTCTGCTCTTCGACTGCGCCAAGACCATGCTCGCCGTCCGGGGCGTCACCCTGGCGGGCGGCTCGCTGTCCTTCATTCACGAGGTGAAGTATTTCGCTTCGTCCGAGGGCAGCCGCATCAAGCAGACGAGCATCCGTTCGGGCATCGGCATCGAAGCCAATGCAACAGACGACAACGACCGCCAGCGGCGTTCGTGGCCCAATTCGTTCGGCGGGCAGTACGAGCTTGCCGGCTGGGAAATCATCAAGCGCTGGCCGATCAAAGACCACGCTCGGCGCATCGCCGAAGAGGCTGTGCAACTGCTGACGGCGCCGGTCATGCCCAAGGAGAAGAAAGACATCATTCTCACAGGCAGCCAGCTCGGACTGCAGATTCACGAGTCCTGCGGCCATCCCAGCGAACTCGATCGCGCTCTGGGTTGGGAAATCAACTTCGCCGGATTCAGCTTCCTGACTCCGGAGAAGCTCGGGCAACTCCAGTACGGCTCGCCCCTCGTCAATCTGGTCGCCGACGCGACCGAGCCGACCGGGCTTGGTTCATTCGGTTTCGACGATGAAGGCGTGCGCGCCAAGCGCACTTACATCGTCAAGGATGGCATGTTCGCGGGCTACTTGAGCTCACGCGACACCGCTCACCTGGTCGGTTTGGAAGCATCGGGCGGCGCCATGCGCGCAGAATCCTACGCTTACGCGCCGATCATCCGCATGACCAACATCTCGCTTCTGCCGGGCAACGCGGGCAGTCTCGAGGATCTGATCAAGGACACCAAGGACGGGTATCTCTTCGACATCAACAAGTCCTGGTCCATCGACGGGCGCCGCTACAACTTCCAGTTCAGTTGCGAGGCGGCCTGGGAGATCAAGGACGGCAAGCTCGGTCGCATGTTCAAGAATCCCAGCTACAGCGGCATCACGCCTGAGTTCTGGAATTCGTGCGACGCCATCTGCTCGCTGGAAGAGTACGTCAATTGGGGCGTTCCCAATTGCGGCAAAGGTCAGCCGATGCAGACCATGTGGACCGGACACGGCGCGGCTCCTGCACGTTTTTGCAACGTGCAAGTGGGCATCGCCACGGCGGAGTAAGGAGGCACGAGATGATCACTGAAAAGAAAGCAAAACAGATCATCGACGGCGCTATCCGATACGCCCGTCGTAAGGTGGATGGCATCGAAGTGACTCTGCACGGTTCCAACATCGCCACGTCGCGTTTCGCCCAGAACGGCATGACGCAAAATCAGGCTCCCGTCAGCGAGACGATTTCCGTGCGAGTGCTTCGCAAGGGGCGTCAGGCTCGCTTAAGTGGAGACGACCTGGGCGAAAAGGCTGTGCGTGCGCTCATCGACAACGCCATCATCGCTGTGGGCCTTCTGGAAAAGGACGCCGACTTGCAGCCTTTGGTCAAGCCTAAGGGCCGCAAACTCAAGGCCGTAAGCCGCTTCGACCGCAAGACCGCCAGGATGTCGGCCATGGACCGCGCTCACGAAGTGCGCAAGGTCATCGACGTTGCTCATGCGAAGAAGCTCATTGCCTCCGGCGTTTACGCGACGGGTGAGACTTACTCCGCGCTGGGCAACTCGGCGGGTCACTTCGTCTACCACAGCGAAACGTCCGCGGAATGCTCGATCACGATGACGGCTCCCGATTCGTCCGGCTGGGTGAAAGCTCAAGCGGTGAAGGCGTCCGAAATCGACGTGCGGCAACTGGCTGAACGTGCCGCCGACAAGGCGCTCATGTCCGCCAATCCGCGGGAAGTCGACCCCGGCAAGTACACCGTCATTCTGGAACCGGCAGCGGCGCTCGATATGATAGGCCAGCTCTGGTACGCGTTTGCCGGAACGAGTCACGTCGACAAGCTCTCCTGTCTGCTCGGCAAGCTCGGGCAGAAGGTCTTCGGGGACAACGTCACCTTCTGGGATGACGTCGCGCACAAAGACCAGTCCGGAGATCCTTTCGACGGCGAAGGTCTGCCCCGGCAGAGCCTTGCTCTTGTCGAAGACGGCGTCGTGAAGAACTTCGTCTACGGTCGCCGCAGCGCCAAGGCGCTCAAGTGCGAATGCACCGGACACGGGCTCACCGAGCCGAGCGCCATGGGTGACTACCCGAGCAACATGGTGATGAAGGGCGGCGATTCGTCTCTCGACGAGATGATCAAATCGACCGACCGCGGCATTCTCGTCACCCGCGTCTGGTACGTCCGCGAAGTGGACCCGACCACGATGTTGATTACCGGACTGACTCAGGACGGCACTTTCCTCATCGAGAACGGCGCCATCAAATGCGGTATCAAGAACATGCGCTTCAACGTCAGCGTCATAGAAATGCTCAACAGCATCGAGGCGCTGTCCGCTGAGGCTCGCACCGCTGGTGAAGAGGCTCCGACAGCCGTGATGCCGGCACTGAAAGTGACCGGTTTCAACTTCACCGAGCGCACGTTGTTTTAGCCAAAAATCAACCTATCAAACATCCGAAAGGAAATGTGACATGGTTACTTGCACTGCCAAGCCTCGCCTTCCGGGCGAGCGGGTGGACGTGGTTCTGGGCGCCGGTGGCGTCAAGGGCTTCGGACACATCGGCGTCTGGAAAAAGATACTGGAACTGGGCATCCCGGTCGGCACCGTCACTGGTGCCTCGGTCGGTTCCATCATCGCTGCTTTCGTCACCAATGGATACGGCGTCGAGGAATTGACGCGCGTTTTCCATCGTGGACTGAGCAATCGCATGGATATCGGCACCATCATCAAAGCCGTCTCCTGGGGCGATCCCGTCTCGGTGGCGGTTGGAGGTCTGATGGACCTGACTGTGCCGATGCGCGAGATGGTCCGCGAGTTCGGACTGAAGCCGAACCCGCAGCTCAAGATCGTCGCGTTTGACCTGATTGCAAAAGAGCCCGTCGTCTTCGAAGGCGAAGACTACGACCTGGCTACCGCACTCACCGCTTCCTGCGCGCTGCCCTCCGTGCTGCGTCCGAAGTGGTTCATGGACGGCGCTCGCATGCGGCTTCTGGCCGACGGCGCGCTCTTCCACTACAACCCGACCTGCTTCTCGACGGCTCCCGCCATTGTCAGCACGCTCAAGCCCGCTTCCGAGTGGCCGCGCGGTTTCATGTACCCGCTCGATGCGTATTTCCATGCGCGCGAGCTGTACTTCCCGATCGCCGGACATCGCCGTGTCGTCGACCCCCATCTGCACATCGTTGTCGATTGCGGTCTGCCGGACGTCGCCGGTCTGAACTTCGGCGTCTCGCCGGAGACTTGCGAGCGCATGATCGAGGACGGTTACAAAACCGCACATTCCACTCTCACCGATGCCATCGCCAAAGGTCGGCTTCCCAAGCCGGAAACAGCGGCGGCGGAAGTTTGAGGCGGCGGTTCCATCCGTCCGTGCCTGCGCCTGCTTAAACAGTAGCTCATGCTAAAAGCCGCCGGCCGATCCATAGTGACCGGCCGGTGCGCCCCCACACGAGCAGGTAAGTCATGGTTCAAACATCAGACGCGAAGAAAGTAGAAGCAGATACGGTTCGCAAAACCAGAGCCGCGCGCGTTCAAAACGACACGCGCCCGCTTGCCGGAAAAGTGGCTGTAGTCACCGGTTCCACCAGCGGCATCGGACTGGGCATCGCCACTGCCTTCGCGCGCAACGGTGCCGCGGTTTTGCTCAACGGGCTGGGCGACGAGAAAGACATCGAAAAGGTTCGCAAGTCAATCGCCGACGAGCATGGTGTCGAGGTTCAATACCACGCCGCCAACATGCAGAATCCGAGCGACATCGCGAACATGATCGACCACGCTGCCGAAATCTTCGGCGGCGTCGACATTCTCGTCAATAACGCCGGAATTCAGCACACCTCCCGCATCGAAGATTTCCCCGCCGAGAAGTGGGATCAAATCATCGCCATCAATCTGAGCGCGGCGTTTCACGCCATGAAAGCGGCGCTTCCAAAGATGAAGGAAGGTGGTTTCGGCCGCATCATCAATATCGCGTCGGTGCACGGTCTTGTGGCGTCGGTCGAGAAAGCCGCATACGTCGCAGCCAAGCACGGCATCGTCGGGTTGACCAAAGTGGTCGCCCTGGAAAACGCCGAGAACGGCATCACGGCTAACGCCATCTGCCCGGGCTGGGTGAGAACCCCGCTTGTGGAAAAACAGATAGAAGCGCTCGCCGCCAGGCATGCAATTTCGATTGACGAGGCGACGGTAAAGCTGCTCGAAGAAAAGCAGCCGTCCAAGCGCTTCGTCACCATCGAGCAAATCGGCGAAATGGCAGTTTTTCTGGCTGGTCCTGCCGCATCCAATATCACCGGGCAAACCATGGTGATGGATGGAGGCTGGGTGGCTCGATAAAAATACTGCACGGCGCGGGCTGGAAACGGCAGCGCCGGCGGCGTTTGAGTAAATGATTTGAGGCGAGGGCAGCGGTTTCGGTCGCTGCCTTTTGCTCTGTCGTATTAGCAGTCGGCACCATCGTTGGTGCCCTGCCGGAAATTCAAAACAGAGGTGCGTCTTGTCTTTCGACTGATGACGCCCCTTTCAGAGCGGCGAGAAAAAGAAAACTGCCGTTCTGTAAAACAAACGCGCGTAAGCGCAAGAGGACAATCCTATGTTCTATCGCATCCTGAAGTTCGCCGGGCAGTCGTCCTACCTCCTTTTGGGTTGGCTGACCTGGCTGTGGTTCCACGGTGGTCTGAGCTGGGAGTTCAGTCTGAGCTGCCTGGCGGTGAGCGGTTTGTGGCTCACCATCACGGTGCTCGGCATGCGCCAGCTCTTCACCACCTACTTCGACCTGTTCTCCCGCCTCAAGGTGCTCCTGCCGCTCATCACGGGCGTTGCGCTGGCGGGTCTGGCTGTCTTCACAGCGCAGACAGAGACGATTTTCTACGCCGCGGCAGGCGAGTTGATCGCGTGGACGGGTGTCTACATCCTCTACCGGCGCAACCGCCAGCAGTACATGATCAAGGGTCACGGTCCGCTGCCCAAGGGCACCTGGATCAACCCCTCGCAAGAGGCGCTGCGCCCCGGCGACCTCATCCTCACCTCCGGCCGCATCGCCACTCGTTTGCACGAATCGGTCGGTCACGGCGAGGTTGTTGTGATGGGCGAAGACGGCAGGCTGATGGCGTTCAGCTCGTACATGGAACATGGCACGGTTTACAACCGCGTCGAGGTCCTGACGCGCAAGCCGGAAAGCCGCGGACACTACGTGGTCATGCGCCTCGCCACGCCCCTGAGCGCCGAGGAGCTGGAGCTGATGCCCAAGCTCTGCAAGATCATGCTCAAGGAGAACGATCGCTGGCGCAACGAAGCGCGTGCCACTCGCGACAAGGTTCTCGCCTGGCTGCCGCTGCCCGGTTTCGTCAAGAACTTCATCAAGGCGAAGTTCAAGGTCACCGGCTACGACTGGTTCGGCCTGCTCACCGGTCGCCGCGCCGCCAGCCACTGGACGTGCATCGGCGCGTGCCTGGAGCTTTACGCCCGCCTGGGCGTGAAGACCAACCGCTACGGCACGGGTCTGCTCGGTCTCGGAACCGGGCTGCTCGACCCGATCATGCCGGTTCGCTTCCTGTCTGATCCGGCCTTCGTCCTGCTCACCGAAGAGGACAAGAAGGCGCTGGCAGGCGGAAATGCGACGGCGGCGGCGGCTTCGACCGGCGGCGCGGTAAGCGCATAAGGTTAAATCTCCAGGGATTAAACCACAGACGAAACTGATTGCCAGGGCGGATCTACAATGGTTTTACCGTGCATGGTCTAACTTGCACTGTGCGAAACCGGCGTGGTCCGCCCTTCGGCAATGTCTGGAAAAGAAACGCATATAACGTCAAGGATGACAAACATGCCCAACGTAAAGCATGCGCAACGAGCCCTGCCAATCCGCTTGCGAAAGCGCTTTCGCGGTGCTCTCCTGGGTCTGGCTGCCGGTGACGCAGTAGGCACTACGCTCGAGTTCACATTCCCCGGTACCTTCGAGCCGATCACGAACATGGTCGGTGGCGGGCCGTTCGAGCTCGAACCCGGTCAGTGGACCGACGACACCTCCATGGCGCTCTGCCTGGCTGCCAGCCTGGTCGAGTGCGACGGCTTCAATGCCATCGACCAGATGAAGCGCTACGTGTTCTGGTGGCGCGAGGGCTACATGAGCAGCACCGGCACCTGCTTCGATATCGGCAACACCGTAAGCGCGGCTTTGTCGAAGTTCGAACGCAATCCCGCCGAAGCCTTCCACGGCTCGACCGATCCGATGACGGCCGGCAACGGCTCGCTCATGCGTCTGGCTCCTGTTCCGCTGGCGTTCTACAACGATCCCGAGAACGCCATCGCGATGGCGGCACAAAGCTCGCGCACCACCCACGGTGCGGCAGTCGCGGTCGACGCTTGCCGTTACATGACGGCGCTTATCGTAGGCGCCCTCAACGGCGCCTCGAAAGAGGAGCTGCTTTCGCCCATGTACAGCCCGGTCGAGGGCTATTGGCAGAAACATCCTCTCTGCAATGAGATAGCCGAGATTGCCGCCGGTTCGTTCAAGACGAAGGAACCGCCTGCCATCCGCGGCTCCGGCTATGCGGCGCATTCACTGGAAGCGACCTTGTGGGCGTTCCATAAGTCGAACGATTTCGTCTCGGGTGTGCTGCTCGCCGCCAACCTCGGCGAGGACGCCGACACGACGGCAGCCATCTTCGGGCAGCTCGCCGGTGCCTTCTACGGCATCGACGGGATTCCCTTCGATTGGGTTCTGAAGCTGGCTAAGCGCGACGAGATTCTCAGGTTGTCGGACAATCTCTACGAGATGTCGCACTGCCACTAAAAGTGGTGCCGCAAAACTTGCCGGGGGCTGAGAGCGTTCGGTCGATGCTGCCGCCAACGTTCTGAAAAATGTTCTCGGTCGAGTTGGAAATGAGCTGGAGAATACGTGTGAAAACGTTATCTCTGGCTCGTTTCGGGAGTGTCCTGGGCGTCGTTGATTTTTCCTGACCTGCCCTGACCAACAGGATTTTAGCAGGGGAAATTTCAGCGACGCTTCAGGCACTTTTTCTACTTTTTGGCACTTCCATGAGGGCGGTCAAAAGTCAATGCACTAATTGCAGCCTGTTTTCTGGCGCTTTTTTAGATCTCGGGCAAGCCAAAGAGGAAGACTTGAGTCTTCCTCGAGCGCTTTTGTGATCTTGGATCAA
>Ga0268299_1002365_pt1 | contig 23085 bp, 20 predicted proteins | sample NOBtaG_FD_193484 | JGI IMG/M metagenome (GOLD analysis project Ga0268299, IMG submission 193484) | Activated sludge microbial communities from bioreactor in Nijmegen, Gelderland, Netherland - NOB reactor | ecosystem: Engineered > Bioreactor > Aerobic > Activated sludge | place: Netherlands... | reverse complement strand
ACCTCACGGGGACAACCTGGCCTACGGCTTCAGTTCGTGTCATCATCGTCTGTCGGGGACCTTTCACCCCGCTAGCTATCGCATGTGCCAAGCACACGAGGGGCGGGCTGCTGTCCGTCCGTAACTTTCCCCGCGTCCTTGGCGTGCGGCTCCGCTGGGAGCCTGCGGACGATGGAGAGATTCTGACCTCAGGGGCTTCCCGCGATCCCCGAGGAATCTGCCAGGACGATGCGAGGGGAAATGGGGACTCGGATACCTCGTCCCTCTTCACGGGAGGGCGATGAACCCGCTCAGCGCCCCGTCTTCCGCGCGGCGTGGCGTTCGGAATGCTCAAAAGCCTCAGAAAAATCCTCGAGCTCTCGTTCTGACATCCCAAGACCGCGTCCAATCTTTCTCCAAGCCGCTACAGCCACTTCGACCTGGCGCAGAATCTCCTTCGCGCGGCGCATCGGGATGCCGAAGTATTTTACCACCGACATCAGCGCCTCGATGGTGGCTTCCGGCCCCGTCTCGGCCGACACCCAGGTCTTGAGTTCGCGGACGCGGTCCGGGAAGGGATTGACGTCAAAGGCGGGCGCCAGTCGCCAAAGGCCTCCTTCGACATGCAGAAAGCCATGATTGCGCAGATGGTCATCCACGTTGGTGATCAGGATGGAAAAGGCGATGCGCCGCCACAGCTCTTCGACATCGGCTTTGACCGCTGCTCCCTGCATTCGCAACGCGTCCACGATCTCCGTGTAGGTATGTTCCTGGGGAGGGGTTGATTCGACACCGAGGAGCGTTGCGGCGGAACAGTACAGAATGCGTTTGCCGCCGGGCGCCCGGTCGAAGCGACGGACGAGCGCGACGGGCACGCCGTCACTGTCCACGAGACGGGTGTCGGCCGCGAGGACTCCCGCCCGTTGCGCGAGTTGCATGGCGAGAACTTCACCTTTCGTCACGGCGCGCTCGTCCTGCACACTGGGGAATTTTCCGATGGCCAATGAGCCATCCTCGTCGAGCACCGTGCATTTGGGGCGAAGTCCGCCCAGGGACGTGCCGCGTCCACGGAGATAGGCCAGGTCTTCCGCTGTCTCACTTCCGGATTCGATGGCCCGGGACGCGTCAACGAGCCGCCGCAGCTCGATCAGGGGAGGCGCGGTTCTCCGACCGGGTTCGGCAGCGCGTTGGAATACGCCGTGCTCATCCCGAAAGCGAAGGGCGCCCACCCGGCTGGCGTCGTCCGCGGCCAGGAGAAAATCCACCGCGTTGAGCTGGGTTGGGCCGGCAATCTGGCCGGAGCGACGGGCGACTTGGCGACGCTTGGCATGATCACGGAGAATCACGCGCCGCGCCCAACCGTCCGGTTCCGTGTCGGCGATGACCGCCGGAAACACCGAACCGTCCAGGACCCGGCGATGAAACTGCGGGCCAGCAACCAGTGGCAGATTGAGTTCCACGGGGAAACGATCCACCGCCTCCAGCCACGATTCATGGTAGGAGAAGGTCGTGTGCTCGCGCGCCCCGCTTTGATCGTGGTGCAACACGCCCATCAACCGCGGTTGCTCTCCGAGGTAAACCTGAAGGGAGCGTTTCACAGGGACGTGGGAGACTTTTTCACGCGCACCCGCTTGGGCAGGTGCTCATCGTCGAGTTGCAAGCCGATGTCGTCCCGTTGCACGTCCGCGAGGTCTCCGAGCGGATTACCCAACCCCAGAACAAAAAGCGCCATGGCGTAGGCGCCCATCGCCACGGACGCGTCCCCTCGCTCGATCCGCGAGTACGTGCTGAGGCCCACCCCGATGCGTTCCGCCATCATCGCAACGGTCAGCCGACGCCTTCGGCGCGCGCGCGCCAGGTCCTGGCCCAGCTTCGTCAACGAGCGGCGGACGCTATGAGGCAGAAGATCATGGACTCCAGATTTCACGTTAAAATTTCATACATGATGAGGTAAATCATTTTATTGATCATGTATGGATGGTTATATCTGAGGAGTCGAGTCCAATTTGCAGGGATCGTCACGGCGCGCAGGACTCCCGTTGAAATCCTCGCGAGACCAGCCTCACGCAATGGACGCAAAGGGCCGGGAGAAAATTTCGGACGGACGGCAGCCCGTCCCTATCAGCCCTTTTAGCTCCGGCCGGGAATGCCCAAGGCCATGATTTCCGCCGGCGCGCGGCGGTTTCGGACGAGCCAGGTCATGGTCTTCATCGCAGCATCCACATGGCGGAAGAATCGCTTGTAGGCGGGGCAAAGGTAGTTCAACCCCGGCTCGCCATCGGGGGTCGTGATAAACCGGTTCTTGGGACACTCCCCATGGCAGGCGAAACGGACCTCACAGTTCCGGCAATAGGCCGGCAGTGTGGCCGCCTTGGCCGCGCCAAAGGCCCGCTGCCGGGGGCCTCTCACCAGGTCGCCTAGACTGGCGTTGAGCAGATTGCCGATCCGGTACTCGGGATAGACGAAGTGATCACAGGAAAACACATCCCCATTGTGCTCCAAGGCCACGCCGTCGCCGCAGGTTTCACGGAACAGGCATATTCCGGAAGGCAATCCCATCCAGACGCCCAGGGACACGTCGAACAATTGCACAAACGTCTTCCCCACATCCTGCCGCACCCATTCGTCGAAGATGGCCACGAGGAATTCGCCATAGGCTTCGGCGGGCACGGTCCATTCCGTGACCTGGGTCTCAGGCCTCTCTCCTTGGGGCGGTGGCGCGTGGGTCAGCCCCCGGGATCGCGCGGCATCGTTGGGAAGCCGTTCAACCAGCGGAATGAACTGGAGATAGGCGGATCCGATGTCCTTCAAAAACCGATACACCTCCAGCGGTTGGCGAACGTTTTCCCGGTGCACGACGGTCAACGTGTTGAACTCGACACGATGTCTCTTCAACACCTCGAGTCCGCGCAGAACACGTTCCAGGGTGGGTTTTCCGGCCTTGTCCACTCGATAGCTGTCATGCAACGGCGCGGGACCGTCGAGGCTGAGTCCGACGAGGAACTGCTCCCGGCGCAGGAATTCCCCCCAGGTATCATCCAACAGAATGCCGTTGGTCTGGAAGGCATTCTGGACCGACCGACCCCGGGAATGCCGCCGCTGCAACGCGACCGCCCGTTCGAAGAACTCCACGCCCATGAGCGTGGGCTCCCCGCCCTGCCAGGCGAACACGACCTCCGGACCGCGCTGGCTCTCGAACTGCTGGCGCACGTAGGCCTCCAGCACGGCGTCGCTCATCCGGAAGCGGGTTCCGCGGTCAAACAGCGATTCCTTGTCGAGATAAAAGCAGTAACGGCATTCCAGGTTGCAGATTGCCCCGGAGGGCTTGGCCATCACGTGGAAGCTGGCGGGCGTTCCATTCACGGCCAGACCGTCGGCTTCTCCGCCGCGCTGGAGGAAAATTGGGCAGGGTCGCGACGATCAGGACCGGCAGCATGCGACGGGAAGGAATTCACGGAGGGCAGCAAACGGGGTAACCAACTCAATGCGCGGAGAGGATTAAAAAGCTGAAGTGCCGCCGCGCTTTGCGTCAAGCAGCGTTCCTTCCCTGTCGCGGGTGGCGGGTGGCGGGTGGTTTTTGGGGGGCGTAGCGGGAGGAACGATTTGGAAGGCCTGCGGCGAGGGGCGAGGGGTAAACAAAGGGACAGGTCAGCTATTGGACCTCAACGTCCGACAACAACTATCGTTAACGTGCAAAATGAAGGGCCGACAGATGACCTGGCACTTTGTCGCCCGTGGGCCAGACCTGGCACTTTGTCCTGGGTCAGGGGTTTCCCGCGTTCCCCGATGCGACTCCATACGCGCGGTGGATGAAGTTAGGGACTCCCAAAGCTGGTCCCTCCACGGAGGTCTCGCGGGCCGCCAATCATGGACGACTGGCGACTCACACCCCGTCCCTCTCTCCACTCTCCAGTGCGGTCCTTTTCCCTCCCGCCAGGTCCGGCTGCAGCCGGCTGTCGGCTGTCCTTTGGCTTCAGGAACCGGTAGGGTGGAACTCGTGAATCGGCATGGAGGGATGGGAAGGTGGTGGGCGGCGCTATGGCTCGCCGCCGGAATCGGGAGGGCGTTGGCCGCGGAAAAGGAAGCCGCCTCCCTGCAGAACGGGCGTGTGCTCTACCTCGCCCAATGCGCCATGTGCCATCAGGTCACCGGGGCCGGCGTACCCGGAACGTATCCGCCGCTGGCCGCTTCAGACTTTCTCCGGGAGCACCGCCGCGAGTCCATTCTGGCGCTGCTGGAGGGATTGGATCGTTCCATCACGGTCAACGGACGCTCTTACCATGGCCGCATGCCTCCGGTGGTGTTGAACGACGCGCAGGTCGCGGAGGTGATGACTTTTGTCCTGAGTTCCTGGGGAAATTCCGGTGGGGAAGTGAGAGTGGATGAAGTCGCCGCCCTGCGATCCCAGAGCCGGTTCCCCACCTTTGAGGCGCTGGCCGCCGCCAATGCCTACCGTCCATTGCCCAAGGCTCCCGAGGGATTCCGCCTGCGGGAAATCGCGCGGCTGCCGGAGTTCGCCTCACGCCTGGCCTGCAATGGCCGCGGCGGGCCGGTGTATGTCCTTGGACAGGAGGGAGCCGTGTGGCGGGTGGAGGCAGCGGCGCAGAAGTTGGTCCCGTTGGTGACGCCCTCTGACTACCCCGACACCGCGCCGGGCGGATTCGGCACGCTGGGCTTCACTCTGGATTCTGGACGGCGGCTGTGGATCACCATGAACCAGCGGGTCGAGGGCGGCCCTCTGGTCAGCAACGTGGTGTCCATCTATCGCACCGGTCCGCTGGACGCCAAAGGGACTCCCATCCGGCCGGCGCTGTGGTTCCGCACGGCATATCCCTACGGTATCGGACCCTACAACCACGGCATCTCCGACATCCGCTTCGGACCGGACGGCCTGCTCTACGTCAGCAGCGGCTCCCGTACGGACGGTGGCGAAGCGGGATCCGATTCCCGGCTGGGAACGATGGGCGAAACCGAGATCACAGCCACCCTCTGGCGGCTGGATCCAAAATCTGAAACCCCCGCCATCGAAGTGGTGGCCCGGGGCATTCGCAATGCCTACAGCCTGGGATGGGACGCAGCCGGCATCCTGTTCACCGTGAGCAACGGTCCGGATGCTCATGCCGGCGAGGAAATGGACGTGATTCTGCCCCCGGCTGCAGATCGGCCTGCGCGTCATCACGGATTTCCCCATCAACTGGGGCCGGCGCCGGCCACCACGCGATGGTATCCGCATACACCCCCGGCCCCCGCGGGTTTGGAATTCGTGCTTCCGGTGGCCAATCTGGGTCCGGACGGCTGGCGGGGACCGCTGCCGGGAAGCACGTTCGATCCGCACAGTTCTCCGGCGGGATTGGTGTGGCTCGACGAGTCCTTTCCGGAATCGGTCCGGAACAGCTTCGCCGTGGGGAGGTTCGGGAATCTGATTGGGACCGGCGTGGGGGAGGATTCCGGATTCGACCTGCTCAGCGTCCGCCCCGAGCGACGTCCCGACGGCAGCTGGGTGGCGCGGGTCCACACCCTGCTGGCGCCGCTGGCGCGTCCGATTGACGTCGCACTGGTGGCGCCCGGAACGCTGTACGTGATGGAGTACACACGCCCCGTCTCCTTCAAGGATCAGGTGGGATGGCTTCCGGGACGCATTCTGGAACTGGCCGCCACGCGCTGAGCCGGGACGACTACTTTTGTTTCAGGCGTTTGAGCAGCGCGTAGGCTTCGCGCGCCTTGGGATCGCCGCCCTCGGATTCCGCAATCAGCCGTGCCTCCAGAAGCACCAGGGAACTGTGCACCGCCATCCCTTGCCGCAGGGTGACTCCCTCGCTCGTTTTCAATGCCCCGAGCGATTCCACCGCCTTGGACAAGTCGCCCGAGCGGAGGGCCGCGGACGCGTCGGATGCGGCCTGGCGGTAGGCCTCGGGAGCGCTGGCGAAGGCGGACTCGATCTGTCCGGCCGCCTCGGCGGGTGTCGCGGCCATGGGCAAATCGTCATCGGCAGGCCGCCGGCACGAGGCGGCCAACAGCGTCGCAGCGATCAGGCAGGCCAAGGCCATCGCCGGCGCGCTGCGCCATCGCGTCGAATGGGCGCCACACATGAGATCAATCCCCGGTTTTGGAGCCCGGATTGCACCAGAAGCGTCCGGGACGATTGCCGCGGAAACCGCCGATGCCGGCTTCTTGTGCATACACCTTGAAGCGCAAGTACTCCGTGTGCCCTCCGAAGTTGCCCATCACCGTTCCCGTGTTATGGCGCCGGGTCACCCCTTCGTCCGGCCGGCTGGCGACGTTGTCGAAATTAGAGGGCTGCCGCTCATCAGCCTCCCAAAAAATCATCGAGTCCGGACTGAACTGCGCGAGCTTGTAGGTGGTGTACAGGCCGGAGGGACCCGTGCCATATCCCGACACCGCGCCGTTCATCATGTAGCTGCACACCTTCATGTCGCGCTGCCGGAACAGCAGCGTGTTGGTGCGGTCCAAGGGGCACATCAATAGCTTGCGGGTTTGCAGATAGGGCCAGAGCTGGCCGCGCTCGATCGTGTGGTCGGGACGGTTGGTGGTCACCCGGGTGTAGGCCCAGTTGGGGACGTTGAATGCTCCCGAACTCCATGAGGTGTAGGGCAGAAAATCCTGGTGATCTCCCGCGTACAGGTGCGTGGCCAGGAGAACTTGCTTGAGGTGGTTGAGGCACAACGTCCGCTGGCCTTGCTCCTTGGCTTTGCCGAGCGCGGGCAGCAGGAGTCCCGCCAGGATCGCAATGATCGCGATGACCACCAGCAACTCGATCAGCGTGAAGCCGGTCCGGGAATTCCATGACGGGTGTTGCTTCATGGAAGTACGCACACGGTTGTCCGCCGTCGCTTCCCCGCGTGTCAACTCATCCCTTCCTCCATGAGGAATGGAATGGAGGCGTCTCTCAGAATTTTGTCGGGGAGAGCCTGCGGCGAGCCGTGCGCATCGAAACTCACCCCCACGTCGTCCGCAGTGGGACGTACGGCCCGTTGAAAACTCGTCCCGCCCGGTTTGGGTCGCGGCTTTCTTGAAACGGGAGCCTCTGGACCTGGGGACGTTCCCGCCTCATCCAAGAAACTGAGATGCGCCCAGGACCGGGAAGGGACGAGCTTTGCGGATCCCTGACTTCCCCGGCGGCACGTGCGGTCCTTTCGCGTGCCCAAGAGTTTGCCGAGACCCTGCAGAGGAGCCGAGGGGGGTTGAAGTTCGTGGGGGCAGCGACGCGTTGGGCCCGGATCCATTGGGAGGCGGCGACACGCCGCCCCTGCCGTTCATTCGTGGAGGAGGACGTCGCCGATGGCCACCTGCCGGCGCAGAAACGCTTCCGCCTGCCCCCACACCGCCGCTTGCGACTCCGCGGATTCCAGGTGGTGCCCGCCGCGATCCCGCGTAATCATTTCCACCGGGGCTCCGCTTCGCTCCGCCGCCTCCCACAGGCGCCGGCTCTGCGTCCATGGCACCACCGTGTCATCCGCCGCGTGCAGCAATAGCAGGGGAGCGGATAGAGGTCCGAGGCGCGGGAGTCCCGGCAACCGTCCGCCGGGTGATCCCGCAAGCCAGTTCCGCTGCCATCGGACCGTGAACCGCGGTTCCTGCAGACGCGCTTCCAGGAACCACTGTCTCAGATCGAAAACTCCGGCGATGGCGACGCCACCCCGATGGACGTCCTGGGTTGAGAGCAGCGCTGAAAGCGTCAGATAGCCACCGAAACTCCCCCCAGCCAGCACGACTCGCGCGGAATCCGCGAAGCCGGCATCCACCAGGGTCCGCACCCCTGCGGCAAGATCTGAAATCGCCGTGGTTCCCCAATGTCCCGCACCGTGCTCCTGAAACCGGCGGCCGAATCCTGCAGAACCGCGGTAATTGACCTGCAACACCGTCCATGCCCTGGACGCCAGAAACTGTGCTTCGGGACACCATCCCCAGCGATCGCGGGTCCACGGACCTCCATGCACGAGCAACAGCAGCGGACCCGCTGGGGTTCCCGGTGTTCGGGTAACATAGCTGGTCAGCGGAGTGCCATCTGAAGCGAGGACCGTGACCGGCACGCGCGGAACGCCCTCCACTACCGGGTGTGTTGGCACGGGGCGAAGCCAGCGAGGGACGGCCGGCGAATCTCGCTGAATGGCAGCGAACCTCGGCGGGTGGCGATCCGAGACCGCGAGAAACACGGCGACGTCGCCGTCGTTGGAAAACTCCTGCGGGATCCACTCGGAATGAAGGTCGAGCTCGGACAGCCCGTGTGATGCCTGCTCCCAACGGATGTCGAACCATTGCACGTAAGGCCGATCCCGATCCCAGGTCACTGCCACTGGCGCCCCCCCGGCCATCAACGGCGCCGCCGTGATGTCGAAGCGATCGTCGGAGGCCACGCGGGCGCCCATCCGGCCCTCGGCCACGTCCAGTTCCACGACTCCCAACGTGTCCCGATCCCGCCGGCAATTCACCCAAGCTCTGGAACCGTCAGCCGACAACGTGGCGAGCGTGGCTGGATCACGGAAGGCTTCGAAGGACGCCGCCCGTGTCCATGAACCGCCGCTCATTCCCGGCGATCGCACCCGCAGTTCCCGGCGGTCGCCACGCGCCGCCAAGGCCACGCGCGCCGAACCGGAGCCGTCCACCAGCCATTGCACCACGTCCCCGGGGTTGCGCGCCACGGTTCGAACACGGCCCGAGGCCAGGTCCATGGCAAGGACGTCCAGCCAGAGCCCTGGGGAGAAAATCCGCCGGCTCCCGGGGCCACGTCCTTCAAGGAAGACCACGCCGGGCACTCGCGGTTGCGGATGGAGCAATCGCACTCCGGTGCTGCCGTCCGGAAGCTCCAATGCGCGAAAGTCTCCGGTGCGGCGATCCACGACCCGAAGTCCTCCGCCCCCAGCCTGCCTGACCAGGACGACGATCTGGTCGTCGCCAGCCCACACCGCATCCATCGGGAACTCGCCCTCCGGCAGACTGACGCTCCAGCGGCGTTCCAGTTGCTCGCAATCCAGCATCCAGAGCGTCCGGCGGGATTCGGAATCCCCGGCCGCAGCGACGTGCCGTCCGTCGGGCGACAGCCTCAGCCAATGCCAGTCAGGCGGCTCAAACCAGGAAGGCTCCGGAAGGATCTCACCCCAGACCGTCAGGCCACTGCCGGCCAGCACCGCCAGCCAAAACGCGCGGAACGGTCTCATCGGCGATACGAAGCGGACGGCGATGTCAGGCGAGGCTCAGCGGCTCAGTAGCTCAGCGAAGGGGTGGGGTGACCGACGGGACTCGAACCCGCAACAACCAGAATCACAATCTGGGGATCTACCATTGATCTACGGCCACCAACCGGGGTGGAAACTAGGAATCGTCCGGAGGACCGTCAATCTCCCGTTCTCAGTCGTCACGGATGCGTCATGCGCTCCGGGCTGACCCATTGGTCAAACTGCTCCGCGGTCAGATATCCGAGCGCCAGCGCCGCTTCCTTGAGGCTGGTGCCCTCCTTCTGGGCTTTTTTGGCGATGGCGGCGGCCTTCTCGTAGCCGATGTGCGGATTGAGGGCGGTGACGTTCATCAGGCTGGTCTCCAGGTAGTGGGCCACCACCTCGCGGTTCACCACCAGCCCGGCCAGGCAATAGCTGGCGAAGCTGGTCATGGTGTCCGAGAGCAGCCGGACGGAGTTCAGGAAGTTGTACACCATGACCGGGTTGAAGACGTTCAACTCGAAGTTCCCCTGGCTGCCGGCGATGCCGATGGTGACGTCGTTGCCCATGACCTGCACCGCCACCATGGTCATGGCCTCGCTCTGGGTCGGATTGACCTTGCCGGGCATGATCGAAGATCCGGGCTCGTTTTCCGGAAGCTGCAGTTCACGGAGCCCGCAGCGCGGTCCCGACCCCAGCCACCGGATGTCGTTGGCGATCTTCATCAGCGATCCCGCGAGCGTTTTCAGGGCGCCCGAGGCGAATACGAACTCGTCGTGCGCGCTCAGCGCGGCAAACTTGTTCGGATGGCTGGCGAAGGGCAGTCCGGTCAGCTCGGCGATCCGCTTCGAGGCGCGCTGCCCGAACTCCGGATGCGAGTTGAGCCCGGTGCCCACCGCCGTGCCGCCGATGGCCAGATCCAGCAATCCGGGCAGCACCGCCTCGAGCCGCGCCAGATTGCGATCCATCAGCGCCACGTAGCCGGAGAATTCCTGTCCAAAGGTCAGGGGCGTGGCGTCCTGCAAATGGGTGCGCCCCACTTTGACGATATCCGCAAACTCTGCGCGCTTGGCCTCCAGCGCATCGCGGAACTTCCGGCAGGCGGGCATCAGCGTGCGCACCACCTCCTCGGCGGCGGCGATGTGCATGGCCGTGGGGAAGGTGTCGTTCGACGACTGCGACATGTTCACGTCGTCGTTCGGGTGAATCGGGTGCTTCGAGCCCATCACGCCGCCGGCCAGTTCGATGGCCCGGTTCGCGATGACCTCGTTGGCGTTCATGTTGGACTGCGTCCCCGAACCCGTCTGCCAGATGCGGACCGGGAAATGGTCGTCCAGCCGCCCGTCAATCACTTCGTCGGCCGCCGCCACGATCAGCTTCATCTTGTCCGCAGTCAGCTTGCCCAACTCGAAGTTCACCTGGGCGCAGGCCTTCTTGAGCAGACCCATGGCGCGGATGACGGCGCGCGGCTTGACGTCGTCGCCGATATTGAAGAAGTGAACGCTTCGGGCGGTTTGGGCGCCCCAATAGCAATGGCAGGGCACCTCGACGGGACCCATGGTGTCGGATTCGGTACGAGTCTGGCTCATGGCAACAACGTTACAGACCGAGGCGGACCAATTCCTTTTCCAGGGCCATCTGGAAATCCTGCATGTCCTGCGGGCTGGCCCGGTATCCCTTGGTGTCCGGCACCAGGCCTGGACGCCCGTATTGATCCACCAGCCAGGCGGCGCCCTGGCCGTCGCTGAACGTCACCCGGCCGCTGACCAGGGCGTTGGGACGCGTCACGGCGTCCACGGTCACCTTTACTCCGCCCAGGGCTGGTTCCGGAGCGACCGTTCCCGCGGGAGCCTCAGGCTCCTTGGGGGGCTCCGGGTCCTTGGGCATCACCCGGAGGTCATCCACCAGGAATCGAACCTCCATGTAGGTGGGGCGGAGTCCAAAACTGGACTCCAGGCGTTTCTGGACTTCGGAAAGCTTGAGCCCCTCGTCAATCCACTGACGAACCTGTTGCTGCTGCTCGGCGGTCAACTGCATGGGCGGCAGAGTAGGAACGGACGCCCCCGGCGGCAAGCGGAGGGGAATGCATGAAACCGCATGGGGGGGAGCCTGACCACTTCTGCATCCACGCCCCGCATACGGCGGAACCCCGGGGAGCAGGGATCGGCGGGAGCGCTGGGGGGAGGATCCACTGAAGCGGGATTCAAAGGTTGCCCGGCGGTGTGACGCGGCGTGGTGGGCGCGGATCCGATGGAGCCGGGCGCATGCCAGCCCTTCCCTTCCTCTCCGCGCCTCTACGGTTCGCCCGGTGGCGGCGCTTTCCCGTCGCCCGGCGGAAGCATCACTGATAGACCTCCGGCATGTCGCAACCCACCCTCGGCTTTCTGGGCGCGGGAAAAATGGCCACCGCATTGGCGCGGGGCTTTCTCAAGGCCGGGCTGGCCGCGCCCGGATCGCTGGTCGCCAGCGATCCGTTTCCAGCAGCTCGCGACGCCTTCGCCGCGGCCACAGGAGGGCGGATCGTCGAGTCGAATCCCGCGGTGGCTGCGGACGCCGACGTGCTGTTCGTGGCCGTGAAGCCGGATCAAGTGGGAGCGGTGCTGTCCGGTCTCCGCCCGCATCTTCACCCGGCGCGCCATCTGGTGATCTCCATCGCGGCAGGGGTTCCCCTGTCCCGTCTGGAGGCCGAGGCGCCCGGCATCCGGTGCATCCGGGTCATGCCCAACACCCCGGCTCTCGTCGGCGCCTCGGCCTCGGCTTATGCCTGCGGCGCCGGCGTGACGGCGGCGGACGCCGAACTGGCGGAGCGCCTCTTCGGCAGCGTCGGGATTGCGCTGCCGGTCAAGGAATCCCTGCTCGACGCGGTGACCGGATTGAGCGGCAGCGGACCGGCCTACGGGTTCCTGATGATCGAAGCTCTGGCCGACGGCGGCGTGGCGGCGGGATTACCCCGGGAGGTCGCCCAGAAATTGGCCGCACAGACCCTGCTGGGAGCCGCCGCGATGGTCCTGGAAACCGGCCAGCATCCCGGGGCGCTGAAGGACGCCGTTTGCAGTCCGGGGGGCACCACCATCGAAGCCATGCATGTCCTCGAGCGGGGTGGCGTCCGCGGCTCGCTGATCAGCGCCGTGCGAGCCGCCGCCGAGAAAGCAAAGAACCTTGGACGCTCCTGACCGCCGTGCCGTTCCCGCCCCCAACGCCCCGCCAGGCCCGGACCATTTGGTTTTCGGTGACGACCTTCGCTGTCGCCCTCTCGCTGGCCTTGCTCACCCTCCTGCTCTTCGGACTCGGCCGCCTGATTGACCGTCTGTCGCCGGTGATCTGGCCGCTGGCCATTGCCATCGTACTGGCCTACCTCCTATCGCCAGTGGTCCACTGGCTGGTGGACCGCAACATTCCCCGGCTCCGGGCGGTCTGCCTGGTGTTCCTCGTGCTGTCGCTGCTGCTGCTGGGCGCACTCGGGAGCATCGTGCCGCGCCTTCTCATGGAGGCGCGCGACCTGGCGACCCAGGTGCCCAATTATGCGGTCAAGGCCCGCGCCAAGATCGAACGCTGGATCGAAAATCCTCCCGCCTCCCTCCTTCGATTCATTCCCGTGGAATGGCAGCAGCGATTCGAGTCGCTGAAGGCTTCGATTCCCGGCGCACACACCAATCAGGCGAGTCCAACGAATCAAACGAGTCCGACGAATCAGACGCTGGCCCTCGAGCCGGCGCCTGCGACGGAATCCGCCCCGGCGACCTCCGCGCCGCCGGGGGACACCAATGCGCTGATCTCCCTGCCCTCCGCCGCGCCGGAATCGCCCCCCTGGATGCGCGCGCTGGATCCGCGCGCCCTCAAGTCGGTCGGCACCTGGGTGGCCACCGTCGCGCCGGACTTGGTCCATTGGGGCCTGGGAAAACTGGGCCGCGTGGCCGCGTGGTTCGGATTGCTCGCGGGTCTGTTCCTCGTGCCGGTGTATGCCTTCTTCTTCCTGTTGGAGGAACCGCGCATCGCGCGATCCTGGACGGATTACCTTCCGGTGGCCGATCCCGCGCTCAAGGCGGAGGTGGTCTTCGTCCTGCGCAGCATCAATGAGGCGCTGATCGTGTTCTTCCGCGGGCAGGTGCTGGTGGCGATGTGCGATGGCGTCCTGTACGCCATCGGATTCGCCATGATCGGGCTTCCCTACGCGCTGCTGCTGGGAGCCATGGCCAGCATCGTGACCATCATCCCCTTCCTGGGCGCCGCCCTCACCTGCGGCACCGCCCTCATCGTAGCCTTGGTTCAGGCCGAAGGCTGGAAGCTGCCCATCCTCGTGGTGGTGGTGTTCTCGGTGGTACAGACCATTGAGGGATTCGTCCTGCAACCCCGGATCATCGGCGACCGCGTCGGATTGCATCCCCTGACGGTGATCGTGGCCCTGATGGTGGGCACCACGCTTCTGGGAGGCATTCTGGGCGGCCTCCTGGCCATTCCGCTCACGGCCACTCTCGGGGTCCTGATGGGACGCTATGTCTGGAAAACGCCGGGCGCGAATGGCACTGTCCCTCCGTCCAAGCCAGTCAACCCCACGGTCGCATGAACGCCTTTCGCGCCTTCCTCGCCGCCACCAGCCTGACGCTCGCCTGCGGCGCCGGGGATTTCATCAATCTCGACTTCGAGCGAGGGGGCCTTGGACCGCCAGTCCCTGGGGACCCCTACGGCCGATACGACACTCGGATTGCGCTGCCCGGATGGACCGCGGGAACCCCGGATGCCCCGAACATCCCGGTGGGCATCAATAGCCTGTTCCTCGACAGCGCCGGTGTCAGTGTTTTCTCGACCTCCGTTCCTTCGGATGTGCTGGATATTCCACGGCTGGTTCTGACGGGACGCCGAAGCGTCTTTTTGCAGGCAGGTTGGCAGTTGTGGGAAGGTCCGGTCGTTGGGGCGTCGCTATGGCAATCCGGTACGGTGCCGGTGGGCATGCAAAGCCTGGAGTTTCTCGTCGGGGTGGATCATTCCCCATTTATTGTCAGCGTGGATGGCTCACCGGCGACCGTGGTCGCTCTGGGGGAACCCACCGGGCCCACCCTGAATCCAGCGATCCGGTATGCCGTGGATCTCCAGGGGTTCGCAGGACGCGAAGTGGAATTGAAATTCACCGTGCAACCGGGAGCCGACCAGTTTCACGGCGGCATAATCCTCGACCAACTCCAATTCTCTCCCAACCAAGTTCCGGAACCCGCTACCTGGGCGTTGCTTGCGGCGGGCTTGGTCACAATAGGTGGCTGGATCCGGCGCTTTGGCAAAGCCGGGTGACCCGTTTCATTCGCCAAATAGCCGCTGGAAATTGGCCGCGGTCAGCGCGGCCAGATCGGAGGCGGGGATTTCCAGGATCCCCGCCAACCCATCCGCAATGGCGGGCAGATTGGCGGGATGGTTGATGGGATCGCCGGTCTCTGGATACCGCAGCGGATGCCGGTTCCAGGCGTCGGGAGGGAGTTGGTCCGGTGCGTCGGTCTCGATCAGGAGACGGTCCCGCGGGAGGGCACGAAAGACTTCCCAGGTACGGGCCTTGCGCTCGTGTCCGAAATAGCCGGGGAAGCTGAAATAGGCGCCCAACCGGACGAACTCTGGGACCAGTTCCACCGGACCGCCGTAGCTGTGCAGGAGAAACCCGCGCTTGGGAAGCGGATGCGTCCGCAGCAGTTCGAGGAGGCGCCCGAAGGCGCGCAGGCAATGGATGCTGGCGGAGACATCCCGGTCCGCGGCCATCCGAAGCTGGTCCAGAAAAACGGACTCCTGCTGTTCCAGAGACGGCGGATCGCCCTTCAGTCCGGTCAGGGTGCGCCAGCGGTCCGGATTTTCATGAATCCAGCGGTCGAGTCCGATCTCACCGATCACCGCCCCCGGCACGCGGTCGAGCCATGACTCCAAAGCCGCCCTCCAACCGGGCGCGCACTCGGCGACATACCAGGGATGAACGCCGAAGGCCGGAATCACCATTGGGAAACGCCGCGCCAGATCCGCCACCTGCGGCCAGTCGGATTCGCAGGAGCCATTGACCACCATCCGGGCGACGCCCGCGGCCAGGGCCTCCGAGATCAGAATGTCCTGCCGGCCTTGAAACCGCTCGTCCTGCAAATGGTTGTGCGCGTCGGTGAACACGTACGTTTGGTCGTGGCTTCGGGCGAACTCGCGGATCAGGTCTCCAATCCGCCTCACCGTGGCCTGGCGGCTGTCCGCCATTTGACGCAGAAGACCGAGCCGGTCGAAGAGGTCCGGATGCCATCGCGCCAGTTCCCGCGGCGTCGCCCCGCTGGCGATCTCGCACCATAGCCCTGCCATGGCGCGCAGGGTGACGGCGTCGGAATCGGACTGGAACTCGCAGCGTCCCTCCCGGAGTTCGCCCACCAGCCACAACCGGACCTGGCATCCGGACACCCGATGCCGGTCCAGGCGCAGGGCGTCGGGCAGGTGTTCACGCTGCCGCGCCCGTTCCACGAGCCATGCAAACCGGGCCTGCGGATCGCGCATCGCGGCCAACCGGTCCACCCACGCGGCTTCGCGCTGCGCCAGGGTTTCCGAGGTCCGGGAAGCGTCGGTCATTCCGGCGGCGAAGGAGGATGCGGCGCAAGCCGGCAAACCGGACCGCTTCCGCCTCGCAGGACGTCCGCAGGGCCTCAGAACGGCCAGTTGACGCCCAGCGAGAGATTGAAGGTCGCTCCGAGATCGAGCTTCGCCTCGCGTTGCGAATTGCCGAACTCGGCGTCCTGAAGAGACATGAACTGCATGCCCAGATAGATATCCGCGGACTGCATCACGCGGTACAGAATCGTCGCCGAGGCATACCCGCCGAAGACGACCTCGGTGTGCGAAGACGTCCCCGATTCCGAGGCTACCGAGCCGTCGTCCATGTTGAAGGTCTCGCCATAGCTGTAGGTGCCCGGCACCAATCCCATGGCCGGCCCGAGACTGCCCACCAGCGCCCATCGCGGTTGGAATCGCCAGAACAGGGTCACGCCCGCGCGAAGGGCGTGGAGATTCACGTCCAACTCGCGGGTTCCGGTGACCGTGCCGCCAAGGATCTCGTCGGCCAGGGCCGTCGAAATGTCGGGAATGGCCGGGCCGATCCCTGACGGTCCTCCCGAATAGGGCGCCGGAGGCAACGCGATGCCGCCGGTGCTGAAGGCCTGGACATCCCTCACAAACGTGGCGTCGAGTGACGTGGAATCCTTGAAGTCGAACGGGGTAAATCCGTAGCCGACCTCCCAGCCCAGGCGCAGTTTCCCCCAGTCGCGGATGTGCGCCCCGTAGGCCACGTCCAGTCCGGGCGAAACGCCGGCATCCTCGGAATACTGCTCCGACGCATCGAAGGATCGCACGCTGCGCATGACGATCTGGTTGTTGACCACCTGCGAGGCGTTGTCGTAACCCCAGTAGGTGGTGTCGCCGCCGGCATTGCCCGTGTTGTCCACGCGCACATAGCCGTCGTCGTAATAGTGGTCGGCGCCCGCCACGCCCACCGGACCCGTCGGCTGGCGGTTCACCGTCACCGGACCGTGGATCGAGAAATCGGCCTTCACGTTGAACATCAGCGCGGCGCCGAGACGGAAGTTGCGGGTCCAGTCATCCAGGGCCGGTTGCGCCTGAAGTTCGGCCCCGGCCGCCAGGGCGAGACAACCGGTGGCGCCGAGCAGGACGGGAACACGCGAGGCGGCGGACGCGCGGGACGAAGGAAGAATGGGGCTCATGGACTCAGTGAATGAGGATCAAAACTTGGAAACTTCCGGCACCGGAACACCCGCCATTCGACGGGCCGACCCGGGGACGCCAGGGTGACGGGAAAGGGCAGGTCCGGGCAACCCGCGGCTTGGAGCCCGGCGCAAATTCCACCTCCTTGCGGGCCGCCGGTGACCGTCATGGCGTGGGCACTCCGATGATCCGGTAAAACCGGGCCGGCGCATTCGTCGGCAGCGACAGCGTGGCGGGCGGTCCCTGATCCAGCCATTGGACCCACGAGCCCGGCGCGGTCACCAGGGGCTGGACGGTCCACGCGTTGGTGAATGCGGGCGTCGAGGCGTAGCGGATCGCATAGCGGCGCCCTTCCACCGCCGGAAACTCGACCAGGGAAGCCCCGTGGGTCCATGCCCGGACCCGGACGCCGCCGATATTGGTCCCCACCGGCGCGGGAACGACCGGGACGGGGACCGACAATGCCGACAACGCCGGATCGGGACCCGGCTCGCGCGTCTCGCTGAAGTAGGTCACCAGAAAGTCCACCGACTGCCCGGGATTCAACGCCGCGGGGTAGGTGACAAAGGGTGTCGTGCCGTTGGTCCCGGAAGCGTTGTAGAGCCAGTCGCGGAGTCCCGACAACAGGACGCGCGCCGCGGATATCCCGTTGCTCCCCTGATGGGTCAGACGGATCCGTTGTTCCATCAGTCCGGTCTGGGGATTGAACACTTGCGGCGATACGTTGGTTGCCTGAAGGCCGGCCAGAAAGGCGTTCGTGGCGGCGAGCGACGTCTGGCCGGTGGCTCCTTGGGGATTCGGGTTCACATACCCCGGGGCCTCGACATGCGCGGTCAGCGTTTGGGTGCCCGTCTGCGTGGGACGCACGGACAGTTCGAGCAGGCGCCCGGCCGCCGAAGCCAGCGTACCGAGACGGAGCCGGAGTTGGTCGCCGCTGACCGTGGCGGGAACACTGGAAGGCGCGACGGCGACAAACTGAAGGCCGCCGGGCAGCGAATGGAAGATCTCGGCGCCCACCGCGTCATCCGGTCCCCGGTTGGTCACTGTCAGCGTGTAGCCCACCAGGTCATTCACCACATTCCCCCCGGGGAGCGCGCCGAAGGCGATGCCCAACGCGGCGTTCCCGGCGATGTTGGTCGAGAGAAATGCGCCGATCTCGGTGGAAATCCCGCCGATGCTGGCCACGACCGTGTGGGTCACGATGCCATACGTGGTCGGCACCCCGCCGTAAGTGAGGGTGGCAAGCGTGGCATTGGTGAAGGAGGAAAAGCTGAAGGAGGCCAGGGAGGCGACGTTCGTGGCGGTGCCGAGCGAATTGGTCGCGCCAATCAGGACGACGTCGCCGGACAAGGCGACCTGCACCACCAGATTGCTCAGCACTTGTCCGCTGAGATTGGTGACCGTCAGCGTATAGACCGCCTGCTGGGCCACCTTGGCGGGAGCCGGATTTGCCGAGAAGCTCAGTCCGAGTTCCTGTCCCGCCGCGGTCAGGATGGCGACGCTCGCCAACAACCATCGCCACCATGGTCCGGGTTTCATCATTCGTGTCCCGAAATGAAGACGGCCCGGAGCGGAGTCCGCAAGCTTCGGAATCGCCGGAGGACGGAGGGAGCGCGAGGCAAGTCAGCGCTGCTCCTGTCGGGGGAAGGAATCTGGGCGTGGATTTCCCCGTGGCCCACGGAAAAGGAGGATGCCCTGGGCAGGACTCGACTTCTCTTCCCAATTGATCCGCCGGGGAACAACCGGGAGTCTGGCACCCGGACCATGCGTTCGCTCCTCATCCGCTGGGCTGGCTTCGTCAAGCTGAGCCATACCGTCTTTGCGCTGCCCTTCGCGGTGGCGTCCATGATGGTCGCCGCCCGCGGGAGCCGCGGATGGCCCGGGATGCGGGTGTTCCTGTTGATCCTGGGCGCGATGGTCACGGCGCGCACCTGCGCCATGGCCTTCAACCGGATCGTGGACCGCCGATTCGACGCCTTGAATCCGCGCACCGCGGCGCGGCACCTGCCGTCTGGACAGATGGGCCTCGCCGAGGCCGTCACCGTCTGCGCCCTCAGCGGGGCCGCCTTCGTCACCTGCGCGTGGGCGCTCAATCCGCTCTGCTTCGCCCTTTCCCCGGTGGCCCTTTTCTTCATTCTGTTCTACTCCCTGACCAAGCGATTCACCGATTTTACCCACCTGTGGCTCGGGGCCGCCCTGGCCATCGCACCCGTGGGCGCGTGGATCGCAGTCAAGGGACACCTGAGCCTCCTCCCGGCCGTGGACGGCGCCGCCGGGCTGGCTGCGTTGCGCCACGGAGCGCTGGTTCCGGGCATGTTGGCGCTGGCCGTGGTTCTGTGGCTGGTGGGATTCGACATCATCTACGCCACCCAGGACTACGAGTTCGACCGACGGCAGGGATTGCACTCCCTCGTGGTCCGCTGGGGGCCCGCCAACGCCCTGGGTGTGGCCTTCCTCGCGCATCTGCTCATGTGGGGACTGCTGGTCGTGTTCGGACTCCTCTGCGCGTTCCGGCTCGCCTATTGGATCGGCCTCGCGCTGATCCTTGGACTGCTCCTGTTGGAACACCTGCTGGCCCGGCGGCGGGATCCCGCCGCCGTCAATGCCGCCTTCTTCAAGCTCAATGCCGCCGTCAGTCTGATCTTCCTGGTGATCGTCGCGGTGGAGATCGTCTTCCCCTGGTTCCGCCTGCGCTGGTACTGACCCTTCCGAGGAACGCGCGTCGCGAGTTCCTGACGTCCGGGCGCCTCTCAGTTTTTGGATCGGGAGCGCAGCCTCCGGCGTGCGGAAGCGGGCGTCCCGCCCGGTTCTTCGTGCACTGACTACCCTTCCCCGGCGTGGCTGCGAATTGCGAATAGGGCGTGAGAAGCAGAACAGTCCACGCGGGTCTCGGCGGGGACGCCGAGACCCCCACGCGGGACGCGTAGGGCCCCCTTCCAAAAAACTGAAATGCGCCCACGCCACGCCATGGCTTAGAAGGAGTAGAGCCAGAGTGCCAGGTCATCTATCCGATCCCCCTGGCAGCCGCTATCGTTAACGAGAAAATAGTGCCCACTGATAGAGGACCTGTCACTTTGTTCCCCAGCGGCACGTCTCCAGTCACCCGGTATTTCTACAAGATTCCGGTGCCCGGGGTCGTCCCGGACAGTTGGACCACCTATGCCCCGGATGATGGCGTGACGCATATCGAGCATAAACGGAGCACCACGCTGTTGAGCCGGCTAACCTACGAACGGGCCAATGGCGGGGAACCCTCCAAGATCTGGTTCAACGACGCCGCCACCGGCAACTGGAATGCGGGCGAGACGGTGACCTTGGGCTACGGGTCTGGGTTCCGGGTGGGGAGTGAGACTTGGTCCGCCACCAGCGACGTGAACTACACCTACGACGCCATCGGAAACCCGAGAACAAGGAACGATGGCACCAGGACCCTCACGACCACCTACAACACGGGCTTCCGCATCAACCAGGTGACTGGCGGAAGCACGGCCGAGGCCTACGGCTACGACAACGGCGGTCGGAGTACCGGCATCACCCGCAATGGCGCGACGTGGACCCTGACCTGGACAGCGGACGACCGGTTGAAAACGGCGGCCAAGACCGGGGTGAACACGACGACCTACTCTTACGACCCGGTGGGTCGCAGAACCCAGGCCTCCACGAGCGCGCAGACTCGGAGATTCATCCTGGGGCCGACGGCCGACACCGACCTGGAGGTGATTCACGCGGTGACCGATAGCACGGGAGCCATGAAGGCGCTCTACGTGTACGCGGGCGACCAGCCCATCCTGCGCTTCACGGTGAACTCCGGCACCGGCGCCCTGGAGAATGCCAGGTACTACTTGGAGGATGCCAACGGCTCCATTACGGCACTGGTGGACTCGGCCGGCGCCGTGAACCGGTTTCAATAAAATGTGGTTGTAATCGCGATTCGAAACAAAAAATTCTAACGTTTAATCTATGGAGAAGAATGACGATTACACTGAGTTTGCAATTGCGCTTAGTCGTGGCGACTTAATCAAGTTTAAAAGACTAGTTGCCGCAGGTAAGGTGCCTCCAAAAGGTTGCCTGTCGAGGGCGATTGGATCTGGATGCATAAAACTAATAAATGAACTAATCAATTCTAGTTATATAACTCAAGGTGATCGAAATCAATCTCTTCAGAAATCAATTGAATCAAAAAACTGGATCCTTGTTGAAAGGCTACTTGAAAGTGGTGCCGACCCAAATCATAGGTTTGGCTTAACGCAGATTCCAATTATTTCACTTTCAGTTTTGAGTCAAAACAATGACTTGTTAAGACGCCTCCTGGCAAAAGGTGCATCACCCAATGCGCACGATGTTCCATGGGCGGCAAGCCTTCTGGGGACGCCCATCGGAAAGACGGTACTGATGATTGCCGCTGAAACAGGCCGTCATGAAATGGTCCGCACACTCCTGGAGGCTGGTGCTGATCCGTGGATGATAGGAGAGAATGGGAAAACCGCGCTGGAGTTGATTGCCAAACGCAAAGACCGCAAAGCGGTGGCCGCCGTGTTGTCCGAATGGATGGACAAGCATCCTGCAACGGCCACTTCACCCAGCACCTCAAAGACTTTGGATTTGGGTACGCCGTTTGCCTCCTGGGAAGACGCGCTAGCGCGACTGGCGAAGATCACTGGAGCCAAGGAAACACCTCATCCCCAGGCGAAGACGATCATCCGATTTCCCTTGACTCTGGAGTTGGCGACCTCGATGGCGCGGCAAGATTCGGCAATGAAGTCCCGACTCCATGCGCTGGAGACCTACCGGGAAGCCCTGCGAGCTGTCCAGAGGCTCAGTGTCAAGCTGGACGCCGTGTGGTTCGTTCAGTTTGAGCCTGTTCTAGGGGCGCTTTTGTGCGGTCTTGCCAAAGCCGACAAGTGGAAGGTGCTAGGAGTGGTCAAGACCGCCTGCGTCAACTTCGGAGTCACCCATGCCGCGCTGCTCAAGTTCCTGAAGTCGCTGGACGCGAAGCAGCCATTTGAACTAATCGAATGCGATTCCACGTCCCTGGGCGGGCTCTTTATCGGCAAAGTCAAAAATCCGGAGCAAATCGCCAATCTGCTCTTCGACTTTTGCCCCTTTGTAGCGGAGGACGATGGCGGCAACGTGAAGCGGTTCGCCAAGACACTTGGGCGAACCGGACACTTCAAGATTTGGTGGGACTGACGGCGGGCTGGTGCTTTACACCACCACCCACACTTACGACGATGTCGGGAGGGTGAGCGCACGGACCCACAGCGGCACGTCTCCACCTCATCCCCAAGGTGGTGGAGAAGCCTGCTCCGCTACGAGTCGCTCCTCCACATCGTGGGCCAGCGCAAAAACCTCCTCGATTTTGAAGCCATCATGGATTCGAGGAAGATCTTCCTCGCACGGCTTTCCAAAGGGCTCATTGGCGAAGCGAATGCCCATCTCTTGGGGAGCCTCCTCGTCTCCCGCTTCTATCAAACCACCATTGCCCGCCAAGCCCGTCTTCGACAGTGTCTTTTTGTATCTCGGGTTTTATCAATGTGTTAGTAAAACGCGATGGGTCCTTGGCACTACATTCTCATGGATCGTCCGGCGGGGCCTCCCGCATGGGGGGGGTATCGAAGAACACCAGATCCACTTCACTGAACAGATCGCGGCGCCGATCAAAGAGCTGCTCCTCAATCTGGTCCTTGGTGGTCCTGGGAAGGCCCTCCAGTTCGCTCAGCTCCTCCTGGTTTTCTCCCAGCCACGCCATCGCCCGGTACAGATGGTGAAGCTCCAGCGGCTGGGTGCCGGGGATCCGGTAGGCTTCCCGGCAGCTCTCCGCCGCACGGTCACTGCCCGGACTGAACAGGCGGTGGAGGACGCTCAGGTGAACCGCTCGTTCCACCTCGAAACCGAAGTGTCGCTTGGCCAGCAGCCCACGAAGAATGGATTGGATGCCCGATTCCTGCCACAGACGCCCGAGGAGCAGGTTCGGTCCGATGTGCAGGACATCAACGGGCTGGGCCGTCCCGGCAGCCTGGGCATCCCACACCCCAGGGCGTCGGTGAGCCTCAGGCCGGAGCGCAGCAGGGAATCGAGTTGACCGGATTCCTGGAGGACATCGAGCCGCCCCAGGGTGGAGAGGATGCGCTGGCGCACCTTGCCCTCGCTGCGATAGCTCTGGGCGATTTGCAGGTACTGGTAGGAACCGGCGAATTTGATGCGGAAAAACACG
>Ga0268299_1002364_pt1 | contig 23097 bp, 23 predicted proteins | sample NOBtaG_FD_193484 | JGI IMG/M metagenome (GOLD analysis project Ga0268299, IMG submission 193484) | Activated sludge microbial communities from bioreactor in Nijmegen, Gelderland, Netherland - NOB reactor | ecosystem: Engineered > Bioreactor > Aerobic > Activated sludge | place: Netherlands... | reverse complement strand
GCACTGATATGCTTGAGGTCTTCGATTTTTTGATCGACGCTGGCGTAGCGGTCACGCCGGATATTCTTGATAAAGTCGAGAACTTGCCGCGCGAGCTGCGTTTGTTTGCGCGCAACATTGGGGTCTGGTGGGTCATAAACTTGTGTGATTTTCGAGGCGGCTTCTTCGCGACTGCGCTCGGACAACACTTCACTGACGTACATCTGGCTCACAGGAGCATGGATATTCTGCTGAGCAATATCCCCAATTTGCAGCGAACTTACACTGCGCCCGCCAGAGAAAAAAGCGTCGGACGCGATAATCATCATCGCTGCCAGCACAAATAACGTGGACGCACCGACAATGCCGATCACGTGTAACGTATTTTCGGCGCGTTCATGCGACAAGTGCAGGTAACGTTCGAGCAGCCTCGCGGCCCATTCTCTCATGACGACTATTTCAACAACTCACGAACCACTTGGTTGACGAGATTGCCATCCGCTTTGCCTTTGACTTTGGGCATCAGCACACCCATCACTTTGCCCATATCCTTGACGGACGATGCGCCTGTTTGGGCAACCGCGTCCTGCGCCAGCGCCAGAATCGCCTCGCGCGAAAGCTGTTCCGGCAAAAAACTTTCTAGAATCTGGAGTTCTTTCAATTCTTCATCTGCCAAGTCAGCACGTCCGGCTTTCTGTTTTTCGTCAATGCTTTCGCGGCGCGTCTTGGCTTCTTTTTGCAAAACGCCGACCACATCGTCCGCGCCAAGCGTCTTTTTCGAATCGATTTCGACCTGTTTGATCGCGCTCATCACCATACGGATCACGTCACGGCGCGCATTATCTTTATTGACCATCGCCTCTTTTAAGGCGGCCTGGAGCTTTGCTTTGGGGTCTTCCATGTTTCTCTATTTCTCTCTCCCTGTTAATTCATCACAGGAATAACTTCCATCTGGCGGCGCTCATAGCGCACCAGCCGCGCAGGTGTGATCTCATTCGTCAGCACTCGCGGGTGGACACAGCCCACGCGGATATAATTATCAGTATAACCAACATTGAGGAATCCGTCTTGTGTCGCCCCGCCGACGTGTTCCCACAACACGGGCAGCGTTTGTCCGGCGGCGCGCTCGGCAAATCGGATTTCCATCTGCTCCGAAAGCGCGTGAAGGTGGGCGCTGCGCTCTTTTTTCACCGATTCTGGCAGATGATTACGCATCCGCGCGGCGGCTGTGCCGGGGCGCTTGCTGTAGCGGAATACGTGCAATCCCGCAAAATCCATCTCCGCGATAAATACCTCGCTGATCGCAAATTCCTCATCAGTCTCACCGGGGAAGCCAACGATCACGTCCGTCGTGACGCCCATTTCCGGCACACGTTCACGCGCCGCCCGCATCAATGCGCTGAACTGTGTCTGATTCGTCCGCCGCAGCATCCGTTTGAGTGTGGAGTCGCAGCCACTTTGCAGCGGCAAATGGAGATGACGGCACAGGCGCGGGTTTTCCCACAGATCAAAAAATTCCGGCGATAAATCCCAGGGTTCGAGCGACGACAGCCGCAGACGTGGAATATCGGTCTCGTCTAAAATCGCGCGCACCAGCTTCACCATTCCATTTGGATCGCCCGTATCATGCCCGTAACTGCCCAGGTGAACGCCCGTCAGTATGGCTTCCTGATAGCCGATGCCCTGCAAATAGCGAATCTCATTGAGAATTTCAGCCAATGGGCGGCTGCGCCCTGCCCCGCGCGCAATCGTCGTCACACAAAAGGTGCAGGCGTTATCGCAGCCATCCTGCACTTTGATAAACGCCCGCGTCCGCCCCGAAGCACCTTTGATCGCTTCCTGTCGCGTGAGCGGTTCTTCGTCAAATGGCTCCAGCGGCACACCTGTCAGTGTCGATACCAGATTGTCTTTCGCCATGTTATCGACCACGCGCGCAACCCCTGGCAAAACACCGATTTCGCTCGGCGCGATCTGGGCATAACAGCCCGTGACCGTGATTTGCCCGCCTGCATTAGCGCGATTCAATTCGCGAATCAACTGGCGACTGCTGTGCGTGGCCTCGTTCGTCACGGCACAGGTATTGACGACGAACCACTCAGCCTGTGCCGGGTCATCGACAATTTCATGTCCCTGCTGGCGGAACTGCCGCGCCATCGTATCAATTTCGCTCTGATTCAGGCGGCAGCCCAGCGTCCGTAAATGCACTTTCATAACATCAACTCTCGCTGCTGATCCGCTGTGGCCCAACGATCAGCATATTGTCAAATTCAACCGCAAAATTCGGGGCGTCGAGCGTCACGACGACAACACCCACCTGCCCGCTGGTGATCGTATCATCCGTCCACGTCGCCGTCATGTTCCCCATGCAGTTTCCCGCCCCATCGAGCGTACTGAAACCGTCAGAGTTTTCAGGCAGGCACAATTCGACCTGCTGGTCATTAACGAAAAACTGGAATTGATTGCCCTCCGCGATGACCCGAAGCGCATTCACGGCGTCCAGCCCTTGATTAACCACAGGTGATGGTATCCAAAGGCTGATTTCTTTTTGCTGACCGTCAATGACGCGCTCCAGCTTGTAGTAGCCATCGCTGCTCACGAGAAACAGATAATAGCTGTCGTCGGCTACCGAGCGATTGCCTTTATCTTGCAGCCGGAAAATTACCCCATAACCGTTGGTAGGGTCGCCATCCAGCGCCTTGCCCTGAACACGCAGATCAAAATCATCAAAATAGGGCTTTGCGACAGAGTACGGGCCAGAATTGCTAGATTCAGATTCGATTCTTAGCGCGCCGTTGATTACCTGGGCTTCGAGGCGGCCTTCATACTGCTCCCAATCATCGAGGAAAGCGTCGAACGTCGCCGTATAGAGGACGCTGCCCGGTTCGGCGCGCAGCACATAATGCCAGTTTGCCGCGACCCGATTCAAGCCGATCAGCGCTACCAGGATAATCACCAGAACGAGTAAAACCGCGACTTTTCGCACTCTGACACCTTTATGCAAAAGACACTAGCGAGTCCATCAGTCATGCGTTAATGAGTTTTAAGACTCGTTACTCATCGCTCATCACTCATGACTTTGTACCCAAAATTGTAACATGCGCGGGAATAGGCGTAAACGTTTAATTCGACTTGTAGATGCGGGCGATAACGCGGCGCAGACTCCAGTTTTGCACCAGCGTATAAAATCCATAAATTGTCGCAGCGGTAACACCAGCGGCGATCAAAATATAGAGAAAGCCAAACGTGGAGCTGGCGGAGTAAAGAAAAATCGTGGGGGAAAGTAAAAATCCGAGTCCAAAAACCAACATTGCTAAAATGACTGCCTGTGCAAGCCAGACTGCGAAAATCGCCCCCAGGCTTGCCAGCATCGCCAGCGGCGCGTTGAGGACATAGCTGGAAATCACCATACCCAGGGCGGTCATGGCCCTCATGCGCCAATAGGGTTCAACCACGTAAATAATGAGCGTCGTGATCAGAATCGCAAAAGCAAACAGCGTACCGAACGGGTCACGCATAAATGTTTCGCCCAGACCGCTGAAGAAACTACTATCGCCAAGCATGATGAGCGGAACAAACGGGAATACAAACGCTCCTAAGAGGATAATGGACAGGCGGCTGCTAACCGTCACTGCCATCACCCGCCACGCCCGCACCTGAGCCGCAGCATGTTTGGCGTTGACAATACCTTCCTCCCGCAGTGCTGTCAGCCGCAATAAATCCCAACGGCCTGCGACAATTTCGCCGCTGATGCTGCTAACAGCCGAAAGTGTACTGGCAAAATCAAGGATCAGGTTGACTCCGATAGCCGCGAAGATGAGGAGGACAAAGGTTTGCGGGCTGGAGCCATAGACAAACCACCACGCCGTTGACGTTTGATTATAGGAATAGGGAGGGGGATTGGAAAACGCCAGCGATAGCAGCAGCCAAACAGCAAAAATCGCCGTACATACAACCGCAAACACCCGCATCCCGTAAATCCGTATCCGTGATTCCGAAAACCCCCAGCGCACACGGCGCACTTCCTGCCGGAACAGGGGGTGACGCAGCATATTGTCGGAATATGGGGTTGGGTACATCAGGGCTGCTCCTGATTCGCTAAGCTTTGCAAAAGCTCCTCAATACGAGCCGTTGCCTCAGACCGAAATTGATCGAGCATTTGCTGATAACGCGGATCATTATCCGATAAATTGACGGCAAATTCCAGCCAGTATTCCGCTTGTTCCAGGTCATCAACGAGCCAATAAGCCGTCCCCAATTCGGCGTACAGGCCTGGATTCTGCGGGTCAAGCGCGACAGCCTGGATCATCGCCTCCAGACTGGAATCGTAATCGCCCGCCAAACGCAAATGCATCGCTTGCAGGTAGCGCACCAGCGGATTTTGTGAATCGAGCGTGACCGCGCGATCAATCCAGGGAGAGCCGTCCTTGCCCTGGTGATCGCGCGCCAGTGCGGTGTAGGCCAGCGCTTCAGGATAGTCCTGCCCCACATCAGCCGCATATTGAAATGCAAGCTCGGCGTAAGGCCACAGTTCCGCATCCATCAGCGCGATTCCCACGCTCATCGGATCGTCGAGCGCGTTTAAAATCGGCACCACTTTTTCGCCATACTGGGGGTCACGGCCTGCGATTCGCAAATGGGCTTCGGCAGTCTGTGGGTCAAAGGCGGCACGAATCAATCCAAGCTGATAATGCGCCCAAAAATTTTCGGTGTTCGATTCGATAAGCTGTGCCAGCGAATCTGCTGCATCTGACCAGCGTTGAAGATCGATTTCCGCCTGCGCAAGCCGGCGGAGGATGCCCAAATCACCGGACTCGGCAGCGGCTTGCCAATAGGGAACAGCACGGGTCAGATCGCCCGCCTCCTGCCATAAATCACCCGCGACTCGCAGCAAATCGGCTGTCCAGCCGGAACGTGCCGCCTGTGCCTCTGCCTGATAAAGCGCCTGCATCACGCGCCCACGCTGGCGATTAGTTTCAATCAGATTTTGCGAATCGCTGATAACAGGGTTGGCAGGGCGAAAAATCAGCGGAATAAAAAAGAGCAGCATCACTATCGATACTGCCCCGAATAAGAGCCATTTTCTCATCGTCCAGCGCTGCTCAACACCTTCATCACGACTTTTTCAACTTCATCGGAAGTGAACGGCTTAATCAGATAATCGCGCACGTTCTGAAGTTTGCCAACCAAACGATTCGCAGGGTCGCCGTAGGCCGTAATAATGATGACGGCGGGCATATCAGCTTTGCCCTTCTTTTCGCGAATAAAATCCAGAAGCTGCCAGCCAGTCATATCGGGCAGACCGATGTCTAACAGCACCAGGTCAGGCCGCATTTCCGCGTAACGGTTCAGGGCCTTATTGCCATGTGTCTCATGTGCAGTAACAATATTAATTCGGCGCAGTGTTGCTTCAATAATTTCGGCAAGTTCGATGCTGTCCTCGATAATCAGAATTGAGGGTGAATGCGAGAAACTTGCGCTGTCCTGGGGATTTGGCATAGTGGTTGTCTCAGCCGTCGTTCGCGAGGCGTCCTGCGATTCATTGCTTTCTCGGCCTTCAGCATCGGTCACGACGACGGGCAAAACTCCCGTTTCAGCAGATGGCGCGCCGCGATCTGTCGAAGTACGAACAATTGGCACTGTCGATGTTTTCAAAGAATTCCCAGACTCCTGGGATTCATTTGTATGTTGTGAGCCTTCAGCTTTATCATTAATAACAGGTAATCGGGATAACTTTTCGGCCATTTATAACTCCCGGCACAAGGCGTTTATACCTGAAACACATTATAACACAATGACTACTGCATAAACGATAACGGTAGCATAAATTCATTATTTTTTTACAAGAGCCGTCGGATGATCGAAATTATGAAGTATAGGTTAGAATTTGCAGCTTCCACGCCGCTCATCCACAGCGGTGATTGCAGCCTGATCGGGATTAGCGCCGACCTGACCGTCTATGCCGAGGAGATGTATGGTGAAGAAGGTTGGTTAGCCCAGCACATCATCAGCCCCGACAGAAAAATTGTCGCCTCCGCAGACGAAAATGAAGGCATGAACCGGCATTTTGAAACGTTCGCACTTCCTGATGATCTTGTCCGTACCCAGCGCTGCAAGCACACAGCGGCGCTCAATTTTGGCGGCGCGCGTCATCGTGGGCTGCGAGAGCCAGAACGCATCGCCGAACTGGTACGCCCGCTGACGTTCCAGACAAAAATGACGATGATCGAACGCCTGAAGTTGAAGATGTCGCCGCCGATGCTGCTGGGAGTCGCCGAAAGTTATGTGCTGGCGGAAACACTCATTTCTCCTGATATTTTTATGGTCTGCCGCCGTTTACGACTGGCTTATGCGCTGTCACAGCCCCAATTTGACAGCGATCATCAACCCTATGATTACGATACCCTTGTCCTACATATCGCTCATGACTACAATCCTCGAACTGATGACGAAATTTCGCCAGACCGCGCGCTGGCAGGACTGCCGGGAGTTCAGCTTCGGCGACCTATGGACTGTATTGTGCGTGACCAACATCTTTTTATCGCGGACGGCAGTCTCGATGAACAGGTTAACGCCATCCACGTCTGGCGGATAGAGAATATTGAGAATCGGACATGAATCGTCGAATCCTTTTGCTGCTCACTTTCCTGCTCGTTGGTTTTGCCGCGCCCGTAGATGCCGTTATTGACCTCTGTCCAGCGGTGGGGATTCAAACGCGAGCACCCGGATTTCAACCCGGCGGCATTATCCTGACTTCATTCGATAAAACTAATCTCTGGGTCTACAATGTGGATCGTGACTCGCGCTATCCCCTGCCGGATACACGCCCGTGCAGCGGCAACTGCCGCCTTTCACCCGATGCGCGCTGGATCACGTTTTTGAATCCGCTCAACAACACCTACAGCAAAATGCGACTGGATGGAACTGAGCGAACCCTGCTCACCGAGTACGCCACCGATGTCGAGTGGTGGTCGCAGGATCGGCTTCTCATCTGGACGCCCGGACATCAGGCCTATCTGCAAGCCGAGGGCAGCGTGGATCGCGAATATCTCAATGTGGAGCAAATCGTTTCAGTTCAGCCAGGGGGTCATTGGGGATTAGAAATCGATCAGGAGGGCGACGGATTTTCACGCGCGCTGGTTAACCTGGAAACACGTGATTTATCTGGCATCGCCGAGTCGCGAGTCGAGCTTGGCGAAAGCAAAACTTATCTCAACGCAGCTTCCTGGTCACCGGACGGCAGCACACTGGCCTATGTTGCGCCGGGAGCGGTTGATAGCAATTTGAGTATTCAGGGCGGCGAAATTTTTCTGATTCGTCCTGGCGAAAGCGCGCCACAGCCCATGACTGACCTGAACAGCCTGTATGGTGCTACCCGAATCAATGGGCGCAACAGCAGCGAACTCAGTTGGTCGCCGGACAGCACTCGCATCGCTTTCTGGACGATTGAGCTGATCGGCGCGGACATCGCCACCAATACCGGAAATGCCATCATCCACGTGCTCAACGTCAACACAGGTGAACTGGTCTCCTACTGCGGCTTTTCGACCACCGAACACACCCCAAACCCGCCGCGCCTGCTCTGGTCACCAGACAGCACTCACATCGCCTTTGCCGGGAATGTACCTGCCGACGATAAAGGCTACCTTGTGCTGGCGCTGGATACCGCAACCGGGATTTTTACCGAACTCAGCAACGGAATCTATCCGGCGCTTGGTCAGGCCGATGTGATCGCCTGGGGGTTGCAGCCATAATGTTAACGCGCGTGTTTTCGCATGCACTCCGAAAACAATCGGTCAGCCAGCGGGCATTCTGGCCTCTCATTCCTGAGTCAAGCGGCTATGGTCGTCGCGGCTGTCTGGTGGCGTTTGCCATCAGCGTTTTGATTCTGATCGGCTCCGTCTCCAGCCCTGGCTTTATCAATTTCTTTTTGAACGGCGGCGCGTTGTTCGGCCTGGGGTTAATTGGCGTGGTCAATGGCGGCTTTCAAGGGGCAATTTCGGCAGTTCGAATCGGCGGCTTGCTGGCAAATTTACGTGAACGCGGTCAATTGGACTTGCTGTGCCTGCTGCCTCCCGGCGCGGCGCGCATCACCTGGGAATTGTGCGCAGCCTGTTTGCACCGCACCCGAACATTCAGCAGCCTGTCCTCAGAACTGGTCTGGGTGATTCGCTCAATTTTTATCCTTGCAATGGTGCTGATTATCGCGCGTGAAAACCGCAATCCCTGGCAGGGGCCATTTCTGGCAGTCACTCAGGTTGGGCTGATGTATATCGCCTTTTATATTGACGACATCCAATCGCTGATCGTCGGAACGCTTTCGGGGATGCTGTCGCCCACCTATACACGCACACCGTCCGATGCGCGTTTGTACAGCCTGTTAGGCTATCTGCTGATTCAGGTAGCCACGTATGGCGTTGTCGTCGTGGTGGCTTTTATCCTGCTGCCTGCTATCTATCAAAAGCTGCAATGGAGCGGGCTGGCAGCCGATATTTTACAATTCGTTGTCGGCATTCTCACGCTTTACGGCTTCCGCGAAGGGCTTATCCGCGCGCTCTGGCATACGCTGATGAATCGCCTCGACGTGTATCCGGCTGACCAGCCCCAATTTCAATAAACGGGATGCGCGCTCAGATACGCTGTGGCGGGAATGTATCACGGTAGTGCTGCATGGCGTATTTGATGGCTTCTTTCGCTTCTTTTGCGCCGACCCATCCTTGACTCTGAACTTCCGCGCGCTCAAGCTGCTTATAGGTCACAAAAAAATGCTCGACTTCCTGCGGAAAGTGTTTGGGCAGGTCGTCAAGGTCGTGGTAGTCATTAAATTTCGGATCGGTGGCGGGAACAGCCAGCACTTTGTCATCGTTATCGCCGCGATCTAACAAGCGCAGCATCCCCACAGGTCGGGCTTCGATGACGCAGCCGGGGAAAGTCGTTTCTTCCATCATCACCAGCACGTCGAGCGGGTCGCCATCGCCATAATACGACTGTGGGATAAAGCCGTAGTCGCCGGGATAATGAAGCGAACTATAAAGTACGCGATCCAGCTTAATCACGCCAGCGCTTTTGCTGTATTCATATTTATTGCGGCTGCCTTTCGGCACTTCGATCACCGCATAGATAATGTCAGGAACTTGAGGGCCAGATGATAAATTGTGCCACAGGTGCAGAGTCATTGAATCGTCCTAGTCATTATGAGGTTTTCTAGGCTCATTGTATCATTGAATAGGCCGTTTGCGGCAATAAAAAAGGGCGAACACCTTTAAGCATTCGCCCTTTTAAAATTACACTATCAAAAAATTAGTCGCCGCCAGCCGCCGAGACCGCGTCAACCATTTTCTGCGTTTCAGGGTCACTGCGTTTGCTGCGCATAATCGCCCACAAGACCACACCAAGAAGCGCCAACATAATAATGACGATCACAAGCCGCGACTCATTGGTAGTCTGCGCAGCAGCCGTCACCACCAGGGGCGCGACCAGCAGCGAAACCAGGTTCACTACTTTAATCATCGGGTTCAGCGCGGGGCCAGCCGTATCTTTGAACGGATCGCCGACGGTATCACCCACGACGGCTGCTTTGTGAGCTTCCGAGCGCTTGCCGCCGTAGTGACCTTCTTCGATATATTTCTTGGCATTGTCCCACGCGCCGCCCGCGTTGCTCATAAACACCGCCATCAACTGTCCAGCGAGAATAATACCCGCCAGGAAGCCGCCCAGCGCCGTTGCGCCCAACAGAAAGCCGACGACAATCGGCGTCAGCACGGCGACAACGCCTAGCGGCAGGAGTTCGCGCTGCGCTGCGCGGGTCGAGACATCCACGCATTCAGCATAGTCTGGCGTTTTTGTGCCTTCCATAATGCCAGGAATGCGAAGCTGTTTACGCACGACACCGATCATCTGGAATGCCGCGCGGTTTACCGAGCGAATCAGCAAGCTGCTGAACAGGAAGATCAAGCCGCCGCCGATCAGGAAGCCGATGAAAACAACGGGGTCGGCAATGTTGATGCCCGTGCCGAACACCGTATTTTCCAGCGGAACGCCGAGGCCAAGCTGCACGACGCGCGTATCGGTCAGGAATGAGCCGAACAGCGCCACCGCTGCGATCACCGCCGAGCCAATCGCCACACCTTTGGTAATGGCTTTGGTCGTGTTACCCACCGCGTCCAGGCTTTGCAGCGTTTCACCGCCGGGGCCGTCGCTCTCGCCAGCCAGTTCAGCAACACCTTGCGCGTTGTCCGAAATCGGGCCGAAGGCGTCCATCGAAACGTTGTTGCCTGTGAGCGTCAACATGCCAATACCGGTCATCGCCACACCATACAGCACGGCGGTAAATGTATCGACGACCTGTATGCCGCTGCCATCCGTGATCGGGAACAGGCCGAAGATCGCCACGCTTGCCAGGATACTGCCTGCAATAACCAGAACCGCCCACACGCTGCTTTCCATACCGCTGGCGAGACCGCTGAGAATGGTCGTCGCCGGGCCGGTTTGTGTATTACGGGCGATGTCCTTCACAGGTTCATGTTCGGTGTCGGTGAAATAAGCCGTCACCCGCTCGATGACAATCGCCAGGATGATTCCGACAACGACTGCCGCGAACGGCTGCCAGATAATGCCACCCTGGTTGATATTCGATTCACGCATGTAGAAAATTGTGAACAGGCCAAACAGCACAATACTGATGATAGCTGCTTTCAGGAAGCCGCCTGTAATGGCCTGAAGGGCATCTTTGCCGGAGTCGGATTTCACCAGATAGGTGCTGATGATCGAACTGACAACGCCGATACCGCGAACGACCAGCGGGAAGACGATCCAGACAGGACTGCCTGTAACGGTTGCTACTGCCAGACCGAGAATCAGCCCGGAAACAATCGTCACTTCGTAGCTTTCGAAAATATCCGCCGCCATACCCGCGCAGTCACCGACGTTATCACCGACGAGGTCAGCGATCACGGCTGCGTTACGCGGATCATCTTCTGGCAGACCTGCTTCAACCTTACCCACGAGGTCAGCGCCAACGTCGGCTGCTTTGGTGAAAATACCGCCGCCCACACGCATAAACAGCGCCAGCAGCGTCCCACCGAAGCCGAAGCCCAGCAGCGCATCTGGCGAAGCAATACCGAAAATAATGAAAATGATCGTGCCGCCGAATAAGCCCAGGCCGTCGGTCAACATGCCTGTGATTGTGCCGGAGCGATAGGCGATACGCAGCGCGTCGGCATAACCACGCTTGGGGTCAACCGCCGCCGCCGCCACGCGCACATTACCCTGCACCGCCATGTTCATGCCGATGAAGCCGACTGCCGCCGAGAAAACAGCGCCCATCAGGAATGCGCCTGCACGCCCAATCGCCGTGTTGGTACGAGCCGCATCGCACTCGGTCACGCCGCGCTGCACGATCTGTGCTTCTTCTTGATAGACAATCGCATTGCGTTCTTCGAGCGTCATGGTCGTTACGTCAACCGTCCCGGCCTCCGCGCGCACTTCCTCAGCAATTTCTGGGCAGAAATGTTCAATCGCATAAGGCGTGGGGTTCACGACATACACGCTAAAGAACAAGACCACAACCAGAACCACGATGAGGACAACAATAATTCGCAGTTGTGAACGCAGGTAGGCATTCGCGCCTGTTCGGATATAGCCCCAAACTTCCTGCATTTTCTTCGAACCCTTACCTTCGCTCAGGATTTGCCGCGCTAACAAAGCTGCATAAATCAGCCCCGCGATAGCAATACCTAAAACGACAAGAATTAGGGCGTTTTCAGTTGAATTCAATGGACGCATATTGGAAAACTTTCTCCCATGATGTTAGAAACAGCTAAATTGATTAGGAAAAATTCGTAAAATTTTGACCTGCTTGAGTCCCCCTTTAAGTTTCTTTCATTTTGCGCAAAGTGTATCGCAAAAGTGAAATAATCAGTAGACTCTATTCAAATTTGCAGAAAAGAAGCGTCCATGATGACCTGGAAACTGTGGCGCGAGTTGAAATATCCGCCTCGCGCTAACCGACTCTTTCAACTCACAATCACGACGCACACCATCGCCCATACTCCATTCCCCTCACTGGTGTTGTTGATAATTTTGGTTATCTTACCCCTGAGCGCCTTTACATCGCGCACAATGGCCTCGGTGCTGTCGTTTCTGGTTCTGGTGTCGATCCCCATTCTGGCTATCTTGCAAATCTTCACTGGCTCATTTTTTGGCCTGATGTGGGCAGTACGCACCGCCAGCAGCATTGCCCAAATCCGTCGTCGGGGCATTTATGAAACGCTGTGTCTGCTGCCCGATGGCGCGCTGGGCGTGAATTGGGTGATTTGCGCGGCCTGTCTCTATTGGGATGGAAAATATCGCGAATTTGATTCCCATTACACCTGGCCTATACGCCTTTTCATCATTTTCGGGCTGGCGGTTTATCTCAGCCCTGCGCTGCTCGAAGATCAAATCTGGACATTGGTCGCGCTTCTCATCAATATGGTGACTCTGGCTTTCTGGTTTCGGCTCGAAGACGTACAGTCGATTGTCCTGGCCTGCATCACAGGTATGATGATCCCCACCTACACCCGCCACAAAATCGAGGTGCAAATCTGGACAGCCACGATTTATATTTTTATTCAGGTCAGCAGCTATGCGCTCGTTGCACTGCTGGCGATGACGATTTTGCCAGCGATCTACCAGATTAGCGCGCTTCGAGAGTGGTTTGTCTCGGTCAGCCGACCCTTATTGAGTCTGGCAGCGCTTTACCTCATCCGGGAGTATGTGATTTACAACCTGTGGCATTGGCTCTTGCTGCGACTGGAAACCCACTCTCAGGAGAATATCTCAGCATCGTGTATAATAAATCGACCAGCTTAGTGCTGGTCAATTGCAGGAGATCGCGTTGTCAAATCTTGTAGAATATATTACGAGTCTGGTGGAGCGAATTATTGCGAGTTTCGGCGCACCCGGCATCTCGTTAATCGCCCTTTTCGAAAATCTCTTTCCTCCGACGCCATCCGAGGTACTCTATCCCTTAGCGGGTAAGATGGCCTATTCGGGACGGGTATCCGTGCCTGCGATCATCGTTGCTGGAACAGTAGGGTCGCTGATGGGGTCGATTATTTACTACACGTTGGGCTATCACCTGGGTGAAAGCCGCGTTCGTGACATTATCGCCCGACATGGGACGCTCAAATTCCTGCGTTTTAGCATCCAATTGGTGACTGTGAAGGATTTTGAACGTGGGCTGGAGTTATTTGAGCGCTATGGCTCAGCCATTGTACTCATCGCGCGGCTGATGCCATTTGTTCATGGTGTTGTCTCCATTCCTGCTGGTGTGATCCGTATGAATATTGCCCTTTTTATGGTCTTTACGGCGGTTGGCGCTGCGTTGTGGATCGCCCCGTTGACAATTTTCGGTTACTGGTTGGGTGACAACTGGCAGGAAGTTCTGGCCTGGATGGATACCTATCAAAATACGATTCTGGTGCTCGTCCTTGTGGGGCTGGTCGCCTATGTGATCCGGCGCAACAGACAGGCATCAGTCCACTAAAAATCACGATTAGTCAGTACAGGAATTGAAACGTGTCAAATCGAAAACTGGCAGCATGGTTAACCCACTTTTACACAGCAAGCGGCGGCGTGATCGGCATGTTGGCGCTGTTTGCGGCGGCAGGCGGCGAAATTCGCCTTGCATTTTTGCTGCTGTTCATCACCGTCGTCATTGACTCCACCGACGGCCTCCTGGCGCGGAAAGTGCGGGTGAGCGAGGTGCTGCCCAACTTCAGCGGCGCAATGATCGACAACATCATCGATTTCCTGACCTTCATCTGGATTCCCGTGTTCATCATGGGGTCTACGGGCCTCCTGCCGAGCCTCATCTGGATTACCGTCCCGGTGATCGCGGGGCTGTACGCCTACGGCCAGATTAATATGAAAACGCCCGACAATTTTTTCCTCGGCTTTCCCAGCTATTGGAACGTCGTCGCGCTCTATCTCTATCTGCTCAAGCCAGAGCCGTTCTGGGCTGTCCTCATGGTCGTCGTCCCGGCGATTCTGACATTCATCCCCACGCGCTATCTGTATCCGAGCAAAAATCGCGTCCTGTCCAAGACGACGTGGCTGCTGGCGATTGGCTGGGGTCTGCTGATGCTCTATCTGCTATTTCAGGAACAGCCGAACCCAGACCTGATCCTGCTGAGTACGTTTTTCCCGATTTATTATTTTGTCGCCAGCTTTTACGTTGAGTGGCAAATCCGGCGTGGCAAATTTCAACTTTCACACTAAGGTGCTGGCATGTTGACCTGGAAATTGTGGCGTGCGCTGTGCAGCCCGCCCTATGCGCACCCGCTGTTTCAACGTACTATCACGACTCACGCGATTCGCAGCCGCCTGCGCCGCTTCGTCGAATTGATGACTGGCTACTTTATCCTGTGCGCGATAGCGACGCTGGTCTGGCCTCTGCTGTTCATGAATCCGGCGACTATCGTATTGGTCATTGTCGCTTGCAGCAACACGGTCTACAGCATGACCTGGGCTTTCCGTGTCAGCACCTCCATCGCGCGTGAACATGAATTGGAAACCTATGATCTTCTCTGCTTACAGCCTTCCGGCGCGTTGGGGGTTGGCTGGGCGCTGTGTACAGGCAATCTCTACCGCAGTTCTCTTTTTCGGGGACTTCGCTTCCTCATGCCGATGATCTCGATCAGCGTGACGTTAGCACTGATTATTGCGTTGGGCATTCCCATTTTGCTATCGATCTCTTCCAACGGACAAATTGAAGAAGCGACCCAGCTTTTGACCACCCTGGTTTATGCGCTCACCCTTGCCATCGCTTTCTTTTATATTGACCACATTCAATCGCTCGTGCTGGCAAATCTCGTCGGCATGATTACGCCAACTTTTATATCAGACCGACTCTACTCCGGCTTGTGGTCAGTTGGCGGGTTCTTAACGCTGCAAATTGCGACCTATCTCATCACGTTTATCGTCAGCTTCCTCATTTTGCCAGCTTTTTATACGGGGTCTGAGACACTGCATATCAGCCTCATTTATTCTGCCCTCCGCTTACTGATTTTTTATGCTTTACGCGAAGGCTTAATTCTGATGATCTGGCACTTGCTGGCGCAGCGCTTTAACGCCAATGATAGCGACCTCACTCAAATTACCCAATCCACAACGCCAGCTTTTTACAACTATCCCTCTTAAGACTCACCTGGCTCAGTCGGGAAGGCATCATCTATAGGCTGCTTATCCAGGCCACCACAGGTCATCGCTGCGGTTTCGCCAAAGGGCAGATCGAGTGTTTCTTTCAGATCAACCACGGCAGTGAGCATATCAGCGGAGTGCTGCATATAATTCTGACCGTCAATCTCCGCTTGCCAGGGGCCGCCAGCGTTCAAAATGTTAGAGCCATTCGTAGCAAAGTTAACGGTTGGCCCATCTGCGAACGTAAGCGTTACCTTCCAATCAGGATAATTGTCAAAGCAGACGACTTCCGCAAATTGAGATTGCATCGGCACAAGATTTGCCATTGCAAGGCCAAGTGCTTGGACGAGTTCAACGTCAACCGTACCCGTGATCGGTTTCGCGTCCCCATCTGAATCTCCACCGCTTACCGTCAATTCGCCCGTTACAGTTGGCATTGTATTCGCATCAGCGATGGTAACAATATAATGAACGTTCGTTCCCCCAAGTCCCGAATAGCTATATTCAATCATGACCTCAGTAATGGGGTTCATCGCAAAATCTGGCGGTTCAACGAGGTCAACCACGTTAAAATAATTCACCAGCATCGGTAAAAGAAAAGCTGTTGCGGGATTACTTTCTACGGCGCTCACATAAGCCATTTTTCCCTCGTCAGATGGGCCGTTATCGCCGCCGCGCTGTGCATAAGCGAGAGCTAGAATCGCAAAGTCGCACGCTGATGTAGCTTCATAAGAATCAGCTAATTCTTCAATCTCGATCTCTGTGGGGTAACGTTCCGTCACAACTGCTTCCAGATTGCAAGCACGTGCTTCGGCAAGCTGTTCGGCATTGGGCATGGGAACAGGCCAAGCTAAAGCAAAAACGGGTGGTTCTGATGTAGCTGTGGCTTCCTGGGCAAATACAGCAGTTACAGTGGAGATAAACAGGAGAGCCGCTATCCCTAAAATAATAATCTGCCTCATTCCTGATCTTCCTTCCACATCAATGATCGGCATATCATTTAATCAAAATTAATTTGGATGGTCAACCAATTTATTTTGTTTTTCGAACCAAACCCGATTATACTGAGTGTTTTATTGCACATTTGTTCACCTCGCCATTTTTGAACCTATTGCGAGTGATAATCGACAATGATGACCTGGAAACTCTGGCGCGCACTCCACACTCCTCCGCTCAAACACCCGGTTTTTGAACTCATAACAACCGTATCACCGATTCAACCTCGAAGTTATGTTAATCTGATCGCGCCCGTTGGCCTATCTGCCCTGGGCATCCTGTTTGCCATCGGGATCCTGAAGCTGCCGGATACCATTTTGCCACTGTTGTTTAATCCCGTTTTTGGCTTGATCGTCGGCATCATTCTGTTCACAGGGACAGTTTACGGCTTTATCTGGGCGGCGAATATCAGCCAGATCATCGCCCGCATCCGCAGCGAAGGCAAATATGATCTGCTGTGTTTGTCGCCATCGGGCAAGCTGCGCATCAGTTGGGCGATCTGTACGGGTTATCTTTACCGCAACCAGTTATTCACGCGGATTCACGGTCAGCGGACACGCATCGTCCAGGGATTGTTGACCATCCCCGGCGCGCTCATTCTGCCGCTGTTCATCGGTATTGCCGCGGCGCGATATGCTTATGTTCTGATGCTGCTGTCCACCGTCGTTCACATCATCACGCTGGCAGTGGCCTTTTACATTGACTACATCCAATCTGCCGTCATGGGCAGCCTGATCGGGATGAATGTCCCCAATTACACCCGCAGCGAATTGGACGCGCGCCTGCTCGCAGCAGGGGGATTCCTGGCCTTCCAGGTCTCAACCTATCTGATTGCCTGGGCAATTGGGTTTGAGGCACTGTCCGATATTTACCTTCGTTTGAACATCGTCGGCTTCGCGGAATTAAGTTTGCCAGTCATACGCTTGGTCATTTTTTACCTCTCCCGTGAGGTGATGATTTTTGCGCTGTGGTATTTGCTCACCTGGCAGCTTCAGGCCCGAATCAATGAATCTGACCTCACGCTGGCTCGATGAACTCCCTGCGATTGTGGCACGCGCTCAATCATCCTCCCACCATGCATCCCCTTTTTTGGCTGACTGTCGAGCGTTCAGTCCATTCCAACCGCCTGCCGAGTCGTTTCAGTTGGGTTGACCGCCTCTCAATTGCCTATTTATTGGTATTTGGCGCTTCGATATTGCTGGTCAATGCGCTGGGTACACATACGCAATCAGCCTTTATCACGATCCTGATGCTTCTGCTTGCCCTTCCCATCATCGTGCCTCTCGTAATTTTGCTGCGAAGCACGGTATTCAGCGGAAGTTATCACGGCCTACTCTGGGCAATTGACATCAGCCAGTTTGTAACGCGCGAACGGCAGAACGGCACTTATGATCTTCTGTGCCTGCTGCCAACAGGTGGCCTGGCAGCACATTGGGCGATCTGTACGGGCTGCCTCTATCGCAACCAGCAATTTAATCGGCTTCTCGAAATGCGCGGCGCGATACTGCGTGTCGTCCTGATCTTCTCAGCTTTTATTTTTCTCGGTTTGAGAGGTGAATCTACCGAAGAGGAAGGCATCCTATTTGTCCTGGGTGTTGCCGCTCTGCTGGCTGCGATGTATGTTGATTTCATCCACTCCATTGTCCTCGGTGGGCTGGTGGGCATGATCGCCCCGCTCTACACCTATAATCGAACCGATGCACGGTTGTGGGCAGCTGGAATTTTTCTCGCCATTCAGGTATGGGTTTACGGCGTGACCGTATTTGCTGGCCTGATGATCGCGCCGCGTCTATTTGAGGGTATCGGTTTTCGCGGGTGGTTCGTCACCGCATTGATCCCATTCGTGATGGTGCTGGTTTTTACGGCTGTTCGTGAAATCATGATTATTGGGCTGTGGCGCTGGCTGCTGGCCCAAACCAACACAGACCCCCATGATTTGGGGCGCGTATTTTCGTTCATCCCATGAGTGCCTGCCGTTATAATGCTTTTATAATGGCATCAAAAACAAGCTCTCACATTTATGCTCCTAATTACACCGCGTCTCTGGAAAACGTTCATCCACCTGCCAATCCATCATGCCCTGGTTCAACATACCATCAAACTGCTTACACCCAAACCCCGGCGCGGCTGCTGGCGGATATTTGAAATTGTGGTTGGCATCATCGCCGTACTCATCATCCTGGCACTCGCATTAAGCTTCCTCGCTCAATATCGTGATATTCTGGCGGGGATATTGCTGCTGATTCTCAATCCCAACCCGATTGTTTTGGCTTATATCCCACTTTTCGGCGTGACAATATACAGCGCGCCGCTCAACACACGAGCGACGCAAATCATCCGGCAGAAACGCGACGAAAAAACCTACGATTTTTTATGCCTGCTCCCCTGTGGCAGGCTGGTCATGACCTGGCTGGTCTGTCTGGGCTGTCTCCATTTTCGAAAAACTTTGCGCAATACCCATCGTTTTATTCGCGGACTCCTGCTCGTGATGCTGGTCATCGTCATGCTGGCGCTCGGCGTTCAAAACGCCGATAGGGGTTTTCTAGGGTTAATCATCACATTCCCAACGAGTCTGATTTTTATCTTCGCACTTTATTTTGACTATGCGCAGTCCATAACGATGGGCAGCATGATTTATCTGACTTACATGACCACCGATTCTCAAACGCTGCACTCGTTTAACCTCGGCGGTCTCACATTTTTTGTGCTGCAATTGATCCTTTATACCTGGGCGATTTTTCTGAGATTGTCAATTTTGCCGTCCATTTTTTTCAGCTTATCCATCGAGGGTTGGCTTGCTGATCTCGTGCAGCTTGTTGTATGGGGCTTTCTGGTTCTCGGCGCGCGGGAACTCATCATTTCGGTACTCTGGCGGCTGCTTTCCAGGCGCTTTAAAACCGACTTGAACGAATTGGCTCTGATGACGGCTTCGTGAATCGACTATAATAGTTTTATGTCAACGAATGGAGTTTACCGTGACAGATTTACTCAACCCAAACACGATTCCTATCGTGAATGACAACCCTGATGGCTGGAAGCCCGACCCCGAACATCCCCGCCGCCGTCCACCCTGGATCAAAGTCCGTGCGCCAGGTGGCGAGGAATATCAGCGCGTCTACGGCCTGATGCGCGAACAATCGCTGCACACCGTCTGCGAAGAGGCCCAATGTCCCAATATTGGCGAATGTTGGGGACGCGGCACGGCGACATTTTTGATGATGGGCGACACCTGCACCCGCTCCTGCGGCTTTTGCGACATCAAAACCGGACGCCCCAGCCCGCTCGATTGGGCTGAGCCGAACCGTGTGGCGGAATCCGTTCGCGCGCTCGGCCTGAAACACGTCGTCATCACCAGCGTCAACCGCGACGAACGTGCCGATGGTGGTGCGCCGATTTTCGCGATGGTGATTCGGCGTATCCGTCAATTACAGCCGGGATGCAGCATCGAAGTTTTAATTCCCGATTTTAAAGGCAATCCGGATGCGCTCAAAATCGTCATGGATGCACAGCCGGAAATTTTGAATCACAATGTCGAAACTGTGCCGCGCCTGTTCAAGCGTGTGCAACCGCAGGATAAATATGAATGGGCGATGACGACGCTCGAAAACGCGAAAAAAATGGATCCGCTGGTGCTGACCAAGAGCGGTATTATGCTAGGGCTGGGCGAAACGATGGACGAAGTGTTAGGCGTGATGCGCGATCTGGTCGAGCGCGGCGTCGATATTCTCACCGTCGGGCAATATTTGCAGCCGAGCAAGGGACATCTCCCCGTCGAGCGCTTCTGGCTGCCGCAGGAATTTGACGAGATTGAGAAAGCGGGCCTGGAGATGGGCTTTAAGTGGGTCGAGAGCGGCCCGCTGGTGCGCAGCAGCTACCGTGCCGATTTGCAGGTGCGTGAGCTTTCAAAACTCGATCACTTCCGCGTCCGCAGCTAATCGATTTTTCCTGGAGGGGCATCGTACAAAATTGTCCCTCCAGATTTGTTGCGAAACAGAGTCTAATCACCTAATATAATCCCCGATTCTGTCGCTAATTTTTTTGTCTTTTCATGAAAAAACATCTGCTCATTTTACTCGCGGTCACGCTGCTGACGCGCGGCATTCTATTTATCAGCTACCCGATGGGCGGGACGGACGACGATCAATCGGCGCATCGTTACGAGATTGACCAGCTCACTCACGGCAATCTGCTCATCGGCAACCTGCGCTATCACACAGGCTATCCGCTGGTGATCGCCCCTGTTGCTGCCTTTGCCCAGCTTTTTGACCGATACAATGATCGCGTCATTTTGTTGGTTCAGGTTAGCCTGAGCGCACTGATCCCGTTTTGCATTTATGATATTTTTCGCGTTCGGCGTTCAGCACGTGAGGGGTTCATCACTGCCCTGGTTGTCGCGCTTGACCCATTCGGGATGCAGTGGGCGCATTTTTCACTGCCCAACTGGTTGATCGCTTTTTGTGCAGTGCTGACGCTCTGGCTTATTCATCGCGCCCTGCTCAATCAACGACGGCTGCTGATGTGGATTGCGTTAGCGGGGTTAGCAATGGGAATCGCGACATTAGCGCGGCTGAATCTTGCGCCTATTGTGGCCTTGATGGGCGCATTATTTTTTACCCTGCGGCGGATTCCGCTCGGTCAGCGCTGGAAAATGTTTCTTATTTTTGGATTCAGCAGCGCCAGCGTACTCATGCTTTACGAGGTCGTCATCCATTACCCCTCGACAGGTACGTGGAATTTAAGCTGCTACACAGGCACAAATTTGCTCGTCTCGGTCTACCTAAAGGATTTTAATCTTTCAGCGACCAACGGCCCTGCGACTCAACAGTTGCTCGAACTCCTGACGCTCAAGCCGACGCGCAAAATCGAGTTCACCAGCGAAATTTATCCACGCTGGTCAGAAGGGGCATCCTGGCCGCCGCATGGCCTGGAAATCTATTTTATTACCTCGGCCCATGCGCGACAGATGTTTTGCTGCTGCAAGTGCATGACGAGGCCGTGCGCGCCCAACCGATTCGCTGGCTGGTGAGCATCCCGACAGACGTTTTTAACATGCTCGTCCAGCAGCCGATTGCCGGCGATTTTCATCCGATGTATTTGCCGCGCGCAGACAGCATCTCATTCGAAGATCGGAATACACTGGGCTTTCAACGCGCGCAGAGCGATTTTTACAACGGTCAATGGGTATGGCGTCCCGGCATCGTCCTCTACAGCGCAATTTTTGAAACCTGGAATTCGTTCAAGTGGCTTGCGCCACTCGCGCTGATCTGGGCGTTCTTCTCAGGCGAGTGGTTTTACAGCGTCCCAGCGCTGATGCTGGTCGTCTTTTTGGCGGCAATGAGCATTTTTGGCAATCCCGCGCCGCGCCTCTATGCCCCGCTCTATCCATTCACGCCGCTTCTGATCGGCGGATTGATCGCAGCGCTATTTCGGCGGTGGCTGAAATAATTCGAGGATGATGCCATCCGGGTCTTTCATATAAACTGCCCAACCGCCGGTGTTCGGCCCTTCATCCAAATAAATCGGTTCGCTGACAAACTCGACTCCGGCTTCCTTCAGGCGTGGGTACATTTCCTGCAAATCATCGACGTAGTAAGCAATATGGCTGCTGCCAGGATTATTCGGCTTCAAATCCATTGTAACGCCGCGCGGTTGTTTGTATTCAAAGAGTTCCAGATAGTGGGTGCTGCCAGGAATACGCAGCAGCGCGTCACGTACTACCCCATCCGGGAAGCCCACAATCTTGCGAAAATAAGTATTGGTGATAGATGGGCGTTCCCGCAGCACTTCAAACCCTAATAAATCACGATAAAATGCGAGTGTGCGTGAAAGATCGCTCACGGTATAACTGGTGTGGTTGGTGCCAATGATTGCCATAACAAGCCAGTATCCTTTGTGTGACTGTATCGGTAAAAGATTGAGTGTACCAAATTGCGCCAATTCGTCACATTTGTGGACTGCAATTGCTTTCACAGGCTATCTTAGCTGCTTCTCAGGCTATCTTGATTGATGAATTGCGCTTAGTGTGGTACGTTATATATTGCACCAAATGCTATTGGGTTTGAGGTATTGTTTTTAATGAATACCAAATCGGTCACATTGACCCGGCAGGATTGGGCTTTTTTTGGCCTCCGCTGGCTGATTTTGCTCTCAATCTCTGCTGGACTTTATCTCCAGCAGATGCAGGTTGTGGGCGCGGCTGCCGACATCTCCAACATCTTAATCGCGCTGGTTGTGGGCGCGCTGTTAAACGTTATCTTTTTTCTGTTAGCCATGTTCCCCAATTTCCATAACATGATCCCTGCACTCATCATCCTGGGGGATTGGGCAATTGCCGGATTTTTCTTCAACCTGACCAGTGGCAATCCCATCATGATTGTCACGATTGCCAATACGTTGATGTTGACAGGCGCGATGCGGCTGGGGCTGGTTGGTGGCATCGTTCAGGCTGCTGGCATCGTCGCAGTCTTGATCGCTATCGTTGAGGTTGTCCCTTCAGACGCAACCTTATCCGGCCTCACACTCCCACTGCTGGTTATTGCGCTGATAGGCATCACAGCCAACGTCCTGGGGTATCTGCTGGAGCATATCAACAAAACTCACGCCCATGAAGTTGAACGGGTTCGGCTCTCAAGCTCTATCGAAATCGAGGATTTGCGGGAGAAAACGCGCGCGATCACCGATATGGCGGCAGCGCTTGGCTCCACCCTCAACTACGAAAAAGTCCTTTCCGCCGCTATCGAAGCTGGACGCCTGGGAATGCGCGATCATTCGGGAAAACGCCTCACCAGCGCCGTGTTGATCTTTCGGGAGTCCGGTGAGCTTGAAGTTTCGACAGGGCGCGGGCTGACTCGCAATGACGAAGGCCGTGTTGTACCCGGCAAAGAAGGCGTCATCGGCAGGGCGCTGCGTGAGGGTGTCCCTATCCTGGGTAATGAAGCGCGC
>Ga0268299_1002363_pt1 | contig 23131 bp, 24 predicted proteins | sample NOBtaG_FD_193484 | JGI IMG/M metagenome (GOLD analysis project Ga0268299, IMG submission 193484) | Activated sludge microbial communities from bioreactor in Nijmegen, Gelderland, Netherland - NOB reactor | ecosystem: Engineered > Bioreactor > Aerobic > Activated sludge | place: Netherlands... | reverse complement strand
CCGGCCGGGGCCGTCTCGCGCGGGTCGCGCTCCGGCAGCAGGGCGGACAGGAGCAGGCCGAGGTCTTCGGCCGACCGGGCCATCGGGCCGATCGACAGGACGGAGCGGCACGGCGGATCGCCCACCGTCGGGCCGACGTCGGACGGCACCAGGCCGACGGTGGTCCGCAGGCCGAACACGCCGCAGCAGTGCGCCGGGTAGCGGATCGAGCCGGCGACGTCGGTGCCGAGTTCGAGCGGCGTGAACCGGGCCGCCAGGGCGGCGGCCGACCCGCCGGACGAGCCGCCCGGGGTGCGGGACGGGTCGAGCGGGTTGACGCACTCCCGGCCGAGCGGCTGCCGGCTCTGCCAGTCGAAGCAGGCGAACGGCACGGCGGTCCGGCCGAGGAACACCGCCCCGGCCCGCCGCAGCCGGGCGACCGCCTCGCAGTCGGCGGCCGGGCGGTGGAAGTGCAGGTGCGGCAGGCCGAAGCCGGACCGCAGCCCGCCGACGCGGAACATGTCCTTGACCGTCATCGGCACGCCGTGCAGCGGGCCGAGCGGGTCGCCGTTGGCCACGGCCCGGTCGGCGGCCTCGGCCCGCCGGCGCGCCCCGGCCGCGTCGAGGGCGACGACGGCCCGCACCCGGTCGTCGTACCGGGCGATCCGGTCGAGGAACGCCGCCGTCACGTCCGCCGAGCGGAGCCGGCCGGCTCGGATCTCCGCCGCGAGGCGGGTCGCTGACAGCTCGGTGACACTCAGATTCTCGCCCACGTCGTGGCTCCTCCTCCCGAGCAGGGTAGCGACCAGGGCCGAGGCCGGGTAGCGTCGGTTGCCGCCCCGCGCCTATGAATGCGGCGGTGACCGCCTTCGACCCGGGAGATCGAATCCATGCCGCGCCGCGTCTCACTCGGTTGTCTCGTCCTGTGCCTCGCCACGACCGCCGTCTCCGCCGACTGGCCGCAGTTCCGCGGCCCGGCCGGCACCGGCCGGCTCGACAAGCTCGAACACCCCGCCACCTGGGGCAAGGACAACAACATCGCCTGGGCGGTCGAGCTGCCCGGCGGCGGCTGGTCGTCGCCGGTCGTCGCCGGCGACCGCGTCTTCGTCACCGCCGCCGTCGCTCCCGGGGCCGACAAGCCGAAGGGCTTCCTCGCCGGCGTCATGACGCCGCAGTCGATGGGCGGCGGCGGCAAGGCCCCCGACAAGGAGTTCGCCTTCCAGGTGCTCTGCCTCGACCGCGCCACCGGCAAGACGCTCTGGTCGAATACGACCCTCAGCCGGAAGCCGCCCTTCCCGACCCACCCGTCGAACAGCTTCGCGACCGAGTCGCCCGCCGCCGACGGCGACCGCGTCTACGCCTGGTTCGGCAGCGTCGGCACCGCCGTCGCCTTCGACCGCGAGGGGAAAGAAGTCTGGAAGAAGCTGTACGACCCGCAGCCGACCGGCAACGGCTTCGGCACCGGCAGCTCGCTCGCCCTGGCCGACGGCCGGCTGTTCATCCAGTGCGACAACGAGGCGAAGTCCTACGTCGCCGCCCTCGAAGCCGCCACCGGCAAGGAACTCTGGAAGGCCGACCGGACCGGCAAGACGTCGTGGAGCACGCCGGTCGTCTGGCGGAACTCGAAGCGCGTCGAGGTCGTCACCTGCGGCGCGGGCGAGGTGGCGTCCTACGACCCGGCCACGGGGAAGGTCCTCTGGAAGTTCGGCAAGGTGCCGACCGCGTTCACGTCGTCGCCGGCGATCGACGGCGACGTGATCGTCTTCGGCACGTCGTCGCCGGGGGTGGCCGGGGTGTTGTACGCCGTCAAAGCTGGGGGCGACGGAGACCTGACCCTGCCGGCCGACGCGACGGCGAGCGCGTTCGTCGCCTGGAGCAAGAAGGGCGTCGCCCCGGGCATGGCGTCGCCGGTCGCCGGCGGCGGCTTTTACTACCTGACCCGCAGCGGCGGCGTCCTCGCCTGCCACGAGACGGCGACCGGCAAGGAGGTCTACCGCGAACGCCTGCCCGGGGCGGCGACGATCGCCGCGTCGATGTGGCTCGCCGGGGACCGGCTGTTCGTCCTCGACGAGGCCGGCAAGACGTTCGTCGTCGCGGCGGGCCCGAAGTTCGAGCTGGTCGGGACGAACGAGATCAAGGACACGTTCTGGTCGACGCCCGCGGCGGCGGGGAAGACGCTGTTGCTGCGCGGGGTCGAGAAGCTGTACTGCGTGCGGGAGTGACCGTCGCGCGGAAGCCGGGCGTCGCAACGCCCGGGTCGCGGCGAGTCTCGGCCTTGGGGGGGGTGATGAAACCGCGCGCACGGCGGCGGGGTATCACAGCTCGATCCACTCCCCCGGCGGGGTGACGATCGGGCGGGTCTGCGTCTCGGCGCGGACGCGCTCCGCCCAGGCGGCCGCGTCCTGGGCGATGAGCGGGAACGTGTCGTAGTGGATCGGGAAGACGCGGTCCGGCTCGAGGAACTTCACCGCCCGGAGGGCGTCGTCGGGGCCCATCGTGTAGTTGTCGCCGATCGGCAGGATCGCCAGGTCGAGGCCGCCCTCGCCGATGAGTTTCATGTCGCCGAACAACCCCGTGTCGGCCGCGTCGTAGACGCGCGTCCCGTCGGCGAACGTCAGGTCGAACCCGGCCGGGTTGCCGCCGTTGCTGCCGTCGGGGAGGGCCGAGCCGTGGAAGGCAAGTGTCAACTTGACCCGGCCGAACGGGAAGGTGAAGCCGCCACCGTGCTGCATGCCGTGGACCTTGGCGACGCCCTGTGTCTCGAACCAGCCGGCGATCTCGTAGTTCGCGACGACGACCGCCCCGGTGCGCTTCGCGATGGCGACGGCGTCGCCGACGTGGTCGCCGTGGCCGTGGGAGATAAGAATGAAGTCGGCCTCGACGTCGTCGGCCTTGCGGGCCGCGCTGGGGTTGCCCGTCAGGAACGGATCGATCAGGATACGTTGGCCGTCGCTCTCGAACAGGAGCGCGGCGTGTCCGAGCCAGCAGAACCGGGTGGCCATGAGAACTCTCCTGCGGAATGAACCGCGCGGCCGAGATAAGTAGGGATTGGGCCGTCGCGTTCCGACAATGTAGAGCCGGACATAGGTCCGGGCCACTTTCCCCGCGCCCGTGAGGCCCCCGTCGATGTGGAAGCGCCGCCTCGCCCTCGTCGCCAGCGTCCTGGCCCTGTGCCTGGTCGGCCTCTACGTCTTCCTCGGCTCCGGCCGGGTCGCCGGCCGGGTCCGCGACCGGCTCCAGGCGCTCCTCGGCGTTGAGGTGAGCGTCGCCAGCGCGCGGATCGGCCTGGTCGGGTCGAGCAGCGCCCGCGGTGTCATCGTCCGTGAGCGGGAGCCGGACGACGGGCTTCCGCAAGAAACCCCGCCGATGCTGACCGTCGGCGACGCGACGATGGCCGTCTCGCTCCTCGGCGTCCTCGGCGGCGAGCAACCGGCGACGGTCGATCTCCACGACGCCGAGCTGTACCTCCGCTTCGGCCAGGATGGCAAACTCCTCACCCGCCTCCCGCGCCTGGAGTCCGGTGGCGGGGGCGGCCCGGAACTGCGCATCCACGGCGGCCGGATCGTCCTCGACCAGGTCGGCCGCGAGCCGCTCACCTTGACCGGCCTGGACGCCACCCTGACCGGCGCGGAAGACGGCGTCGTCCTCGCCGGCACGGCGACCGAGCCGGGATGGGGCGACTGGGGCGTCCGGGCCGAGTACCGCCGCGACGAGCGGACCTTCGTCCTCCGCCTGCACGCGCCGCGGACCGAACTCGACATGGCGAAACTGCGCCGCCTGCCGTTCGTCTCGCCCAAGGTCTGGGCCGCTGTCGAGATCGCCGGGACGACGGGCGTCGATCTCACGGTGCGCGTGCCGATCGGCCGGCCAAAGGTCAGCTACCGCCTCGACCTCGGCGTCGTCGCCGCCGACGTGTACGTCCCGTCGATCGAGCTGCGCACCGCGGGCACCGCGGGCCAGGTGCTCGTCGAGGACGGCGTCGTCCACCTGAACGACGTCCACGGGCCGTACGCCGGCGGCCGGCTGGCCGTGACCGGCCGGCTCGACTGGAGCCTGGCCCCGGCCCAGCTCCAGTTCAACATCAAGGCCGACGACGTCCAGGTGGAGTACCTGCCGACGTCGTGGAAGCTGCCGCCCCGACTGGAGGGCCTCGTGGACATGACGGCCGACCTGCTCGTCCGGCTGGAGCCGACCGGCGTGCAGACGACGGGCAAGGGGATCGGCCAGATCACCCGGGTCGTCTACGGCGGGGTGGCGTCGCCGGTCGGGGTGCCGATCCGGCTGCTGGCGGAGGGGTCGCGGTTCCGCCTCCGGCCGACGCTGCCGCCGCTGCTGCTCGGTGGGGGTTGAGGCGACGGGCCGAACGCCGGCAATACTGGCGAAATCGGTCACCCCGGCAGGCGGGTGATGCCGATGAAGACGGTGACACCACCCAGGATGGGTGGCCTGCCCCGAGGGAGGGAACCCCCGTGCGACCGATACCGCTTCTCGGCCTTGCCGTCCTGCTCTCGACCGGATGCGCGGGCGGTTTCCACCACGGCTACGGGACGGGGTGCTACCCGCCCGGGCCGCAAGTGTGGGCCCCGTCCGGGTGCGCGACGTGCAGGCCGACGGCCTGCGGGCAGGCGGCGTGCGGTCCGTGCGGCTACAACGCCGCGCCGGGCCGCTGGTATCGGTCGTGGGAGGCGTTCTGGCTGACGCTCAAGGGCGGACCGATTACCGTCCTGTCCGTCCCGCCGGCGTCCGGCCCGGGCAGCGGCGCGACGCCCTACGTGCCGCCGCCGATGCCGACGTTCGGGATCGACCCGGCCACGGCGGCCCTGCAGCCGTCGCCGACGTTCTACGAAACGCCGCTGCCGCCCGGGGCCCCGGAACGGCTGCGGGAACCGCCGGTGCCGCAGACGTTCTCGCCGCCGATGCCGCTGCCCTCCCTGCCGAACACGGCCGAGCCGGCCATCGCCCCGGTGACCGGCGGCGAAAATCGCCTCATCCCGGTCACGACCCGTTGACCCGGCGGCCCCGATCCGGTCCAATGGTACAGGGAGTCGTGTACCGGACCGGGCCTTCGCCAGGGCGACCATGTCGGACCAGTCGGACGGGCTGCTGCTGAGCCGCTACCGCGACGGGGATACCGCCGCGCTGGAGGCTTTGCTCTCCCGTTACGAGGGCGAGTTGTATTCCTTCCTGCTCGGCGTGCTGCGCGACCCGCACCGGGCCGAGGACGCCCTGCAAGAGACGTTCGTCAAGGCGCTGGAACGCCTCGACGAGGTCGATCCGGACCACCTCCGCGGCTGGCTGTTCACCGTCGCCTACCACCAGGCGATGCTCCTGCGCCGCAAGGCGCAGCGCGCCCGGGCGACCGAGCCGGTCGAGTCGGCCGACCCGCGGCCGGGCCCGGCCGAGCTGGCCGAGGCGCACGACGACCAGCGCCGCCTCTCCGCCCTGATCGGGCAACTCTCCCCCGCCCAGCAAGAAGTCGCCCGCCAGCGCGGCGAGGGGAAGCGCTTCGCCGACATCGCCCGGCTGCTCGGCTGCCCGCTGAACACCGTCCTGGCCCGCATGCACGAGGCCCTGAAACGGCTGCGCCTGCTCTGGGGGAACGAACATGGCTGACGCGACCACGCGCGACCTGGCCGAGTGGGCCCGTGCCTACTCGCACGGCGACCTGACCGACGCCGACGCCGCCGCCTTCGAGGACCGGCTCGCCCTCGACCAGGGGGCGCGCGACGCCCTCGTCGCCGCCGTCCAGGGGCGCGTCGGCCCGGATGCGGACACCCTCCGGCCGGACCCGGCGTATCGCCGGGAGGTGATCCGCCGGCTGAGCCCGCACCCGGTGTGGGCCTGGCTGACCCGCACGTTCGCCGCCCCGTCGCCGCGCGTCCGCTGGGGCCTGGCCGGGGCGGCCCTGGCGACGACCCTGTTGCTGGGCACCTGGATGCAGCCGGGGGCGACGGACGTCGCCGCTCCGGGGGTCGTCCAGCAGCCCACCGCCCCGCCGGCGGCGGTCGTGCGGGAGGCGGGCCCCTCGTCCGAGCGGCTCGCCCGGTTCTGGTCCGACCTGCCGCGCGGCGACCACCTGGTCAAGGCGATCGAGGAGGAGACCGCCCGCAAGGAGAAGTTCGACCTGGTCAGGCCGGGCCGCCCCGAGGCGACCGCGTCGCTGCGGCCGGAAGGCCCGATGATGCCGTAGGCGGAGTCCGGACATGCGTACCCTGACCCTGTTGCTTGCGGTCGTCCCGGCCCTGTTGGCGGCCGACGCGCCGGCCGCCCGGCCGTTGCCACGTTTCACCGAGGAGCGCGAGGCGGCCGCCCGGCACTTCGTCGGCAAGCACCTCCCCGAGGTGCTGCCGCTGCTGGACGACCTGAAGAAGTCCGCCGCCGACCAGTACCAGCGCGAGGTCCGCCGCATCTTCCAGGCGACCGAGCTGCTCGCCGAACTGCAAGGCGACACGGCCCGGTACGACCTCGAACTGCGCATCTGGAAGGCAGAGCAGCTCGCCGCGACCCAGGTCGCCCGGCTAGCGACCGGCCCGGCGGCCGAGACGCCGAAGGTCCAGGCCACCCTGAAGACCCTGGCCCGCGAACTGGTCGAGCTGGACGTCGCCCTTTTGCAGTTGAAGACCGACCGCCTGGAGCGCGAGCTGGCCAGCACGCGCGACGCCCTCAGCCGCGGCCGGGAGGAGATGGACCGCGACGCCCGCAAGCGCTACGAGGAGCTGCTCCGCCTGGCCCTCAAGGGCGAGAAATGACGCCGGCGGGATAGCGAAGAATCTAGCGGTGCGTAGAATACACTAGACGCCCCGGCAAAGCGCCGGCATACTTTACCCAACCCGAACAGATCCCGGTTCCAAGGAGAGCCCAGGACATGCGTGGCGAACGAAATAATGACGCCTGGTTGATCGACCGGGAGGAGTCCCGCCCGGCGTACGGCAGCGAGCGTGCCCTGTTCATCCAGCGGACGTACCTCACCCTGGCGGTGGCCGTCCTGGCATTCGTCGGCCTGGAGACGCTGCTGGTCGTCACCTTCCGCGATGTCGGCATGAACATCGCGCGGGCGATCTTCGGCAACGGCATGATCGGCATGCTGTTGGTCCTGGGTGCCTTCATGGGCGTCAGCTTCCTCGCCCAGATGTGGGCCCGCGGCGAGAACCCGCCGGCCGTCCAGTACATGGGCCTCGGCCTGTTCGTCGTCGCCGAAGCGGTCATCTTCCTGCCGATCTTGTTCATGGCCGTCTACGGCATGGGCGAAAAGGGGGCGTACATTCTGCCACAGGCGGCGATCATCACGCTCGCCCTGTTCGGCGGCTTGACGCTGACGGCGTTCATGACGCGGAAGGACTTCTCCTTCCTCGGGCCGATCCTGTCGATCGGCTTCATGATCGCCCTGGGCACGATCATCGCCGGGATCATCTTCGGCTTCTCGCTGGGGCTGTTCTTCTGTTTCGCGGTGGTCGCCCTGCTCGCGGGCAGCATCCTGTACGAGACCAGCAACATCCTGCACCACTACAACACGAACCAGCACGTCGCGGCGGCGCTGGCCCTGTTCGCCTCGCTGGCGACTATGTTCTGGTACGTCCTCCGCATCCTGATGATCCTCAACAGCCGCGAGTGACGCGGCGTCCGACCTGGCGCACGGGGCCGTCCGACCTTCGGGTCCGACGGCCCCGTGCCATTCCCCACCCCGGTTACGGAGCCCGGGCATGGCCGAACTGACGCGCTTCCTGGAGGACATCGCCGCCGAGCCGGCGGACGAGGCGCTGCGCCTCATCTTCGCCGACTGGCTCCAGGACCAGGACGACCCGCACCTCGCCGCCCGCGGGGCGTTCATCCGCCTCCAGTGCGAGCTGGAACGCCTCCCCGCCGACGACCCGCGCGCCGCCGAGATGCGGTCGGAACTCGACCGTCTCCAGCGCCAGCACGCCGACGCCTGGCTCGGTCCGCAGGCCAGCGAACTCCTCCACTGGCGCTTTCGTGGAGGGATGCTGGAGGAGGTCACCCTCCCGGCGACGGTCTTCCTCGACCGGTCGTCCGCGTTCCTGCGCGACCACCCGATCCGCCACCTGCGCCTGGTCGAAGTCCAGGGCTCGGCGTCGCGCCTGGCGGCGTGCCCCGAGCTGGCCCGCCTGGCGACGCTCGACCTGACCGACGGCGGCCTCGGCGACGCCGAGTTAGCCGAGTTGCTCGCCTCGCCGTACCTTTCCGGCCTGGACACGCTCGTCCTCGACGGCAACCGCCTTTCGGTCGAGAGCGTCCGCCGCCTGGGCCGCTGGTCGGGGGCTGGCCAGCTGCGACGGCTCGGTCTTTCCGGCAACCGGCTCGGCCCGAGCGGGACGGAGGCCCTCGTCGCCAGCGACGCGTTCGTGTCGCTCCAGGTTCTCACCCTGAACGACACCGTCCTGAGCACGCCCGGGGTGCAGCTGCTCGCGACGGCGAAGAAGCTGCCGGCCCTGACGCGCCTGCACCTCAACCGCAACGGCATCACCGAGGCCGGCGTCCGGGCCCTGGCCCGGTCGGCGCTGCTGGGTCGGCTGGAAGAACTGGAGCTGGCCGACAACCACCTCGGCGAAGACGGCGGAGACGAGTTCGGCCGATCGACCCAGACGCGCGGCCTGCGGTCACTGTCGCTGGCCCGGACGTTCCTCGGCCGGCGGGCGGCCCGATCGCTCGCCGGGTCGCACGGCCTGCGTCAGCTCGTCCGTCTCGACCTATCGCACAACCCGATCGGCCCGGCCGGCATGGAGGCGTTGGCGACCGCGCCGCTGTTGGCGAACGTCGAGTCACTCGACCTGGCCGGCCTGGAGTTCGGCGACGCCGGGGCGAAGGCCCTCGGGGCGTCGCAACTGCCGACCCGGCTGCGCGTCCTGCGCCTGGCGGCAAACGGCCTGCGGTCGTTCGGCCTGCGCGACCTGCTCGACAGCGCGGCGCTGCGCGGCGTGACCCACCTCGACCTGACCGGCAACCGCGTCGGCGACGTCGGGGCGAACGCCCTGGCCCACGCCTGCCGGATGCGCGACCTGGTCGTGTTGCGCCTGCGGAACGCCGGCCTGACCGACGAGGGGACTCTTGCCCTCGCACGGCTGACCGACCTGCCGGCGCTGCGCGAACTGGACCTGGCGAATAACCTGATCGGCCCGGTCGGCCTGGCGGCCCTGAAGGCGTCGCCGCTGTGGCGGCAGTTGGTGCGGGTCGAGTTGGAGGGGAACGACGTGAGCCTGGGCGAGCGTGGGGCGTGAGCCCCATGAGTGCCGGCACGCCGCGAAGGCGAAGACTCATGGGGCTCACGCCCCACGCTCGCCAGGGCGGCCGCTCACTGCACCGTGTCGTCGCCGGTCGGGTCGGACGGCAGGTTCGGCCGGGTCTGCGGCCGTTGCGTCGGCTGGCTCGGACGGCTCACCGGACGACCCGTCCCCAGGCCGAGCATGGTGCCCGGCCGGACGTTCATCGTGCTCGACGGCCGCATCCCCGGACTGGAGCCCTGGCTGGAACGGATGACGCTGCCGGCGTTGCCGAGCGCGGACAGGGTGTAGTGCCGCAGCGGGGCGACGACGAGGAGCGGGATCTGGTAGCGGTCGTTCGGGTTCTTGGCGAGCATCTTGTGCAGGACGAGGGCCACCTCGTCGGGCACCTCGGGCCGGAGCTGCTTGATCGGCGTCGGCTCCTCGGTCTGATGCTTGAGCAGCTTCTGCATGAGCGAGTTGCCCGGGAACGGCACCCGGCCGGCGAGCAGGTAGTAGAACGTGCAGCCGAGGCTGTAGATGTCGGCGCGGATGTCGACCAGGCTCGCGTCGCGCGCCTGCTCCGGGGCGACGTAGTCCGCCGTGCCGATCATCATGCCGCGCTCCGGGTCGAGGCTCGAATCCGACTGGAGCGCCTCGCCCGGGGTGGGCAGCATACGGGCCAGGCCCCAGTCAAGGATCTTGACCAGGGCGTCCGGGCCGCGGCGCACGAACGGCACGTTCGGGTCGGCGGGCGGGTTGATCAGGAACAGGTTCGCCGGCTTGATGTCGCGGTGGACCATGCCCATCTGGTAGGCGTGCTGTAGGCCGAGGGCCGTCATGCGGATGAAGTCGCACGCGTACTCGACCGGGAGGGGGCCGACGTCGGCGATGTAGCGGTTGAGATCGACCCCTTCGACGTACTCCATCGCGAAGTAGTTGATCCGGCCGACCTGGTGGGCGTCGAACGTCTTGATGACGTTCGGGTGGCTCAGACGCGTGATGACGGCCAGCTCGCGCTCGAACTGGCGGACCGCCTCCGACTCGTCGTTCAGCCCCTGGCGGATGACCTTCAGGGCGACCTCCCGGCCGCGCTCGGTGTCCCAGGCCTGGAACACCTGGCTGACGCCGCCCTGGCCGAGCGGGGCGAGCATCTGGTACGGGCCGAGGGTCAGGCCGTCCCAGTTGTCCTGGTCGATCTGCTCGACCTGGTACGGGGTGAGCCAGTCGATCTGGACGAGGTAGTCGAGCAGGCCGTGCGAGTCCCGGCACCGCGGGGCGATGTCGCGGAGGATCTCGGCCACCTGCTCGTCCGGGAGGAGCCGGGCGCGGCGGATGGCGTGGACGACGTCTTGGACGGTCTGGATCATGGGCATTCCGCGGCCGGATGGCCAATGCCTCCCCACTCGCAAGGCCGCGATGTCCGGCGGACGGTACCGGCACGGAGTCGGCCTTGCGGCAAGCATAGCTCACGATTACGCCGCGCGGCCGGGTTTCGCGCGACAGGCCGTACTTTCCGGTCGCAACGAACAAGAAGGGGGGCGATCCTGGGGGCGACGGCCCGCCTGGAGAACTTGCCCTCGTCGGCGAACCTTTGCGGCGCGTACAATGTCCGACGGGGAGCCCGCCCCCCACCCGCCGTTGTTTCCCTGGAGTCTCCCCGGAATGGCCGCACGGTTGCCGCACGCCCCCAGCCCGCCGGCGTGGCAGGTCGGGCTCGCGCTCGGCCTCGTCTACGTCTGCTGGAGCACGACCTACCTCGCCATCCAAGAGGGCGTCCGCACGCTGCCGCCGCTCCTGTTCGGCGGGACGCGCGTCATGCTCGCCGGCCTGGTCCTGCTCGCCTGGCTCGCCCTGCGCGGCCAGCTCGTCGGCATGGCCGGCCGGGCGGTCGTCGGCATGTGGCTCGCCGGGTCGCTCATGTTCCTCGGCGGCAACGGCCTCATCACGATCGGCCAGCAAACGGTGCCGTCCGGGCTCGCTTCTGTTTTGGTGGCGACGACGCCGCTGTGGCTGGCCCTGCTCGAATGGGCCCTGCCCGGCGGCGAGCGTCTCCCTGCGGTGGCGTGGATCGGCCTTCTCGCCGGCCTGGTCGGCGTTGGCTTCCTCGCGATGGCGCGCGGCCTCGACTCGGTCGGCTCCGCGGTCGGGATGCTGCTCTGCCTCGGGTCGGCCTTCGCCTGGTCGGTCGGCTCGATCGTCACCCGCTACTGGCCGTCGCGCTGCTCGCTGGTCCAGACGGCGGCGATGCACCTGACCCTGGGCGGGATGACGATGGTCGTCCTGGGAATGGCGGTCGGGGAAGGGGGCGTGATGACGGCGGAGCGGCTGACGCCGTCCGCGGTGTTCGCGTTCGCCTGGCTGCTCGTGGTCGGGTCGCTGATGGGCTTCGTCGCCTACGTCTGGCTGCTCGGCCACGTCTCTTCGACGCTGGCCGGGTCGTACGCCTACGTCAACCCGGCACTGGCGATCCTGATCGGCTGGGCCCTCGGCGGCGAGGCGATCACCGCCGGGGTCGTCGTCGGCCTGGCGGTCATCCTGTGCGGGGTCGGCCTGGTCCGCTCGGCCCACCCGGCGACGCCGCCGGTCGAGGCGGCCCAGGCCGAGCCGGAGCCGGTCGCCGCCGAGGCGTGAGTCACTCGCTGTACGCGGCGACGATCTTGACCAGGCGGCGCAGCACCTTATCTTTGCGGACGCGGTAGTAGTCGCTGATGTCGTCGGCCGCCTCGAGGACGGCCTGGAACTCGATCACCTCGAGCGGGACGCCCTGCTCCTTGGCCTCCTCGCGAAGGCCGCTCTTGCTCAGGACGAGGACCGCCCCGTGGATGGTCAGGGCGGCCTCGACGTCCGGCACGCCCTGGTTCGCGAGCCAGGCGTGCTGCTGCTGGAGCAGGTCCTCGAAGCGGCGCGTGAACTGGGCGTCGTCGATCTGGCCCTGCTGGTAGCGTCGCAGCTGGCGGTTGAGCCGCTGCGAGAGCCGGGGCAGGACCAGTTCCATCAGTTCGTTTGTCATTTGCCGGGGCACCTGAGCCGGAGGTCGGAGCCGGGTTACGAACCACTCATACTTCTATTCTAAGGCCGTCCCGAGGCGCGTGCCAAATCGCGAGTCGCACAGACGACGCGGCGGACGGCGTCCGGCGACAGTCAGCACGGATCGCGTAGGTTGTACCGGAGCGATTTCGCCCCGGTGCGGTCGAGTTGCCGGAAGCCCTGCAGTTTTCGTCTGCCCCGTTGCCAAGCCCGGCCCGGCCCCGGATAATCCCGACACGGCCACCCCCGGCCTCCCCGCCGACACAAGGAGACGTCCCATGCGACTGGCCACCTGGGTATTCGGAATCGCGGCGCTGGCTGGCGCCCTGCTCCAGACGGGCGAAGCCGCCCAGCCCCCCGCCGGCAAGATCGGCTGGAAGAAGACCGTCCTGGACAAGACCTTCCGCTCCGAGGGCGTCGCCGTCGGCGACTTCAACAAGGACGGCAAGCTCGACGTCGCCAACGGCGAGATGTGGTACGAGGCTCCGGACTGGAAGCCGCACGAGATGCGGAAGCTCGGCGACTACGGCGACGGCGAGAAGGGCTACAGCAACAGCTTCGCCTGCTGGGCGGAAGACCTCAACAAGGACGGCTGGCAGGACGTCATCGTCATCGCCTTCCCCGGCGCGCCCTGCCACTGGTTCGAGAACCCCAAGGGCAAGGACGGCCACTGGCCCAGGCACGAGATCTGGCACAGCGCCTGCAACGAGACGCCGATCTACGCCGACCTGCTCGGCACCGGCAAGCGCGTCCTCGTCATGGGCTGGCAGCCGAAGGGCAAGACGAACGAGGGGGCAATGGCCTACTTCACCGCGGGCGACGACCCGACCCAGCCGTGGAAGATGAACCTCATCAGCGAGGAGCCGACCGCCGGCAAGGACATGCCCGGCACGCAGCGCTTCTCGCACGGCCTCGGCGTCGCCGACCTGAGCGGCGACGGCAAGCTCGACGTCCTCTGCACCGGCGGCTGGTGGGAGCAGCCGGCCAAGGTCGAGGGCAAGGCCTGGAAGTGGCACCCGGCCAAGCTCGGCGAGGCGTGCGCCGACATGTACACGATCGACGTCGACGGCGACGGCAAGCTCGACGTGCTGAGCAGCTCGGCCCACAAGTTCGGCATCTGGTCCCACCTCCAGCGCGGCGAGCAGGGCGGCCATCCGACCTTCCTGACGCAGGCGATCTTCCCGGAGCTGGTCAGCGAGACGCACGCGTTGCACTTCGTCGACATCGACGGCGACGGCCTGAAGGACCTCGTCACCGGGAAGCGCTTCTGGTCGCACGGCCGGAACGAGCCGGGGGCGGACAAGCCGGCGTACGTCTACTGGCTCAAGGCAGTCAAGAAGGACGGCCTGCTGACGTTCGTGCCGCAGGAGATCGACGCGAACTCCGGCATCGGGACGCAGTTCGCCGTGCAGGACATCAACGGCGACGGCCTGCTCGACATCGTCGTCAGCAACAAGAAGGGGACGCACGTCATCGTCCAGGAGCGGGCGAAGTAACCGGGACGCCCACAGCCGAGCCCAGCGATTGCAATCGCTGGGTTCTTTCGTGTACACTCCCGTCGTCTTCCGAACCCCTGTTGCAAGGAGGCGACGGATGCGAACGACGTTCCTGGCCGCCCTGGCGGCGGCCCTGCTCGTGCCGATGGCCCACGCCGAGGACGACCCGCCCAGCGCCGCGGAGATGAAGGCGGCCTACACCGAGCAGTTGCTCGAGGTCCTCGCCAAGACTCGCTCGACCGACACGTTCCTCGTCACGCTCGCCCTGCTCGTCGAGAGCAAGCCGGAGCCGACCACGGTCGTGCCGATCGTCCTGATGCAGGCCGAGCGCCTCGGCATCTTCGGTGACAACCTCACCGACCCGGACAGCCCGAAGATGGAGCTGGCCGGCGAGGTCAAGGACATGATCCTCCAGCTCCAGAAGCCAGCCGGCCGGAACGCCTCGTCGCCGTTCCGGCAGAACCGCGCCCCGGTGCAGAACTACAGCGGCGCGGCCATCCCGGCCCCTGCTCCCGAAGCGCGCACGCCGCTCCAGCCGGCCCTCACCCCGGGCAAGCCGGCCCCGGACGTCCCGGCCCCGAGCGACGCGGAGATCCTCCGCGCCCTGCCGCGGCGGACCGCCGTCGTCCGCGACGACGTCCAGATCGTCAAGGAGAAGGTCGTCGACAAGGTCGACGCGCCGCGCTTCTTCCCGCTGGTCGGCGTCGCCCAGCTGCGGCACGTCCACTGGAAATGCACCGCCTATTTCACCGAGACGGTCGGCGGCGCGGCCAAGCCGCGCGTCGAGGTCGTCTACATCGACAAGGACCAACTCCACCTCACAAAATGAACCGGCTCAGGTCCTCCCGCTGGAGGATCTCGCCCAGCCGCTGCCGGACGTAGGCACCGTCGATCGTCAGGCGGTGCCCGTTCATGTCCGGGGCGTGGAAGCTCACCTCCTCGCACACCCGCTCCAGAATCGTGTGCAGCCGGCGCGCCCCGATGTTCTGCGTCGTCCGGTTCACCTCGAACGCGATCTCGGCGATCGCCTCCAGCCCGTCCGCCGTGAACTCCAGCTTGAGGCCCTCGGTGGCGAGCAGCTCGGCGTACTGCCGCGGCAGGGCGTGGGCCGGCTCGATCAGGATGCGCAGGAAGTCCTCGCGCTTCAGGTCGGTCAGCTCGACCCGGATCGGGAAGCGCCCTTGCAGCTCCGGCATCAGGTCGGCCGGCTTGCTCGTGTGGAACGCCCCGGCGGCGATGAACAGGACGTGGTCCGTCCGCACCGGGCCGTAGCGCGTGTTGACCGTCGTCCCCTCGACGATCGGCAGCAGGTCGCGCTGGACGCCCTGCCGCGACACCTCCGCCCCGCCGTGTCCGGACGTCGGGCCGCACACCTTGTCGATCTCGTCGATGAACAGGATGCCGTGGTTCTCGACCAGCTCGACCGCTTTCTCGTTGACGACCGACTTGTCGATGAGCGCCTCGGCCTCCTGCTCGATCAGGACGCGGCGGGCCTCCTTGACCGTCATCTGCCGCTTCTGCGTCGCCTTCGGCATGAAGCGCTCGAACATGCTCTGGATCTCGGACTCCATCTGCTCCATGCCAAGGCCGGAAAGCATCTGGACCGGGGACCCCTTCTGCTCGACGCTCACCTCCAGCGTCTTGTCCTCCAGTTCGCCGGCGTCGAGGCGGGCCTTCATCTTGTCGCGCGAGCGCTGGCGGCGTTCGTTCTCCTCGACGTTCTCCGGGTCCCAGGTGTTCGTCCGCGGCAGGAGCAAGTCGAGCAGGCGCTCGGTGACGCGCTCGGCCGCCTCCTTCTCGACGGTCTTGCGCAGGGTCTGCTTGACGAGGACGACGGCCGCCTCGGTCAGGTCGCGGACCATGCTCTCGACGTCGCGGCCGACGTAGCCGACCTCGGTGTACTTGGTCGCCTCGACCTTGATGAACGGCGCGCCGACGAGGGCGGCGAGGCGGCGGGCGATCTCCGTCTTGCCGACGCCGGTCGGGCCGATGAGGATGATGTTCTTCGGGGTGACGTCCTTGCGCAGGTCGGCGGGCAGTTGCTGCCTGCGCCAGCGGTTGCGGATCGCGACGGCGACGGCCTTCTTGGCGGCGTCCTGGCCGACGATGTGGCGGTCCAGCTCCGCGACGATCTGGCGGGGGGTCATCTCGGCCGGCATGGCGGGTCTCCGTTATAGCTCTTCCACCTGGATGGCCCGGTTCGTGTAGATGCACAGGTCGCCGGCGATCTCCAGGCTCGTCCGGACGATCTGGGCGGCGGTCAGGTCGGAATGGCCGACGAGGGCCCGGGCGGCCGCGAGGGCGTACGCCCCGCCGGAGCCGATCGCGGCAAGGCCGTCCGTCGGGGCGATGACGTCGCCGGTGCCGCCGACGATGAGCAATGACTCGCGGTCCATGGCGATGAGCATCGCCTCCAGGCGGCGCAATGCCCGGTCGGTGCGCCAGTCCTTGGCGAGCTCGGTCGCCGCGCGGGGGACGTTGCCGGCGAAGTCCTTCAGCTTCGCCTCGAAGCGCTCGATCAGGGCGAAGGCGTCGGCGGCCGCCCCGGCGAAGCCGGCGAGGACCTTGCCGTTGTAGAGGCGGCGGATCTTTTGGGCGTCCGCCTTGAAGACGATGTCGCCGAGGGTGACCTGGCCGTCGCCGCCGAGGGCGACGCCGCCCTTGTGGCGGACGGCCAGGATCGTCGTCGCGTGGAGCCGAGGCACGGCGGTTCTCCGGTTGATCGGGCGGTGTCCTTCGCCGTCCACCGGACGGCGACCGGGCCGGATCTCGGCCACCTTCGTGGGGCGACCGTCCTCGGTCGCCTTTGGGGACGAAGAGGCGACCGAGGACGGTCGCCCCACGGCCGGAGAGGGCAAAGGCCGCCCGGCCCGGGACGAAGTACCTTTCGGGAGGAGCGCCGCCCGCGAACCACGCCCGGGGCGAACGCATCTTCCCAACGGGGGCCGCCTCCGAGATAATACTATGGACGTGGACCGTCCCCAGGAGTGCCACCGATGAACTCGCCGCGACGCCTGCTGCCGGCCCTGTGCGCCCTCCTCCTGGCCGGGACGGCCGCCGCCCAGGTCGGGGCGGGCGGCTACGTCCAGGACGAGGCCGGCCTGTTCGGCCTGGCCGCCGTCCAGGACGCCGACCAGCGCCTCGCCACCCTGCGCGAGAAGACCCACGTCGCGTTCTGGATCCGGACGATGAAGCAACTGCCCGACGCCCTCGTCAAGACCCTCGACGAGAAGGGCGGCCGCAGCCAGGCCCTCGCCTTCAAGCAGTTCGCCCTGGACCAGGCCCAGAAGGAGGGCCGCGACGGCATCTACGCCCTGATCAGCACCGCGCCGAAGCACAAGCTCGCCGTCGTCGTCGTCACGTCGCCCGAGGTGGAGAAGCTCTTCCGCGAGCCGGAGCAGATCCGCCGCATCTTCGCCACGAGCCGGCTCGACACCAACCCGGACGCCCCGCTCAAGGAGGCGGTCGACAAGGTCGAGTACCTGCTCTACACGCGCTCCGACGAGACGACGATCGGCTGGCCGCTCATCGGCGCGATCGCGTGCGGCCTGATCGGCGTCTGGCTGCTGCTCGGCCTGATCCGCATGAAGCTGATGCAGCCGCAGCCGGGCGGCGAGCCGGAGACGCCGCAGCGGCGCAACAGCCTCATGGGCGGCATGCTCGGCGGCCTGTTCGGGGCGGTGGCCGGCCACTGGATCTACGACACCCTCTTCGACCGCGACAAGGCCGCGGGGCCGCCCGAGACGCCGGCCCAGGAGGAGGCCGCCCTCGACCAGCCGATCGAGGCGGAGGCCCCGGCCGGCGGCGAATCGGGCGACACCCCGACCTGACGGAAAGGAACCCGGCCATGACCGCTGCGGAATGTCCCCTCTGCGCCAAGGTGCGGTCCGCGACCGACCTGGCCGAGGCGGAGGTCGTCTGGCAGTTCCCGACGAGCGTCGCCTTCCTCGGGGCGCAGCAGTTCTACAAGGGGTACTGCGTCCTCGTCTCCCGGACGCACGCCACCGAGCTGAGCCAGCTCGACGGCGACGAACTGCCGTCCTACCTGGCCGAGATGTGCCTCCTCGCCCAGGCGATCGAGACGGCGTTCGCCCCGCGGAAGCTCAACTACGAGCTGCTCGGCAACCAGGTGCCGCACCTGCACTGGCACCTGTTCGCCCGGCCGCAGGACGACCCGGAGCCGACCCGGCCGGTCTGGTTCGCGCTCGACCGGGCCGAGGCGGACGCCGCCCTGCGCGACCGGCTGGCCGGCGACCCGGCCGAGCGGCCGGCGGTCAGCCGGCTGCTGCGGCAGCACCTGGAAGGCCTGCAGGCCCCGACGGCATGAACGCTCTCCGCATCGGCACGCGCGGCAGTCCGCTGGCGCTCTGGCAAGCGAAACACGTCGCGGCCCTGCTGGGGCCGCTCGCCGCCCCGCGCCCGGTCGAGCTGGTCGAGATCGTCACGTCGGGCGACGTGATCCAGCACGTCTCGCTGACGCAACTCGGCGGCCAGGGCGTCTTCACCAAGGAGATCCAGCGCGCCCTGCTCGACGGCCGGGTCGACGTCGCCGTCCACAGCCTGAAGGACCTGCCGACGGTCGCCTTCGACGGCCTGCGCCTGGCCGCCGTTCCGGAGCGCGGCCCGGTGCGCGACGCGTTCGTCTCGACGCGGCACGCAGCGTTCGACGCCCTGCCGGCCGGGGCGACGGTAGCCAGCAGCAGCCTGCGTCGCCGGTCGCAACTCCTCCACCGCCGGCCGGACCTGCGGCTGGTGGACATCCGGGGCAATGTGGATACCCGCCTGCGGAAACTGGTCGACCAGGGCCTGGACGCGATCATCCTCGCTGAGGCGGGCCTGGTGCGGCTGGGGCTGGCCGGGCACGTCCGCGAGCGGCTCGACCCGGCGTGGATGGTGCCGGCGATCGGCCAGGGGGCGCTCGGCCTGGAGTGCCGCTCCGACGACGCGGCGACCGGCGATTTGCTCGCCCAGCTGTCGCACGCGCCGACGCACGCCGCCGTCCTGGCGGAACGCGCCTTGTTACGCGAACTGGGCGGCGGCTGCCAGGTGCCGATCGGCGGTCACGCGACGCTGGACGGCGACACGCTCACCCTCCGCGGCGTGGTGCTGACTCCGGAAGGCACGGAGCGGATCGAGGCGACCGCATCAGGCCGGCCCGCCGACGCCGAGGCGCTCGGCGCGGCGCTGGCGGCGGAACTGCTCGCCGCCGGGGCGCGAAGAATCCTTGCGTCCGCTCCCGAGTTGTCCCCCCTGGAGGTCTCGGCGATGGTGTCGTTCGATGCGAGGGCGTTGCTCGGAAAGACGGCGGCCGAAGCCGGCCGGTCGTGCGAGGAAGCCGGCCGCAAGTGGCGGGTCGTCGTCGAGGACGGCGTCGAAAACATGCGGACGGCCGACTTCGTGATCGGCCGGTGCAACCTGTCGGTCGAGAAGGGCGTCGTTGTGTCGGTCGAGGTCGAAGGCGAGGATCGCTTCTCAGCGTGAGGAATATGGCGGGAGTGTATGGGAATCGAACCCACTGAGAGCTTTTTTCAAACCCCCCACTGGTTTTGAAGACCAGGGCCCGCACCAGCGGTGCAAACACTCCCGACGCGGCGTCCGCCTATCTCCAATGTGGCGAACCGACCCCGCCTTGGCAAGGCCGACAACGAAGAAGCCCCGACCGAACACGGTCGGGGCTTCGGTCGTTCCAGAACCGGCCGCTCAGCGGTGGCGGTGCGGGAAGGGCGAGACCTGCACTGTCCCGAACGGACCCGGAACCGCCTGGTAATACCGGCCGCCGATGTGCAGGTCGGTGTGCGCCGGCTGGACATGGAAATGGCCGCGGTGCGGCACGACCTGCGTCGGGAAGAAATCGACATGCGGCTGGCGATAGCCGTAGTTGTAGCCGCCGAAGCCGTAGTTGGTCGTGCCGGGCCAGATCGTCCCGGCAGGGATCTGGCCATAGCCGAGGCCGGCCTGGGTGTTGATGCTCATGCCGTAGCCGGGGGTAAAGCCGTGCTGGACCCCGCCGCCGGGGTAGAACTGCGCCGCGGCCGGGGACGCCAGCGTCAAGGTCGCCGCCGCGACGGCGACCAGAGCCAGGAAGGTCTTCATCGGTAGACTCCTTGGGGTTGGGGCGGCAGGGGCATGCCCTCGCCGCCCGCTTAAGGAATCCTACCGGCCGTCCGACTTGCGCGCGACCGGAAACGAGTCGGCCCCGTCTGGAGAGTGATTCGGACAGTAGGGGGAATGAAAAAACGCCGCCGGGCTGGCGAAAGCCGGCCCGGCGGCGTCGGTGGGGCGACCCGAACGCGGGTCGCCCGGCGGTCAGAAGTTGGTGAGCGTCTCGCCGCCGTCGCGGGTGCCGAGGGCGTTGAAGGTCGTCGGGTTGATGTCATAGGCGATCGTGCGGACGCTGCCGTCACCCATCAGGGCGTTGATGCCGACGGGATGGGACGCGCCGAAGCGGTAGCCCTCCCAGCCGCCCTGATTGTCGTAACGGGCGTCGTGGTTGGGCTGGAAGCCGGTGTAGCGGATGACGTCGGGATCCCAGCCGTCGCCCCAGCCGGCGTCGTCGTGCCAGTCACCGGTAAAGTACCTGCCCGGATGGAGCTGCTTCTCGCCGACGAGCAGGGTGTTCGAGGTGCCGTCGGTGATGCCGGCCATGGTGGTCTTCGAGCCGACCCAGACGCCCCCTCGCTGCGCCCCACGGACGATGATGCCGCGATAGCGCGAGCCGATCCAGCCGTCTCCCCAGATGTCGCCGTACCAGAACTGGTCCCACGAGTTCGGGGAGTTGGCCGGCGTCGCCGAGGCGTAGTCCATCAGGAAGCGGCCGCCCTGAGTCGCGACGACCCGCCGCGCCGGGCAGAAGAAGATTTTCGGGCCGGGCTGGTAGCGGGCCGGATCGACGTTCAAGGACGAGCCGCTGCCGGCGGCCTGCCGGTAGAGGTTGTCCTGCTCGATGAACGGCAGGATGTAGTACGGCCAGCTCCCCTTCGCCTCCCACGGGTTGAGGCCGCCCGGCGGCATGTAGCCGGCCTGGTCGTGGTGGGCGTGGATGGCGATGCCCTGTTGCTTGAGGTGGTTGCGGCACTGGGTCATGGCCGCCGCCTCGCGGACCTTCTGGACGGCGGGCAGCAGCAGACCGATCAGGATGGCGATGATGGCGATGACGACGAGCAACTCGATCAGCGTGAAGCCCCGCCGGGATCGTTGGAGAGACATCGGAAACCCTCGCGATGACACGAAGCGATGACGAGACGAGAACAGGCCGATCCGTGCAATTCGGTACGGCGTCACTGCGCGCCGAGGAGTTCGTTGAACTTCGCCTCATCGACCAGCTCGGTCTGCGTCGTCGAGAGGACGACGAGGCGCTTGCCTTCGACCCCGGTCTTCTCCCAGATGACCATGTCCGTCGGCTTGGTCGACGGCTTGAACCGGATCTGGTACGGCTCGCGATCCCGCGGCGAGATGAACAGCGGGTCGATCTTGTCCGGCGTCACCCGGTGGGCGGCAAGCATCTCCTTCGACACCTTGGTGGAGATGAACTGCTTGAATTCCTGCTCGCTGGAGGGGCCTTTCCCTTTGTGCTGCCCCTGGAACTGACCGTAGCAAACGGCCAGGCCGCGGATGTGGTTCTCCGCCCCGGGGTTGATGTCCGTGCCGCCGCCGCAACCCAGCGCCAACACGACGGCCAGGCCGACAACCCGACGGATCCCAACGGTGGAGTGAGGAGCGCTCAAGGCGAAGCCCTTCCGCGAGTCGAGGCGATACAATCCTCACTATCCCCGAGGGATTCCTCCTTGTCAATGAGGAAAGTCGAGCGAATTCCCTCGGGTTTCGACGTGACTTCCAGCCGTCCGCCCGCTCAGGACTTCTTCTTCCCGGCCGGCTTCTTGGCAGCCTTCTTCTTCACGCCGACCGGCTTGGCGCTCGCCTTCGCCTTCGCCTTGCCCTTGGTCGCCTTCGCCTTCTTGGCCGACCCGGCCGCCGCGGTCTTGCCGCCGCCAAAGATGGCGTCGTAGCCTTCGTCGAACCCCTTGGTCTCGGCCAGACCGACACGCACGATACTCACGACATCCCTCCTCACCCGATGCTGGTGGTCCTGGCCGACCCGGACACGACGGCCTCCTCCGCCCGGGTCGGTCCCGACGATCCGATCGCGTTGGCCTCCTTGATTCAGCAAGTGTAAGCCGCCGGGGCGGTTTTGTCACCGCCAACTGCCGGCGCGGCGTCACAGACCGAGCAGGTACGCCCGCAGGACCGCGCTGGCCTGCTCGACCTCCCCGAGCGACACCCACTCATCGACCGTGTGCGCCTTCTGGATGTCGCCCGGCCCGAAGACGACCGCCGGGATGCCGGCCCCGGCGAACGTCGAGGCGTCCGTCCCGTACGGCACCGCCTGGACCTCGTGCCGGCCGACGACGGCGTCGATCGCCGCTCCGAGGCCGCGCGTCAGGGCCGCCGACAGGTCGTTGCCCAGGGCCGGCATCTGCAACCCCGGCGGCCGACTGACGAACGGGTAGTCCGGCCCGAGCCGCCCGCGCAGGAAGGCGTCCAGGTCGCGGCTCGCCTCCTCGGGCACCTCGCCGGGGAGCAGGCGGCGGTCGATCTCGATCGCGCAGCGGTCCGGCACCGTGTTCACGCTCGTCCCACCACCGATCAGGCCGACGCTCAGCGTCGCCGGCCCGAGGCGCGGGTGCGTCCTTGTTTGCAGGGTGCGGGCGTACTCCTCAACCGCCGTCAATACCGGCCCCATGCGGTAGATGGCGTTCTCGCCGCGGTCGGGCCGCGAGCTGTGACACGACCTCCCGGCCGTCTCGACCGCCCAGCGGACGACGCCCTTGTGGGCGTCGACGATGTGCAGCCCGGTCGGCTCGGCGACGATCGCCTCGACCGGCAGGCCCGCCTCGCGCAGCCAGCCGGACTTCACCAGTTCCTGCACGCCGAGGAACGTGAACTCCTCGTCGACCGTGCAGGCCATGACGACGCGGGCCCGGATCGGGGCCTTGTCGCGGACGACCGACGCGAAGGCGTGCAGCATCGCCGCCATGCCGGCCTTCACGTCGCAGGCCCCGCGCCCGTACAGCCGGCCGCCGTCGATGACGGCCCCGAACGGGTCGATCGTCATGTGGTCGGTCGGGACGGTGTCCTGGTGGACCTCGAAGACGACGACCTTCTCGGGGGCGGGGCCGTCGTACCAGGCGACGACGTTCGTCCGCCCCGGCTCGGCGACCGGCTGGGCGAAGTGCGGCACGCCGAGGTCCTGGAAAAACTCGGCCACATAAGCCGAGACGCGGCCCTCGTAGAGGTGCTCGCCGGCGAGCGGCCGGCCCATCGGATTGACGCTCGGCAGGGCGACGAGGTCGCGCAGCAGGCGGGTCGTCTCGTGCATGGCTGGCCCCGAAGTAGGTCAGGCTTTCTAGAGCG
>Ga0268299_1002362_pt1 | contig 23152 bp, 18 predicted proteins | sample NOBtaG_FD_193484 | JGI IMG/M metagenome (GOLD analysis project Ga0268299, IMG submission 193484) | Activated sludge microbial communities from bioreactor in Nijmegen, Gelderland, Netherland - NOB reactor | ecosystem: Engineered > Bioreactor > Aerobic > Activated sludge | place: Netherlands... | reverse complement strand
GAGCAAGCGCCAGATGCGCGGCACGGCGGTCGTGTCCGAAGCCGACGCACCCAAGCTGCACCGGATGCTGCCGTACAAGTAAGGCTTCAGGCTTGAGGCTACAGGCTTCAGGCTTCAGGCTTCAGGAACAGCGTGGCACGCGTGACGAAGGTTCTTGCTGTAGCCTGTCGCCTGTGGCCTGTAGCCTGAAGCCTGTAGCCTGAAGCCTTCTCTTCGGTGCGCCGCGGCCTGCGTCATGGGGCCTTTCCGCCGCGGCAATTCGCACCTGGGTCACGACGAGGCGTCGCTGACCGCAAGTCCCGCGAGAGCGGGCCCCCATGTTCGCGAACAGGAGCCACCATGCCGCGCGTCAAGCGTGGAGTCGTTCGTCGTCAGAAGCGCAAGAAGCTCTCCAAGCTCACCAAGGGCTACTTCCAGAACAAGAGCAAGCTGTACAAGTTCATGCGGGAGGCCGCGGAGAAGGCGGGCGTGTACGCCTACGTCGGCCGCAAGCGCAAGAAGCGCGACTACCGCAGCCTCTGGATCGTGCGGATCAACGCCGCCGTCCGGGAGAACGGCCTCACCTACAGCGTGTTCATGAAGGGCCTCAAGACCGCGGGCATCGAGCTGGATCGCAAGAGTCTCGCGGAGCTGGCCGCGCGCGAGCCCGCCGCCTTCACCGCGCTCGTGGAGAAGGTGAAGGCCGCCACGGCGGCGGCGTAGGCGTCAGGCTCCAGGCTTCAGGCTTCAGGCTCCAGGCTTCAGGAAGAGCACTTGCGGTGCTGTCACGCGTGTCCCGCTTCGCCTGAAGCCTGAAGCCTGTAGCCTGTAGCCTGTAGCCTGTAGCCTGTAGCCTGTAGCCTGTAGCCTGTAGCCCGAAGCCTGAAGCCTGAAGCCTGTATGACCCCCATCGACCCCACCCTGGGCCCTGAGCGGGCGCGCGGGCTCTTCGACGAGGAACTGGCCGCCGTGCGCACGGATGCGGCGCTCCAGTCGCTGCGCAACCGCTGGGTGGCCCGCCAGGGCAGCTGGGTGGCGGCGTTCATGGAGCGCATCGGCCTCGCGTCGCCCGACGAGAAGAAGGCACTCGGCCGCGGCGCCAACGACCTCAAGAAGCACATCGAAGCGGCGCTGTCCGTGCGCGAGCAGGAACTCGCCTCGACGCGGCGTCCGGCCGGCGCGGTAGACATCACCCTGCCGGGACGCGCGCCCCGCCTCGGGTCGCGCCATCCACTCAGCCTGATTCGCGAGGAGGTGAGCGGCATCTTCTCGCGGCTCGGCTACCAGGTCCTCGAGGGTCCGGAGATCGAGGACGACTACCACAACTTCGAAGCGCTCAACATGCCGGCGGAGCACCCCGCGCGGGACATGCAGGACACGCTCTACCTGGCCGAGCCGCTGGCGCCCCCGCCTTCGTCCCCGTCCGAGGCGTCGGCGCGGCGCGGGCGGGCCCCGCATGCCCCGCAGCCCCTCACGTTGCTCCGCACGCACACCTCGGCCATGCAGATCCGGCAGATGGAGCGGCACGACCCGCCGGTGCGGCTGGTGGCGATCGGCCCCGTCTACCGGCGCGACAACCTCGATCTGACCCACACGCCGATGTTCCATCAGGTCGAGGGCCTCGTCGTGGGCCGTGGCGTAACGCTGGCCGACTTGAAGGGCACCTTGACGTCGATGGCCGCTGCCCTGTTCGGCCAGCCGGCTCCCGATGACGACGATGGTCGCTCGGGGCACGCCCCGCTCGTGCGCTTCCGGCCGAGCTTCTTCCCGTACACGGAACCAAGCGCCGAAGTGGACATCCGGTGCATCCGCTGCGCGGGCGAGGGATGCCCGATGTGCAAGCGCACGGGCTGGCTCGAGATCCTGGGCAGCGGCATGGTCCACCCGGCCGTCTTCGAGTTCGTCGGCTACGACCCGAACGAGGTGACCGGCTTCGCGTTCGGCATGGGCATCGAGCGCGTGGCCCTGCTCAAGTGGGGCGTCGAGGACATCCGGCTGTTCTACGAGAACGACCTGCGGTTCCTGGAGCAATTCGGCCGATGAAGGTGCTGCTCTCGTGGCTTCGTGAGTTCGTCGAGATCGACGAGTCGGCAGAGGCCATCGGCCGGCGGTTGTCGCTGCGCGGCCTCGCGCTCGAGGGGCTCGAGCCGGCCGGCGCCGATGCGCTGCTCGACTTCGACGTCACGGCCAACCGGCCCGACTGCATGTCCGTGGCGGGCATTGCGCGCGAGGTGGCCGTGGCATTCCGCGTGCCCTTCCGTGCGCCCGCGGACAGGCTCGCGGCGCTGGCCGCCGGGGCCGCGGCTGACGGCGTGCGCGCGGACGCCCCGTCGACCACCATCCCCATCACGATCGAGGCCCCGGATCTGTGCCCCCGCTATGTCGGCGCGGTGGCCGACGTCACGACCGGCCCCTCCCCCGCCTGGATGGCCGAGCGTCTGACGGCTTGCGGCGTACGGCCCATCAGCAACGTGGTGGACATCACCAACTACGTGCTGCTGGAACTCGGACACCCCATGCACGCCTTCGACTATTCGCGGCTCGCCGGTCCCGCCATCGTCGTGCGGCGGGCCCGGGCCGGCGAGACGGTGACGACGCTCGACGGAAAGCCGCGCACGCTGGATCCCGACATGCTGGTGATTGCCGACGCGGCACGCGCCAGCGCCATCGGCGGCGTGATGGGCGGCGCCGACTCCGAGGTCTCCGACACCACCCGCCGCATCGTCTTCGAGGCCGCGTGGTTCAAGCCCCAGTCGGTGCGGGCCACCAGCCGCGCGCTTGGCCTGCGCACGGAAGCCTCGATGCGCTTCGAGCGTGGGGCCGACCTCACGGCCCCGGCCCTGGCCATGGCCCGCGCCTGCGAGCTGCTGCGGGAGATGGGCGCCGGCACGCTCGCCGGCCCTTTCATCGATGCCTACCCGCGACCGTTCACACCGGCCCCGATCTGGCTCGCCCGGCCACGCATCGCCGGGCTGCTCGGGATGCCCGTGCCCGACGCGGACGTGCGACGCATCCTCGAGGCGCTCGGCTTCGAAGTGCGGCCCGGTGACGGCGGGTGGCACGTCGTGCCGCCCGGCTGGCGTGTGGACATGCACCGGGACGTGGACCTCATCGAGGAGGTCGGCCGCCATCACGGGTTCGAGCACCTCCCCTCCACGTTCCCCGGGGTGCAACAGGCGCCCGCACCGTCCGACCCGCGGATCGCGCGTGACGCGCGTGCCCGGCAGGTCGCCGTCGCCAGCGGCTTCTCGGAGGCCATCAGCTTCGCCTTCATCGAGGCGCGACACGCCGACCCGTTCCTGGGCGCATCGGCACCGGTGGCGCTGGCCAACCCGCTGTCCGAGACGTTCGCCGTGATGCGGCCCAGCCTTGTCCCTGGTCTGGTGACGGCCGTGGGCCACAACCGGCGCCACGGGCGCCGGGACATCCAGCTCTTCGAGATCGGCACGCGCTTCTCGCGGACCGGGGAAGCGCGCGCAATCGCGCTGGCGTGGACAGGGCTCGCCACCCCCGACCACTGGAGCGGGGCCCGGCGGGACGCGGACTTCTTCGACATCAAGGGCGTCGTCGAGGCCATCGGCGCGCAGTTCGATGCGTCGTGCACCCTCGAGGTGCCGGCGGAGGCATCGGTACCCCACCACGTCCTCGTCCCCGGACGCGCTGCCGAGGTGCGGCGTGACGACACGGTGGTCGGCTGGCTCGGACAACTCCAGGCGGTCGTGGCGGACGCGCACGACGTCCCCGCCAACGACGTGGTGTGGGTGGCCGAGATCGACCTCGATCAGCTCGCGCCTGCGGGTGTCGTGGCGACGCGACGCGCGAAGACCCTTCCCCGCTATCCGTCGGCCGTGCGCGACATCGCGCTCCTGCTCGACGAATCCTTGTCTGCTGCCCGTGTTCGTGGCACCATTCGATCGCACGCGCCGGACACGCTGGTGCACGTGGTCGAGTTCGACCGGTACCAGGGCAAGGGCATCCCGGACGGCAAAGTGAGCCTGGCCTTGCGACTGACCTTCCAGTCGCCGGGCCGGACGCTCACCGATGCCGAGGTCGAGGGCGCCACGACCCACGTGGTCGAGTTGCTCGCCCGGGAATGCGGCGCGGTGCGGCGCTGACCGCCGTCGTTTTCCATCTGCACATCGTACGAGGGGCACGTGGCCACAAAAACTGCCGGACTGGAGCCCATCGATCGGCTCGAAGACAAGATCAAGACGCTGGTGAGCCTCATCGGCCGCCTCAAGAACGAGCAGTCGCGCGTGGCGGACGAGAACGCCCGCCTGCAGCGCGAGGTCGAGGCCCTCAAAGCCCGGCTCGCTGAGGCCGAGGACAGCTCGGCCGAAGCCATCGCCCTGCGTGAGGAGCGGGACCTGATCAAGGCCCGGGTCTCGGAGATGCTGCAGCAACTGGATGGCCTCAATCTCTAGGTCATCCGCCGCCCTCCCCCGGCGGCGCGCCACGCTCGGTGAGTGAGGACGCCATGCCGGAGACCACAGTCGTCACGGTGGAGATTCAGGGGCAGCAGTACCCCATCAAGACCAGCCTGGATCCGAGTTACGTCCACCGCCTGGCGGCGCATGTCGAATCGCGCCTCAAGAAGGCCGCGCTCAGCGCGCCGTCGGCCGACACGGTGGGACTGGCCATCCTGACGGCCCTCAACATCACGGATGAATACTTCCGCGCCCGCGACGAGCGCGCCGCCGAGACCGGCACGATCGCCGAGCGCGCTGCCGCACTGGAGCGCATCGTGGATCATGCGTTGCAGTTGGTGGAGTAGGGTTCCGGGTTCCAGGTTCCCGGGTTCCAGATCATGGGCTTACGGCTCGTGAGGAGAACAGTCCCGTCCGTCGCAGCTGTGCTGCTCGTCGCGGCCGGCGTGGCTCTCGCGCAGACGGCGCCGCTGCGCATCCTCTACATCGGCAACAGCCTCACCTACACGCACGACCTCCCGGCGCTGGTCGGCGCGATAGGCCGGGCGAACGGACGGACGGTCTCGCACCAGCAGGTCGTGGCCCCGGACTTCAGCCTCGAGGATCACTGGCAGCGGGGCGAGGCGCTCGGCGCCATCAGCCGCGGCGGGTGGGACATCGTCGTGCTGCAGCAGGGCCCCTCGGCGCTGCCCGAGTCGCGCGCCCTGCTGGTGAGCTACACGCGCCGGTTCGCTGAGGAGATTCGGAAGGCCGGCGCACGGCCGGCGCTCTTCATGGTGTGGCCGGCGCAGGCGCGCCGCGGCGACTTCCCGGGGGTCGGCCGCTCCTACACCGCCGCCGCGGACGCCGTCGGCGGTCTGCTCCTGCCCGTCGGCGACGCGTGGCGCCAGGCCTGGCGGCGCGACTCCCGGTTGCAGCTGTACGGCCCGGACGGGTTCCACCCGTCGCTGCTGGGGACCCGCCTGGCCGCGCTGGTGATCTACCAGGCCGCCACCGCCACATCGCCGGCGGTGCTGCCATTCGGCGACCTCACCGACGCGCAGGCCACGGCCCTGAGGCAGGCGACTGACGCGGTGCTAGCGGCGCGAGCGCGGTAGGTCCTGAGGTCCTGAGGTCTTGAGGTCTTGGGGGGAGTTTCGCCTTTTCTTTGCTGCACATGCGCCACCGAACCGCATCTGCGTTAGAATCAGGAGCAGTCCTGCGTTGTTCGTGATGGTTTTCGGAGGCTTGTCTGAGCCAACGTTAAACCCAAAGCGAGTTGCGACAGCCGCGTGGTGTGCATGCCTCCGTGGAGAGGAAGCCTGAAGCGCGGTTTCTACAGCGGCTCCACCTGCTGATGCAGGTTCAGCAATCCTCCCCACACGGCAAGGCGGGACTCTTCTTTTTGTGACGGTTTCGGACCTGGGCGAACACGCCCTGCTGGCGCGCCTGCTGGCGCGTCTGCCCCGGCCGGGGGCCCACATCCTGGTCGGGCCGGGCGATGACGCCGCGGTGATCGAACCGGGGCGCCGGACCCGTCTGGTGCTCACCACGGACGCGCTCGTCGAAGACGTGCACTTTTCCCGGGCGTGGTGCAGCCCGGCGGACATCGGGCACAAGGCGCTGGCGGTCAACCTGAGCGATCTGGCGGCGATGGGCGCCGTGCCACGCTGGGCGCTGGTGTCGCTGGCCCTCCCGTCCGACTTCGAGGTGGCGGCCGCAGAGGCCCTGATGACGGGACTGGCCGACCTGGCCGGCGCGCACGGGGTGTCGGTGGCGGGCGGCAACCTGACCCGCAGCCCGAGCGGGCTGGTGGCGGACGTGACCGCCGGGGGTGAGGTATCGCCCAGGAAGTGGCTGCCCAGAGGCGGCGGCCGGCCGGGCGACGAGCTGTGGCTCAGCGGGTCGATTGGCGGCGCTCGGGCCGGGCTCGAGATGCTGCAGGCTGGAACCGCCGAGGGCACCGGAGGCGAGGCGGGCGTGGCGTGCCTGGCCCGGTACCGCCGGCCCGAGGCCCGGGTGAGGTTGGGAGTGGCGGTGGCGCGGATGGGGGCGGCGCGGGCGGCCATGGACCTCAGCGATGGACTGGGGGATGCGGTCCGGCAAGTCGCAGCCGCCAGTGGATGCGGCGCCCGGGTCGTGGCCGAGGCCGTGCCCGTGGAACCCGGGGCGCGGGATTGGTGGACGACTCGAGGGCAGGACGGACTGAGGGCGGCGGTGACCGGGGGCGAGGACTACGAGTTGCTCCTTGTCGTGCCGCCTCGATGGGGTGGGCGGCTCCGGCACGTGCGGCGGCACGTCGCGAGCCCGGCGTTGACGCGCATCGGCACGCTCACGCGCGGATCGGCACTGGTGCTGGTCCGGGACGGGCGTGAGGATCCCTGGCCGGAGGGGTTCGAGCACTTCCGGGGCGCCGGCACCTAGGCACCATGCAGATTTCGCAGTCCATCGTGCGACGCCTGCTCGCCACGCTCGTCGTGGCGGTGGCTTTCGTGTTCCTGTACGAGGCCACCATCCGCGACTCGCGCTACGCGGCGCGACAGGCCACGATCGCCGAGGCCACGGGGCTGCCACAGGCGGGCGCGCAGATGGCCTTCACCGCGACCGCCTACTGCAAGGGCGAGACCACGGCCTCGGGGGTCGTGGTTCGCACCGGAATTGCCGCTGCCGACCCCGCCGTGCTGCCGGTGGGTACGGTGGTGCGGGTGGACATGCCCAACTCGCGGTACAGCGGCATCTGGACGGTGATGGATACGGGACCGGCCGTCCAGGGCCGCATGATCGACCTCTATCTCTGGAGCTGCAACGAAGCCCTCTCTTTTGGCCGGCGCCCCGTCCGCCTGACGGTGCTCCGACTCGGGTGGAGCCCGCAGATGAGCGCCCCCAGCCTCATCGACCGCATGCTGCGCCAGCGCGAGGCCTCGCCATCTGTGCCCACCGCAGATGGGTCCCCGGCGAAATAGTCATGGAACGGGGCGGCAGGTTGCCGCCCGCAATCCGCACGTTCGCTGGTATCATCGCCGCTTATGCATGCGCTTTACGTTGTAGTCCCTGTGCTGGGCATCCTGGCGATCGCGTATCGCTACTACAGCGCGTTCATCGCCACGCGCATCTGGATGCTGGACGACTCGCGCGTCACGCCGGCCCACACCAACTACGACGGCGCCAACTACTACCCCACCAGCCGCTGGGTGCTCTTCGGGCACCATTTCGCGGCCATCACCGGCGCGGGCCCCCTGGTCGGCCCGATGCTGGCGGCGCAGTTCGGCTATGCGCCCGGCCTCATCTGGCTCGTGGCGGGCGTCGTGCTGGCCGGCGCCGTGCACGACTCGATGATCCTCTGGGCGTCCACCCGCCGCGGCGGACGCTCCCTGGCCGACATCGTCAAGGAAGAGATCAGCCCCTCGGCGGGCATCGTGGCGTCCATCGCGATCCTCTTCATCCTGGTGATCGCGATGGCCGGCCTGGGCATCAATGTGGTGAACGCCCTGGCGGACAGCAAGTGGGGCACCTTCACCATCGCCATGACGATTCCGCTCGGGATCTTCATGGGCTTCTGGATGTACGTCTGGCGCAAGGGCCGGATCGTCGAGGCGACGATCATCGGGGTCATCGGCCTCCTGCTGGCGGTGGTGGGCGGGGAACCGCTCAACCATTCGGACGGGTGGTTCGCGAGCCTCTTCGACCTGTCGCGCACCGAGATCGTGATTGCGCTGGCCGTCTACGGCTTCGCGGCGTCCGTCCTGCCGGTGTGGTTGCTGCTGTCGCCTCGCGGGTACCTCAGCTCGTTCACCAAGATCGGCACCATCTTCCTGCTGGCGCTCGGGGTCATCTACGTGAACCCCGAGTTCAAGATGCCGGCGATGTCCGAGTACGTCAACGGCGGCGGCCCCATCATCCCGGGCCCGCTCTTCCCCTTCTGCTTCATCACCATCGCCTGTGGGGCCATCTCCGGCTTCCACGCGCTCATCAGTTCGGGCACCACGTCGAAGATGATCGACAAGGAGAGCGACATCCGCCCCATCGGCTACGGCGCGATGCTCATCGAGTGCCTGGTGGGCATCATGGCCCTCGTCGCCGCGAGCGCGATGGAGCCGGGCGATTACTTCGCCATCAACGTGGCGCCGGCGCAATACGCGAACCTCACGTTCCAGGGCGCGCAACTGGTTCCCGTGCACCTGGCCGAGATCGAGGCCGCCGTGGGCGAGAACGTCGTCGGCCGCACGGGCGGCGCGGTGTCGCTGGCCGTGGGCATGGCCCAGATCTTCACGGCGATGCCGGGCATGCAGGGCCTGCTGGCCTACTGGTACCACTTCGCCATCATGTTCGAGGCGTTGTTCATCCTGACCACCATCGACTCGGGCACGCGTGTGGGCCGGTTCCTGCTGCAGGAGTTCCTCGGCAAGGCCTTCCCGAAGTTCGGCGAGAAGGAATGGGTGCCGGGCGCCATGATCGCGACGGGCCTCCTGGTGTTCTCGTGGGCGTACTTCATCTACACCGGGAACATCAACACCATCTGGCCCATGTTCGGCGTGGCGAACCAGTTGCTGGCGTCGGTGGCGCTGGCGGTGGCCACGACGATCCTGATCAACATGGGGAAGGTCCGCTACACCTGGGTCACGCTGGCGCCGCTGGCGTTCCTCGCGACCAACACGCTCTACGGCGGCTTCCTGAACGTGCGCGACAACTTCTGGCCGCTGGCCGTGGGCCCCAATCCCGACACGCACGTGCAGGGCTACGTGCTCACCATCTGCACGATCGCCATGATGATCTGCGCCGTGATCATCCTCGGCCAGGCCATCGCCAAGTGGTTCAGCGTCCTGGGGAACGGGCGCCAGGCGGTGGGGGCTGAGGGCTGAGGCTGAGGCGCGTCCATTGCCGATTGCCCATTGCCAATCTGGCGATTCATTCGGTGAATGACGATTCGGGGCAATGCGACATTCAATTGCGCCAATCAGTGCCCCAATGAATGCCCCGATCCCCCGATCGCCGGGTCGCCCAATGAATCGCCCAATCCCCAATCTGCCATCGGCAATGGACTTCTGCTATCCTCAGTGAGTCCGACGCCCACTCGGACAATCCCGGCCTCCCCTTCATGCCGGGCCCGGTCCCGCCGATATACGGGGCTGGTGGCGTTTTCGGTGACATCGTACTTTCCGGGGCCTGGTGGACTGCTCATGTCGCAGAGGGGAATCGTGCGCGCAACTGGCTGGATGCGCCTGGCGGTGTTCACCGTCGTGGCGCTCGTGGGAACGGTCGCCAACGCGGGGGCCCAGTTCAATGCCCCGGCGGAGCCGGCCGTTGGCGAGGACTACCACGTCGAGGTGGCGTACGGCTGGTGGAATGCCGACCCCTCGCTCATCATCAACTCCGAGTCGCTCGGCATCCCGGGCACCGATGTGGACTTGATCGAGGACCTCGGCATCGAGCAGAAGCAGCTGGGACGTCTCAACGTCGTCCTGCGGCCGGCCACGAAGCACAGGTTCCGGTTCGAGTACCTGCCGATCAAGTACGAGGCGTCCACCACGATCACCAGGGAGTTCGTCTTCAACGGCCAGTTGTACAGGATCGGGCTGCCGGTCAGCACCGAGGCCGCGTTCAGGACCTATCGCTTCGGCTACGAGTACGACTTCGTCTACCGCAGCCGGGGATTCGCCGGGGTCCTGTTCGACCTCAAGTACACGGACGTGCGCGTCGAGCTGACCACCCCGATCGCCGAGCCCGAGTTCACCACCGCCGTGGCCCCCATTCCGACCATCGGCTTCGTCGGGCGCGGCTACCTGGCCAAGAATTTCGCCGTCGGCGGCGAGGTCTCGTTCTTCCGCGTGCCCGACGGGCTCAGCGAGGACTACGACGGCGAGTACACCGACTGGGAGATCTACGGCACGCTGAACTTCACCAACAACGTGGGCGCCACGCTCGGCTATCGCTCCATCGACGTGTTCTACAACGCCGACAGGGACACTGGAGCCCTGAAGTTCAAGGGCCTGCACATCACCGGCGTCGTCCGATTCTGAGCCTCACTCTGTTGTCGCCGCCTCCACCCACACGCCGAGGTGGCGAAGGTCTGAGTTCTGCGCGTCGTGCAGGGCCGGCCGGAATCCTGTCCGCGTCTCGAGCCGCACCATCCAGCGTCCGTCGCTGCCCGGGGGCAGGGCGACCGCCACGCTCTCCCCGGGCTGCAGCGTGACACTCCGGCTCCAGCCGTTCGACGTGACGACCACCGTCGAGGGGACAGGCCCCGCGCGCAGTTGCAGGGCCGGCGATCCGGGGCGTGTGGGCGCCCCCTCCACGCCCCCATCATCGACGAGGATCTCGGCCGTGGCGCCCCCACGTGTCCAGAATCCACCTGGCTCCATGAACGTGTTGTCGTCGAACGAGAAGACCCGCATGTGGTCGTAGCGCACGGCCCGCCGCGCAGGTCGCACATGGAGCCCCGGGACTTCCCGCAGGGCGAGGGGATGGAGCGTGAGGCGACCGGCCGACGCCCGCCCCGCTTCGTCTCCCTTGATGGTCAGGGCCTCCACGCCCGCGGGCAGGTCCAGCACGAACGGCGGTACCGTGCCCGTGCGCACGTCGAGGTCGATCACGTCGAACGGGATTGGGGCGTCGCCACCCGATACCGACAGGCGACCGGAGGGCCGGCCACCCGTGGTGGTGATGGCATATCGGCCCGCCGGCACCCGAGACGCCGCGAACAGCGGCGCCGGCCCTGGGGGACGCCCCCGCCGATGGACGCCACCGACGGCCAGCGACCGCAAAACCTCCTCGATCTCGATTGCCGCGTACGGGCGCGATCGCCAGCCACGCGCGCGCGTCCGATCGGGCCAGCGCTCCAGCAGGTCGAGGGCCGACGCGTCCGGAGTCAGGTGTGCCGTCCGGCCTCCCCAGACGAGACTCGAGGCGATCATCACGGTCAGCGCCAGCGCAGCGCACGCACACGTCCAGGCCTGGCCCACGCGCCGGGCGGCGAGCACGCCGGCACCGCCGAGTGCCACACCCACCAGTCCCCAGATGGCGATGTCCCTCCAGGCGTCGGCGACGACGTCACGATGGAGACTGGGCCAGGCGAGCGGTAGATCCACCGAGCGATTCGCCCACTCCAGCAACAGATCGGCCCCGTCGCGCTGGTTGTAGAGCAGCGCGCCGTGGTCCACGAAGACGCGTGCCGCCACCAACTCGCAGCTGACGGCCAGCAGAGCCAGCGTCAGTGCCCGGCGCGCCGTACTGCCCGCGACCCACCATGCCGCCATCGGCACCGCGAGGACAGGCAGCACAGCCACGAGGAAGCGTGCCGGCGCGCTGTAGCCACCCCACCACATGCGATAGGAGCCGACGGCGAGAAGATAGCCGATGAAGACGACGGCGATCTCCACGGCCAGTCTCCGATGCCGGCGGCCGAGCGACAGCATGCCGATGAACGCGGCGGCGTAGACCGGCGCACTCGGCATGAGGCCGAACTGCTGGTCGAACAGCAGGCCGGGCACCGCCGGGTGCAGGTGCGACCAGGCGCTCTGCGTCGCCTGGCCGTAGGGCGCGGCAGGATTCGGCGTGCCCCAGACGGTCCAGAAGAACCCGAACCAGGCGGCCGCCGAGACGACAGGGACCATGAGCAGCGCTGCCGCCTGTCCTCGCCACCCGGGCCGCGGCCACAACCGCAGCAACAGGATCAGGCCGAACGCACCCGCGAGTACCGCGAAACGCGTGTGCAGCCAGGGCAGCAGGGCCAGCGCGACCCCCGCGGTCGCCAGCTGCCCCCGGGACACCGGTTCGTCCTGTTCGAGCCGCACCAGCGCCCGGAGCGCCAGCGCCACGCCGAGCGCGCCGGCACCGTCGGGGAAGATCGTGAACGCATGGAAGTACCCCGGAGCTGTCAGCGCGAACATCGCGCTCGAGACCCACGCGGCGGCGGCATCGCCGCCGGTCAGCCTCCACGTGAGTCGCCAGAGGAGGCCCGCCGTCAATGCGGCCACGGCGGCCATCATCGCCACGGCGCCAGGCCAGCCGGCGAGGGCGAATGCCGGTGCCACCAGTGCCGACACGCCCGGCGCGTGAATCGAGTAGATCTGCCCATCGGCGCCCCGCTGCACGTAATCGGGCCGCAATTCACCATCGTGATAGGCGAAGTAGTCCCCGCGCCGGTGGTTGTTCTCGATGCGCAGGTCCGTATCGAGGAGGAGACTCTGCGTGATGACGAGGTAGTGCGGCTCGTCTCCCGCGGGCAATCGCGAGCGCAGGCTCCAGGCACCGCCTGCGAAGAGCGACACGCAGAGCACGCCCAGGACCCACGGGGCGCGAACCGGCGCCGTGAACCACGAGGCGCGGCCCAGTCGCACGACCCAGGGGGCGGCGAGCCCGAGGACCGCGAGCAGCCAGACGAGTGCGGCGATCGGGCCGTACCACACCAGGAACGCCGCGGGCACACGGCCGGGCAGCCACGGCAGGCAGACCAGCGCGGTGAGCACCAGAGGCCAGAGGCGGCTGGCAGGGGTGCGACGCACCACGACGACCATGGAGAACGTCACGATCAGCGCCGCGAGGAGCCAGAGCGGCGGTGTGGCGCCGACGCGCGCGCGGCTGGCCTCGTCCACGACGGCCTGAATCCCGAGCGTGAACCACGCCGCGATGCCGGCCAGTGCCGCAAGTCCGATCGGGAGCAGACGATCCGCCACGCGGACGCGATACTACCGCGGCTTGCGTGCCTGACAGATCAACGAGGATCCGAACGGCATCCGGAACGCGCGCAGGGCCAACGCCTCGGCCCCGACGGCGGCCGTGAGGGCCGCGTTGACCGGCGCCGAGGGCACTTCGATCTCCCACTCCCCCGACTCGGCTTCGCCGTTGCGGCCCAGGTAGCGATGCCCGACGCGCACGGCCAGCATGAGCGGGAACAGGCTCGCATAGGCGAACGTGAGGTGCTCCACGAGCAGCCCGGCATCCGCCATCAGCGTTCGGACCTGTCCCGGGGTGTAGCGGCGCACCTCCTCGGCAAACGCCGAGTGCGATCCGCGGAGCACCTCGAGCGCGGCGAAGTTGAACACGGCCGTGCCACCGGGCCTGAGCACGCGGGCCATCTCGCGAGCGGCGTCGTGCTCCACCGCATCGGGCAGGCACTGGAAGACGTCGAAGGACGTCACCATGTCGAAGGTGCCGCTCTGGAACGGGATGGCGCCGATGCTGGCCCGCGCGATGCGCCGGCGTCCGTGGTCGTGCGCGAACTGGAGTCCGCGCCAGGTGAGATCGAATCCGTAGACCTGGCCGTAGGGCTCCAGCATCGCGAGGTTCGATCCCGTGCCGCACCCGCAGTCGAGGATGCGCGCGTCGGACCGCCCGGCGGCCGCGCGCGCCAGCACGGGCCGCAGGAACCAGCGAAACCCCCGGAACCAGAAATGCGAGCGCTCGGCGAGCGCGGTGAGTTCGAGCAGGCGATCCATGCGGCAGGCGGCCGGACCGACCATGCTACCATACGGCACACATGCGTGTTCGGGGACTCGCCGAGGCCACGGCTGTCGTCCTCGCCGGCGTTGGGCTCACGGCGGTGCTCACCTACCCGCTGGCCTTCCAGATCGATCGGGTCGGTCGCGTCAACACCGACGACGGGCGGTGGAGCATCTGGGTGGTGGCGTGGGTGGCCCACGCGCTCACGTCCGATCCCGCCGGCGTCTATCAGGCCAACATCTTCTACCCCCAGCGCAACGCGCTCGCCTTCTCCGAAGCCAACCTCGTGGAAGGCGCGATCGGCGCCCCCGTCTGGGCCCTGACGCGGAACCCGTACACCACGCACAACACAGTGGCGCTGGCGTCCTTCGTCATCGCGTTTGCCGGCGCCTACTACCTCGTGCGGTACCTCACCGGCAGCCGGGGCGGGGCCGCCGTGGCGGCGGTGCTCTACGCGTTCAGCCCGTTCACCTTCGCCAGGACCGCGCACATCCAGTTGCTGTTCACGGGAGGCATCCCGTTCTGTCTGCTCGCCTTTCACCGTCTGGCGGATCGGCCCACCGTGCTCCGCGCCCTGACGCTCGGGCTCCTGCTCTGGCTGCAGGCCCTGGCCTGTGCCTATTACGGCATCTTCGCCGGTCTCATGATCGGGCTGGGCACGTTCGTGATCGCCGCGACCAGGCGCCGCTGGCGCGACCGGGACTACTGGATCGCCATCGCGCTGGCGGCCTTCGTCTCGGTGGCCCTCACCGTGCCCTTCTTCCTGCCGTACCTGAGTGTCCAGCAGGACACGGGCTTCGCCCGCACGCTGGACGACGCGCGGATGTACTCCGCGGACCTGGGCGCGTGGCTCGCCTCGTCGGCCTGGGCGCATCGCTGGTGGCTCGGCTGGATTGAGCCGTTCAACGAAGTGCTGTTCCCCGGGCTGCTGACGCTGGGCCTGAGCCTCGCGGGCGTGCGCATCGCCGCGCGTGATGCGGCGTCGCGGGAACTGCTGCTCTTCTACGGGCTGACGGCGGTGCTGGCGCTCTGGCTGTCGTTCGGACCGGACGCGGGGCTCTACACGGCCTTCTACCACACCATTCCCGTGTTCTCGTTCCTGCGGGCGCCGGGGCGCATCGGCATCGTCGTCGTGCTGTGCCTGGGCGTGTTTGCGGCGGTGGCGGTCGCGCGGCTGCTGGCCGGGCGCGCGCGGCCGGCAGTGTGGACCGCCGCGCTCGCCGCTCTGGCCGCCGCGGAACTGATGCAGGCGCCACTCACCGCATTTCGCCCCGTCGAGCCCTTCGCGTCCGCCTACCGGACCCTGGCGATTCAGCCTCCGGGCCCGGTAGTGGAGTTTCCGTATTTCTACGAGCGCAGCGATTTCCCGCGCCACGCGTACTACATGCTGAACTCGACCACGCACTGGATGCCGCTCATCAATGGCTACAGCGATCACATCCCGCAGGAGTTCCGCAATCAGGTGCGGCCGCTCAGCTCCTTTCCGACGCGTGAGTCGTTCCAGATGCTGGGCAAGGCCGGTGCGCGCTACGTCCTGTTCCACCTGAACATGTACGACCGGCGCTCGCGGGAGCGCCTCCTCGAACGCATCGAGACCTACCGGGCGTATCTGCGCCCGCTCGTCCAGGAAGGCGACGTGTGGCTGTTCGAGATCGTCGGCTTCCCGAACTAGCCATCTTCGCGCTCGCCGCGGTCCTGCACACCTGGCCGCTGGCGTCGGCGCCGGGCACGTGGACGCGTGTCGACAACGCGGACACGGCCCTGAACACCTGGGCCCTCGCGTGGGTCGGCATGGCCGCGCTCAGGTGGCCCCGGGATCTGTTCCACGCCAACATCTTCTATCCCGAGCCCCGGACACTCGCCTTCTCGGAGATCATGCTCCCGCAGGCGCTGCTCGGGGCGCCGCTCACGTGGGTCGGCGTGGACCCGGTGCTGGTCTACAACCTCCTGGTGATGGCCGGTTTCGCGCTGAGCGGCTTCGCGATGGCCTGGGTGGTCTCGCGCTGGACCGGGGATCGGGCGGCGGGCGTGGTCGCGGGCCTCGCCTATGCGTTCAACGCGAACACGCTCGTGCGCTTCGGCCACATCCAGGCGCTGCACGTGCAGTACCTGCCCGTCGCGCTCTATGTGCTGCACCTGGCCATCCAATCGCCGCGGCCGCGGTGGGTCCTCCTGCTGGCCCTGGCGCTCGTGCTCCAGGCGCTCACCTCGAACTACCTGCTGGTGATGTCGGCGGTGGCCATCATCACGGCCGTGCTCGTCCGTCCGGACGCCTGGCGCGGCCGATCGTTCCTGGCGCTCGTGGCCGCCGCGACGGTCGCGTCCCTCGTGCTGGCGCCGTTCCTCTATCCATACTGGCTGGCGCACACCCGCCAGGGACTGGGGCGGACGTTCGACGAGGTCGTGATGTACTCCGCCACCTGGCGCGACTGGCTGGCCACGGGCGGCCGGCTGCACTACGCATGGTGGAGCCACCTGTGGTTCGGACAGGCAACCTCGGCCCTGTTCCCGGGTGTCGCGGTGACCGTCCTGGCAGCCGCGACACTCGTGCGTGGCGAGGCGCTGCGCGACCCTCGCGCACGCATGGCGCTCGCCATCGGCGTGGCCGGCGTCGCCCTTGCGCTCGGCGCACATATGCCGGGGTACCGCTTCCTGTTCGACTACGTGCCGCTCTTCGAGGGCATCCGCGCGGTCTCACGATTCGGATGGCTCACGCTCTTTGCCTTGCCCATCCTGGCCGGCTTCACGCTGGCCGCGTGGCGGCGCCGCCTGCCGGTCCGGCGGGGGCTGCTCCTGGCGGTCGTGGCGGGCCTCGCCGTGACGGCCGAGGCCCTGCGGGCGCCCATGGCATTCACCGTCTACGAGGGCATCCCCCGCATCTACGATCGCATCGCGGCCATGGACGACATCGTCCTCGCCGAGCTGCCGTTCCCGCCACGCGCGGCGATCCAGGACAACGGCCCCAGCGTCCTGTACGCCGCCTGGCACCTGAAGCCGCTCCTGAACGGCTACAGCGGCTTCACGCCGGCGAGCTACGACTTCCACGAGGCCATCATGCGCGGCTTTCCCGCCGAGAACAGCGTGCGGTCGCTCCGCGCGATCGGCGTGACGCACGTGCTGATTCACAAGCGTCGTGTCCAGATGCCGGTGCTCGAGCAGTCCGCCGCGTCACCCGAGCTGACGCTGGTGGCGGACGAAGGTGACGAGGTCCTCTACGCGATCGGTGCGGGGGCGCGCTGATGCGCCGGGCCGCGGCGCTGCTCCTGCTGTTCGCCGGCCTGGCGGTGTTGCACACCTGGCCGCTCGCGGGCGACCTCTCCGGGTTGTCGCGACTGGACAACGACGACGCGGGCCTGAACGTGTTCATCATCGCGTGGGTCGCGCACATCGTGCCCCGGGATCCGCTCGCGCTCTTCGACGCCCCCATCTTCTTTCCGGAGCCGCACACCCTCGCCTACTCGGAGCACATGATCGTGCCGTCCCTGATGGGGGCGCCGCTGCTGTGGGCCGGCCTGTCGCCGGTCACGGTCTACAACGTCCTCGTGCTTGCCGGGTTCACCTTTTCGGGCTGGGCCATGGCGCTCGTGGTGCGCCGCTGGACCGGCAGCACGACGGCTGGCGTGATGGCCGGCATGCTGTACGCCTTCAACGCCCACCTGCTCACCCGCCTCGTGCACCTGCAGGCCCTCCACCTGGAGTTCCTGCCGCTGGCCCTGCTTGCCCTCGACCGGATCCTTCGCGCCGCACCGCATACGTCGCCTGCGCCGTCCGGGGCATCTCCGCGGTCTGTGTCGGCGCTCGCTGTCGTTGCGGCGTCGGCGTTCGTCCTGCAAGCCCTCTGCTCGAACTACACGCTCGTGTTCCTGGGCGTGGCACTGCTCGTGGCGGCGCTGGCCCGTGGCAACGAGTGGCTCTGGCCGATGCGCACGGACCGGCTGTGCGCGCTCGTTCTTGCGGCTATCTTCTCGGTCATCCTGCTCGCGCCGTTCCTGTGGCCCTACTACCTCGTCCACCGGGATCAGGGCCTCACGAGACCCCTCGAGGAGGTCGCGCTGTATTCGGCCGGGTGGGCCGACTATCTCGCCACGGGAGGACGCCTGCACTACGCGTGGTGGAGCCATCGCTGGTTCGAGGGGCGGACGCCCTTGTTCCCGGGCGTGGTCGCGCTGACGCTCGCAGTCGCCGCGATCGGGATCCGGCAGACACGCCAGGATCCGCGCGTCCGCATGATGGCGGCCGTCGGACTGGCCGGCCTTGCACTGTCGTTCGGGCCGGGGCTCCCCGGCTACGCCTGGCTCCACGCGCACGTGCCTCTGTTCGAAGGCCTGCGCGCGGCGGCGCGGTGGGGCCTGCTCCCCCTCACCTCCGTGGCCGTGCTCGCCGGCTTCACCGTGGCCGTCCTGGAGCAACACTGCGGACGTCTGACGTACTGGACGGCCGCGAGCCTGCTCCTGCTGGCGCTGCCGACCATCGAGGCCCTCCGGGCGCCGATGGCGTTCGCGGGCGTGCCACTCATCCCCGCTCTGTACGACGACCTCGCGCACGAACCAGACGCCGTGCTGGTGGAGTTGCCGCTCTACGGCGGGCCATCAGTCAGCGAGAACGCGCAGTACCTGTTGTACAGCACCCGACACTTCCGCCCGCTCGTCAACGGCTACAGCGGGTTCGAGCCCGAGGCCTCCCGCCGACGCGCGGAGCGCTGGCGGGACTTCCCCGATCTCCCCGTGTTGGAGGAGATGGCGGCGCTGGGCGTCACACACATCGTCGTGCACGCCGGGCACCTGTCGCCCGCGCAGGTACAGGCGACAGCCGGGAGTGACCGCCTGCAGCTCCTGCGGTCCGACGAGCGCCGGCGACTCTACAAGCTCCGCCCCTGAGACAAGGCAGGACGCCCTATGGGCGGCTGACCTGGGGCGTGGGCTGGTCTCCGCCGTACAGTCGGCGGTAATCCTCGGCGGTCCCGAGGATTCGCTTGACGTAGTTCTGCGTCTCCGGGAACGGGATGTCGTCGATGAACACGTCCTGCGGCAGTCCCGGCCGCTCGCGCTGCCAGGCCGCCACCCGGTGGTCCCCCGCGTTGTAGGCCGCCAGCGCGAAGTGCACGCCACCGAACTTGCGAAGGCTCTCCGAGAAGATGGCCGTGCCGAGCCGGACGTTCGTCTCGGGATCGGTGAGCCGCGACGCCGAATAACCCTGGAGCTTGAGCTTGCGCGCGAACTGGCGGCCGGTCGAGGGGAGCACCTGCATCAGGCCCACCGCATTCGCCGAGGACCGGATCACCGGGTCGAACGTGGACTCCTGGGCAACCAGCGCCGCGACCAGATACGGATCCAGCCCGCGGGCCGCGGCGTGCTTCTTCAGGAGCGGCCAATACGCCATCGGGAAGACCACCTGCTGAATCTCGACGGGCAGCGACTCCCCGCCCGCGGCCATCCATTGCGGATACGCGCGCTTCATCGCGTTGATGCCGAGCCGCAGGTTGCCCAGGCGGTTCTGGACGAGGGCGATGGTGGCCGTCAGCGGAGGCGAGTCGCCCCAGACGCGCTGCGCGTACTGCAGCTCGTTCAGGGCCTCGCGATTGAGGCCCGCCGCGATCAGGTCGGCCACCTGCGAACGAGTGGGGAACGGCGCGGGGGCGGAGCCCGCTGGACGGGCAAACTGGGTGGAGATGGCCGCCGACCGATTCCGCCCGAGGTGAGTGCGAGCCAGCCGGCCGTAATAGCTGTTGAAGTAGTCCGTGGCCGCGAGCTCGAGGCGCTCGGCCGCCAGCGCCTGCCGGCCCGCCTGCTGCCACGCGCGACCGCTCCAGTAGAGCCACGAGGGCCGATAGTCGGAGCGCGGGAACGTGGCGGCGGCGCGATCGAACAGCGAGGCGGCTTCCTGGAACTTTCCGTCCCGGTAGGCCCACCAGCCCGCGCGCCAGAACGCGCGCTCCGTGAAGCGTCCCGCCGGATAGCGCTCGATGATCAGGCGGAACACCTCGCCGGCCCGGGAGTCCTCGTCGGCCACGATGTGATGTGACGCGAGATTGTTCAGCGTCTCTTCGGCAAACGGGCTCGCGCGTCGACGATCCGCGAACAGGCGCGCCTGCTGCTCGTATGCGGTCCGATCGCCAAGCCCCCGCAGCGAGGACAGATAGTAGAAGGTGGCCTCGTCGCCGTGCGGCCCGGCCATCTGCCCCTTCAGCGGCTCGTGAGCCTGCGTGTAGCGCCGCAGCTGCACGTCGCATGCCGCCAGCCGCACGACGAGGCGGTCCCGATCGGCGCCGTGCATTCCCGGTCGCGCGCGCTCGTACGACGCCCGTGCATCCGACCAGCGGCGCGCCTGGAAGAGCGTGTCGGCGCGCTTCAGCTCCTGCGCGGCCAGATCCTCGTCCTCGCCCCACGCATTCAGGCGGGTCAGGGCATCGCCGGCCTGCGCCGCCTCCGGCGACAGCGGGTACTCGAAGTAGACGCGACGATAGGCCGTCACGGCGCGGGCCTCGTCGTCGTTTCGCTGCGCGGCCACGGCCAGTCGCCACAGCACCACGTGGGGCGCGGCCAGCTTCCGGGGCAACAGCCGCTCGTAGATGGCCACGGCGCCGGCGAAGTCGAGCTGCGCCTCCCGGGCCTCGGCCTGCCCGAGCGCGGCATCTTCCGGGAGGTGGCCCTCGATGCCGCTGGCGGCCACGGCGGCAAACGCGGCCTCGGCCTCGGAATGTCGCCGCAGGGCCAGGAGCGCACGGGCCGTGTAGAACCGCGCGTACTCGGCCAGTGACGTGGTCGCCAGTGCACCCTGGTTGAGGAGCGGCAGCGCCGCCTGCGCGTTGTCCTGATCGTCGAGCAGCCGTACGCCCTTGATGACGTTGGCGAGCGCCGGTGAAACAGGGGCGCCCGCCGGAGGCGCGTACCACAGGGCGCTGACGTCGGCGGGCACCGGCGGATGGGCCGTCGGTGCGAGGCGGGTGCCGTTCTCCTGACCGCCGACGGCGCCGTGCCACTCTCGAGCTGCCGGTCTCGGGGACGCCAGAACGAGTGCGGCGAGCAGTGCCGCGACGGCGCCCGGAACGGCCAGCGATCGTCTCATCCCACGGCCCCGGGCACCGGCCGGGCCGGCCCCGGCACGGCGACCTTCTGCACCGTGAGGGCTTCGAGACATCGTCCCGCATGACGGGCGAGGATCTCGATCGCCTCGGGCCACGGGGCCGGCACCATCCGGTCGCCGTCTCCGCCGTTCACCCCGTCCGCATACACGACCGCGACGACGCGGCCGCCGACCAGCACGGGCATGGCGAGCCCCATCCGGTCCTCGGGCAGGTGGTCGAAACCGGGACCATCGACCTGTCCGCTCTGCGTGGTGGCCGCGCGCGAGGATGTTGCCGCCACGCCAATCACACCAGCCTCGGCGATGGGCAGATCGACGGACTTGGGCTGCGCGTCCCGCGCCCCGAAGCCGGACAGGCGCCAGCCGACGACGTGCTCCCCCTTCACCACGACGACCGCTGCGCGCGCGGCTTCCTTGGCGGCGGCGAGCGCGAGGGCATCCAGCACCTCGCTGAGCGACGTCGCGCCATCCAGCCCGCGGACGCTCTCCACCAACCGGGCAAACCCCGCCATCTCGGCCTCGCGCTCTCCGGCGCGGGCCTCGTCGATTGACGCCTTTGTCGCCGCGATGGCCCTCGCTTCGGCCTCGGCAATCGCCGTGTTCCGCTCCTCCTGGAGCAGGCGGCGCTGCTCCTGGGCGTCTGCGGTGAGCCGTGCCCGCTCGGCGTCGACCGCCGCGCGAACGGCGTCCGCGATGGCGGCGTCGGTCCCGGCCAGGCGCTGCTCCAACTCCGCGCGGACGCGCTCGGCCTCGCGCAGGCGTTCGGCCGTTTCTGCCTGCTGGCGCGCGGACTCGTCGGTGTGGATGGACACGAACTCGCCGACCAGTGCCTGGACGGCCTGGTCGACGGACGTACGGATGCGGTCTTCGAGCGCCATCGTCTCTCTCAGCAAAAGGTCGCCAGCGTTCAAGAGGACAGGGGCCGCGGCTGGGATCGCGTTCGTCCGTACTTGCTCCGTCATTATTCGGGAGCGTAATCGGTCAAGTCAAGACGATGCTTGCGACGGTGCACCGACATCCGTGCCAGCGTGCCGGCAGACGCTCGCGCGGTACGCCGGTGCACGAAACGACACCCAGCGACTGGGACGCGCGCTGCCGCCGAGATGCTCCGGCACTGGCCCGAAAGCCGTCCGGCGTCTTATCTGCCCAGCTTGCCGAGCATCCCCATCACATCGTCGACGATCGATCCATCGCGATTCGAGTCGAGCATCGGGGTCAACATCGACAGCAGCCCGCCGCCGGGGCTGCCGGCCGCGGAGCCCATCGACGCCCCGCCGCCCTGCTTGGCCATCGCCCCCATCATCAGCGCGGCGACGATGGGGAGCGCCTGCTTGAGGATGCCGGCATCGAGGCCGGTCTGCGCGGCGGCGCGGGTGGCCACCTGGCGGCTCACGTCCTTGCTGCCGAGGATGTGGCCGAGAATGCCGTTGCCGTCCCCGACCGCGTTGGCAAGGCTGGCCGGATTGTCGAAGTACTGCGCGTGCTGCCCGCCCGACAGCGCTCCCATCAGGGCGTCGAGGCCCCCGGTGCTCTGCATGTTGCGCTGGAACCCGCCGGCCAGGGCCGGCACGAGTGCGGAGAGCACGCTCGCCGCCTGGTCCTCCCCAACGCCGAGCTGCTGGCTCATCTGTTTCACGGCGCCGCCGTTCTGGGCAGCGAGGATGGATTCGAGGATGTTCATCGGGGCCTCCAGTCGTAGTGTAGTCGGGCGGACGCGGGGAATGTCGCACGAACCGGGCACGCCTGCGCCGGAGTGGTAGAATGGTCATGCGTCAACGATTCAACCTTGTGGGGGCGACCTGGCTTCGACGGGGATGCGGGATCGTGGAGCGCGTGCCGAGTAGTCCATCTCATCTCGTTAAACTGCGGTGGAACACAACGTAACTGCGAACGCAGACTACGCTCTCGCTGCTTAAAACCCAGTGAGCGGTCGCCCCGAGACGGCCTGTGGCTCGGGGAGGACCGTCATCAAGCAGGCTGGCTGTCACGTGCCGCCCTGACGTGTGACGGTGAGACATATCGGGGATGGCGGCCGGTGGTCTTGGCTCCGTTCAAAGCCGGTCGCAACATCAGAATGGAGACACGCACGTAGGGCTCTGCGACGACGTTTTCTCGGACGCGGGTTCAACTCCCGCCGCCTCCATTCGACTCGCCCTGAGCGCCCGCCTGCGGCGGGCAGTCGAAGGGCTCGCTCATGGCCAGCCCCCACGGGGAGAATGCCCTGAGCGAGCGACCGAAGAGAGCGA
>Ga0268299_1002361_pt1 | contig 23162 bp, 21 predicted proteins | sample NOBtaG_FD_193484 | JGI IMG/M metagenome (GOLD analysis project Ga0268299, IMG submission 193484) | Activated sludge microbial communities from bioreactor in Nijmegen, Gelderland, Netherland - NOB reactor | ecosystem: Engineered > Bioreactor > Aerobic > Activated sludge | place: Netherlands... | reverse complement strand
CCACAGTTCATCCGATACCAAAAAGCTCGATGCTCTCACAGCCATCCTGGCCATCGCTCATTCTCCTGACAGGACCTCCGGCCCTATCAGAACATCGGCTCAATCATGGTTTTTCGGATAGGCTCTTAGCCAAAGCTGTGAAAAGGAGCGATCCGAAGGTAATTCGTCCATTGACGTCCATTTTCGCCGGATCATATACTTGTGGGTTGCCGAAGCGAAGGCCCCTGGCTCGCAGGCATCGGGCTTCCTCGCGAAAAGGGCGACGGTGTACACCATGGATTCCGCGAAACAAGTCAGCACCGGGGACGCGACTCGTTCGCTCGATCGGGGTCTCGATCGCGGCGTCGACCGTGCCGCAGGTCGCGGTGTTCGACCCGGCGAGCTGGGCCAGCCCGCGTCGCTCACCTTCCGAGCGGATGCACCCCGTCCGGGGCTATCGATTTTAATTCCTGTCTACAACGAGCGGGCCACGGTCCGCGGCGTGCTCGACAAGGTCCGCGCCGTCAAGTTCCCCGTGGAGCGCGAAATCATCATGGTCGATGACGGCTCGACCGACGGCAGCCGCGACGTGCTGTCCGATCTGCCGGACTGGCCCGATGTCCGCGTGGTGATGCACGAGAAGAACGCCGGCAAGGGCGCGGCGATCCAGACCGCGCTGAAGCATGCCCGCGGCGAGATCGTGGTGATTCAGGATGCCGACCTGGAACTGGAGCCGACCGATCTCATTCCGCTTTTCGACGTGGTGCACCGCGGCGAGTCAGACGTCTGCTACGGCTCGCGGTTCATGGGCGACAACAAGGCCTACCGCGGCATGCCGACGTACTGGGCCAATCGCTCGCTCAACTTTGTGTGCAATGTGCTCAACGGCATCCGCATCACCGACATGAACACCTGCTACAAGATGATGCGGGCGGAGGTGGCCAAGAAGATCAACCTCACCAGCCGCGGCTTCGCCATGGAGCCCGAGATCACCACGAAACTGGCCCGCCTCGGCGTGCGTATCGTGGAACGGCCCATCACCTACCGACCGCGCGGCCGCGACGAGGGCAAGAAGATCCGCAAGAGCGATTTCTTCAAGTATTTGTGGGCCATGGCGCGGTTTCGATTCGCGAAGATGAATCAGGATGTGGAATCGAAGGCGCCATGACCAATTCTGAATGGCCCGAATTACGCCGGATCGACCAGTCGAACATTCTGCTGATCACGCTTACTACGTAACACAACATTGGCGGCAACATGGCGGCCATGTAGCGCTGCGAATCCAGATTGGCGCCGTATGGTCCGAACGTGAAATTGAAGACCACTACAAAGGCAACGAAGACCAGCGGTGCCCACAGGCAGAGGATGCTGATCCGCGAAGCGGGGGTTTCGATCCGTGCACGGCGCAGGGCGAGATCGACAAGCCAACAGACCGGCAGTGAACACATCAACAGGGCATAGAGTCGATTGGTCAGCAGATTGTTGAAGATGACACGGGTCATCTCGGGCCAGCCCGTGAGCGGACCGTGCATGAACTGATCGGGTGCGACGCCCTGCTCGAGTAGAAGCCGCTCCGGCGTCGGCGCGTTGGCGTGCAAATAGAGCTTCCAGGTGCCGCGGATGGCCAGCGCGGGCAGCGTCAGCGCCACGACCCATGCCCAGCGGCGAAACAGATTGCGGTAGTTCGACTGGCGGATGCAAATGATGGCAATGGCCAGCCCAACGTATCCAGCGGCCGCGGCGGCAATCACGTCGCCCGTCGATTTCGTGAAAAGCAGGATGCCCAAACCGGTGGCGGCGAGCAGGCGGTCTTCGCGCGGGTTGACGCCTTGGTCACAGTCAAACGCGAGGGTGCAAAGATGCAGCAGGGCGAGCATGGCACCGAATGCGACGAAGATGTCCGCATACATCGTCATGCACATGATTGACTGTCCGCGATACATCCAACCGAGGAACCAGGCGCAAAACGGCGCGGCAAGCAGGGCGGGTACGCGATGGACGCGAAGGTACTCAAAGGCGTGAAATGGGATGAAGATGGTGAACAGCAGGCTCCAGGCGATGCCGCCTCCGACGGCCTCCCGGCCTTGCAGCACATAATTCCACATGGCCATCGACGTGGCGAATAGTCCGTAATAGGGCGCGACGCATCCGGCCGGATCATCTGCGGTCGGCAGACGGTCATAGATGAATATCTGCTTTGCACGGCTGGCCCAATGTGTGAATTCGTCCCACGCCTGCGCGTCGGCCTGGAGGAGCGGCGCGCCCGGACGGGCAAACGCGATGCCGATTACGACGATGGCGAACAGAGCCCAGCTGCGGTTGAACGCAAACGCTATTTGGCTGCGCAAGACGCAGATCAACGCGAGCGGCAGAAACGCGAGCAGATGAGCCATCAGCAATGATCGAATGCCGGCGAACAGTACGGCAAAGGCGAGGAAGTGCCACGCAAGCGAGCCGACTGCGACGTAGGCGACCGTGTAGCGGCTTCGCTCATCCGGCCGACTGCGACCGGCCACAAGGGCATACACCGCGCGGCCCGCGACAAAATAGGTCAGCAGTTGAAACAGCACGATGCCATGGGCGACCGTGAAGTAAGTTGCCAGTTTGGTTAGAGTGGGTTCAAGGGCGCTGGGCACTGGAGACCTCGGTGAATTGGCCGGTTTTCACGTCGAAGGCCAACAGGTACATATGATCGGGTGACAGGGAAAGACCGGTCGCGAGCGCGGCGGGTGGATCGCCGCTTAGAATGACAATGTGGGAGATATTCATCGAGCGGAGGTAGACCGCGAATGCGACCGGATCGGTGAATGCCGCAATCTCACCGACTGTCGCCTCCGATCCGGACTCCGGATTCACCGCCCTTTCAGGCACGGTGTCCACCGCACGGAGATTTCGCGGGAGACAGAGCGCTCGCCTCGGAATCAAACCGTAGCAGGCCTTTCGCCAGAGCAAGTTGTGGGGCGAAGGGTCCTGTGTGAGTACGTAAACACGGGCGTCTTCGGGAATCTGCTCCTTGAAGTTCGCGAGAGCCTGAAGCAGAGGGCGATTCTCCTGGCGTACGGCCGGCGCGAAGGAACTCGGCGCGGTTTTTCGCAGCACGAACATGCACATCGCCAGAACGAGAATGCCATGTGCGATTTCGAGCGGCGCGTTCCGCCGCCCTGTTGTGCGAGGCGGCCGCGAAACCTCATCGGGCGTTGGCGCGACGACCTGCATGGTGTGTACCCCCGTGATTGAGCCGCTTGAGCAGATCCGCATTGTCCCTATTGGGCCGGCGAATTGCCGGAATGCGCGCACTGCACCAGAATCCAAAGGCGATGCAGTAGTGCTGAGCTTAACGCCGAAGGCACGTCAATCCCAGCCCGGCTCGCCCCGAAGCGGTGTGACGAGCTAGATGCCGCCGAAAATCCGCTTTTTCAACCGAAGCGCCTTGTGCGCGAACGGCCGCACCGGTTTGAGATAAGGGAAGCGTTTGCACTGCAGCACGAACCGCGTCCACAGCGGGCAGTCTTCAAGCGTTGTGTCGGGGTATCCGAGCTTTCGAAGGGTCGGTCCGAGCATGGTGTTGAGCGCCCAGATCTGATCCTTCGTTGCCTGTGTTCGCCACGCCTGCGCACGGCTCTTGTCGACCGGCTGATTCGCCTTCCGCTTGAGATTCTGGTCGTATTCGACCGGCAGCACGACGTCGGATTTGGTCTCGGGGTCGAGTTGATCCACTTCAAACTCTTCCCCGACGAAAGCGCACAGGCGGCGCAATTCACGCTCCGGTTCGGCCACGAGATCGCCGTAGCGCACGCGGGTGAACTGAGACGGAGAGAACTGCCGCTCCCATTGAAACATGTACTCGATGGATTGAATCCAGTGTTCGCAGAACAGGTAGAACCGTCGCGGGTTCCCTTCCATCCAGGGCGTGCGCATCATGGAGAGCACTGAGTCGCGGCCATCGCGATAGATGCAGATGACCTTCGCCGTGGGGAACGACTTCAAAATCAACGGCACCGAGATGATGTGATTGGGGGACTTTTCACCCTGGCGGACCTTTCCCTGCTTGCGTGCATAGACCTCGATCATGGCGCGCAGCAGGTTCGGGAAATCGGGCTCGTAGCGGGAATACTGCATGAACAACTCGTCGCGCGTCAGCCCGAGTGCGCCGGTGGCCTCGTGTTTCAGCGCGCGATCGACTAGTTCCTCCCGCGTACCGGGCTTGCCGTCAGGCCACATGTGCGGGATGTATTCGAAGAAGAATCGCGTCTCTGGCGGTACGGCGATGCGGCTATGCCGGTCGAACATGACGGCCAGCATGGTGGTGCCGGAGCGGGCGGCGCCGACGATGAAGATCGGGCGGAACGACTCCTGGGCATCGCCTTGCGCGTTGTTGGAATCGGAATTGCGCGCCTGATGCCGCGCTGGCGGCGATTCATCAAATGTGGTGTTGGTCTCTGAATTCATCGAAGCCTTCGGCATGGCGCCATCCAATTCATCGTCTGTCAATAACAACGAAAACAAAACTGCTTCGCACTGCACTGTCGGACGATGATCGGCCCGGCTCAATGCCCCAACACCCGCCAAAATCAATCTACTGACTCCGCCGTGCGCATTCAAGCCGCCGGGCAGGTTTCCTGGCGTAGTTTCTTCATCGGGAAAAATCGGACGTGCATCGGCATTCTCATTCGAATGGTTTCGGACATTTCCGGGCTTCGCGCATCCCCCACGATCGCTGTGTCCTCACGTACAGCGGCGCCAGGCGGCCGCCGCACCCTCTTCAAGACGTTTGCAGGCATCCATCGGTTCGGGGATAATCGGGTCGATTGAGGTGGTCCTGTAACCAGTTTTCGCGTGGACGCGGGGGCTTCTTGAAAGAAATCAAACGAACAGACGAAGGCGTGCAGTCGGAGCGGGCCGTTTTGGTGGGGCTGCTGCTGCCGGGGGAGAATCGCGGCGGCACGCGGTATGACCCGCTCGCGGAACTGGCCGGCCTGGCCAGCGCGGCCGGGGCGACAGTGGTGGGCCGGCTGATCCAGAAGCGCGGCAAACCCTGCGGGGCCACCTATATCGGCAAGGGCAAGACCGAGGAGCTGGCCGAATACGCCCTTCAAAAAGAGGCGGATGTCATTATTTTCGACAACGACCTTACCCCTTCGCAGATCCGCGAAATCGAAGAAGTCGTCAAGCGGAAGGTGCTGGACCGCACCGAACTCATCCTCGACATCTTCGCCGCCCGGGCGCGGACCAATGAGGCCCGGCTGCAGGTCGAACTGGCTCAACTCGAATACACCGCGCCGCGGCTGCGCGGCATGTGGACCCACCTTGAGCGCATCGCCGGCGCGGGCGGCGGCGGCAAAGTCGGCGCGGTCGGCGGCATCGGCACGCGCGGCCCCGGTGAACGGCAGATCGAAATCGACCGCCGCATCGTTCAGAAGCGCGTGACATTCCTCAAGGAGCAGATTCGAAACATCGACCGCCGCAAACTCCGCCAGGTCAAGGCCCGCGAAGAGCATTTCACCGTCAGCCTCGTCGGCTACACCAACGCAGGCAAGAGCACGCTGATGAATGCCCTGACCGGCGCGGGCACGTACGTCGCCGACAAACTCTTCGCCACGCTCGATACGCGAACCCGTCGCTGGGAACTCGGCGACGGGCAGTCGGTGTTGCTGTCTGACACGGTCGGGTTTGTTCGAAACCTGCCGCACAACCTGGTTGCGTCGTTTCAGGCCACGCTCGAGGAGGCGATTCACTCAAACTTGTTGCTGCATGTCATCGACGCGTCCGACCCCGATGCACCGGGGCAGGTCGATGCGGTCGAGGCCGTGCTCGAAGAGTTGGGTTGCGCGGACATTCCCACCATCGCCGTACTCAACAAGATGGATGCCGTCGATGACGAGTCCGGGGCGCACGTGCTGATTCCGCAGTTGGAAGACGCCGTTCAGATCTCGGCTGCCACCGGGGCGGGGCTGGATGCACTGGTCGAAGCGGTGCGCTCGCGGATTCAGGATCGCTTCGTGCGGGTCTTAATTGAGTCGGAAGTCGAGAATGGGCGGCTGTTCGCATACGTGCAGCGCCACGGCCGCCTGACGTCACAGACGGTCGAAGACGGTCATCTCGTGCTGGATCTGCAACTCCCCGCCGCCGAAGTGCAGCGGGTGGTCGACATGGGCGGCCGCGTGCGCGGTCACATCGACGCCCATGATTCGCAGGATGACGAACCGCTTGCCTTAGAAGCCCGGCGGCGGGGGTAATTCGTCGTCTTCGTCATCCATCGGCGGCGGACCGTCATGGTCGGGCCCGCGGGCATCATCTCGCGGACGACGCGGTCGATCACCGGGGCCGTCTTGCGGCGGAGGGCCATCGCCCGGGCGGGGCCGCATGCCGCGCATCCGCTGACCGGGCTTGCGTGGGCCGCCCATTCGCGGGCCTGGCGGGCCGAATTCGTCGTCGGGGCCACCGGGGCGACCCGGGCCCGCGCGGCCGCCGCGATCAAACAGCGACGGACCGCGAAATTCACCCTTCTTTATCTCTTCGATGCGCTTGCTGATGAACTCCTCGGCATGCGCAGCCTGCTCGGCCTGCTCGGCGATCTGCTTTTCAATTCGCTTCTGCTGCTCGGCCAGGCGTTTGGCAAACTCCTCCAATTGGGCTTGCCGCCGCTGCATTCGCAGCTCGAATTGCCGGCGAACGCGCGTGTCGATCTCCGAACTGATCTGCCCCTGAAGCGGCGAATCGTTGGCTGCCGCTGCGGCTTTGTATTTCTCGGCCAGGCCATGCAACTCGTGCTCGATCCGGAATTCCTCGAAGATTGTCTCGGCCAGTTCCGGATTGCGCTCCTTGAGCATCATGGTCTCGCGGATCATCGGCATCATGCGGCGAATGGCCGAGTCGAACTTGGCCCGGTCGCGCTCGCGCAGCTGCACCAGTTTGTCATGCCACTCGGGCAGACGCGTCTTCAATTCGCTCAGAATGCGCTCAACCATGCGCTCGTTGAGCGGGCCATCACCATCCATCGCCCGGCGCCAGCGATCAAAGCCTTCGCGACGGCGACCCTCGGGGCCGCGCGGTTCGCCGGGCTCGCCACGGCGGGGGCCGTCTTCGTGCGGCGGACCCATTTCGTCATCGTGGTGTCGCGGCGGATGCTGGCCACGCGGGCGTTGACGCGGGCCGGCCAGCGGGCCATCGCCATTGGGCGGAGGCGGGTCGGCGAGAACGGAAGTCGCTACGAATGTCGACGCCGCGGCAAACGCCATCGCCATTAGCGCCATGTGTCGAAATTTAAATGGTGACCGGTTCATATGGTGTCCTCTGATGAGTTGGCGGATCGAGCCGGGTTGCGGTTCGACGAGCCGGAAGATTGATTTGTATCGTCGCCATTGACGGCCTCGGACAGCACGTCATAAAGCGATGCGCCGTCCATGACATAGTCTGAGTCCGCGGGGACCGCTTCTTCGATGGCTGAAAGCGCCTCGTCGATGTTTCCGAGGGCGATCAATTGCGACTCGGCCTCGGTCGGCCAGGTGACCACGCGTTTCGCGACCTCGACCGGGTTGAGTCGATCCGACGGGCGATTCAATCGCCAGCCGGCCAGCACGCAGAGGGCGAGACACGCGGCAGCGGCAATGACGCCGTGCCACGCTCGCCACCGCACGACCCCGCCGGACCGGCGTCCCAGACGGACGAACTCCGCACGCATGGCGGCTTTCGTCGACGTTAACGCTCGGGCCGATGGGGTCGGCGTGGCGATCCCCGCGAGCCAGCGCTCCCCTTCCAAAATCTCGTCAAAGTCCGAATTGTGATGATGCTCGTTCATGTTCGTCTCAGTTTCACTTCGCGCGGGACGCGCGTTGGGTGCTCATATTTGCCTCATTCGCGTCGTCGCCCATCAACTCCCGAAGCCGCTGCAACCCTCGATGGCCTCTCGCCAGGGCCGTGCCCAGCGGCGTGTTCATCAAGTCGGCGATCTCCTTGAACGACAACTGCGAGAAATGTCGCAGCAGGATCACTTCCCGCTCGGAATCGGACAGTGCGTTCAACGCCGCGTTCAAGCGATCGGCGTCTTCGGCCGCCTGCATTCGGGAAAGGCCGCTGTCTCGATCCCCGTCGGCGATCTCCTCGAAAGGGTCGATCGCGTTGCCTTCGTCATACCCGGCGGCGCCGCCCGAAGGCGTCGGTCGCGGGCCCCGCACGACCCGCCTTGCCCGGTCCCGCGCGAGATTGGCGGCGATCCGAAAGAGCCACGCCTCGAAACGCCCGTCATGGGCATACGCGGCGATCATGCGGACCAGCCGCACGAAGACCTCCTGCATGAGGTCTTCGGCATCGTGCCGGGAACCGGTCAGGCGGAACAGAAAGCCAAAGAGCCTGCCGCCGTACCAGTCCACGAGAAGGTCAAAGGCCTTCTGGTCACCGCGTTGCGCTCCTCGGATCGCCTCCGCCAACGCGTCGCCTTCCATGCCCTGCCTCTCAATAGCTTCAACGCCCAATCCGACGATTCATTGCAACAAGTGTGGATAGTGACCCAATCGATGCCCGTTCACCCAATCGCGCCGCAGCCACCTAAATTGTTATAGGACGAGCCGCGACAAGGGGTTACAGATTCCGTGCCAGCGCTTGGCAGGCACCGACTGGCCCCAATCCTCGGTGTGGCCCTTGAAAGCATCCACCAGTTCCTTATACTTGCCGGACTTGGAACTTTTTCGTTCGTTTGCTGTCGAGGTGTCACATGCCCCGTGTCTGTCATTTCACCGGTAAGAAGACCACGTCCGGTCGCCAGTATACCCATCGCGGCAAGGCGAAGTACTTGGGCGGCGTCGGAACCAAGGTCACCGGCAAGACCAAGCGCACGTTCAAGCCGAACATCCAGCGGGTGCGGGCGGTGATCGACGGCGTGCTCGTTCGCGTCAAGGTGTCGACCAAGGCGATTCGCATGGGCCTGGTGCAGAAGCCGGTCAAGCGCGACTGGAAGCCCGAGGCGAAGGCGTCGTAGTCTCGTTCGTGCATCATCCGCCAATTCATTCATCTGTCACTATGTAGATCGGTCCCTCGGCCGGAGCCATCCGCCCGGCCGGTTGCGCCGGAGCGTCAGCATGGGCCGCGCCATCGAGATCGACGAGGTTCGGCGCATCGCGCAGCTTGCCCGGCTGCAACTCAGCGATGCCGAATGCGAGCGCATGGCGGTCGATCTGTCCGCGATTCTCGACTACATGAACGTACTGGGCGAGGCGAGCACCGACGGCATCGAGCCGACGGCCCATCCCCTGCAGACGAGCAACGTGCTGCGCGACGACGTGCCGCAGGAGTCGATGGATTCTGCGGCGGCCCTCGCCAATGCGCCGGCCAAGGACGCGCCATACTTCAAGGTGCCGCGCGTGCTGGATCAGGCGGAGTGAGGACGGCCCCATGTCCACGTCCGTCTTAACCAGCGTCGAGCAGGCCCTGCAACGCATCGACGCCGTCAATCCCAAATGCAATGCCATGCTGGAGATCTTGGGCGATTCTGCTCGTCTCCACGCAAAGGCGTTGGACGAGGCCGCTGCGAATTCCACACGACTTCCGCTCTTTGGCCAGCCCATCGCCATCAAAGACAACATCTGCACAATCGATGGACGCACCACATGCGGCTCAAAGTTCCTCACCGACTATCGCTCGCCCTACGACGCGACCGCGATCGAGCGGCTGAAGGCGGCGGGCATGATCATTGTCGGTAAGGCCAATCTCGACGAGTTCGCCATGGGCGGCAGCACCGAGAACTCGGCGTTTGGCGTGACGCGCAATCCCTGGGATGCCGAGCGCGTGGCGGGGGGGTCGTCGGGCGGATCGATTGCGGCTGTCGCGTCGGGCATGGTCGATTACGCCCTGGGCAGCGAGACCGGCGGTTCGGTGCGGCAACCGGCGTCGTTCTGCGGCGTCAGCGGGCTCAAGCCCAGTTATGGACGGGTGTCGCGATACGGGCTGGTGGCGTTCGCGAGCAGTCTCGACCAGATCGGGCCAATCGCGCGGGATGTGGCGGGATTGGCGCGGCTGCTGTCGGTCATCGCGGGGCACGACCCGCGAGATTCGACCAGCGTCAATGCCCCGGTGCCGGACTATGAGTCGATGCTGGCTGTCGATGCAGGACCGATTCGCATCGGCGTGGCGCGGGAATATTTCTCCGAGGGTCTTCACCCCGAGACCCGCGCGGCGGTCGAGGCCGCCATCGATGTGTATCGGAAACTCGGCGCGGACGTCCGCGAGATCGCGCTGCCGCACAGCCGTTACGTCGTGCCCTGTTACTACGTCATTTGTACCGCCGAGGCATCGAGCAATCTGGCCCGGTTTGACGGCGTGCGCTACGGCGCGCGGGCCGAGGCGAATGACTACATCGGCATGTATGCGGCCAGCCGCGCCGCGGGGTTCGGCGCCGAAGTTCGTCGCCGCATCATGCTCGGCACCTACGTGCTTAGCGCCGGCTACCACGATGCGTATTACCTGAAAGCGCTCAAGGTGCGGACGCTGATCAAGCGCGACTTTGAGCGGGCGTTTGAGTCATGCGACGTCATCCTCTCGCCGACCACGCCGACGCCGGCGTTCAAGATCGGCGAGAAGATCGACAATCCGCTTGAGATGTATCTGGCCGACATCTACAACTGCGCCGCGAACCTGGCGGGCATCTGCGGCGTGAGCGTTCCCTGCGGATTCACCGCGGCCGGCCTGCCGATCGGGCTGCAACTCATGGGCCCGGCAATGGGCGAGGCGCGCTTGCTGCAGATCGCGCATCGGTACCAGCAGGCGACGGATCATCTCACCCGGCGCCCGGCGATTTATTCCGTGTAGGCGTCTATTTCAGTTGAACAACACACGCCTGCACAATTGACCAGGCTTATGTATAGCTTTCGAGGATGCGGGCGTGCATTTCCGTGTCGATGGCCCCCTCGTCGCGAAGCTGATCCAGCGACATCTTCATCGTCGTCATGCCGTAGCGAAGGCCTGTCGTGATGAGGTTTCGCAAATGAAACGTGCCGCGCTTGCGCATCACATTTCGCACCGCGTCAGTGGCCACGAGGATTTCCGTCGCCACGCGCTTGCCTCCGTCCAGCGTGGGCAGCAATTCCTGATGCACCACGCCGATCAGGCATTCCGCCAGCAGCACGCGGATGTGTCCGTCGCTGCCGTCGGGGGCATAGGCCAATAGCCGCTCGATGATCTTGTCGATTGAGATGATGTGCAGCGTCGAAATGACCATGACGCCGGTCTCGGCTGCGGCGAGACAAATTTTGATCGTGTCGTAGTCGCGCATCTCGCCGATGGCGATTACGTCCGGGTCCTGTCGCAAAGCGGCGCGCAGCCCGCGCGTGAAGGACTCGGTGTCCTTGCCGACTTCGCGCTGCCGCACGATGGATTTCTTGTTTTCGTGGACGTACTCGATCGGGTCCTCGATGGTGACGACGTGTTTGCGTGAATGCCGGTTGATGAAATCGATCATTCCGGCCATGGTCGTGCTCTTGCCCTGGCTGGTGGCCCCGGTGATGAGCAGCAGACCCTTGCGGGCCTGGGTCAACTTTCCGACCACCTCCGGTAATCGTAGTTTCTCAAGCGGAAGCGGCGCGCTGGGCAGCAGCCGGATGACCGCCCCGACCGCGCCGTCGTTGTAACTGAGGTTGACTCGATAGCGATTCCGATCGGCGTCGGAGGTCATGATGTCGTAGTCGAGTTTTTCCTCGAACTGCGAGATCTGCTCCGGCCGCAGCAGCCCGTAACTCAAGTCTCGGGCGAGAGTCTTGGTGAGCGGCTCCTTCGAGACGGGGATCAACTCGCCCTCGATGCGCATGAGCAGCGGGGCGAGGGCCAGGATGTGAATGTCCGTGGCCTTCTTGGTGCGGGCGAGTTCAAGCACGGATTTGATGTCGGCCATGAGCACCCGTTCGTCGTCTTGAGAAGCGGCTTCCCCATGCGATAGAATAATGGAAATCGGCCGCAGCGCAACGAGCCCCGGGCTTCAGCCCGGCCGGTATTGGGTTTCCCAGAATTTGTCGAATTGAGGAATTACGTGGCATATTGCGCGCTGGCGTTGGAGGACGGTTCGGCCTTCGTGGGCACGGGTTTCGGTGCGACCGGCACGGCCGCGGGCGAAGTCGTATTCAACACCGCGATGTGCGGCTATCAGGAGATCCTAACCGATCCATCCTATTGTGGGCAGATTGTCGCGATGACCAGCGCGCACATCGGCAACTACGGTGTCAATCCGGAGGATGTGGAAAGCCGCGGGCAGCACCTTTCGGGATTTGTCGTCAAGGAGCTGGCCCGGCGATACAGCAATCAGCGGGCCGATCGCGACCTCTCCAGTTATCTGCGCGATGCAAAGGTCGTTGGCTTGGCGGGAATCGACACGCGCGCCCTGACGCGGCGGCTGCGGACGACCGGTTCATTGCGGGGTGTCATTTCGACGGAAGTCTCCAATTTGGAAGAACTGGTCAACCTGGCGCGGCAGTCGCCGTCGATGGCCGGTCAGAATCTGGTCACGCGCGTGGCGACCGAGGGCGAGCAGGTCATTCAGCCGGCGGCGCGGGCGGCCGCACTGCGCGTGACGGCCATCGATTGCGGCATCAAGCAGAACATCGTGCGGGAACTGGTGAGCCACGGCTGCGCGGTTACCGTGGTGCCGTCGCATACCAAGGCCGAGTCAATTCTGGAGCGGCGGCCCAGCGGCGTGCTGGTGGGTAATGGCCCGGGCGACCCGTCGGTGGTGACCGACACGATTGATACGGTGCGGAAATTGATCGGCAAGGTGCCCATCTTTGGCATTTGTCTTGGGCATCAACTGCTGTCGCTGGCGCTGGGCGCGACAACGTACAAATTGAAGTTCGGCCACCACGGCGCGAATCATCCCGTGCTGAACACCGACACGGGAAAGGTTGAGATTACCAGCCAGAACCACGGCTTTGCGGTGGATGTGCCCAGCCTCGAGGCGATCGGCGGCCGCGTGACGCACATCAATTTGTACGACCGCAGCCTTGAGGGCTTCGCCCACGACGACAAGCGCGTCTTCGCGGTGCAATACCATCCCGAAGCAGCGCCCGGACCGCGCGACAGCGAGTATCTGTTTGCGCAGTTCGTCAAGATGATGAAGTGATCGGTTGATCCGAATTCATTGGGGAGTGCGGACCTCTGGTCCGCCGGTTGAAGTCTGCGCGGGATGCTGCGGGTGAGACGCCCGCACTCCCCGTATTCCTAGCCCTTTGAGAATTGAAACGTCTCTCCGCTTCCATCGACCACAACGTGATCGCCCGGCGCGAACTCGCCGGCGAGGATCTTTCGCGCCAGCGGGTTTTCGATCTCCTGCTGGATGAGCCGTTTGAGTGGTCGCGCGCCGTAGACCGGGTCGTAGCCGTCCTTGGCGAGGCGCTCCCGGGCCGCATCGGTCAGCGTGAGCGCGAGGCCGATCTGGGCCGCGCCGGTGCCGCGGGCCAGCCGCTTCTGCAGGTGGCTGATCTGGATATCGACAATCTTCGCTAGGTCGTCGCGCGAGAGCTGGTGGAAGATGATGGTCTCGTCGATGCGATTGAGGAACTCGGGGCGGAAGTGCTTCTGCAATTCGCCGCGGACGAGCATTTCAATTTCGACGTCGGCGGCTTCGCCACCCTGTTGCGAAAGGGTCACGATGTGCTCGCTGCCGATGTTGCTGGTCATGACGACGAGCGTGTTCTTGAAATCCACCGTGCGACCGTGACCGTCGGTCAGGCGTCCGTCGTCGAGGACCTGCAGCAGCACGTTGAAGACGTCGCGGTGGGCTTTCTCGATTTCGTCGAGCAGGATGACACTGTAGGGCCGGCGATGCACGGCTTCAGTGAGGCGTCCGCCTTCCTCATAGCCGATGTAGCCGGGCGGCGCACCGATCAAGCGGGCGACGCTGTGCTGCTCCATGAACTCGCTCATGTCGATGCGAACAAAGGCAGATTCATCGTCGAACAGCAACGCGGCGAGGGCCTTGCACAGTTCGGTCTTGCCGACGCCGGTCGGACCCAGGAACAGGAACGAGCCGATCGGGCGATTCGGATCGCCCAGCCCGGCGCGATTGCGGCGCACGGCATCCGCGACGGCGCGAACCGCTTCGTTCTGACCGACCACGCGGTCGTGCAGTCGATCCTCCAGTTTGAGCAGCTTGTCCTTCTCGCCTTCGAGCATGCGTGAGACGGGGACACCAGTCCATTTGCTGACGACTTCGGCGATCTCTTCGGCGGTCACTTCCTCGCGCAGAAGGCCGCGTCCATCGCGGTGCATTTCGGCTAAGCGGGCCTCCTCGGCGCGGAGATTCTGCTCAAGCGTGGGCACCTCTCCGCGCTCGATCCGCGCCGCGGCCTCCCACTTGAACTGCCGCCGGGCCTCATCCAGCTCGCGACCCTTGTCGTCGATCTGGGTCTTGATCGACTTGATCTTCTCGATGATCGCCTTTTCGTTCTGCCACCGCGCGGTCACGCCGCGATCCTGCTCCTTCAGGCCGGCGAGGTCCTTTTCGGTGGTTTCAAGCTGCTTGCGGCTGGCGGCATCTTTCTCCTTCTTGAGGGCCTCGCGCTCGATCTCCAACTGCATGATCCTGCGGCGCAATTCATCCAGTTCGTGCGGCATCGAATCGTTCTCGATGCGCAGCCGGCTCGCGGCCTCGTCGATCAGATCGATCGCCTTGTCCGGCAGGTGGCGGTCGGTGATGTAGCGGTGCGACAGGGTGGCTGCGGCGACGAGCGCTGAATCCTGAATGCGCACGCCGTGGTGCGCGTCATAGCGCGGCTTGAGCCCGCGGAGGATGGCGATGGTGTCCTCGACCGTGGGTTCGCCGACGTACACAGTCTGGAAGCGGCGCTCCAGCGCCTTGTCTTTCTCGATGTGCTGACGGTATTCGTCGAGCGTGGTCGCACCGATGCAGCGCAGCTCTCCGCGGGCCAGGGCCGGCTTGAGCAGGTTGCTGGCGTCCATCGCACCCTCGGACTTGCCTGCGCCCACCAGGTTGTGCAGCTCGTCGATGAACAGGATGACCTGTCCCGCCGAGTCGGTCACTTCACGGACCACGGCCTTGAGGCGCTCTTCAAACTCACCCCGGTATTTCGCGCCGGCGATGAGTGCCCCCATGTCCAGCGTGATGACCTTTTTGTTCTTGAGTGCCTCAGGGACGTCCCCCGCGAGGATGCGCTGCGCGAGACCTTCGACGATGGCGGTCTTGCCGACGCCGGGATCGCCGATGAGTACGGGATTGTTCTTCGTCCGCCGCGCGAGCACCTGCATGATCCGGCGGATCTCGTCATCGCGGCCGACGACCGGGTCGAGCTTGCCGGCGCGGGCCATGGCGATGAGATCGCGCCCGTACTTTTCCAATGCCTGGTAGGTGCCCTCGGGGCTTTGCGATGTCACGCTGGCTCCGCCGCGCACGTCCTTCAAGGCGGCCGTCAGGCTCTTCGCGTCGGCGCCGTTGACCGTCAACACTTCGCGCGCGTCGCTCGCGGTGTCGGCCAACGCCAGCAACAAGTGCTCGGTTGAGATGTATTGATCCTTCATCTTCTCGGCGAGTTTGTCGGCGGCGTTCAACACATCGACAAAATGACGGCTCGGCGACGGCGAGGCACCGGTCACCTTCGGCAGGCGCGCCAGTTCAGACTCGGTGATCGAGCGAATGCGGTCGAATCTTGCGCCGGCCTTCTCCAGCAGCGGGCGGACAATACCCTGCTCCTGGGTGGCATCGCCGGAACGCACAAGCACGGACAGCAGATGCAACGGCGTCAGTTCGCCATGCGACAGGGTTTCGGCCAGTCGCTGGGCCTCGGACACCGCTTCCGCGGATTTCACAGTCAGTCGATCAGAGCGCATGGTCGCCTCCACTCAGATGGGACAGAAAGCCCCTTCGGCCTTGTTCATTCTGCAAGCGGCGTGCCAGCGAGCCACCATCCTATTTGTAGTAGGCATGTCGTTTCATTGCCCTAATGCACGCATCGTGCCACAATGGCAGCATTGCACTGGCAGAAACTCGGGGCGTGCGGACGCCTCGTCCGATTCCCATTCCGGCATCCATTCATCCTGCGGACCAGAGGTCCGCACTCCCCAGAAAAAGGGCGTTCAATATGACTGACAAGCAGGGGCTTTACCGCGACCCATCGCGCGAGACGTGGCGGGTCTTCCGGATCATGTCGGAGTTCGTTGAGGGCTTCGACACGATGAGCGAAATCGGGCCGGCCATCAGCATGTTCGGCTCGGCCCGGCTGGGGCCCGCGACGCCGACGTATCAGCAGGCCGAGGCGCTCGCCGCCAAACTGGTGAAAGCCGGATTCGCCGTGATCACCGGCGGCGGGCCGGGCATCATGGAGGCCGGCAACAAGGGGGCTTTCGAGGCCGGCGGGGTGTCGGTCGGCGTGAACATCAAACTGCCCATGGAGCAGCGGGCCAATCCCTACCTGAACGTGTCACTGGAGTTTGAGCACTTCTTCCCGCGCAAGGTCATGTTCGTCAAGTATGCCGTTGGGTTTGTCTGTTTTCCGGGCGGCTTCGGCACGCTCGATGAGTTCTTCGAGGCCATGACGCTGATTCAGACAGGCAAGAGCCCGCGGTTTCCGGTGGTGCTGTACGGCTCGTCCTACTGGAACCCGCTGGTGTCGTTCATGCAGCACACCCTGCTGAATGCCTACAGCGCGATCTCACCGGAAGACATGGATCTGTTTCACGTCAGCGACGATGCGGACGAGACGGTCGAATACCTGCAGGCGGCCGTTCGCAAGGCCATGCCCGGGTTGAAGCAGCCGAGCGGCATTGAGCAGGCCACGCTGCCGCCGGAGGAGCGGATCACTGCGGAGGGCCTGCGCACGGGACGACCCGCGCGGCGGCCGACGTTTGAATGATGTTGCCGTCTACTTCGGATCACCGCGCACGGTCAATTCTTTAGGCGCCGGCAGTTTCAAATCCTTGATCTGCTCGAGGATGAGTTTCTTGTCACCCACGAGAACCAAAACGCCGGAATCCAAAGGGACCGCGTTTTCCGCAAGCGCACTCAGCGTATTCGCATCGACCTTGCCGATCTTGCCGAGATCTTCGCCGATCGTCGAGAACGGCAGCCCGTTGCGGTTCAGCATGGCAGCCGTCGCGAGAATTCCGCCCAAGCCCTGGAACGACTGAATCGTCTCGGTGCGTTCCTGCTGCGCCGCCTTGCCGGCCTCGGCGTCGGTCACCCCGTCGGCTTTCAGTTTGTTGAATTCGGCGAAGAACTCCTTCAATGCCGCTCCGGTCGTCTCGGCTTTCACGTTGGCGCCCGCCGAAAAATAGCCGGTCGTTGGGGCCATGCTGTAATTCGACCGCGCGCCGTAGGTGTAGCCATTTTTTTCGCGCAGGTTCTGATTCAGGCGGCTTGTGAAGCTGCCGCCGAGAATGGTGTTCAGCATCGAGAGTGGCACGCGGTCCGGTGTCTTGTAGGCCGGGCCCGGCATGAAGAAGCGGATGACCGTCTGCACCGAGCCGGGTTTGTCGACGATGACCAGCGAGGGCTTGTCGTGCTTCGGCTCGCTCGCTGCAGGTGCGGCCAGGGCCTTCCAGCCGGCGGGGCTGTTCCACGCAGCGAACGCCTTTTCGAGGGTAGCCTTGGCTTCCTCGGCAGTCACGTCTCCGGCGATGAGCAACCGGGCATTGGCCGGAACGAAGCGCGCGGCATGGCATGCCTTGATATCGTCCAGCGTCAATTTTTCCACCGTGTCGGGCGTGCCGCCGACCGGCCGCCCATACGGATGTGCATCGCCATAGTAGGCCCGCATGCCGACGCGGGCGGCGACGAGGGGCGGCTGGTCCTCCTCGCGCTTCAAATCGTCGAGATGCAGATTTCGCACGCGATCCCAATCGGCCGCGGCCAACTTCGGCCGCGTGACCGCATCGGCGTACAGGGCCAGCGCCGCGTCGAGATTCCGCTTCAGCACGGACAGGCCGACCGTGACCGACTCCTGATCGGCGCTCGAATTGAACGACGCCCCGAGCATGTCCAGCGCATCAGAGAACGCCAGTGCATCTTTATCGCCTGCGCCCTCCTCCAGCATCTGAGCAGTCAGGAATGTCGCGCCGGTCTTGGCAGGATCGTCGCATCCCGCGCCGCCGTTGAGCAGCATCGACACATTCACGAGCGGCAGCTCGCTCTTGCGCCAGTGCTGCACCTCGATGCCGTTGGAGAGTTTGAACGTCTCGGGCATCTGCGGCGCGAATGCGCCTGCGTCGGCCATTGTCGGCGCCGTCTCGCGCGGATTGTCCTCGACCGGATCGCCGGCCGGCAGGACGCGGAGGATCAGGCGGGCGTTCGGCGTCAGCACCTTGCGCGCCCACGAGGTCAATCCGGCGACGGTGGCACTGCGATAGCGATTCAGGTCGGCCTCGAAGCCATCGGGCGTGCCGAGGTAGAAGTTGTACTCGTTCAGCGCGTCGGCCTTGTTCAGCAGCGCCTGCAGGCCGGAGATCATGCCCACTTCCTTAGAGACCTGATTGCGCTTGAGTTCGTCGGCCGTCGGGCCGTCCTTCAGCAGGCGGGCGATTTCCTCGTCGATCACAGCCTCGACGCGGTCGAGCGGCACGTCGGGCTTGGCGGTCACGCTGATGTAGAACAGCGAGCCGAGGTACATTGACCCCTGAAAGACGTTGACGTCCGTCGCGATCTTGTCGTCGAAGACCAGCCGCTTGTAGAGCCGGCTGCTCTTGCCGGCGGCGAGCACGTCGGCGATGAGGTCCATCTCGGCGTCGCCGTCCTTGAATTTGGCCGGGCTGTGATAGACGAACGTCGTCCGCGGGAACTGCACCTGGTCTGTGCAGGTGATCCGCTTGACGCCCTTGAGGGTGACGGGCTCGGCGGATTTGTGCACGGGGTCGTTGCCGCGCGGCAGGGTGCCGAAAAGCTTCGCAATGAGCGGCTTGATCTCGTCGCTCTTGAAATCGCCGGCGACGACCAGCGTCGCGTTACACGGCACGTAGTACGTCGCGAAGAAGTTCTTGACGTCGTCGACCGTCGCGGCCTCGAGGTCTTCATGGGAGCCGATCACGGTGTGGGCGTACGGGTGATCCTTGGGATACATCAACTCGGGGATCATCAACTCGGCCTTGCCGTAGGGCTGCATCTCGCTGGTCTGCCGCCGCTCATTGCGGACCACGTCGCGCTGCAAGTTGAGCTTCTCGAGGTTCATCTCCTTGCCGAGGTCCTCGAGCCGGTCGGCATCGAGCCACAGCAGCGTCGGCAATAGGTTGGACGGCCCGAACGAGAAGTAGTTGGTGCGATCCTCGCTGGTGCTGGCGTTGTTGAAGCCGCCGCCGCGCTCCATGACGACGTCGAACTCGCCATTGGGCACCCGCCGCGTGCCCATGAACATGAGATGCTCGAAGAGGTGGGCAAAGCCGCTGCGGCGATCGGCCTCGTCCTTGGAGCCGACGTAGTACCAGATGTTGACGCAGGCCGTCGGCAGGGCGTGGTCCTCATGCAGGATGACGGTCATGTCGTTGGGTAGTTTGTATTTTTCGAAGGCGACCTTTTGAGCCGAAGCGGCGGCTGGCAGGACGAGCAGGGCGGCCAAGGTGAAGAGCGGTGTGAGATAGCGCGATCGCATGGTGATTCCTCTTGGTGTTCACGCGCCCTCGTCGTCGCGGGGCGCCACTTGTAATGACGCGGCATCGGTCAGGATTGCGTCAGAAAGCGGATTATACGGCGGGCCGGACAGTGTGAATGGCCGGTGGGGGGGATTGGGATGGCGGGCGCCGCAGGTACCGACGGGAGGAAACCCCGTGACCACTCGGGCGCGGCTTCATTTGCCCGAGAGCAGTCAGACGAAACACGCCGCGCGTTGACCGATTGTCGAATCGTTCCCCTCAGGCATGCAATTCCAGCAGGCGAGGGCGATTCCATCGCGTGCAACAAAACTAATCAGTCATGTTGCTGGTCATGGCTTCCGAGTTTGGAAACTCGCTGCGATCGGCAAGCATTCCGGCGGGGGATCGGTAAGGGCGCGTCATGACTCGACCGCGCCTGGGATCGGGCATGCGGTCGAGAGCCCAGCCCTGGGAAATGGCCTGTCGCCGATGCGGACCGCGAAATGACGAGATTGCAATTTGACCAATGGCATCAGGGTGACACGAGGTTTCCCGTCGTCGAGGCCGTGCGTTTGACGCCCGGAACGTGGTACACTTCCGCCAACTCGAGAGGGTCCTGTCATGTCACTGCTCCTCCCGCTCTGGCTGCCGATTCTTCTCTCCGCCGTCGTCGTGTGGATCGCCTCGGCCATCGTCTGGATGGCCCTGCCCCATCACAAGCGGGATTACATCAACCTGCCCGATGAAGACGCCTTCATCGAGTTCGTCCGCAAGAGCGGCATCCAACCCGGCAACTATGTCTTCCCCGATTTTCGCGGCCGCGAGGCCATGAAGAATGAGAAGATCTGCAAGACCCTGGAGACCGGCCCGGTGGGGCACCTCAGCGTGTGGCAGGTTCCGCTGACCATGGGCGGCAAGCTGATCGCGACTTTTGTCGTCTATCTCGCGATCAGCACGATGATCGCCTACCTGACGCGCGTGGCCCTGCCCGGCGCGGCCCCGTTCGCCAGGGTCTTCCAGATCGCCGGCACCGCGGGCGTTCTGGCGTACTGCTTTTCGTTCATTCCCACCGGCGTCTGGTTCGGGGCTTACCGCCGCACGCTCATCGCCTCATTCATCGACGGCATCGCATTCGGGTGCATCACCGGGGTGATTTTCGCGTGGTTTTGGCAACACTAAGTCAAGCCCAAATAATGGGCGCGGCGTATTTTGCAAGAACTTGATCTGAGCTGACGAGCGTCAGTCCTTCCTCAATCGCCTGAGCCACGAGAAGGCGGTCGAATGGATCGCGATGGTGATTCGGCAGCCGCGACAGGGCATCAATGTGATTGAGCGCAATGGGAAGGAGCTGAATGGCGGAGCGATCCAATTCGGCGCGAACAAGGTCGGCAACAGGCTTGCCAAGTTGCAGCTTTCCCGCCGTCGATTTGATCTGCAATTCCCACGGCGAGACCACGCTGAGAAAAAGCTCGTTGGACGAATCTTCCAATGCAGCACGAGCCGGCGAGGGGAGTTTGTCGGGGCAATCAACAAAGAAGAGAAAGCTGTGGGTATCGAGCAGCAGTCTCATTGACCTTCGCCAAGCCAGAATTCGTCGCCAAGCTCCGAATCAAAGTCGCTGGCGATGTATTGGACGCTTCCGCGCTGAAGCCCGAGACTCCGTTTGGAGCCGGATTGACTCGGAGACTGGTCAATCGACTCGATCTGTATGCGCACACGCTGATTGGGCTTCAGCGCTAGGGGCTCGTCGGGCACGAGGACTTTACCGTCGAAATGTGCATTCAGCCGAACCATCATGACTTAATGATATCATCTCGCCATGCCCTGACCAATCTAAAAAACCGCCGAACTCGCCCGCCCTCACCAACCCTTCGGCACCCGACCGCCAAAACAGGTAATCGTGTTCGGCGTGCCGCGCGTCGATTTCGCGGCCCTCAGCGGATGGGCTGCGTCGCCCTCGATGATTCCTTCATCCGCCGGCCACGTGGGGCGTTCGCCCGGTCGCAGCGAATGCAACCCGCTCTGATAATAGCCGATCACGTGGGTGTGACCGGCCACGCGGCATCCGAAGAAATTCGACCAGCCGATCGCGAACGCCTGACCGGACAGTCCGCCGAGGGTTTCGCAGGTGCGGAACCACCACAGTGGGATGGGGGATGTCGGATGTGGGATGTGGGACCGCTGGTGCGAGAATCCTTTCTCGCACCCACCCTCGGGGGAATCCTTTCCCGTGTGGGCTGGTTTCTCAGCGCGCCGACCCTCTGGGGAATCCATTCCCATGTAGTCAGTTATCTCAGTGCTCTCGACGTGGGAAGGGATTCCCACGGCATGGGGTGCGAGATGGGAATCTCGCACCAGCGAGTTGGGGTCATTCGCAACCAGTCTGGCTCGAATCGTCCGCAGATGCTGATGCAGGGCGTGCCCGGGATCGAGGCAGCGGATGTCCAGGGTCTCGTGAGCGATGAGCGCGCAGCCCCACTTTCCGTGTCCCCAGAACTGAATCTCCGCAATCGGCGCGGGATGCTCGATGCGGCCCAGCCACTCAAGCGCCGCCTGCCAGCTTGCCGCGCCGTGACAGTGGTCGAGCCGTCCGAGCAGGCGATAGAGCCCGCCACCGATGCGCCAGATCAGCGATAAGTTGATGAACCGCCCCCAGCGCCGCTCCGTCGCGTCATGGATCATCAGGCGCAGTCCGGGCTTGTTTCGGTACTCGGTCATGCACATTAATTAGAGTGGTCGGGCCTTCCAAAACAAGAGTGACATCGCTGGCTTGAGTTCGGGGTAGCGCCACAAGAGCAACCGGTGCAGGTGCTGGATTTGCGTGCTCTTTATGTATCCGTTGACGTGTTTTAGTTTCGCCCCCACGCGATGTTCGATGCCGATGAATCGGAGTAAGTTTAATGGATTGTCGGAAGTGTCGACATCGCAAACTCGCCAGACGCCGCAGCCGCTAATGCCTTCGAGGTCAGGGATCTCTACTTTTTCTTCTGTCGCAAGATTTGTAATCATTGGATTTGACTCCATCAGCACGTGGAGCTTCTTCCTCCAGGATGCCGTGTTTCCATCATCACGAGGACCGAGCAAACAGAGACCCTGCGGAGCCAACCCGTCTTCGCAGAGCGAGTAGGGATATCCAAAAAAGAGGCAGACGCCTAAACCGTCATCGTCATGCAGATACCTTTGGTCGACAAAGCACTTTCCTGCAGCCTTCAGCTTCGTAGAGCTCTCTGGTAGCAGCCGGAATGCCGCAATATCGAGGCCATATGGGTCATTTGAGTCATTCGTGTATGCGGCGTCATCCACGAACATGAGGACCGGATCCTGCCCTGGTAGCCAGATATAGTAAACCGTGTCGTTGTCGAGTCTCCCTTCAACGCAATGCGATGCAGTCAATACAAAGTGATATCCCGCAATCGCGTAGAGCGTTCCCGAACAATGATGCCTAGGCTTTCCGCCCTGAACTATTCCAATTGCGACTGAATGACTGCGAACAAAAGGAATACAGATCTCTCTTAGTACTACAGTTGCGCTTTACGTTTCCGCGTTTTGTAGTGGCATCGTTTGGCGATAGCCTGATGGCGTCTTCGCCAGCCTGACCATATCAGGGTTCTCTCGTCTTCGTTCATTCGCGGCCAGGC
>Ga0268299_1002360_pt1 | contig 23196 bp, 16 predicted proteins | sample NOBtaG_FD_193484 | JGI IMG/M metagenome (GOLD analysis project Ga0268299, IMG submission 193484) | Activated sludge microbial communities from bioreactor in Nijmegen, Gelderland, Netherland - NOB reactor | ecosystem: Engineered > Bioreactor > Aerobic > Activated sludge | place: Netherlands... | reverse complement strand
CAGCGAGTCGAGCGCGGCGCTGAAGACACCCCAGGTGAGCGGGTTGGCGACGTCGAAGGGCGTGTCGTCGCCGAGCCCGGCCGACTGGAGCAGGAAGCCCGACTCCGACGGCTGCAGGAAGAAGTTGCGCGTGCCGGTGGGGGAACCGAGCTTCTCGTAGGCGACGCCCGACGTCTGCTGGAAGCCGCACGGGAGCTGCTTCAGGGCACTGTCGGGATCCTGGCCGAGGAAGACGTTCTGCACCATGTGCATGATTCCGGTGGCGCTCTGCCCGCAGAACGCGACGCCCTGGCCGCCGGCCAGATAGGTGTAGCCGGCGATGCCGGTGCGCTGGCTGAGCGTGATGCCGGTGACGTCGTTGAGCCCCTCGTCGCCGCCCTGCGCCAGAGCCGCGATCGTCGCCGTCGGCGCGGCGGTCGGCACCCACACGTGCTCGCCGTTGCGATACTCGAGCTTGAGGTCGTGGACGTACTGCGTGTCGCCCGTCAGCGGGATCAGCAGTTCCTTGATCGTCACCGCGATCTCGGCCTGCGTGCCCGGCACCGGGCCGTAGGGCCCAGGGTTGCCGTCGGCGTCGGTGCTGCGGCCGACGATGCAACCGCTCTCGGTCGTCAGGTAGATGTCGACCGTCACCATGCCGCCCGACGGAACGTCGTCGAAGACGACCTCGATCGGATCGGCGCGGCCCGGCTCGATCGCGCCCTTCTGCTTGTGCGCCACCTTGGAGTCGGAATCGTAGGTCAGCGTGACCTCGTACTGGCGCGCCGTCGCCGGAAACTGGAAGTCGTTCGGGTCGTGGCTGATGGTGACCGTGGTGGTCATCGTCAGCGACAGCGTGTTGACGAAGATCGCCGGGTTGGCGAGCACCTCGCCGACGCTCTGACCGATCGTCGCCACGTCGGCGGCGACGGCAACCAGGCGCAGGGCGATGCCCACCGGCCCCAGGGACGAGTTGATGGTTTCCTGCGTGAGAACCGAGGAGAGGAGCTGCCTCAGCAGAAAGGCCGCGCCGTCGGCGGTGGCGAAGAAGGCGTCGAGGATGACGTTCGCCAGGCTGACGAGAACCTTGACCGCCGTCCCGGAGGTATCCGTGCCGAAGATGCCGTTGTGCAGGTCGGAGGCGGCGAGCCCGACGATGAGCGGGATCTGGTCCTTCATGAAGGAGTAGACGTCGCCGGGGACCTGCAACAGCCCTTTGAACAGCCCCGGCGACATCGCGACGCCGGCGGCGAGAAGGATGGACGGAACGCCGATGTTGATGATGAGCGTCAGGACCGAGCCCTCGACGGCCTCGGGGCAGAACGCGTCGCCGCCGGTGCCGAGACTGCCGAAGTACACCTTGGCGATGGATGCGTCGGCGGGGACGTCGAACTGCAGGCTCGAGAGCGGCACGTCGTTGCCGAACAGCGGGATGCCGAGCACGGTGTAGTTGCTGTTGACGTAGCCGACGAACTTCGACCGGCTGGTGTCGTTCTTGCCGGGATTCTCCACCGGCAGATCGCCGGCGGCGTTGGCGAACTGCACGTAGGCCGAGAGGAAGCGCAGGTAGTCGTTGCGGAACTGGAGCTGCACGGTGCGGTTGACGGCGTCGGTCACGTTGACCGCGGTGAACTTCACGCCGTGCACGTGGGTGCCGGGCGGGTCCGAGGCGGTGACGGAGAAGCCCGGGTCGCCGGCGCCCGTCGCCGTGCTCTCGCGCACGGTGATCCCTTCCGTCGGATGCCAGTTCGTGCCCTGGAACCGCACGTCGTCGAAGATGTACGGCTTGATCTGCGCCGCGACCGAGGTGACCGTCGCCGCCACGTCGTCGGCGAGGTCGTAGCGGTAGACCGGGTCGCCGTTGCCGTCGACGACCGGCTTGCCGTTGGCGTCGGTCACCTGCACCAGGGTCGCCCAGCCGCCGCTGGTGGTCGCCGGCCAGGCCTCGGCGATGATCGACGCCAGGGTGCCGAGGTACGGGACCTGGTTGCAGTTGCTGCCGGTGCAGGGCAGCGAATTGATCATGGCCAGAATCGCCCCGCCCTGGTCGATGTTGAGGTTCATGACCTCGGGACTGTGGAACAGCAGCGCCACCGCGGTGTCCCACGGCGTGACGAAGCCTTTCACGTTGATGACCAGGTCGTCGATCGTCTGGGCGCTGCCCGCGTCGCCCGCGGCCGTCGAGGCGCTCGGCACGTGGATGTAGAGCGCCGCGAGCGCCGCCTCGCCGCTGTCGGCATCGACGCCTCGCACCATGAGCAACTGCAGCGCATCGGCCGGCAGGTCGACGTCTTCGATGTAGTGCGTCAGGTGTGCGTCGGGCACCTCGGCGAGGGCCGCATTCTGCTGCCGCAGGCGAGCGCGCGAGGCCGCCGTGTGGGCGGCGATGGCGGCGCCGTTCGAGGCACTGTTCGCCGCGACCAACTGCAGGTCGCGCAGGTTGCCGAAGGACAGGTCGAAGTTCAGGGTACGGCGTTCGCGCGCCCGCGTGTCGGGGGTGGCGGTCGGCGTCGGGGTCGAGGTCGGAGGGGGGCCGTCGTCGTCGCTGCAGCCGATCATCCAGGCCGGCAGGGTCAACGCCGCGCCCGCGAGCGTCGTCTCCGCCAGGAATCGCCGCCGCGTGATCCGCCGCCGCTCCTTGCCCTGCCCACCGCCGCTTCTCCTGCCGCGCCGATGCGTCGCCATATCGCCCGACTAAACACCATCGGACGCGTTCCGGGCAAGGGAATTTCGAGTGCGGTCGGATCGCCGACCTGGACGCGCGGCGCGGATGCGCTATCAAGCGGCCGATGACGACGGCGCGGCGCCCGGTGCGCATCGAGATCGACGCCTCGCTCTCGCGGCTGGCGTATCGCTGCTACCCGAACGGCTGCCCGGCGGGGCGGACCTGCTGCATCGGCCTGGCGGTGACGGTGTCGCGGCGCGAGGTGCGCGCCATCGATGCGATCATGGACGAGGTCGCGCGTCTGGTGCCGCGCCTGCGCCAGGGCGACGGCTACGCGGATGTCTTCGGCGACGACGGCCTCGGCCTGCTCATCGAGCCATTCGACGACCGCGGCGCCTGCCCGTTCCTCTTCCGCAAGGGTGGCCGCGACCTCTGCTCCCTTCATCACGTCGCGCTCGCGACCGGGCGAGCGGTGCCGTCGGTGAAGCCGGCGGCCTGTCGCCACTGGCCGCTGGTGCTCGAGGCGCGCGGCCGCAGCCTGCGCATCGCCGTCCATCCCGACGCCGAGAGCATCGGCTGCGTCGCACCGCGCGCCGAACTGCCGGGCCAACCGTCGATGCGGGAGGCCTTCGCCGCCGAGATCGAGGAGATCCGCCGCATCGCGCGCGGCGGCCGCTGAAGCGGGTGCTCCCGGTCGTCCAGGACGGAGAAGGACGGACCAGGCGGCGGTGATGGCGCCCTTCGGCCCTTCTGAGGTCCGGGGATTAACCGTAGAGAGTGACGAATCACAGAGAGTGACGAATCACCCTCGACAATCGGGTGTCGTGCGAGTAGCCGGAGGACCGGGGGAGTTCTGAGAGGGACATCCAAACTGGTCGGCCGGCGGAGCGCTTGCCGGCGGGATCGAATTGCCACCTTCCTTGGGGCGGGGTCCCTTACCCTCGGTCTCATCTCGATCGGTGAAGAGAACGGAAACGCGAACACCTACTTCGGGGGAGCCCACGCGCATACCCTGACGGTGGCGCCGCCCGCGGATCCGAGCTCGACCGAAGTGCGCCCGAAGAACGTCGCCGTCAACTACATCTGTAAGCTGTAGAGCACGATCGGGGCGGCACCGCACGCCAGGTCTCAAGGCGACATCGGGTAGCCGCAGTCGCGGAAGTCCCGGTCGAAGGAGAAGGCGGCGGCCAGGTCGAGCCGCTCCATCGTCTCGAAGCTGACGCAGTCGGCGAGGCTGAGGCGCTTGTCGGCGAAGCGCGCCATCTTCTCGAGGCCACCCTGGAGCAGGTCGCCGTCGACGTAGACCAGCTGGTAACGCTGACTGCGCAGCAGCTCGGTGGCGACGGCGACGGCCGTCGCGGCGTCAGCGCGGGCGCGCACGCGGGTGGCGAGCTCGCTCAGGATCAGGTCGGTCAGGACGAACCGCGCCTTTGGATGGTTGCGCACGAACGCGACGGCGCTCTCGTGGTGCCGGTCGTCGCGCATCGTCAGCGCCAGCAGCGCGCTGGTGTCGGCGAGTAGCTTCATCCGTCCCTCCGCCCGGTTCCTGCTTCGGCCAGCCGTAGAGGTAGTGGTCGTGCTCGACGGACTCGTCGCCGCCCGAGCGGGTCACCGCGCCGGCAAGCCGGTCGAAGGCATCGTCGCCGAACGGCAGCGCGGGTGCCGCCTCGCCGCGTCCGAGGTAGGCCTCGACCGCTTCTCGGACGATCTCCGCCATCGTCGTCCGACGTTGCCGCGCCAGGTAGCCGAGCTCGCGATAGGTCTCGGCGCGGAACCGCAGGTTGGTCGTCTTGTACCGAGTCATCGCGATATCGCGGTATCACCATCGGCAATCCGCCGCAACCCTGCAGCGTCGTGCCCGCGGCCTTCGGCGCGTCCGATGGTTGGGCAGGCGGCGGCGCGGCGCCAGCCAGAAGCCTGGCCGGCGCGCGGCGCCGCCTTGATCTCGACCGCAGAGTGCCCTAGTGCATCGGGGAACCTAGGTCGAAGACGGTATGCGACGTAGCTGGCGCCTGGGTCTGCTGGGGCTTGCGATGGGCTCTGTGTTGAACCCTACGTGCGTGGCTTCGGCGGATATCGACGCGACCGGAAGTTGGATCGCCTACTACGTTCCGGCGCTGTCCCCCGGTTCTGCGGGCAATCACCTCTGGGAGCTCAGCCAGAGCGGCACGGCGCTGACCGTCGCGGTCGACGGCGGGGCTCCGGGCAGCGGCACGATCGACCCGCTGACCGGCTTCTTCTCGGTCAGCTTCGGGCCGGCGCCCGGGGCGTGCGGCTCCTTCGCGGAGTTCACCTTGTCGGGCCAGATCGAGCCCGACGGCCTCACTCTCCTCGCCTACGACACCGAGGAATTCGGCCCGATGTGTCGGCCGGTGACGGGAACGGCGGTCGCGACCCGTTGCCTCAACGACCCGCTCGGCGTCCTCGCGGACTGTGCGGTTCCAGAGCAGCCGTCGTTCGGCCGGCTGGTGCTCGTGCGCGACAAGGGCGGCGACCCGACCCGCCGCAAGATCGTCGTCAAGCTGCGCGACAGCACCTATGCGCCGCCGGCGGCGTCGTCGCTCGAGAATCCGCTCGCGCCCCGTTTTCCCGACTATCTCCGCCCCGAGTTCGGTGGAGCACGGCTGACCATCGCCCGCGGTACCGACGAGGTGGCGGTTCTTCCGCTGCCGTACGAGGGTTGGCGCGGTCTCGGCAACCCAGCCGGCTCCAAGGGTTGGTCGTATCGCGATCCGAAGCTCCAGCTCGGCGCCTGCACGAAAGCGGTCGTTCGCGAGGGCTCGGTCACCGCGGTGTGCCGCGGCGCCGGCATTCCGTTCAGCCTCGACGAAGCATCGCAGGGCGCCCTGAGCGCGTCGCTGCAGTTCGGGCGCGCGCAGCGGCCGCCGTGCTCGTTCTTCGGCGGTACGGTGACGAGGGACACGCAGGCGGCCCCGGGCAAGGTTGGAGCGTTCGCGGCGAGGAACGCGGCCGCTCCGCCGCTCTGCGCCGGACCCTGACGGACGCACGCGTCACGAGCGCGGCGAACCTGGAGGCGATGCGGCGCCGAGGCGCTCGGCGCCGTCCGCCCCTTCGCGATCGGGCAGCGCCGCGGCGAGGGCGGCGACGGCCGGCTCGAGGAAGCGGGCGGTGCCGTAGGTCCCCTGCGGCTTGCCGTCGCGCAGGATGAGCCAGCTCATCACCTCGACGCGGACGCGGCGGCCGTCGCGTGCCAGCAGGTCGATCTCGTACACCATCGCTTCGTCGCCGCCGGTGTCGGTGCGCCCGCGGCGCGCGATCTCGAGTTGATCGAGCGCGACGACGTCGCCGAAGTCGCGGCCGAGGAGCTCGCCGGGGGAGCTGCCCGGCCAACCGTCGATGCGGGAGGCGTTCGCCGCCGAGATCGAGGAGATCCGCCGCATCGCGCGCGGCGGCCGCTGAAGCGGGTGCTCCCGGTCGTCCAGGACGGAGAAGGACGGACCAGGCGGCGGTGATGGTGTCCCCTTCGGCCCTTCTGAGGTCCGGGGATTAACCCGAGAGTGCGAAGAATCACCCTCGACAATCGGGTGTCGCGCGAGTAATGGGAGGACCGGGGGGAGTTCTGAGAGGGAGATCCAAACTGGTCGGGAGGGCCTTCGCGGCCTCGTTCGTGTTCTGGGCAGCGTCTACGGGTGCGCTCCCCGCACGGGCACAGGAGACGGCGCCCATCCCCGAGCCCGACATCACCTACTACGGCAGCGCGCCCGCGGGCAGCCAGGTCTCGATTCAGCACGAAGCCGGTCTCCTCGACACGGGCGGCGCGGGCGCCGCCGAGCCGTACGTCCTCACCGTCAGACTGGTGCAGCCCGTGGTCACGCCGCGGCCGGAGTTGCCGCCGGCGGGCAGCGCCTACGTCGGCGACCAGGCGACGGTGCTGGTCGACGGCGTGGCGCAGGGTCGGGTGAACCTGGAGGAGCGCGGCGCGATCTACCGCCTGGATTTCCCCAATCCGGCGAAGACGCCGTCCCCGAACGCGATCCTCACGGCGGTGCGGGTGATCCCCTCGGTGCCGCCGTTCTCGTGCGGCGCGACGACGTGCACCCCGACGCCGTCCGTGCCGGCGACGGTGACGCCGACGCCGACCCGCACCGAGCCGGGCGGCTCGACGCCCACCCCCAGCGTGACGCCCACCGGCACCCCGACACCGACGGCCGAGACGCTGGTCTGCGTCGCCGATTGCAGCGGCGACGAAGAGGTCACCGTCGACGAGTTGGTGCAGAGCGTCAACATCCTGCTCGAGAACGAGGCGGTCGGCACCTGCGCCATCGCCGATCTGGACGACGGCGGCAGCGTCACGGTCGACGAGGTCAGGACGGCGGTCCACAAGGCGCTCGTGGGCTGCGTCCAGGGGGCTCCATGAACGCGCGCGGCGGACGTGGCTTGGCGCTGCTGCTCCTGATGCTGGCGGCGATGCTGGCCTTCGGCGAGCGCATCGCGCGCGCCGTCGAGGCGGTCGCCAACCCGATCGTGGCGACCGTCAACGGCATCGCCATCGACGCCAACGCGGTGCGCTGGGAGATGGTCCGCCGCGGCGCCGACTTCCTACCCAGCTTCGCTGCGCCGGAGGCGAAGGAAGCCGTGGTCGAGGAGCTGGTGCGCATCGAGGTGCTGGCGCAGAAGGCGCGCGAAGAGGGCTACGCCGACGATCCCGAGATCCGTCGCAGCATCAACCGCCTGCTGGCCGACGAGTACTGGCGCGACCAGGTCGCAGCCGCGCAGGTGCCGGCGGCGACGACGGAAGACGCGAGAGCCTACTACGACGCGCATCCCGTCGAGTTCACCGAGCCGAAGAAATCGCGCGGCGCGGTGATCGCGCTACGCTGGCCGTCGAGCGCGAGCGAGGCCCAACGCGCGGCGACCCGCGCCCGGGCGAAGGAGATCGCCGCCAAGGCGCAGGGCAGCACCCAGAACAGCTTTGCGGCGCTGGTCGCCGCGCACTCGGAGGATCCCGCCGGCAGGCGCTCCGCCGGCGACACCGGCTTCGTGGTCGAAGGCACGAGCGTCTTCCGCTTCGAGCCGCCGATCGTCGAGGCGCTGTTCGAGATCGATCGCGTCGGTGGGATCACCACGGTCGAGGGCGAGCGCGGCGTCTACGTCGTCCGCCTCGGTGCCCGCGAGGGCGGCACCGTCACGCCGTTCGAAGCGGTCGAGTCGAGCCTGCGCGAGAAGCTGACCAGGGCGCGCCGGCAGAAGGCGGAAGAGGAGCGCTACGCCGCCCTGCGACAGCAGGTGAAGGTCGCCATCGACCGCAAGGCGCTGCTCGAGGTCGGCCCGCAGGATCTCTCCGCCTCGGCGCGGCCGCCGGCGTTTCCGGTCGGGGAGACGGCGCCGTGAAGAGAATCGCCGCGGCGTGCGCCGCCGGATGGCTGCTGCTGCTCGTCGGGGTGCCGGCGCAGGCCGCGACGCAGCGCCTGTCGCTGCGCGCCGGCTGGAACCTGGTCTCGCTCGCGGTGTCGCCGAACGATCCGTCGGTGCGGGAGGTGCTCGCTCCGCTCGTCGGCAACGGCGACCTCGAGGCGATCTGGGGCTACGAGGCACAGAGCGGCACCTGGAGCCGCTTCCCGGCGGCGGCCCCCGGCGGTCCGGCGCTGACCACCCTGCGCGCCGGCAGCGGCTACTGGCTCAAGGTCAAGCGCATCGTGAACCTCGACGTCGAGGGCGAGATCGGCACCGCCAGCGGCCCGGACGAGTTGGCGCCCGGCTGGAACCTGGTCGGCTTCCCGCTCGAGCAGGGGACGCCCTACGAGCGCGTGGTGACCAACGCCTCGATCCGGCAGATCTGGACCTTCGACGCGGCGCAGGCGAAGTTCGTCGGCGTCGTCCTCAACCCGCAGGGCACCGTCCTGCGCGAGGACTTCGTCAACCTCGAGGCGGGGCGCGGCTACTGGTTGTTCTCCAACCAGGCCGTTTCGCTGGCGCCGGTGCTGGGCACCGGCCTGCCGCCCGATCTCGACGTGCCGCCGCTGGTCGGGGGCTCGGGCGGCGGTGCCCAGGTGGGCGACGAATTCGCGCCGAAGCCGTTCACGCGCTCCGCGGGTGACATCGACGTCGCCGGTGACGGCTTCTACGATCGCAGCGGCAGCCAGCGCGCCATCGACTTCGGCGAGCGGCAGACCATCCAGCCGATCAGCATCTTCAACGACCGCTCCGGCGTCCTGTTCTGGCGCGTCGAAGTCGTCGACCCGGAAGCGACGCCCTGGCTGCGCCTGCGCGTCGTTGATCCCGACACCGGGAAGCAGACGCTGTTCACCGAGCTGAGCGGCAGCGTCGCGTCGGAAACCGACGTCGTCGACGTCACCGTCGATCGCGTCGGTCTGCCGCCCGGCACGCTCGAGGGCGCCTTGAAGCTGACCACCAACGCCGCCGATCTGCCGCCGCCCGCCGAGGCGATGCGCACCATCGCCGTGTTCATGTCGGTGGCCGCCCTGGACGGCGACTACGAGCTCACGGCGCACATCGACAGCGTGAACGACAGGCCGGCCGACCTGCCCGACCCCAAGCTGAACATCAGTCTGTACAGCGACACCGACGGCGTGAAGGTGGTGGTGAACGACAAGGCCACCTTGTTGTTCTCCGAGCGCCTGCGGCTGAGCGGCAGCTTCATCGAGAGCGGCACGGCGCGCTTCCAGGTCTCGGGCAGCTACGAGATGGATGCCAACGATCCCGGCAATCCCTACGGCGTCGCAATTCGGCGCGATCTCACCCTGCGCGGCCAGCGCCGCGATCCGCTCGTCCAGGCCGACGCCATTCTCGGGCCACTCGACCTCAAGGGCCAGTACTTCGAGACCATTCGCGGCGTCACGGAACAGCCGATCTCGCTGGCTGGCAGGTTCACCGCGGAGCGCACCGGGTCGATGCCGAGCGCGCGCGATCTGGTCGAAGCCAGCAATGCGACGACCGGCAGTATCCCGGACAACGGAACGTTGCAGCGCACGATCCAGGTGAATCGCAAGGTGCTGATCACCGAGCTCGACGTCATCGTCGAGCTGCAGCATCCGCGGCCCGCGGATCTGGTGGTGACGTTGATCGGCCCCGATGCGACCGAGGCCGTGCTGCGCAACCGCAGCACCGCGGCCACCGGGCGCGTGGAGTACGACAGCTTCGCGACACCGGTCGACAGCCTCGAAGTCTTCAACGGCACCTTCGCGGCCGGGACCTACACTCTGCGTATCGAGGACAAGGAGGCCGGACAGACCGGGACCCTGCGCAATTGGAAGTTGAACATCCGCGGCACCGAGGTGCACGATCTGCGCGGCAGCATCGCCGGTGTGCCGTCGGGGACGACCCTGGTGCTGACGGGGTGTGGCGTGACCAACGTCGCGACGACCGGCGCTGGCGGCAGCTTTTCGTTCGCGAACCTCGTCGATTGCGTCTACCGGATCACCGTTCAACGCTCGGGTTTCCAGAGAGTCAGCCGCGTCGTCACGCTCAACGGCAGCGACATCACCAATCTGTCGATTACGCCGGCGAGCGGGCCGACGTTCGTGTCTTCGCCCGTCACGCCGCCGAGCGCCGCCAATGCGCGCTTCGTCTCGCTGACGACGGCGGGCGGCGCCGGTGCCGTCGGCGACCCCTTCGTGCAGGAGCCGAGCAGACCGGTGCGCGAACAGCAGTACGTCTGGGATTCCACCACCTTCGACGTCGATCGTCCGCCGGTCGGCACCTTCCCCGAGGGTCCCGACACCAACGCCTTCCTCGACGACGTCGATCCGCTGACCATGTCGAACACCGTCGGCATCAACGGCCGCGTCGACGAACCTGAAGGGCCGAGATCGAGTCGGATCGCCGTGACCATCGGCCAGCCGGTGATCGGCGCCAGCGTGCAGGGCAACCTGCGTCTATCGGTGGGGGCCAACCCATGAAGGCGCCCCGATTCGCACGCTGCTGCACGGTGGCCGTAGCCGGCTTCCTCACGCTTCTCTCGTTCGCCGTTGGCGCCGGCGCGCAAGAGTGTACGCGTACGGCGACGTTCGCCAGCGAGTGGTCGCGGCTCGATGCCGCGCGCAGCTACCGCAACGGCTTTGCCGAGCCCGACAACACCGGCCTCATCACACGCAAGCGCGGCAACAAATCGTATCAGGCTCTGCTCGACGCCTACCCCATGCAGCAGGCGGAGTTCCGCGCCGTGCTGGACGAGTTCGCCGCCGGCTTGGACGATCCGCGTCCCAGTGTCGTGCACGAAGCCACCTGTGGCTTTCGCGAGACGCTCAGCGAGATCATGACCGGCGAGACCCTGGTCGGGAACCAACGGCTCCTGCAGGGACTGCGCACGCGCTTTCCGGGCACAGGCGACCCCACATATCCGGACCAGCGCACTCTGCTGATTCAGGCCGATGGCATCTTCCGCGACGCCGTCAAGTTGGTGTCCGAGCGGATTCGCCAGGCACCCGAGCGCCTGCGCAGCCGTGGCACGGTGAATCTCGACTTCCCGTTCTTCGTCGAGAACACGCCGCGCACCGTCGGGACCCAGGGCGAGGTGGTCGAGTCCGACTACTTCCGCTTCACCGAGCTCGTCATCCGTTATGGCCTCACCGGTAACTCGCTCGCCAAGCGGATGTTCTTCTTCGGCAACGGCGGCACCGAGACCACGGCCAAGACCGAGCGCGCCAACGCCGCGGCGACGTTCCAGCGCACGGCCCAGACCGTCTACCTGAGCTCGGCGCTGCTCGCCGCGGCGCAGCCGCCGCGCGATTTCCAGACCAACAACGGCGCCGAGGTGAAGCGCCAGGTCAACGACGCGCAGCAGGTGTTCGACGACATCCTGTCCGGTTTCAACCCGCTGGCCCTGCGCGGCGACTACGTGCCGAACCAGTCGACCAACAGCATGCTCGCGAGACTGAGGAATCTCGTTCTCGACGCGCAGACGAAAGAGGGCGAAGCCCTGGCGACGAATCGGCAGTACGACGAGGATCAGACGGCGCTGACGCAGGAGCTGCGCCAGCAGACGACCGACTTCCTCGACGAGCTCGACATCCTGATCAGCATCGTCATCGATCCCAGTGATGCCTCCTGCAACCCGCCCGAGGAAAAGAACTGCGACATGACGAAGCCGGAGGACCGCGAGGCCATCCTGGCGCTGACCAGGGACCCGGTCTACCTCTGCGGTCCGCAGATCGCCGAGGATCCGCTCGATTGCAACGCGACGGTGGAGGAGGGTGGTTGCGACGCGACGATCTGCACCAATTATCAAGCCTTCGTGGGCGCGCAGATCGAGCTGCGCGAAGCGGAGCGGGTCATGTCTGATTTCGCCATGCAGATCGACATCGAAGAGCAGCGCAGCGGGGAGGTCACCCGGATCATCAAGGACGGTTCGATCGGACTGTCGGCGCTCGACGTCGCCCAAGGAGCGGCCCGGGGGGCGATTCCAGACGTCTCGTGGGATCCGATGGATCTCGGGGTGCCGACCTTCTCGTTCGCGCCCGGCGCCGCCGTCGATGGCGTCTTCAACGCCGGACGTACCGCCCTGGAGGCGGGGCAGGAAATTGCCCTCGAGCAGACCGAGTCTGCGGCGACGATCAGGAACCTGGTCCTCGCGCAGATGACGCAGGCACTCGCGGTCCAGCGGGCCAAGCTGGCGGTCAGTGAAGCGCACCGCGCCTATACCGCTTCGATCGGCGATCTGATCCGGTTCATCCGCAACGCCGCCGGCACGCGCGAGGAGCTGGCACAGGCCTACTTCACCAACCCCGCCTACCGCCTCCAACTCGTGACGGCGCAGCAGAAGGCCGACAAATCGTTCAACACGGCCATGGTCGCGGCCTACCAGACGACCAAGGCGCTCGAGTACGAGTGGTCGGAGCGCCTGCAGAATCCGGTCGAGATCTCTGGTAAGCCGTCGGAGGAGATCGGCGAAACGTTCGATGCCATCAAGCGCGCCGAGTCGGTCTTCGCGGTCGCTTCCGCGGGGAGCATGGGGTCGCCCGAGCCGACCCTGAAGGATTACGCCCTGGCGCTCGACGCATGGGACAGCAAGCTGCGCCAGGGCAACGTGCGCGGCACGCAGCGCCAGCCGGGGCAGACCGTACGCATCTCGCTCAAGCGGGACATCCTGGGCTTCGACAGCCCGGACGAGGCCTTCAATCGCCTCGCCTTCCGCGACCGCATCGCCAAGAGCCGGCGCCCCGGCCGCAATCCGAACGCAGACGATCTCTTCATCGAGTTCCCGCTGCAGATCGGCGATGCGCGGCTGCTACCCGCGGTTCCGAACCTGAAGATCGTCAACCTCGGTGAAGGCAACACCTGCGCCGGCGGCTTCAGCGCGAACCTGAAGACGGTTCCGGGGCGCATCCTGCGCACGACGCCATCGCCCAACCCACCTCTCCTCGATTTCATCCAGCAGGATCAGGCGGTGGTGCGAACGTTCCGTTCGCGTTACGACGCCGGCGGCGCCGACGATTTCTTCGTCATCAAGCTCGAAGGGGTCCGCGAGGTGAAGGACTCGCAGTTTGCCGCCTTGTCGGTTCAGGCCACCATCGACGGGCAGGGAGAGCCGATCAACGGGCACTATGCCGGCGTCCAGTCGAACTGTCAGCTCGCCAATCGCAGCCCCGCCGTGTCGCGCTGGTTGCTCCGAATCCAAGGCAACAACGGCATCAACGGCACGCTCAACCTGCAGAACCTCGACGATATCGAGATCCTCCTGACCTACGGCTTCGGCCCGCCGCAGGAGTTCGTCTTCCCGACGTTCCCGAACTGAGGCTGCCGCCAAGGAAATGACCATGAAGACACCCTGTCGATCGTTTCGCCGCATGGCGCTGGCAGCGCTGGCGCTGTCGCTGCTGTTCAGCTCGGCTGCGTCGGCCACGCGCCTGATTCCGTTTCAGGGCCGTGTCACCGACGGTGGCGGTCAGCCGCTGCAGGGGGTGTTCCGCGTCACCTTCACGATCTACGACGAGGCCGTCGGCGGCGAGGCTCTGTACACCGAGTCGCATGCCGACGTCAGCATCATCGGCGGCCAGGTCAACGTCCTGCTCGGCAGCCTGGTGTCGCTCGACGATCCCGACGGCAAAGAGAACACGAAGGATGCCGTCGCCTTCGACGAGACCCTGCGGCCGCGCTACCTCGGCATCAAGGTCGGCGCCGAGACCAATCAGGAGATGGTGCCGCGGCATCAACTCGTGCCCTCGTTCCACGCGCGCATCGCCGACACCACGGTCGAGGGCGGCGTCGGTAACGCGCAACTCGCCGACGGCGCGGTGACCACGGAGAAGATCGATCCCACGGTGTTGCTCCCGCCGGGAGCGATCATGCCCTACGGCGGCAGCACGGCCCCTCCGGGGTGGGTGCTGTGCGACGGCGCGCAGTACGACGGCACGCTGCCCGAGTTCACCCCGCTCTTCAACGCCATCGGCCTCAGCTTCGGCGGCAGCGGCAACATGTTCAAGGTGCCGGATCTACGCGGCCAGTTTCTGCGCGGTCGCGACGCAGGCCGTGGTGCCGATCCGGATGCTGCGGCGCGCACCGGCGGCGATGCGGTCGGCTCGACGCAGGGTTCTGCGACCATCTCGCTCGCGGGCAGCACGAGTCTCGACGGCAGCCACCAGCACGCTCTGCCCTATTATCGAGTCGCTACCTTCCTTGGGGCGGGGTCCCTTACCCTCGGTCTCATCTCGATCGGTGAAGAGAACGGAAACGCGAACACCTACTTCGGGGGAGCCCACGCACATACCATGACGGTGGCGCCGCCCGCGGATCGGAGCTCGACCGAAGTGCGCCCGAAGAACGTCGCCGTCAACTACATCTGTAAGCTCTGAGCCGCTTGCCGCCACAGAGCCCGTCGGCCGCCGCGCCGCCAGCGGGTGTGCACCAACTCCCCTTCTGGTGGCGATTCCACGTCCGCATGTCCGGGCTGTTCGGCAGCCTGGTACTCTTCGTCCTGCTGCTCATCGGCGTCGCCTTCTACCAGCTCGGCGTCCGCCACCAGGTCCACGCGCTGCAGAGCCGCCTGCGCACCGCGGCGGTGACGCTGTCGCACCAGATTCGTCCCGAGGCGGTGCTGGCGCTCGAGGTCGCCGACGACCGGAACAAGCCCGAGTACCGCGAGCTGGTCGACCTCTTTCGGCGCATCGCCAGGGAGGAGCCGCAGTTCGTCAGCATCTACGTCCTGCGCCCGACCGAGCGTGCCGACATGCTCGCCTTCGCCGCCGACTTCGTCGTTCCCGGCCGCGCCTCGCCCGCCGCGGTGGGTGAGGAGTACGACCCGCGCCAGGCGGCATCGCTCGACGCGGCCTTCCTGCGGCCGACGGTCGAGGACGAGTTCACCACCGACCGCTGGGGCACGGTGCTGTCGGGCTATGCGCCGATCCGCGATGCGGCCGGCCAGGCGATCGCCGTCGTCGGCGTCGACGTGTCGGAGGCCGACGTGCGGGCGTTGAAGCGCGACGTGCTCTTGCTCGTGCTCGGGGTCTTCGGCGTCGCCGCCCTCAGCATCGCCGTCCTCGGCTGGTTCGTCGGCCGCAACATGCGCAAGCCGCTCGGCCGGATCACCGAGGCCACCACCGAGATCGCCGCCGGCCGGCTCGACACGCGCGTCCGCCTCGAGCGCAAGGACGAGTTCGGCGTCCTCGGGCGACACGTCGACGCCATGGCCGCCGGCCTAGGGGAACGCGAGCGGATCCGCGCCACCTTCGGGCGCTTCGTCTCGGAGGAGGTCGCGCAGCAGCTCCTCACCTCCGAGCACGGCGCCGACCTCGGCGGCGAGGAGCGCATCGTCACCATGCTGCTCGCCGATCTGTCCGGCTACGCCGCCTTGAGCGAGCAGTTGGCGCCCGCCGACGTCGTCACGCTGCTGAACACCTACTTCGCCCTGACCGGCGAGATCATCGATCGCTACCACGGCTGCATCGTCGAGTTCACCGGCGACGGCTTCCTCTGCGTCTTCGGCGCGCCGTCGGCCCAGCCGGATCACGCCGAGCGGGCGGTGCGCTGTGCCGTGGAGATGCAGGCCCGGTTGGCGGACGCCAACGGCGAATGGGCGCAACTCGAGACCAAGCTCTGGCACGGGCAGGGCACCGCCCATCTGCGCATGCGCATCGGCATCCACAGCGGCGCGGTGATCGCCGGCAACATCGGCACGCCGAAGCGCGAGCAGTACTCGGTCATCGGCGACGCGGTGAACGTCGCGGCGCGCGTCGAGCAGCTCAACAAGGACCTCGGCACCGACACCCTGATCACCGAGGAGACGCTGATCCGCCTCCCCGACGCCCTGCGCCGCGGCCCCGTGCCGCGCGGCGAACACCCGATCCGCGGCCGCTCCCGCTCAGTGACGGTCTACTCGATCTGACCCGCCTCTTCATCGCGGAAGGAGCTGCGACGAAGAGGAGGACTCTGGAGTGCGGCGCGGGCCTGGCCGTCACGAACGCGACGACGAGTCGGCCGATGCGGCGCCGAGGCGCTCGGAGCCGTCGGCCCCGTCGCGATCCGGCAGCGCCGCGGCGAGGGCGGCGACGGCCGGCTCGAGGAAGCGGGCGGTGCCGTAGGTCCCCTGCGGCTTGCCGTCGCGCAGGATGAGCCAGCTCATCACCTCGACGCGGACGCGGCGGCCGTCGCGCGCCAGCAGGTCGATCTCGTATACCATCGCTTCGTCGCCGCCGGTGTCGGTGCGCCCGCGGCGCGCGATCTCGAGTTGATCGAGCGCCACGACGTCGCCGAAGTCGCGGCCGAGGAGCTCGCCGGGGGCGTAGCCGCCGATGCGCTCCGCCGTGCGGTTGACGTAGGTGAAGCGCCCTTGGGGGTCGTGCGCGTAGACCACCCAGGGGACGCGATCGAGTACTTCGAGGCAGCGCTCCTCGGGCAGGAGCGCGCGGGCGCCGCGGTGTGCATCGCGGCGCTCCTCCCGCCGCAGCAGACGCTCGACGATCTCGGCCGCCTCGCCGGGTGCGCAGCGGAGTAGGGCTCCCGGCATGGCGCCGACGCTCTCGCCCTCACCGGCGACGACGACTTCGATCTCGCCACCGAACTCGCGGGTGAGGGCGAGGGCGACCTCGAGGCGCAGATGCGGCAGATCCGCCTGGCAGAGAGCGATGTGCCAGGCCTGCCGCCGCAGCGCCGCGACCAGGCTGCCGGGGGTGTCGACGCGCTCCAACTCGAGCTGGAGCGGGCGGAGATCCTCAGTCACGTCGCGGGCAAACTGCCGATCGGCGAGGAGGAGAAGGCGCTTAGCGTCGTGCATGGCGGGTGTGCGTCGCTATAGCCCAGTCCGCGACGGCCTGCCAGCGCGGCGTCGGTCGGCGCGCACGGGCACGGTGGAAGCGGCTACGAGTCCCGGAACGCCTCGTCGTTGCCGGCCGAGTGGCCCGGTCTCGGCCTAGCGCGAGACCTTCGGCGCGCGGACCATCGTGTCCATCAGGCGTGCGAGCACGCCTGCCGGATCGGTGCACCAGCCCGTGTGCACGGGCGAGGTCTGGATGCTGGTGCTGCGGCGCGCGACCAGCCAGTCGAAGCGCTCGCGCGCCGACAGCCGGCCGATCGGTCCCGCTCCGTCGCCGCCGGCACAGGTCGCGGGAATCGCGGCGAGGTGGGCCCGGATGGAGTCGAGATCCAGGCTTGGGTCGAGGGCCCGCAGCCGCTGCTCGTCGAGCTCGATGCGGGCTTCGAGAAAGTTGGCGCCCGGGCACGACAGGATGACGCCGACGTTGACGAACTCCTCGCGCTCGACCCGCGGCACGACGCGGATCACGGCGTAGTCATACGTCCACGGATCGGGCACGCACGGCCTCCTCGAGAAAGCGGCGGGGTGGCGAGAGTCGGCGCGACAGGTAGGTGGAGTACGCCGCGCGTTGCGCCGCCGGGGTGCGCTCGCCGGAGCTCTCCAGCCAGGAGTCGGGGACGAGTGACACGACGCGCTCGATGGTCTCGGCGGCGAGCCGCTGGGTCAAGCGCGCGTCGACCTCGCGCAGGGCCTGCGCGTACGGCAGCAGCACGTGCTCGCCGATGCGCGCGAACGGCTCGCCGCTGCGCGCGCTGAAGTCGCCCGAACCGTGGTGGAAGTACAGCGCGGCGCCGTGATCGATCAGCCACACGCGCCGGTGCCAGACCAACAGGTTGGCGTTGCGCGCCGTGCGGTCGACGTTGCTCAGGTAGGCGTCGAGCCAGACGATGGCGGAGGCGAGCTCCGCATCGATCGGCTCCGCCAGCGGATCGAAGGTGACGGATCCCGGGAGGTAGTCGAGCCCGAGGTTGAGCCCGCCGCTGGCGCGGATCAGCTCCTGGATCTCCGGGTCGGGCTCGGTCCGCGCCAGCTCGGTGCTCAGCTCGGCGAAAACGATCTCGGGAACCGCCAGCCCGGCGGCGCGCGCGAGCTCGCCCGCGATCAGCTCCGCGACCAGGGCCTTCGCACCCTGGCCTGCGCCGCGGAACTTGAGGACGTACATGCCGTCATCGTCGGCTTCGACGATCGCGGGGAGCGAACCCCCTTCGCGCAGCGGGGTCACGTATCGGGTCACGGTGACGGTGCGCAACGTGCCACCCAGTATCGCGATGTGCGGGGAAAGGGTAGCCGGTGGCGCATGTGGCCCTGGACCGGCGGGGTGCGGCTCGCGATCGTGGTCGCCAGGGGCCTGCGCCCCTTCGGGGCGCGCGTCGTGGTGTCGACCGGTGACCCCGGGCTTGCGCCCGGGGCTACGACCCTGCGCCGCTCCGCGGCGCGCCGGCACGCGCCGGGACGGCGCCGCATCGGGGGGGCGTGCGCGGCCGCGCCGCGACCGCATTGCGCTGGGGGGCGTGCGCGTGCGCGCGGCGCTTGCATCGCGCTGGGGGGCGTGCGCGTGCGCGCGGCGCTTGCATCGCGCTGGGGGGCGCGCGCGGAAGCGCCGCGGAGCGGCGCCGGGCCATAGCCCCGGGCGCGAGCCCGGGGTTTGGCATTCGCCCGACCAGTGCGCCCCGGAGGGGCGCAGCCGTCGGCGACTCCGCAACGCCCGCGGGTCTCGCGCGCGGACCGCCTCGCCGCGGCGAAGGCTCGGCGATCAGCGCTCCGCTCGGCAGGACAATCCCACCGAGAAGATCAGCTGGAATCGCCGCCGCACCGCCCCCATGTGGCGGACGACGCCCGCGCCGTTCTGCTCGTAGAACGGCGCCGCCTGCATGGCGGCGTAGGCGTCGGGGTCCGAATCGATCTCCGCGACCTTCGCCACGACCTCGTCCAGCGAGCCGAAGTCGTGCGCATTGATGAAGCACTTCGGATTGAAGTCGCGGGCGATGAGCGGGTTCCCCCAGTAGATCGGAATGCTGTCCGCCATCAGCGGCTGAATCATCTTCTCGGTCACGTAGCCGGGATACGAGGAATTCTCGAACGCGATGGTGAAGCGATAGGGCTCCAAGGCGCGCTGCTTCTCGGCGATCCAGTTCGGGCTCCAGCGCGACGCGCGCGGCGTGCGATGGTTTCCGATCGGCGCCATGTTGTTCTTCCTCGCCCCGGGCGAGTCGACGTGCTTGTAGCGGCAGAGTCGCTCGAAGAACTCCTCCCGCACGGCTCGAGGGTTGTTGTAGATGAAGTTGCAGAACTTCGTCTTCTCGAACCGGGGCCGGCGAGCGTCCTCCTCGCCCTCCGCGCCTGGCGTCATCTCGCGTTGCCAGATCGGCCGCCGGCAGTGGCGCGGGTGCCGAACGAGATCGTCGTAGTCGAAGGTGAAGAGCCAGTCGTATCGCTCGAAGTCCGGGCGGACGTTCTCCCCCGTCCAGAAGATCTGCACGAAGTTCCCGCGGCGCGGTCCCGTTCTGGGAGAGAGAGGCCCGAGCCAGGGCCAGCGCCTGGGTCGCGGGAGAGGACCGAAGAACACGTAGTCGGGCCGGTCGCTCTCGACCAGCCGGTAGGCGTCGCCCGTCAGCCACTGGAGGTAGTCCAGGTCGGGAAAGCCCTGCAGCGAGTCGTCCACCGCGATCCTGACCTCGACCGGCGACACCACCTTCATGCGTCCGACCCCATCACCACTTCGAGGTTGGTGCCCAGCCCGACGGCGTTGGCCGCCAGGGCGATCGCCGAATGGGCGTAGCGGCCGAGGGAGCGCGGGCCGCGGCGTAGCACGAGCCACCATTCGAAGTCCCGCTCCCTCGCGAACCGCAGGAGGCGCAGGCCGGTGCGACGCCCGACCGCTTCGACCGCGCGCTTGGAATAGCCGAGCAGATGGTACGAGCCGGTGTACGGACAGAGCATGCGCGCGTTGCCGCTACCGAACCGGTTCCGCAGGGTGACGAGGAGGTTGTCCAGCGAGTACTCGTTGGGCGAGACGAAGTAGAGGATCCCGCCGGGCTCCAGCAGCTCGGCGATCTTGTCGAAGTAGGGGAGCGGGTCGGGCACGTGCTCGAGGACCGAATCGGCGTAGATCAGAGAGTAGGTCCTGCTGGAAGGCAGATCGAGGAAGGGCTGGTGCAGGACGCGGATGCGCGGCTCGGCCGCGCGCAGTCGCTCCACGAAGGTCGCCGACGGCTCCTGCGCGTCCACCTGCCAGCCTCGCTCCGCCAGCAGCCGGGCCATGAAGGCGGTCACCCCCGAGCCGACCTCGAGCGCCGCCCTCCTCGGCGTGCGGATCAGCCGCTCGATGACTCCCAGTCTGTACCTCGGGATGTCGACCGAGCGCTTGCGCTGCCATTGCGGATTCACGTCGGGAAAATAGTCGCTGCCGTAGAGGCGCTCGAACTCGTCCGCCTGCCAGTGCGGCATGGGGTCGACGTAGACCAGCGCGCACTCCCGGCACGACACGATCGCGGAGTCCGCCGGCGGCGGCAGCACCGCGTCGCTGCGATCGAGAGAGCCGAGCACTCGTCTCTCGATGCTGCCGCAGACCGGACATCGATCGCGCGTGTACGTCGGCATGGGCTCAGGCCGCGAGGAACCGGCGCAGGGAGTCGTCGGCGCGCTGGTTCAGCGCCTCGACGTGGCTTCTGGCGCGCGCGGCCAGGGCGTCGCGTTGCTCCAGCACCAGGCGGATGTCGCGCGACAGCGCATGGGGATCGTCGAGGTTCGCCGACACCAGGCAGGCGCGCAGGGCAGGGTCGTGGTCGTAGATGTCGCTGTGGTTGGCGATCATGCACGGCACGCCCATGGCGAGGCTCTCCACCGCGAGCTGTCCCCACGACTCGCTGAACGAGAGATGAAGATTGAGATCCATCCGTCCGAGCAGATCGACGTACTCGCGGTGCGGCTGGATCGCCGGATGCCGCCGCAGGCGATGACCGCAGCCCCAGTAGTCGAGCCCGGGCTCGCCCGCCACGTGGACGGTGGCGCCGTCGATCAGCAGCGCCGCGGTCGCCTGGTTGTGGATGTTCTTGCGGGGGAGATCGTAGCCCAGAACGCCGATGTGGAGTCCATCGCGCGGGTCTCTCCGCGGTCCGCCGACCCGGCCGGCGACTCTCGTCGGAACCGTGAACTCGTGGGCCGCGAGGCCGGCGATCTTCTCGATCGTCTCCGGCAGTCCCCTCTTGTTGCACGCCAGCTTGGCGATCACCCCTTCGCGCCGGAGTCTCAGGACGGTGGCGAACGCCTCGGCGAGAACCGGGTCGGCGCACTCGGCCACGAAGCCGTGGTACATGCCGCCCACGCGGGCTCCGCGCTCGTGCAGACGTCGCGCCAGCGACTCGCTGCAGGCGGGGAAGCCACTGAGAATCACCTGCGCGAAGCCGAGCGCCGAGATCTCGCGCGCGAGCTCCCGCATCTCGGGATCGCACTCGCGCGAACGGGCGACCGCGAGGGGCAGCTCGAGGACGCGATCGGGGAAGAGGGCGTGGGTGGCGCGGTTCACCCCGAGCCAGGCGGGGCCGTCGTGCGCCGGGGTCACGGCGAGGACGTCGGTGGCGGCGCGGATGCGCGCCAACGCCTCGAGCGAAGAGGCGAGCCACGCCCCCCCGGGCCTGGGGCGCGCCATCAACCCCGCGAGGCGAGCGAGGAGGCCGCCGCCCCGCGCGAGCGGACGCTCCCACCGCTGCTGGGCGGCGCGCCGCCCAGCAGGCCGGACGGCGACGGCGACGCGCGGCGACGGCGACACGTGTCGCTGGCAGAACTCGAGGCCTGCGGCGGCGATCTCGTCGCGCGCGGCCAGCACGTCCTCGATCCGGGCGGCGATGAAGGCCGGGTCGTCGATGCGCTCGACTCTGCACTTCCAGAGCGGAGCGCGCGGGTCCAGGTCGAAGAACGCGCCCGTCATCGGAGAGAACAGGCACGGAACTCCGAGCAGGAAGCTCTCGACGGGCAGATAGCCGAACGTCTCGGTGAAGTTGACGGCCAGGTTGAGCGTCATGGACGCGAGCAGCGACGCGAACGTCTCGCCGTCGGTGGTCGGGTGCACGGTGTACTCGACTCCCAGCGCCCTCGCGAACGACGCGTCCGCGACGTGCTGCACGTGGAGCACCCCTCCCTGCCGTTCGGCGAGGACGAGCGCCGCGGCGAGCATCTGGGTGTCCATGTTCTTCCACGACTGCCCGCTGCCGAGCACGCCGATGTGCACGCCCGGCCCGCGGGGTGGCGGCTTCGCAACCGGGGGCGTGACGGTGTTCCTGCGATGGGCGCACGGAATGCCGATCCGCGACAGGGCGCGCGCCACACCCTCGTGCGGCGTCTCGAGCCGGTCGATCAGCCCGGCCTTGAAGTCCGCGATCGCGCCGGCCAAGGCGGTCCTCGCGTCCGCGGCGAACTCGTGAAAGGCGGGGGTGTGCTGGATCGCGACCACGACCGTGCAGCCGCGGCTCTTGGCGAAGTGGAGGATGCCCCTCCAGTCGGGGCTGTAGCCCCCGAAGCGCACCTCGCCGGGGGCATGGGTCTGGATCGCGTCGCGGGCGCCGTCGATGTCGGCGTAGAGGTCTGCGCCCTGCGAGATCGACTTGCGGACCCCGAGCCAGTCCGACGGGCAGATCGCCAGGATCGCGGTCCTGCTCATCCGCGCACCAGGAGCGACGGGGGCGTCTGCATCAGGGCAGCAGCCTCGCGCCGCAGACCTTGCCCAGTTCCTCCGCGACGCGGAGCGTGAAGCGCGCCAGCGACACCCGCGGGCTCACGAAGCGCGGTGGCGCGAAGGGTTCGGCGGAACCGGCGGCGGCGCGCCGTCGATGGACGAGGGACTCGACGGTGCGCGTCGAGAGAAGGACCGTGCCTTCGATCTCGCTGAGGGCCATACCGCTCAGGAATCGACGCTGGGTCATGTAGCGAAGCGTCATCTTCTCGCGCGGCACCGGGTGTCGCACGGCGATGCTCGGGTCGTACCAGACACGAGGGTGGCGCGCGGCGACCCGCAGCACCGCTTCCGTGTCTTCTCCCAGGCGGAAGCGGCTGCCGACCGGCCCGAGGTTGTCGGCGAACCCGCCGCAGTCGAGCAGCGTCTGCCTGTGGAAGGCGAGGTTCGAGCCCGCCACGCGAGAGATGATGTCGAGGCGGGTCGCGAGGAAGCCCGCCGCGCGCTCGGGAAGATCGACCCACCAGGCCGGCGGCGGCTGCTGGTAGACTTGATCGATCCTCCCCACGATCACCGCCGGCGGCGGGCTCTTCTCCAGAAACGCGCTCGCGATCCGGCGCAGCCATTGCGGCGAGGCCCGGGCGTCGTCGTCGATGA
>Ga0268299_1002359_pt1 | contig 23197 bp, 17 predicted proteins | sample NOBtaG_FD_193484 | JGI IMG/M metagenome (GOLD analysis project Ga0268299, IMG submission 193484) | Activated sludge microbial communities from bioreactor in Nijmegen, Gelderland, Netherland - NOB reactor | ecosystem: Engineered > Bioreactor > Aerobic > Activated sludge | place: Netherlands... | reverse complement strand
GCCGACGCCGCTCGGGGCCAGTCAGAACACTGATTGCTGTCATGCACCCTCGCTAACTCGCCAGTTAGCGGGCACTCTTCTCATGCGACTGTCAGCTCGAAAAGGCGGCCTTCACCGGACGCGTACACCGCGTGTGCGGCGGAGCGATCTATCGCGGTCGCATCGTGGCAACACCGTAGCTGCAGGATGGGCGCGGTGGTAAAGCGTCGACGCCCCCCTTGAGGAGCGCGAGGCATTGCAATGAATGAATTGGACCTTTGCTTCACGCCCGCGAGCGACCTCGTCGATGCGATCCGCACCAAGGAGCTCTCTTCCGTGGAGATCACGGCGGCGGTGCTGAAGCGTATCGAACGGCTCGAGCCCAAGCTCAACGCCTTCGCCTATCTGGCCGCCGACGAAGCGATGGACGCCGCGCAAGCCGCCGATCGCGTGTTGGCCAAGGGCGAGTCGATGGGGCCGCTGCACGGCGTGCCGGTGACCATCAAGGATCACGAGGCGGTGCGCGGCATGCAGCTCGAGTACGGCACGCACCTGCGGCGCGGCGAGGTGGCGACGGCCGACAACGCGATGGTCGCGCGCCTGCGCCAGGCGGGCGCCATCATCCTCGGCAAGACGTCGACGCCGGAGTTCGGCTGGATGGGCGTCAGCAACTCGCCGCTCACCGGCATCACGCACAATCCGTGGAAGCACGGCTACAATGCCGGCGCCTCGTCGGCCGGCGCGGGCGCCGGGGCGGCGGCCGGTTACGGGCCGCTGCACCAGGGCAGCGACGGCGCCGGATCGATCCGCATGCCGGCGCATTTCAGCGGCGTCTTCGGTCTCAAGCCGACCTATGGGCGGGTGCCGCAATCGCCGGTCGCGGCGAGCGACTTCACGGTGCATCTCGGGCCGCTCACGCGCACCGTTGCCGATGCCGCGCTGATGCTCCGGACGATGGCCGGCCCGCATCCCGATGATCACACCAGCCTGGAGGCCCAGCCCGCCGACTATCCGCGTCGTCTCGGCGAACGGCCGCGCGCGCCGCGCCTCGCCTACAGTCCCGATCTCGATCATGCGCGGGTCGACTCCGAGGTCGCCACCCTGGTGCGCCACGCGGTCGAGGCGTTCGAGCGCGACCTCGGCATGAAGGTAGAGCAGGTCAGGACGCCGTGGGGGCCGAAGGGTCCGCCGCTGGCGCGGTTCTTCTGGCCGGCGCACTTCATGCGTCACTTCGATCGGCTCCCCGAGTTTCGCGACCGCATGGATCCGGGCTTCGTCGCCTGCATCGAGGCCGGCCAGCACGTCACGATGGCCGATTATCAGAAGACGCGGCTGGTGAAGTACGCCTATTGCGCGGAGATCCACCATTTCTTCGACGACTGGGATTTCCTGCTGACGCCCGCGGTGTCGGTTCCCGCGTTTCCGGCGACGCTGCTGCAGCCGCCGCACTGGCCGCAGCATCCGTGGGACTGGCTGTCGTGGGCGGAGTTCTCCTACCCCTTCAACTTGTCCGGCAACCCGGCGGCATCGGTGCCGTGCGGGTTCACGACGGAAGGATTGCCGGTCGGGCTGCAGATTGTCGGGCGGCGCTTCGACGATCTCGGCGTGCTGCAGATGTCGGCTGCTTTCGAGACGGCGCGGCCATGGGCCGGCAGGCGGCCGCCGCTGGATTGACGGCACGCGCTCGTCCCGAGACCCCAGGGATGGGCAGAGCTACGACAGATGTTGCCGCTCGTGCGTCAGCGCACCTCGGCGGCGTCGAAAGTTGGCATTGCGGCGACGTTGGCCATGGCGGCGGAGGGCACGCCGTGCTCGATTCCCGCCAGCGAGAGGGAGCGGCGCTGGATGACGAGAATTCTGCTGACGCGGCACGGCCATGTCGAAGGCATCCGGCCGGAGCGATTCCGCGGCCGGGCCGAGCTGTCGTTGACGGCGCAGGGAATGGCCGAGGCCCAGGCGCTGGCGGCGCGGATCGCACGGCACTGGAAGCCCGCCAGGATCTATACCAGTGCCCTCCAACGCTGTGTGGTGACGGGAGAGGCGATTGCCGCCGCTGTGGGCGCGTCGGCAGAGCCGCTCGCCGGCCTGATGGACATCGACTACGGCGCCTGGCAGATGCGGACCCACGAGGAGATCGAGAAGGAGGCGCCGGAAGCTTATCGGCTGTGGCGCACGGCGCCGCAGCGTGTGCGCTTTCCCGGCGGCGAGTCGCTGCAGGATGTGATCGCGCGGACGGCCGACGTGCTTCGCCTGGTTCTTGCGCGACACGCCAGCGACACGGTCGTGTTGGTCGGTCACGACAGCGTCAATCGGGCGATCCTCATGCAGCTTCTCGACATGCCGCTGGCGGCCTATGCACGGCTGGTCCAGGAGCCCTGCACCCTGAACGAGATCGATGTCTCTTCCGGGGGTGACATACGCATCCAGCGGATCAACGACACCAGCCATCTCGGCTAGGCGGTTAGCCGCAGGTCGGTCGTCCTGCAGACTTTGGGATCGGTTTGGTCGACCAGGTGACCAGGTGACCGGACGAAGGGTGGCTGCCGTGAGGATCGTTGCCGATCGGTGCGCACTGTCGACGACCTGCATAGCGGAATTATAGGTCAAGTGGGCATGCCATTGCAGTCCGAGCCTTGACCGTGGCGTCGGCATCTTCGAGAGAGACGCGCCATGGCGACCTTCTCGTACGATGTGATCGTGGTTGGCGGCGGACACGCGGGCTGTGAAGCCGCTGCTGCCGCAGCGCGGCTGGGCGCGCGCACCCTGCTGTTGACCCATCGGCTGGACACGATCGGCGAGATGTCCTGCAACCCCGCGATTGGCGGCCTCGGGAAGGGACACCTCGTCCGGGAGATCGATGCCCTGGATGGCGTCATGGGGCGGGCGATCGATCGCGCGGGCATCCAGTTCCGCACGCTCAATCTGTCCAAGGGGCCGGCCGTGCGGGGGCCGCGCGCGCAGGCCGACAGGAAGCTGTATCGGCAGGCCATGCAGGGGCTGCTTGCGGAGCAGTCGAACCTCGAGGTCGTTGCAGACTCGGTTGCAGATATTATCGTCGATGCACGGGGAGATTGTTCTGGCGTGGTTACCGAGTCGGGGGCGTGCGTCGGCGCCGGCCGTGTGATTCTGACCACGGGCACGTTCTTGCGCGGCCTGATCCATCTGGGCGAGACGACCATGCCGGCCGGTCGAGCGCATGGGCAGCGCGGCGGCTTGCCCGGCGACCTTGCTCCCGACTCCGTCGAGGAGCCCTCGACGGCCTTGGCGTATCGCCTGCGTTCGATAGGGTTTGCGCTTGGCAGGTTGAAGACGGGAACGCCAGCGCGTCTCGATGGCCGGACAATCGACTTCGCGGCGCTGGAGCGCCAGGATGGCGACGACCCTCCGGTGCCCTTCTCCTACCTGACCGAACGCATCACGACGCCACAGATCGCCTGTCACATCACCTCGACCACCGCGGCGACTCACGAGCTCATCCAGGCCAATCTGAAACGATCACCTCTGTACTCCGGTCAGATATCAGGGGTTGGGCCTCGTTACTGTCCCTCGATCGAGGACAAGGTCGTTCGGTTCGGACATCGGGACCGCCATCAGATCTTCCTGGAGCCGGAGGGGCTGGACGATCCGACGGTCTACCCCAATGGGATCTCCACCTCGTTGCCGCGCGACGTGCAGCTCGCCCTGCTGAAGACCATTCCCGGGTTGGAGAGGGCCGTCATGCTGCGGCCCGGGTATGCCATCGAGTACGACCATGTCGATCCGCGGGAGCTTCGCCCGACCCTGGAGACCCGCCGGATCCCGGGCCTGTACATGGCCGGCCAGATCAACGGCACGACGGGCTACGAAGAGGCGGCCGCCCAGGGTCTGATCGCCGGATTGAACGCTGCCTCGACGGAGCCCTTCATCGTCGACCGGGCGGACGGATACCTTGGTGTCCTGGTCGACGATCTGGTCAACCTTGGCGTGACCGAGCCCTATCGCATGTTCACCTCGCGGGCCGAGTATCGCCTGTGGCTGCGGGCGGACAACGCCGATCAGCGCCTGACGCCGAAGGGCATTACCCTGGGCTGCGTGGGCAGCGACCGCGCGCGAGTGTTTCACGTGAAACAGGACGCCCTGGGAGCCGCGAGAGACCTGGCGGTGAATCTCAGGCTCAGCCCTTCCATGCTTGCCAAGCACGGCGTGTCGATCAATCAGGATGGGGTGCCTCGCTCGGCGCTCGATCTTCTCGCCTATCCGGACATCGCCTGGGGCAGGCTCGTTGCGCTTTGGCCCGAGCTGGGGCGGGTGCCACAAGCCATCGTCGACCAATTGACGATCGACGCCCGGTACGAAGGATACCTGAACCGTCAGCGAGCGGATATCGCGGCGTACCGGAGAGACGAGGCGTTGGCACTTCCCGACGACCTCGACTACGAGGCCGTTGGCGGCCTGTCGAACGAGGTCAAGCAGAAGCTGCAGGCGCACAAGCCAGCGACGCTTGGTCAGGCGGGCCGACTCTCGGGCATGACGCCCGCCGCCCTGGTCACCCTCCTGAAACACGTCCGCCGGCGGGTGGCGTAGGGAGCGACGACCCAGCCTCCGCTGGCGACGGGGCGTACGCCCATAGGCCTTGAGCTAAAAAGGGAATCCTCTTCCTGAGCCGCCAGCACCTTTGGCGCTGCCCCCGACCATGAACAAGCCGTTCTGCCGCTCCCGAGCCTCTGTGTTCATGGAGAGAGCCTGTGACTTTTTCGACAGGTTCCGCGAGCACCCGACGAGCGTGAAAGGAAAGGTCCCTCGCTGCGCTCGGGATGACAATAGTGGTGTCATCCCGAGCGCAGCGAGGGATCTTTCCCTTCGTCATCGTAAACTCCATGTCCGCCCCTCCGGTCGGCGGCGCCGATCGGCGACGCGGGGAAACGTGCGCCTTCGAAGTCGGAAAGGCGGCTTGGGAGAGGCCGTCCTTCAGGGAGCGACCGCTGCTTTGCGCATCGGACGCCGGAGGACAGTAGCGCGTCCTTGATGTCGCGGGCTGCGGGTCGACCCGATATAAGTGGGCGGTGCTCCAGTTTGCTACCTGGCCACTGCTGACGCCACGTCCTCCCATTACGGGGATTGTGACCCTCCTGCAGGATGGCCGCCATACCTCCCGTGGTGTTCCATGACGGCAGACGACCGGTCGGCGTTTGTCCGGCGAATGGCGGGTCTGGGTGTCGACGTTTCACGTGAAACATCCGACAGACTGCAAATCCTTGTCGACGCCCTCGGGCGCTGGCAGCCGAAGATCAATCTGATCAGCCGCTCGACCCTTACGGATGTCTGGAACCGCCATGTCCTCGATTCGGCCCAGCTGCTCCCGCTGATCCCGGAACGCGCCGTAACGCTGCTCGATCTGGGCAGCGGTGCCGGCTTTCCGGGTCTGGTGCTTGCCGCCCTCGCCCCGCATCTTCAGGTCACCCTCGTCGAGTCCGACGCCCGCAAGGCCGCCTTCCTCGGCGAGGCGTCCCGTTCGATGGCGTTGAAGAATGTGCCATCGATCCGAATCGGGAGGATCGAAGCGACTCCCTCGATCCGGACGGACGTCATCACGGCGCGCGCTCTGGCACCCCTGGGGCAACTTCTGACATGGGCGGCCCGCCATCGTGGCGATACCACTATTTGCCTTTTCCACAAGGGCAAGGGGTGGCAGGCCGAGTTGACCGAGGCCATGAAGAATTGGGACATTCCTGTCCACCCCTCGAACAGCCAGACAGACCTTGACGCCGTCATCCTTCGAATCGGCCGCTTTACCCCCCGACGAGCCGGACTCCCCTAGCCCTGCCTCGGGACCGCAGATCTTTGCGATCGCCAACCAGAAAGGCGGCGTGGGCAAAACGACAACGGCCACCAACCTCGCGACCGCCCTTGCGGCGGTGGGAGAAACCGTTCTGCTGATCGACCTCGATCCGCAGGGCAATGCGTCGACCGGCTTGGGAATCAGCCGGAGTGAGCGCTCACCCGGCACATATGAATTTCTCCTCGGGCTGGCTCCCCTCGACGCCTGCGTCCGGCCCACGCAAATCCCCAACCTGTCGGTGATGCCGGCCTCGGTGGCCCTGGCCGGCGCCGAGATCGAGCTGATCGACGTCGAGCGCCGCGAGCACCGCTTTCTCGAAGCCCTGTCGTCGCCGGACAACCATGCCCGGTCGCGCTGGATGACGATCCTGATCGACTGCCCTCCTTCCCTCGGCCTGGTGACGCTGAATGCCCTGGTGGCTGCCGACGCCGTGCTGGTTCCCCTGCAGGCCGAGTTTCTCGCGCTGGAAGGGATTGGCGCCTTGTCCAACACTGTCGAGCGCGTCAGGAAAAGGCTCAATCCGAAGTTGCATATCGTCGGTGTCGTGCTGACCATGGTCGATCGTCGCATGACCCTCAGCCAGCAGGTCGAAGCCGACGTGCGGCGACATTTCGGCGATCTCGTCTTCGGTACAACCATCCCGCGCAACGTGCGCATCGCCGAGGCACCCTCGCACGGCATGCCCGTGCTGATCTACGACAGCGCTTGCGCCGGTGCACAGGCCTATATCCTGCTGGCCAGCGAGTTCATCCGCCGTCGTCGTACCGCATCCGAAGCGCCGCCAGCCATGGTGTCCCATGAGTCAGCCTCCTAAGGCGCGCGGCCTTGGCCGCGGCCTCTCCGCCTTGCTGGGTGACGACGACGTTGCCACCGCCGTCGCTCCCGCGCCGCCTCAACCGACGCGCGACTCGCCGACGGAGGCACGCGCCTCGGCCTTCGTGTCCGGGCGGCCGCCGGCCAGCCTGCCGATCGGCCAGCTCAGGCCGGGCAAGATGCAGCCCCGCACCAGCTTCGACGGCATCGACGCCCTGGTCGACTCGATCAAGGCGTTCGGCCTGCTGCAACCGATCCTTGTGCGTCCGGTGGGCGGCCAGCCCGACAGTTTCGAGATCGTCGCCGGCGAACGCCGCTGGCGCGCTGCCCAGAAGGCGCAGCTGCACGAAGTGCCGGTCGTCGTCCGCATCATGGGCGACCAGGACGCGCTGCAGCTTGGCCTGGTCGAGAACCTGCAGCGCACGGACCTGTCGGCGATAGACGAGGCCAAGGGCTACCGCCGCCTGATGGCCGAGTACGCGCATACCCAGGAGGACGTTGCCAAGGTCGTCGGCAAGAGCCGCCCTCACGTTGCCAACACGTTGCGCCTGCTCGAGCTGCCGCCGCCCGTCCAGGAGATGGTGCAGCGCGGCGAGCTGTCGGCCGGGCAGGCGAGGACCCTGATCGGGGTGCCCGACGCCCTGGCGCTGGCCCGGCGCGCCAGAGAGGAGAAGCTGTCGGTGCGCGAGCTCGAGCGCCTGCGCAGCGAGGCCACCGCGCCCGCGCCGGCAGCCGGCAACCGCGCGGGCAAAGCCGCATCGGGCGGCGGCCCCAAGAGCGCCGACACGCGGGCGCTGGAGCGTCGCATCGAGGAAGCGCTGGGCCTCAAGGCCGACCTGCGGCTGCGCGGCCTCGGCGAGCAGAGCGTCCTGACCCTCGAGATCCGGGACTTCGACCAGCTCGACTCGGTCGTCGGCAAGCTGACGAGGCGGTAGCGGCAGCGACTGCCGCCGACGTCAGGCGCCTTTCGAGCCCGCGAGCTCGCGGGCGACGCGTTTCCACTCGGAGGCCACCTGGGCGATGCCGGCGGAGTCCGCCGATTGCTCCAGAGTTGCCGCAAGGTCGCCAAGGCGGGTCGCACCCGCGGCGCGCGCGGCTCCCTTGAGCTTGTGAGCCAGCTCGGCCACGCGCTCGGGGGCGCCTGCCGCGCCCACGATGTCGGCGACGAGCTCGCCGCCGGCGGCGGCGAAGCGCGCCAGCACGCGTTCGATTGCTGCCTCGTTGTCCCCGAACATCTGCCGGATGACGGTGCGGTCGAGTGCCTGCTCCGATGCGGTGCCCGCCGACGCGGCCGATGCCGCCGGCGAAGGCTCGGTCATCCAGCGTTCGATGGCCTCGCGCAGACGGCCCAGTGTGAGCGGCTTCGTCAGGTAGCCGTCCATGCCGGCCGCCAGGCAGCGATCCGCTTCGCCCTTGAGCGCATTGGCGGTGAGCGCCACGATCGGGACGCGTTGGCCCTCCTGGCCCGACGTCTCCTCGGCGCGGATCTGGCGCGTCAGCTCGAAGCCGTCCATGTCCGGCATGTGGATGTCGGTCAGGATCAGCGCGTAGGGCTGGCTGCGCCACTTGGTCAGCGCCTCGAGCCCGCTGGCGGCAGTCTCGACCGGCACGCCGAGGATCTCGAGCTGCCCGGTCAGCACCTCCAGGTTGATCGGGTAGTCGTCGACCGCCAGGACACGGCCGGCAATGGTTCCGCTCGGTGCGGCCGGTCGCGGGCAGCGCTCGACCACGGGCGCGGTAGAAACGGCGAGGTCAAGCGCAACCGTGAAGGTCGAGCCCTTGCCGGGCGCGCTGTGCACCGCGACGTCGCCGCCCATCAGCTCGGCCAGCCGGCGCACGATCGACAGGCCAAGGCCGGTGCCGCCGTAGCGCCGCGTGGTCGAGCTGTCAGCCTGGGAGAACGGCCGGAACAGGCGCTCCGTCTCCGCCGCCGTCATGCCGATTCCCGAATCGGCGACGGCGAGCATCAGCCGGACGCGGCCGTCGCGCACCGGCTGGGCTTTGGCGGAGACGCGAATATCGCCCACGTCGGTGAACTTGATGGCGTTGCCGATCAGGTTGAACAGGATCTGGCGAACGCGCGTCGAATCGCCCTGCAACAGATCCGGCGTGCCGGGCGCGATCATGGTGGAGATCGACAGCCCCTTCTGCTCGGCCTGCACCGACAGTGTCTCGCAGGTGCCCTCGACCAGCGCGCGCAGCTGGAAGGGCGCCAGCTCGAGCTCCATGCGACCGGCCTCGATCTTCGAGAAATCGAGCACGTCCTCGATGATGCGCAGCAGCGCGGCCGCCGATGTGCGTACCGTGCGCACCAGGCGCTTCTGGCGCTCGTTGAGCGGCTCGCGCTCGAGCAGCTCGGCGGTGCCGACGACGCCGTTCATCGGCGTGCGGATCTCGTGGCTGATCGTCGCCAGGAAGGTCGACTTTGCCTGATTGGCGGCCTGGGCGGCATCGCGCGCCTGCTCCAGCTCGGTCTGCCGTTGCTTGAGCTCCGTGATGTCGCGGTAAATGCCCAGCGTCCGTCCGTCGGGGAGCGGGCGGAAGGTGAACTCGACGTGGCGACCGGAGGGAACCCGGCGCTCGAAATGGCTGCCCTGCGGGCTCAGCACGCGCGCCAGTCGCTCCTCGATCGAAAGAACACGGCCGTTCACGACAACCTGGTCGCCTTGGGCGATCTGGTCGCGCAACAGGTCGGCGAGTCGTGCGCCGCTCCTCACGGAGGTCAGCCCGAACATCTCGGCCACCGATTTGTTGGTGTAGAGGACGCGATGCTCTGCGTCGACCAGGCCGATGCCGTCCGACATGTTGTCGAGCACGTCGTTCAGCAGGCGCTGGGCGTCGGCGGCGGCGTCGCGCGCCCGTTCGGCGTCGAGCCGTGCCGTCTCGGCCGCATCCTTCTCGCGGGCGAGCGCTTCCTGGTTGCGACGCTCGTCGGTGACGTCGCGATACACGCCCAGCGTGTAACCGTCGCCGAGCGGCTTGAAATTGAACTCGACGTGCCGTCCCGAGTTGAGCCTGCGCTCCGATCGGCTGCCCTTCGGGTCGAAGACGCGGGCGATGCGCTGCTCCAAGGTGAGCGGCACGCCATCGTCGCCGAGATGGACGTCGCCCGCGGCCATCTGGGCGCGTACCGTCTCGTCGACCGTCATGCCGCGGCGCAGGGCCCCCCGCGGCAGGTCGAGATCCGACGACCTGACGTTGCCGTTGGCGTAAACGATGTGGTGATCCGAGGCGATCAGGGCGACGCCGATCGGCAGGGCCTTGAGCACGTCCACCAGCAGACGTCGTCCGCGATCGACCTCGTTGCGCGTCCGCTCGAGCTCGGCCTCGCGGCGGCGAACCTCGGAGATATCGCGATAGAGCGCGAGGGTGCGGCCATCGCCCAGCGGCCTGTAGGTCACCTCGATGTAGGTCCCGGAGGACAGCTGCATCTCGGAGCGATAGCCCTTTGGAGCGAGCAGCCAGGCGACGCGCTCCTCGATGGACAGTCGGGGGCGGTCATCCGCCGGCGGCGGCCGATCGGCGAGTTGCCGGCGCAGAAGATCGGCAAGGGTGACGCCGGGATGCCAGGGCTCGCCCATGGCGACCAGAATCTCGTCTCTCACCGCCTTGTTGGCGTAGACGAACCGGCCCTCGACATCGATCAGGGCGACCCCATCCTGCATGGCGTCGAGCACGGTGCGCGACGTCTCGAGCTCGGCGCTCGCCTGTGCCGTGCCGCGTCGAGCTTCGGCAAGAGCCCGCTCGCTCGCCGCCAGCGCCTCGCGCGTGGCCGTCAGGTGCTGGTGCAAAGCCTCCAGCTCGTTGGTCGCGGTCGATGGGTCGGACATGTTTCAACATAGTGTCCGGACGGTTTCAGCCGCGTAGCGCGGCGATCGGGAATTGTTTCGTGGGTTTCGCGAGGCGCCGATGGCCGGGCCGGAAGCGGGTGCAGGCCGATCACGCAACGCATGAAACAAACCGCGCCGCTGGCGCAGTCATCGGGAAACCGGAAACCCGCATGCTGCCATCATCGCCGAGCGGCAGAGTGCCGCCGGCACCAGAGGGAGCCGACGATGAACAGCACGATACGCGAGCTGGAACCCAGGGAGCTCGAAGCCGTCGTCGGCGGGGCCTTGTACGGTGTCACCGCCTCGGCCTTTCGGCTGCCCGGCCGCGCCCCGGCCGACAGCACCGTGATGGCGGCGGCTGGTGGCCTGGCCGGCCCGGCGTCCCTGCGGCGCACGTCGTGAGCGCCCCGGTCGCACGGCCGCCGCTGTTCCGGCCGGAGGTCGCCGAGCGGACCTGGGAGCTGCTTGCCTCGCGTGGCCTGATGCCCAAGGCGCCGACCTTCACGCTCGCGGTCATCGCGCTCCTGCTGCTGGTGTTCGCCGGCTTCGGCGCCTTCCTGGCGCGCGGCGTCATTCCCCGCGTCGAGACGGCATCCGGCTACCTCGAGCCGGCCAGCGGCGTCGCCCGCGTGCGCGCGCCGCGCCAGGGCATCGTCGGCACGGTCCACGTGAAGGACGGCCAGCTGGTCGCCCGCGGCGACGTTCTGGTCACCCTGCAGTCGGGCCAGACGACCGAATCGGGGGCCACGGCGGAGGCCGAGATCGCCGTCCAGCTGCGCGGCCAGCGCGCCGATCTGGACGCCCAGCTGGTGCGCGAGGCCGAGTGGCGTGCCAACGAGGAGCGCCGCCTGAAGGCGACCGTCGACGAGCTCGTGCACGACCTCGAGCTGCTCGAGCGCAACATCGAGACTCAACAGAAGCAGGCTTCCCTCGCGCAGACCCAGGTCGAGCGCATCCGCGAGCTGGTGGCACGCGGCACGGTCTCGCTCGACGAGATGCAGCGCCGCGAGATCGCCGCCCTCGGGCAGCGGCTCGCCGTGCAGTCGGCGGAGCGCGAGCAGGCCGGCAAGCGCGCTCAGCTCGTGCAGGCGCGCATCGCGCTCGAGCAGCTGCCGACAGTGGCCAGCGAGCGCCAGCGCACGCTGCGCGATGCGCTGGCCAACGTGCAGCAGCGCCTGATCGAGCTCGAGGCGCGTCGCGCCGTCATCGTGCGCGCGCCGACCGGTGGCCGGGTCGCGGCGGTTCCGGCGCTCGCCGGGGCGGCGGTCGAGAGCGGCGGCCTGATCGCCACCATCGTGCCCGACGGCGCCGACCTTCATGCGCGGGTGTTCGTGCCGACCCGCGCGATCGCCAAGATCCATCGCGAGCAGAAGGTCTCGATCCGCTACGAAGCCTTCCCCTACCAGAAGTACGGGACCTTCAAGGGACGCGTCGTCGGCATGTCGGACTCGGTCCTGCTGCCGCAGGAGGTCGAGAAGATTTCGCCGGTGCGGCTCTCCGAGCCGGCCTATGTGCTCGAGGTCGCGATCGAGCGCCAGAGCGTGACCCTGGGCGACGAGCGTCAGGCGCCGCTGCGGCCGGACATGATCCTGACGGCGATCATCGAGGTCGACCGCCGGCCGCTTCTCACCTGGGTCGCCGACAGCGTGTTCGGCGTGTCCCAGAACTGACCAAGCATCGACCGAACACCCCCATTCGAGGCCCGCCCCATGCTGCCCCGCTACCGCTACCTCCCCCTGGTGCGCCAGGCCGAATCCACCGAATGCGCCCATGCCTGCCTGGCGATGATCGCCGGCTGGCATGGCCATCAGATCGATCTCGTGTCGATGCGGCTGCATCATGCGGCGTCGGCCAACGGCACCAGCCTGCATACGCTGGCCCAGCTGGCCGAGCAGTTCTCGCTGCGCGCCCGGGCGCTTCGTCTCGAGCCGGGCGATCTGGGCCGTCTCGCCCTGCCCGCCATCCTGCACTGGGACATGAACCATTTCGTCGTCCTGAAGTCGGTGGGCAGGCGCGGCGTCACCGTCCACGACCCGGCGCGCGGCGTCGTCAGGCTGTCGCTGCAGGAGGTGGGGCAGCACTTCACCGGAGTCGCCATGGAATTCTCGCCGACCGAGAGCTTCAAGCCGATCCGCCAGGAGCGCCGCCTGCCGCTGTGGACCCTGTTCCGCGGCGCCGGCGGGCTTGCCCCGCAGGCCGTCCAGATCCTGCTGCTGTCGCTGTTCTTCGAGATCTTCCTGCTGCTGTCGCCGTGGTACCTGCAGATCGCCGTCGACAACGTGATCCCGAGCGGCGACACCCAGCTCCTGCTGGCGCTGGCCGGCGGCTTCGCCGTGGTCGCCCTGTTCCGGCTGCTCACCGAGCTGGCGCGCACCAGCCTGCTGGTCTACGTCCAGAGCCGCCTCGACCTCGCTTTGTCGAGCCGCCTTCTGGCGCACATGCTGCGCCTGCCGCTCGCCTTCTTCGCCAAGCGCGACGACGGCGACATCATCTCGCGCTTCCATTCGCTCGAGCCGATTCGCCAGCTCCTGGCCGAAGGCTTGCTTCTGGCGGTGATCGACGGCGTGCTGGCCCTGGGAACCCTGGCGCTGATGATCATCATCAGCCCGCTGCTCGCTGCCGTGGCTTTTGGTGCGCTGGTCCTCTACGCCGTCGTGCGCATCGGCTTCTACATGCCGCTCTACCGGCGCGGCGAGGATGTCGTGCGCGCCGAGGCGGCCTGCACCACGCACCTGATCGAGACGGTGCGGTCAGTCCAGGCGGTCAAGCTGTTCAATGCCGAGGCCGACCGCGAGGCGCAGTACGTCAACCGCACGGCCGAGGCGGTGCACAGCCGCGCCGCCCAGCAGCGCATGGGCGCCGCGTTCAAGTCCTCGCGCGACGCCATCTTCGCCATCGAGCAGGTCGCCTTCATCGCCATCGCCGCCTGGCTGGCGCTGCGCGGCGAGCTGACGATCGGCGTGCTCTACGCCATCCTCGCCTACAAGTCGCAGTTCGAGACCGCCGGCGCGCACATCATCGAGAAGGCCATCGAGTTCCGCATGCTGCGCCTGCATCTCGATCGGATCTCCGACATCGCCATGACCGACCAGGAGCGCGCCTACGCCAACACGGTGACGGAGCGCCCGCCGATCGACGGACGCATCGAGCTGTCGCGGGTGAGCTATCGCTACTCCGACAGCGAGCCGCTGATCCTCAACGACCTGTCGCTGTCGATCGAGCCCGGCGAGTGCGTTGCCATCACCGGCCCCTCGGGTTGCGGCAAGACCACGCTGCTCAAGGTCATGCTGGGCCTGTTCGAGCCGACGTCGGGCGAGGTGCGCGTCGACGGCGTCGCCCTGCCGGTGTTCGGCGAGCGCGCCTATCGCAAGCAGATCGCGACGGTGATGCAGGACGACCAGCTCCTCAGCGGATCGATCCTGCACAACATCTGCTTCTTCGACGAGAACGCCGACCCGGCCTTCGCCGCCGAATGTGCCCGGCTGGCGTGCGTGCACGAGGACATCATGCGCATGCCGATGGGCTACCGTACGCCGGTCGGCAGCCTCGGCAGCACCCTGTCGGCCGGCCAGCGCCAGCGCGTGCTGCTCGCGCGCGCGCTCTACCGGCGGCCGCGTATCCTGGTGATCGACGAGGGCACGGCCAACCTCGACGTCGAGCTCGAGCGGCGCATCAACGAGATGCTGCGCGGCCTGCCGATCACGCGCATCCATGTCGCCCACCGGCCGCAGACGATTGCGCTCGCCGACCGGATCATCGAATTGGGCCATGGCCGCGAGCTGCGCACGATCGATCAGAGGTCCGGGATCGCCGGTGAAGCCGTCCAGCCTGCGAGCGTGCACATGCTCAAGCGATGACAGTGCAATTAATTCGGGGAAATCTGTGCAACTGATATTTCAACTCACCGAGAGTATCGTCAGGTGAGATATGCTGAACTGATAATTTGCGGGACATTTGCAGTCAGGCTAAAGATTCCTTTATGGCCAGGCAGAAGGACAATCGTCCTCATGTCATCGTGGTCGAGGACGAAGCGTTCCAGCGCGACGTCCTGACCGATTTCCTGGGGGACAACGGATATCGCGCCTCCGGCGTCGAGTCGGGCAGCGCGCTGCGCAAGCTGGTCGAGAAGGACCCGCCGGCGCTGGTGCTGCTCGACCTCAGGCTGCCCGGCGGCGAGGACGGCTTCGCCCTCGCCCGCTTCCTGCGCGAGCGCAGCCGCAAGGTCGGCATCATCATGCTGACGGCGAGCGGCGACACGGTCGACCAGGTGGTCGGGCTGGAAACCGGCGCCGACGATTACGTTGCCAAGCCCTACGAGCCGCGCGCCCTGCTGGCGCGCATCAAGGCCCTGCTGCGCCGCGCGGGCGGCGCCGAGGCAGCGACCGAAAGCCCGCGGGTGCGCATCGGCAGGTGCCTGCTCGACCTCGAGTCGCGCCGTCTGCAGACCTTGTCGGGTGAAGACGTTCCCCTGCGCGCCGGCGAGTACGAGCTGCTGAAGCTCCTGGTCGAGAATCCCAATCGCCCGCTGAGCCGCGACTGGCTGCTGGAGACGACGAGCCATCGAGAGCTCGAGGCGTTCGACCGCGCGATCGACATCCGCATCCTGCGCATCCGCCGCAAGGTCGAGGTCGACCCGGCGCGCCCGACCTCGATCCGCACGGTGCGCAGCGCGGGCTACATGTTCGTTCCGCCCGAGGACTGACCCGGTCGAGGTGCGATCGGAGAGACTTCGCCGCGCCTGCGATAGCGGAGGTCCTGTCGCGCGCCGCGTCGGGCGGGACCTCCGGTTCTTCTCAGGCCCCGCCTTTCCCCGCTGTCGCGTCCCACAGCGGAGCGGACATGGTTTCGCTGAAATTCCTGAACATGAGATTGAAGGAAATGCTGATGCGGTCGCTCTGGCCGTCGTTGGCAGGGACGGTGTGCTTCAGCCATGCCGGGAATATCACCAGACGGCCCTCCCTGCTCTGGGCGTGAGCGCCGTTGGCGGTGAGCCGCGTGTACTGCCGCGGCTTGGGCATGATCATGGAGGCCTGGCCGCGCGGATCCTGGAAGACGATCTGCGATCCCGGCGCTGGAATCCTCACATAGTAGACGCCGCTCAGGTAATTGTTGGGATGGTGGTGCATCGGATGATAGGCGCCTGGTGGATTGACGTTGGCCCAGCAGCCGGTGATTGCCATCGGGTAATGGTCGACCTGCAGGAAGCGCGCGACGCCGCGCGCCGCCGTCTCCACGAGCTTCACGAATTCGGCGAAGGCCGGCCTGGTGTGCAGGTCCTGCGGGGTCTGCCAATTGCTGCCGGCGGGAATCCTGGGGCGGGGCGCGATGATCCGCTCGATCTCCGCTGTCAGTGACTTGTTGAGCGCCGCCGCGGACGCGGGTTGCAGGTCCACGATCCACAACGGGGTCGGGAATATCTCCTGGACTTCCTGCTTCTCGATCATGCCGGGACTATACGGGCTTTTGTGGCGGAGGGGGCGTGCGGCCGGAACGCGCGACGATCGAGAGGAAGATGACCGTCTCTTCCGTGGCACGGCGAGCGCTCGGCCAGCGGTCGCTGCGCGCACCTATCGCCGACGTTGCCGGGAGGCGCGGGCTGACGAGGCCAGGGCGAGGCACAGCCGTCGGGCAATGGTCTGGTGGGGATTGCCGGTCGTCTTGCAGTCGAGCTCCGCCTTGAGGATCACCTTCAAGGCCTCTCCGAGGCGCAGCAGGGACCACGTCTGAAGGTGCCGCTTGAAGCGTTCGCGCGTCGGGCCGAAGCGCGGCAGGCCGCGGGCCTTGAACATCGCCCCTTCCAGGTTGCCGCTCTCGCCTGCGTGGGCGGCCACCAGGTGCAGCTGATCGACATGGCGCTGCAGGGCACGCACCAGCTGCACGGGATTGCCGCCCTCTGCGAACAGTCGATCGAGGGCACGGTCCAGGGCGGGCAGGTCGCCGTCGAAGGTCGCGGTCACGACGTCGTCGATGCCGATCGCCGCGGTGTCGCCCAGCACCGCGAGCGCGTCGTCGAGCGATACCGCGCGGGTACCGTCGCCTTCCTTGTAGAGCAGCAGCTTCTCGATCTCGCTGCGGCTCTGGGCACGATCGCCGCCCAGCCGTTCGACGATCCAATCGAGAGCGTCGGGAGCGACGCCGATGCCGCGTGCGCGCGTGGCGCTCTCGACCAGCGCCTGCAGGGCCGCTTCGTTGTCCAGGTAGCACGGCAGGGCCGCGAGGCAGGGTTCGTTCTCCGCCAAGGTGCGCAAGCCGGAACGCGGGGTCAGGTTCCCGCCTTCGATCACCACCAGCCCGTCTCCCGCGGGGGCGGCAACCAGGTTCTCCACTGCGGCGACGACTTCCTCGCCGGCCGGCCGCACGCGAACCACCCGTCGGCCGCCCATCAGGGACATCGCCCCGAACTCGTCGGCCAGCCGGGCCGGGTCTGCCTTCAGGACGTCGCCGGCGATATCGACGACCCGGAAGGGATCCTTGAGATCGTCGCATACGGCTCTGGCGAGCATGACCGCCCGCTCGGCGACCAGGCCGTCATCGTTGCCGTAGACGATCACGCCTCGGATGGCCGCATCGGGCTTCCTGAGGAAGGCTTCGACCTGGCGTTGCTCGAGCTTCACGGCGCCTACACCACCACGTTCACCAGGCGATTGGGGACCACGACCACCCTCTTCTCCGGCTTGCCCGCCATGGCCTTCCGGACGTCGGCATGCGCCAGGGCGGCCGAGGCGTTGGCCTCCCTGGAGGCGTCCTTCGGCATCTGGATCGTTCCGCGCAGCTTGCCGTTGACCTGCAGGGCGATCGTCACCGTGTCGTCGACCAGCAGCTCGTCCTCGGCGGCAGGCCACGGCGAGTCGGCGAGCAACGAGGTATGGCCGAGCGATTGCCAGAGCTCCTCGGCGAGATGCGGCGTCATCGGCCCGGCCAGGCGCACGAAGATCTCGAGCGCCTCGCGCAGCGCCCAGCGGCCGCCCTCGTCGGCCGGCTCGAAACCGTCGATTGCGTTGGCAAGCTCATAGAGCCGCGCGACCGCCTTGTTGAAATGGAAGGCTTCTATGTCGGCCGAAACGCCGGCGATCGCCTTGTGGGCGGCGCGCCGGAGATCGGTCGCAGGGCCGGCGAGCTGGTCGGGCTTCGAAGTGCCGGCAGCCGGCAGGCCGGCGAGCGCCGTCGTGGCGATGCGGAACAGCCGCTGCTGGAAGCGCCAGGCCCCGGTGACGCCGGCCTCGGTCCATTCCAGGTCGCGCTCGGGCGGGGAGTCCGACAGCATGAACCAGCGCGCGGTATCGGCGCCGTAGTCGCGAATGATCTGGTCCGGGTCGACCACGTTCTTCCGCGACTTGGACATCTTCTCCGAGCGACCGACCGCGACCGGCGTTCCGTCGGAGCGGCGCACGACCGCGCCACCCGCACTGCGCTCGATCTCCTCCGGCGTCAGCCAGGCTCCGTCGGCGGCGCGATAGGTCTCGTGACAGACCATGCCCTGGGTGAACAGGCCGTCGAACGGCTCGTCGCGGCTGGTCATCTGGACCTCGCGCATCGCGCGGGTCCAGAAGCGCGAGTACAGCAGATGCAGGATCGCGTGCTCGACGCCGCCGATGTATTGATCGACCGGCATCCAGTAGTGATTCTCCTCGCGATCGAACGGCGCGCTCGCCAGGCCGGGCGAGGTGAAGCGGTCGAAGTACCAGCTCGAATCGATGAACGTGTCGAACGTGTCGGTCTCGCGCCGTGCCGGCTTGCCGCACGACGGGCAGGCGACATGTTTCCAGGTCGGGTGATGGTCGAGCGGATTGCCCGGACGGTCGAAGGTGACGTCTTCCGGCAGCTCGACCGGCAGGTCCTTCTCCGGCACTTGCACGACGCCGCAGCTCTCGCAATGGATCGCCGGGATCGGGCAGCCCCAATAGCGCTGGCGCGACACCAGCCAGTCGCGCAGCCGGTACTGGATGGTGCCGCGGCCGACGCCCATATCCTCCAGGCGCGCTATCACCGCTGCCTTGGCTTCCTCCACCCGGAGCCCGTCGAGGAAATCGGAATTGATGATCACCCCATCCTCGACGAAAGCCGCCTTGGCAACGCTGAAGCTCTTCGCGTCGCCGTCCCCGGGCATGACCACGGGGATGATCGGCAGGCCGTACTTGATGGCGAACTCGTGGTCGCGCTCGTCATGGCCGGGGCAGCCGAAGATGGCACCCGTGCCGTACTCCATCAGCACGAAGTTGGCGGCATAGACCGGCACGGTCTTGCCGGGAATCAGCGGATGCCGGGCGAGCAGCGGCAGCCTGAAGCCCGCCTTCTCGGCGGTTTCGAGCTCTGCTGCCGCCGTGCCGGTCTTGCGGCATTCGGCGACGAAGTGCTGCAGCGCCGGGTCGTGCTCGGCCAGCCCGGCGACGATCGGATGCTCGGCCGACAGCGCCATGAAGGAGGCGCCGTACAGCGTGTCCGGGCGCGTGGTGAAGATCTCGAGCCTGCCGAGATCCTTTCCGGAGGGGGCGGCGCCGGAGGCGTCGGTGAGCTGCCAGAAGACGCGCGCGCCGCGGCTCCTGCCGATCCAGTTGGCCTGCATCAGGCGCACCTTCTCGGGCCAGCGATCGAGCGTCCCCAGCCGCTCGAGCAGCTCGTCGGCGAAGGTCGTGATCTTGAGGTTCCACTGGGTGAGCTTGCGGCGCTCGACCGGCGCACCGGTGCGCCAGCCCTTGCCCTCGATGACCTGCTCGTTGGCGAGCACGGTGTTGTCGACCGGATCCCAGTTGACCCACGCCTCGCGGCGATAGGCGAGACCCGCCGTCCAGAAGTCGAGGAACATCTTCTGCTGATGGCGGTAGTAGGTCGGGTCGCAGGTCGCCAGCTCGCGGCTCCAGTCGAGCGACAGGCCCATCGACTTCAGCTGCGCCTTCATGGTCGCGATGTTCTCGTAGGTCCATTTGCGCGGATGGACCTTCTTCTCCATCGCCGCGTTCTCGGCAGGCAGGCCGAACGCGTCCCACCCCATGGGATGCAGCACGTTGAAGCCGCGCGCCCGCTTGTAGCGCGCCACCACGTCACCCTGGGTGTAATTGCGCACATGGCCCATGTGAATGCGCCCCGACGGATAGGGAAACATCTCGAGGACGTAGTACTTGGGGCGGGCGCGATCCATCCGGGCACGGAAGGTCTGGCGATCGTCCCAAACCCTCTGCCACCTGGCTTCGGTCTCGCGGAAATTGTAGCGCGCTGGCGTCGACGACACGAAAGCACCCCGAAAAAGACTGCGGCCGCAGCGGATGCCCGGTGCGGCCGCAGTCGTCAAGCGTCACGAAGGGACAGTCGCCGGTCTGTCTCGGGGCCTGTGGCCTTTCGGAACGAGTCCCTTCTCGGGCGCCGCTCTGAAAAGTCGTCGACCGTCAGGAGCCGCCGGCGATGCGCAGCTGGCGCGCCCTGGTGAGAATGGCGTTCTCGATATCGATGCTGGTGCGCGGATCGACCTGGGCATCGACCCAGTTGCCGCCGCGCGGCGACGTCAACTGCTTGAAGACGGCCACTCGAACGCCATCGGCCCTGAGGTCGCGATCGAGAATGGTGACCTGGACCTTCATGCGCTCGTTCGGCGTCTCGGCAGGCGTGTACCAGTCGGTGATGATGACGCCGCCGAACGGATCGGCCGAGACCAGGGGGATGAAATTGATGGTGTCGAGGGAAGCTCGCCACAGATAGGCGTTCACCGCAACGCCGACGCCGTTATCGATCTGCTTTTCCGCCCTGCTGCCCAACAGACCGCCCGGTCCGAATATGCTGCCCTGCTCGCGATTCTGGCCGCCCAGGCCTTGGATCATGTCTCGAGAGTTGCGGTCGCTTGCCTGCCCGCTCCTGGTCTCTCTTACAGCGTTGGGATTGCCGCCGCAGCCTGCGAGGGCCACGGTGCTCAGGCCTATCCCGACCGCAAGCATTTTCGAAATATGTGCCAAGCGCGGCATCGCTGGCGTCCCTCCATGGCCACGAGAACACAGCGGCGGGCCAAATCATAGAGGGTCGATGATGTCGCTGCAAGGGGCTGGTGGCAAAACGTCTCAGTGAGTTTCGCTAAGCCACTATACGGGTCGTACTCCTTGAATTCGTACGCCTTGAAAAAGCTTGTCTAGCGGAGACGGCCGGATAGCTCACTCCGGCAGCCTACTCAAATTGTGACAAAGACGCCACAGGTGCAGGCAGAATCGAGGCATCGTCGCGTCGATTCCTTGACCCCTGAGTGCCCCAGATGTTTCTATAGTGCGGCCGTATTGGCGGGGCCGTGTGTCGCCGGGTCTCTCGGGCTCCCACTTCCGCCGGTCGGACAGGCCTTGTGGTACGTACCAGTCTCTGATCAATGAGAGAGGGAGAATGATGAAAAAGCTTCTACTCAGCTCGACCGCCTTGGTCGTCGGCGGGGTGATGGCCGCCCCGGCCATGGCAGCCGACCCGATCAAGTTGGGTATTGGGGGTTACTATACCTTCTACGCCATGGCAGGCGGCATCGACTCGACCTACGCCTTCAACGGCGGGGTGACCCAGTACAAGGGCTTCGCGTTCACGCAGGAAGGTGAAATCCACTTCCTCGGTCAGACGAAGCTCGATAACGGCACGTCGGTCGGTCTGACTGTCGAGTTGGAAGCTTGGAACCCGACCACTGTCATAGGCTTCACTGCAATCGACGAAGCCTTCCTGTACGCCTTCGGCGACTGGGGCCGTGTCGAGTTGGGCGCGCGCGACGCAGCAACCTATCGTATGTACTACGGCACGCCGTCGGCGCTGATCGGGTGGGGTGCCATCCAGCACAACCATAACTGGATAAACCAAAGTGTCTTGTTGAACAACAAGGCGTACGGCCGTACGATGGCCACTACGATCACACCCACTTGGCAGGACGTCAACCGCATCAACTATTTCACGCCGCGGTTTCAGGGTCTGCAGATCGGTGTGGGCTATGCCCCTAAGATGAATACTCCGATGCAGCAATTCGGTGGCGCTGGGAACAACACGGGTCCCGGTGCGATCAACGGATTGTGCGGCGTCAGCGCGCCTCAAAATATCAACAACTGCCCGACGGCGGACTACTCCTATCAGGATATATTCGACATCGGCGCCAACTACCTGAACAAGTTCGGCGACCTCACGGTGGCGTTGTACGGAGCCTTCGCCTACGCCTCGTTCATCCCCGGCTATAACCCGTTCACTCCGGCGGCGAACATGGTGACGGGTTCCAACCTGTCGTCGTGGAAGCAGTGGGTGGCCGGTGCGCAGTTTGCATATGCCGGCTTCACCGTCGGCGGCGCGATCGGCTGGGACAACAACGGTCTCGGGGCCAATTACTTCACCGGCGTCGACAACGACACCCGCTTCTACACCGCGGGCGTCATGTACGAGACCGGTCCGTGGCAGATGTCGTTCATGTGGGCCGGCTTCTACAACACCAACGGCAATGGTTCAGTGAGTGTAACGTCTATCGCGGCCGGTACAAACGCCCTGACCTATAACATTGCATCGGCGGGCGGCGTTCCGGGCCGCAACAGCACGGCATTCAACGGCAATCCGGCGACCTCGCTGCTGTTCGGATCGGAAACCGTCAACAAGTGGGAAGTCGGCGCCAACTACGCGCTCGGGCCGGGAATCAAGCTGGTCGGCGGCGCGATGCTCTATCAGGCATCGGGCCCGACGAACGCCGTCAGCGGCAATTCGTGGGTCATCCTCCTCGGTATGGACCTCCGCTTCTAGTCGTAGTCCAAATTCATCACCGGGAAGAGCGGGCGAAAGCCCGCTCTTCTGTTTTGCGGGTCATCGGATCGCTGGCGCCGACAGAGATTGCGATGGAGGCGCGTGCGTCGGCCCACCACTGGGGCCGGCAGTTTACGGCGATGAGCCACAAGGTACGGCTAATCCCGCCGCCGACGGTGGCCCGGCTGGTCGACCGTCGCAAGAAGAACGACCGCAATGACACCAAGGCGATCCGCAAGGCGGCGCGCGACGAAGACGTGCGGCCGGTGCCAACTCCGACAGCGTCTTCTCGCCCTTCGATGCTGCCAACGCCACCTTGGCCGTGAACGCTGCCCGTGTGGTTCCGCCTCGTTCGTCTTGCCATCGTCTCTCCTGATCCGCGGCATCCTCCGCGCATTCAGGCACAAACTCCGCTTAGTCGGCTGTCCAGATTCTTCAGGCCACCTCTGTCGAGGGGCTCTGCGTCGCCTCGCAGACATTGAACTGGTTGACCCAGAAATCGTGGCCGCCGGCATCGGCGCCGCGGTCGGAGAAGGCCACATAGGTCGCTGCGAGGCACAAGACCGACGAGCCCTGAATCCTCAGGTACCAGGCGACCGGAACGGCAAGTTACCCGGTTTCAAGGGCGGGCTCATGGTCTCGGTGAACTCGCTGAACATTGCGTTGAAGGCGATGCTGACGCGCTCCTGATTCGTGCGGTTGACCGGCACGCCGTGCAGCAGCCAGGACGGAAATATCATCAAACGTCCGGGCTGGACCTTGACCGTCATCCGGTTGCCGTTGAAGCGGTTGAGCTGCCGCGTGGTCGGCATCATCGCGACTGCGGCGGGTCGGGGATCGAAGAAATCGATCGAGTCGGCGCCCGCAGGCGTCTGGACGTAATAGACGCCGCTGAAATAGTTGTTGGGTAAGCGATGTTGTCAGGCCGCGGCGCGGTCGAGAGCTTTCGGCTTGACGTAGGCGAAGGGCAGGAGGTCGTCGATGCGGCTCATGGGATGTCGCGCGACGATCTTGGTGAGCACGTCGGTCAGAT
>Ga0268299_1002358_pt1 | contig 23197 bp, 19 predicted proteins | sample NOBtaG_FD_193484 | JGI IMG/M metagenome (GOLD analysis project Ga0268299, IMG submission 193484) | Activated sludge microbial communities from bioreactor in Nijmegen, Gelderland, Netherland - NOB reactor | ecosystem: Engineered > Bioreactor > Aerobic > Activated sludge | place: Netherlands... | reverse complement strand
GACCGCGTCGTCCTCCTGGATCGCTTTCTCGGCGCGCGCGAGGTCGCGTGCTGCTTCTCGATCGCCGACCTGGTCGTTCTGCCCTATTGGGACGCGAGCCAGAGCGCCGTCGTCCCGCTCGCCATGGCGACCGGACGTGGGGTCGTGGCATCGGCCGTCGGTGGCTTGCCGGATCTCGTCCGCGATGGGGAAACCGGGATCCTCGTCCCACCGCGTGACGCGCCGGCACTCGCCTCCGCCGTCAATCGCGGGCTCGCGAGCGCACACCGCCTGGGCGCCGCTGCCAGGGCGCGAGCGGCCGAGCTCGATTGGCACGCCGCGGCGGTGACGATCACGGAGCTGGCGTCGGCCTCTATATGCGACCGATCTGGCCCGTGTTAGATACCCGGATCGATCAACGCGCCGTCCGGCACGCGATTCGCACGAGGTCTCATGGCCCAGTTTCAGTATCGAGCAACCGACTTTCAGGGGAAGATCGTCGAGGGCTCGATGGAGGCCGGCGACGATCGATCGGTCGTCCAGCGTCTCCGTGAAAAAGGCCTGATTCCGATCAAGATCGGCGCGGGGTCGGCGCCGGCGGCCCGCACCACCAAGGCGATCACGCTCCCGACCTTTGGTCAGAGCAAGCGCGTCAAGACGCCGGAGCTCCTCATCTTCACCCGCGAGCTCGCGACGCTGCTCCAGGCCGGCATGCCCCTCGATCGGAGCCTCACGACGCTCACCCAGCTCGCGCAGAGCCCCGAGCTGAAGCGCGTCACCAGCGAGGTGCTCGAATCTGTGCGCGGTGGCACGGCGCTCGCCGAAGCCATGGGGGCGCATCCGAAAGTCTTCCCGCCGCTCTACGTGAACATGGTGAAGGCCGGCGAGGTCGGCGGTGTGCTCGATCAGGTGCTGAACCGCTTGGTCGAGTACCTGTCGAGCGCCGAGGAGCTGCGCGACGAAGTGAAGTCGGCGCTGACGTACCCGCTCATCCTCGTGGGTGTCGGCGGGATCTCGGTCGCGATCCTTCTGGTGTTCGTGCTCCCCAAGTTCGCCTCGATGTTCGCCGACCTCGGCCAGGCGCTCCCGCTCTCGACGCGGATGATGCTCGCCATCAGCGACGCGGCGACGAGCCCGTGGTCGCTGATCGGCGTGCCGGTGATTTTGGCGTCGCTGTTCGTCCTCTACCGCTACATCGTGACGACGCATCGCCTTCAGTACGACGCGTTCATGCTTCGGGTTCCAATCGTCGGGAACCTGCTTCGTCTGACCGAGGTGGCGCGCTTCGGCCGTACGCTCGGCGTGTTGCTGCGGAGCGGCGTTCCGATGTTGCAGGCGCTCGACATCGTGCGAGCAGTCGCGGGTAATCAAATCATCGCGCAGGCACTGAACGACGTGCAGGTGGGGGTTCGTGAGGGCGCCGGCATGGCGACCCCACTCGCGCGGAGCGGCGTGTTCCCGCAGCTCGCGCTCCAGATGATCGCGGTCGGCGAGGACACGGGAAAGCTCGACGAAATGCTGGTGACGACCGCCGATTTCTTCGACCGCGAAGTCCGGAACGACGTGAAGCGTCTCACCCGGTTGCTCGAGCCGGCGATGATCCTGATCATGGGTCTCGTCGTCGGTTTCATGGTCATCTCGATGTTGATGGCGGTATTCAGCATCAACGACGTGGACATCTGATTCGCTGGAGGAACGACATGAACGAGACCCGCACGCAGCCTACTTCAACTGGCCGTGAAGGCCGGTCGCGCTCTCGCGAGCGCGGGTTCACCCTGGTCGAGCTGCTGGTCGTGATGGTGATTCTGGGCTTGCTCGCCGCGCTGGTGGTCCCGGCGTACCTCGGCCGCGAGCGCAAGGCGCGGTCGCAGGCCGCGCGTACGCAGATCGAGCTCCTCGGCACGGCGCTCGACACGTTTCGGCTCGACGTCGGCCGTTACCCGTCGTCGCAGGAGGGGCTGAACGCGCTCCAGGAGGGGCGCGGCATCCCGGGCTGGGACGGGCCCTATCTGAAGAAGGGCGTTCCGGCCGATCCGTGGGGCCGCGCGTTCCTGTACGTGAGCCCGGGCGAGCACGGCGAGTACGATCTGTTCTCCTACGGTGCCGACGGCGCGCCCGGCGGCGACGGCGACGCACGGGATCTCGCGAGCTGGGCCGGCTGACGCTCGTGTTGCGCCGACCGCGCGACGCCCGCGGTCAGGGCGGCTTCTCGATGTTCGAGTTGATCGTCGTGCTCATGATCGTCGCGATCGCGAGCGGGCTGGCGGCGCCCGGCATCCAGAGCGGCTGGCGATCGCGCGAGGTCCGTCAGGGGACGCGGGCGATTGCCGCCGTCATGCGCAGCCTGCGCGAGCGCGCCGTGCGTCGAGGAGTGGAGCAGGAGCTCGTGATCGCGGCCGACGGCCAGACCTACAGCTGGGAAGAAGGCAAGGAAGCGACGATGCCGGGCGGGGCCGCGGTCACGGGCATCCGGGGTGGTTGGCGCGATCACGATGGCAGCGTGCGGGTCGTCTTCTACCCGAACGGAGGCTCGAGCGGCATCGCGCTCCTGATCGGCCAGCTCGAGGGTGAAAGTCTGAAGTTCGCGTTGCGCGTCGACCCGCTTCTCGGGTCGGTCGTCGTTCAGGAAGGCACGTGATCGCCGCCATCGTGCGTCGCCGCCGGGCTCGTGCCGGCGCGCGCGGCTTCACGCTCATCGAGGTGGCGATCGCCATGGCGATCGTCGGGATCGGCGTGGTCACCGTGCTCGAGATCTTCAACGCCGCGCTGCGCACCGAGCGCGGGGCCGGTATGCGCACGCGGGCGGCGGTGCGAGCCCGTGACATCCTCGAGCGTACGATCACGATGCCCGAGCCGGCGCCGCTGCGGGACAGCGGGGACTTCGGCGACGGCTACCGCTGGGAGCGGCAGGTCCGCGAGGCTCCCGAGTTCGGGGATACGAGCGCGCGGCAGCTCGACGTGAAGGACGACGTCACGATGTACGAGATCGAGGTGTCGGTGACCTGGCCGCAGACCGCCGATCGCGAGGGCGTGTACACGGTGCGGACCCTGCGCGTGGCACCGGCTCCGTCCACATGACGGCTCGGACGCAACCCGCCACGAAGCCGTCAGGGTCGGCCGGCTTCACCTTGCTCGAGATGGTGCTGGCGCTGGTGATCTTCGGGATGATCGCCGCCGTCGTGTACAGCGCCTTCTATTTCGGGCACCGCGCGGTCACGAGCGGCGAGCGCGCCGCCGACGAGAACGCGCGCATGCGGCTCGTCGAGGAGATGATGGGCCGCCAGCTGCGATCCGCCGTCTACTACCACGCGGTCCATGACGAGGACGACATCGCGTTCTTCCTCGGATACTCCGACGGGGTGATGTTCGTGACGAGCGCACCGCAGAGCCGCGGCGGCACCGGGCTCGCGGTCGTCACCTATCGGGTCGTCGAGGGCCGTCTCGTCGTCGAGGAGCGGACGAGCTTCACGCCCGACGACCTGTACGACGCTCCCGCGGATGCTTCGACCGAGCAGGCGGTGCTGCTCGAAGGGTTCTCGTCGCTGCGGATGGAGTACCTGCCCCGGGAGGAGGTCGATCTGGGATGGGCCGACAAGTGGGACGCCCGCGACGAAGACGACCTGCCGGCGGCGGTGCGGGTCACGGTGGAGGGCCTGCGGTTCTTCGGCGGAGCCGCCTGGGTGCGTGAAATCCCGCTCGTCACGATGGCGTACGGCTGGGGAACGGACGAGTTCAAAGAGCCGCCCGACGAGCAGGACGACGACGACGAGGACGAAGTCGGAACCAGCACGACGACTGGCGACGGCACCGGCGACACGGACGACGGCGTCGACGACAGCGACGATGCGAGCGGGGATGGGGAGCCATGAGCGCGCGGCGGCCTCCGCGGGACGGGGAGCGCGGGATCGCGCTCCTGATGGTCATCTGGATCTTCATGATCCTGAGCGTGCTCTCCGCCGAGTTCTCTCGCGCGATGCGCGACGACGCCTTCGCGACGCAGAATCTGGCGGAGGAAATTCAGGCCCGCGGAGTGGCCTTCGCCGGCATCAATCGCGCGATCTACCTGATGCTGCATGCGCGGCAGGAGAACACCGACAACGTCGATCCCGACGCCGTCCCGATCGACGCGCCCGCGCCCTGGCAGCCGGACGGCCAGTGGCACGAGGAGCCGTATTGGGGTGGGACCTACGGGGTCCGGATCGTGGACGAAGGCGGCAAGATCTCGCTGAATCGTGCCGACGAACAACTGCTCCGCAAGGTGTTCGAGGTGCTCGGTCTCGATACCGACGCTCAGGAGGAGGTCGTCGACGCGATCATCGACTGGCGCGACAGCGACGACATGCACCGTCTCCACGGCGCCGAGGACGAATACTACCTCAAGCTGCCCGAGCCGTACCGCGCGAAGAACGGTCGGTTCGATTCGGTGGACGAGTTGCTCCAGGTTCGTGGTATTACGCGCGAGCTGTTCTTCGGCATGGGGGAGGACGGGTTCGGGTCGCGTGACCAGCCCGCGATTCCCCTGCGCGAAGTCTTTTCCGTTTTCAACCGGAGCGCTAACATCAATGTGCGGACGGCGCCGCCGGCGGTGCTGAGGGTGGTGTTGGGAGGGGATGAGGATGCCGTGGAAGAGATTCTGACCGCGCGCGACGAGGATCCGAGCAGCGTGCTCGGCTTGATTCGGGCGAAAGTCGCGGATCAAGTACTGGCGCGCCGCCTCGTCGACCGCACTCCCAACCGGATGACGATCGAGGCCCGCGCCACGATGCAGAACGGGCGAGTGCAGGCGCGTCTCGGGGCCGTGCTGTTCATTCCCGAGGACGCGGACGGGTTTCACATCGAGCGCTGGTACGACCGACTACCGGCCTTCTGACCACTCCATGGATCTGACGACCTTCTCGCAACGCGTACGCCGCGTCGACTTCCTCGACGGTCTCGGGATTTACGTCGGCCCCGAGCATGTCTCGATCGCGCTGGTCCGGAAGCGTCTCCTGCGGGTCGCGCTGGTGGAGAACCGCACCTATCCGCTCGCGCCCGTGTCGCGCCCCGAGGAGCGCGTGCAGAGCCTCACGGACGCCATCGGCGCGTTCCGCCGCGAGGTGAAGGGCGATCCCGGTGCGGTGCACCTCTGCTTGTCGCGCCAGGAGCTCCTGCTCAATCGCCTCGTACTCCCGACGGCGGCGCGCGAAAACCTGGCGCAGGTCCTCGAGTACGAGATCGAGCGGGTGATCCCGCTACCGCGTGACGACATCTTCTACGACTACCAGGTGCGGGAGTCCGGCCAGGGCGAAAACGGCCGGCTGGCCGTGCTCGTCGTGTCGGTGCCGCGCCGGGTGGTGCATCAGTACGTCGAGGCGCTCGAGCAGGCGGGCGTCCGTCCGAAGTCGGTCGTGATCGCGGCGGCCGCGCTCGGCGACTACACCGCCTTCTGCCGCGGCGCGCTCGCCCAGCCGGTGGCGCTGCTCGTCCGCGACGGCACCGACGGCGAGCTCGCCGTGTTCGTCGAGCGCCAGCTGGTCGCGAGCCACGTGCTCCGCGGCATGGCCCCCTCGAACGCCGAAGTGAACGCGATGGTGCGGCGGGACCTCGCCGAGGTCTTCCACGCCGTCGATGCCCCGGTCGAGCTGCTGGTGGCCGCGAGCCCCAACGGTGCGTCGGCCGTACCCGAGGGCACGCTCGATCTCTTCGCGCTCGCGAGCGGCCGGCTCGACGCGCCGACCAGCTTCTTCGACGCCGGGGAGCCGACCCTGCTCCCGGCGGTCGGTGCCGCTCTCGGGGCCGTGCGCGAGGGGGTAGTCGACATCAACCTGCTTCCGGCGGAGCATCGCCCCGGACTCCAGGAAGGCCTCTTCGTTCCGTTGCTCTTGATGGTCGCGATCGTGGTGCTCGCGTTGGTCTACGGCGGCAGCATCATCGTCCGTGACGAGATGACGCGGCGAACGCTCGCCCGCGAGGCCGAGGAGCTGGAGCCGCAGGTGGCGGCGATCAAGAAGCAGGAGGCCGACGTCCGGAAGTTCCAGACGCAGATCGCGACGCTCACGGAGAACCAAGATCGCCGGACCGTGCAGTTCCTGAAGGAGCTGACCGAGAAGATTCCGCCGGACGCGTACCTCACGACCCTCCGCTATCGAAACAACCGCATCGAGATGGACGGCTTCGCGACGAAGTCGTCGGAGCTCATCCAGATCCTGGAAAGCTCGCCGCTGTTCCGGAACGCGCAGTTCACGTCTCCGATCACGCAGGGGCAGGGTGGTCAGGAGCGCTTCTCGATCGTCGCGGAGGTCGAGGGATGAACTGGCGCGAGCGATGGGCGCGCTTCAGCGCGCGCGAGCGTCGTCTGATCGGTGCGGCCGGCGGCGTGCTCGGACTCTTCGTGGTGCACCTGCTGGTGATTTCGCCGTTCCTCTCGTACCGGCAGGATCTCCAGGACGAGATCGCGGCGCACCGGGAGAAGATCGAAAACGGGCAGGCCTACCTGGCGCGCACGGCAGACATCACCCGGCAACGCGAGCAGCTCCAGAAGATGTACCAGCTCGTGCACGCGCAGCTCGTGCCCGGCGATACGCCGACGCTCGCGGCGGCGAACCTGCAGAATACGTTGCACAGCCTCGCCGGTGAAAAGGGCGTGGAGATCCAGAGCACGCAGGTGATGCGCGACGACACCGTCGGGGAGTTCCGCCGGATCTCCGTCCGCATCACGGTGACGGGCGAGGTGAAGCAGGTCGCGGACTTCCTCGCCGGCATGGAGCATGGCCAGACGCGGGTGTTGATCCCGTTCCTCGAGATCAGCCGGCGGGGGGCCGTCCTCCGGGGCAAGGCCGCGCGCGCCCTTTCGGCCACGATCGAGGTCACGGCCTTCCTCCAGGGTGCGCCGGCGACCCAGGCCGCCGCGGCGGCCGGAGGCGGGAAAGACGGCGCCCCGGCCGCGGGGGCCGACGCCGCCGGCGCGAAGGCCGAGGCCGCTCCGCCCCCCGGTGCTGCGCCGAAAGCCGAGCAAGCGCCGGTCGCTCCGGCTCCGGCCGCGGGCGGAGGGTCCGCCTGATGCGCCGGGTCCTGATCCTGAACCTCCTGCTGCTCGCGATCGTGGCCGTCCTCGTGGTGCAGATCGTGGCGCTCTGGTGGGCGAGCGAGCCCCAGGTCGAGGCGGTGGCACCCCGTGAGGCCAAGGCGCAAAAGGTCGAGATTCCCAAGGTCGACCGTCGGCCGGCCCCGGCGAACCTGGCGACCCAGATTTCCGACAAGGACCTCTTCGACCAGTCCCGGAAGGGCCAGGAGCCTGGCCAAGCCGGCACGACGAACACGACGACCGAGCCCGTCCGTCCGCTCACCCTCGTTTTGCTGGGGGTTTCGGGCGCCGGGCCGGAGCGTGAGGCGCTCGTGAAGGACGCGACGGCCCCCAAGCCGCAGTGGCTCCGGCAGGGAGAAGAGGTCGGGGGCTACAAATTAGGGCGGATCGACCCGACCTCGATCGTGATGGTAGGACCTGGCGGGGAAGAAACGACGCTGGTCATCAACGTCGAGAAGGCAAAGGCTGGGGCGCCAGCGGCAATGACGGGTCCGGCCGGGATCCAGCCCACCCCGACACCGGGTGGGGGGGTGAACCCGACGCGGACGCCGAGGGGTGGTGGGGCGATGTCTCCGGGGGTGGCGCGAACACCCGCGGCGGACATCAAGGAGAAGATCGAGCGACTGCGGCAGGAAGCCCGCAAGCGTCGCGGGCAGCCGGAACCACAGTAGCCGACGTGAGGAGGGTCAGATGAGACGCACAGCCCTGAGCATCGTTGCCGCGATCGTGATGATCGGTGCGGCCACGGTCGTCAGCGCGCAAGATCCGGTGCCGACGCCCGCGGCGTCACCGGTGGACAGCCAGCCGGCCGTCCCGAAGCCGACCCCCACGGGTGACGACTCGGTCGTCCTGAACTTCGAAGGCGCGGACATCCGCGAGGTGATCCACAGCCTCGCCGACTCTCTCGGCATCAATTATCAGATCGACCCGCGCATCCAGGGCCAGGTCACGATCCGTACGACGGGCCCCATAGCGAAAGAAGACCTCTTCCCGATCTTCAACCGCATCCTCCGGTCGAACGGCATCTCGGCGGTCCAGGTCGGCGACATCTACCAGATCATCCCGGTCGCCGAGGCCAAGACCAAAGCGATCATTCCGGTCGCTCCCGCCGATCGCCGCACCGCGGCCGAGCAGGACGCCTTCGTGATCGAGGTGATCCGGGTCGAGCACGTGGCGGCCCAGGAAATGGTGAACGTCGTCCAGCCCTTCGTCACGCCGGGCGGCGACGTGATCCCGTACGCGCGCGCCAATCTCCTGATCGTCACCGACTTGGACTCCAACGTGGAGCGCATCAAGGAGCTCGTGGCGACGTTCGACCGCGACGCCTTCCGCGACCTCCGGGCCAAGGTCTACAAGATCGAGCACGCCAACATCGAGGAGATCGGCCAGGAGCTCCTCGCGATCATGGACACGTACGGCGTCACGCCGGCGTCCGCCGAGGAGCGCGGCGTCTACGTGATCCCGCTCCAGCGGCTGAACTCGCTCGTCATCGTCGCATTCAACCCGACGATCTTCGCCGAGGTCGACCGCTGGATGAAGCTCCTCGACGTGCCGCCCGAGGAGGGCGCGGGACGCTCGGTGCACGTCTATGCCGTCGAGAATGCCAAGGCCGTCGATCTCGCGAGCATCCTGAGCGAGCTCTACGGCGAGGGCGGCAGCTCGCGGTCGAACCAGCAGCAGCAGTTCACGCCGTTCGGCACCCGTCAGCGCGCCGGGGGCGGCGGCGGAGCGCAACCCGCCGGACGCGGACGCGCCGGCGGCTCCCCCGCGGCGCCGGTCGTCGCTCCCGCGGCCCCGCGGGTGAATCAGATGATGGACGACTTCGACGACTATCTCCCGCTCCAGCAGTTCGATGACGGCGGGCTCGGGAGCTCGTCGGGCTCGGGTCGGAGCAGTCGGGGCCGTGGCGGCGGGCTCGGCGGCGGCGGATCGAGCCGCGGCGGCTTCGGGAACAGCGGCAGCGGCAGCACCAGCGGGCTCGGCAATTCGCAGGGCGCGACCGGCTACGTGCTGGCCGGCGGCGAGCCGGGCGACATCTTCCGGCAGGAGGTCCGCATCGTCGCCGACGAGGTGACCAACTCCCTCGTGATCCTCGCGACGAAGAAGGACTACGCCGACATTCGCGAGGTGCTGCGTCGTCTCGACGTGGTGCCGCGCCAGGTGCTGATCGAGGTCCTGGTCGCGGAGGTGACGCTCGGGGACGACATGCGGTTCGGTGTCGAGTGGGCGATCTCGCAGCAGGATCGCAAGCGTGGAGGCGTGCGAGCAATCGACCGCATCACGGGTGAGTCGACCAATACGAACGCCGATTCCGGCACTGGGAGCAATACCGCCAGCACCGGCTCGAGCCTGTTCGATCTCGGTGCGGCGATCGGCAACCGATCGGCCGACGTCGTGCCTCTCCCCGGCGCCGGCATGTTCGGCATCATCAGCGACAATCGGAATTTCGCGGCGGTCGTGAATGCCGCGGCCGGCAAGAACAAGCTCAAAGTTCTGTCCGCCCCCCACATCATGACCGCCGACAACCACGAGGCACACATTCTCGTCGGTAACGAAGTGCCGATCGTCACGACCCAGAGCAACGCGACCAACGTGCAGACCAACGGCAACAGCAACATTCTCCAGAACATCCAGTACCGCGACACCGGCGTGATCCTGACCGTCCTGCCGCAGGTCAACTCGGAAGGCCTCGTGAACATGCAGATCCGGCAAGAGGTGAGCCAGGTCGCGAGCGCCACCACCGGTGGCATCCAGTCGCCGACGTTCTCGACGCGCGAGTCCGAGACCACGGTCGTGGTCCAGAGCAGCGAGACCATCGTGATCGGCGGGATCATCGACGACACCGTCGACCGCAGTCGGACCGGCATCCCGTTCCTGATGGACATTCCGGTGGTCGGCCGAGCGTTCCGCGTCGAGAACGACACCGTACGCCGGACGGAGCTCATCGTTCTCCTGACCCCGCACGTCGTGCGCGATCGGCAGGAGTCGCGGAGCGCCACCCAGGCATTCCGGTCCACGTTGAAGGGGATGCGGCGCGACCTCGACCGCTACGAAGCCGAGCGGCCGGATTACGGCACTGGGCGCCCCGCGCCCGACGACGACGAACCGCTGCCGGCGCCCTGATTCCGCGGGTGACGGTACGCGACGCGACGATCGCGACGACGACGCCCGCGCCGGGGCGAGCCTGGTTGGGCGTCGTCGTGCTGCTGGCGGTCGTGGCCGTGGCGTTCGCGAACGCGATCGACAATGGCTTCGTGTACGACGACCAGATCCTGATCGTCGAAGATCCCGCCGTGCGCTTGCCGTTGTCGGCGGGCGCCGAGGGCCTCTACTATCGGCCGCTCCGCACGTTGTCGTATCGGCTCGATCACGCCATCGGCGGTCTCGATCCGCACGTGTTCCACCTGACGAACGTCGCCTACCACGCCGTCACGGTGCTTCTCGTGGCGACGCTGCTCGCGCGCCTCGGGACCTCGCCGGTAGCGACCATCCTCGGTGCCCTCGTGTTCGCGGTGCACCCGGTGCAGACCGATGCCGTCACCTACGTGTCCGGACGGCGCGACGTGCTGTGCGGACTTTTCTACGTCCTCGGCGTCCTCGCGTATCTTCGCCATCGCCGTGACGGCGGCCGCGGGACGCTCGTGCTCGCGTTCGTCGCCTACGTGCTCGCGATCCTCTCCAAGGAGATGGCGATCACGATGCCCGTCGCGTGTCTTCTCGCCGACCGATGGCTCGCGCGGCGCGGCGTCGCGAGTCGCGCCGTCGTGCACGTCGGACGCCGCGAGCTGGTCCTCGTCGCGGGTCTCCTGCTCACCGGCGCGCTCGCGCTCGCGGCCACGTACGGCGGCCACATCGTGCTCCTCGCGACGGAGCGGCCCTGGCACGGTGGCAGCCTCGGGACCAACGTCGCGACGATGATCCGGGTGTGGGCGAAGTACGTGCAGCTGGTCGTCTGGCCCGGCACGCTCTCGGCGGACTACAGCTACGACGCGTTCCCGGTTTCGGTCACGGTATTCGACCCGCGTGCGCTCGCGAGCGCGATCGTGCTCGCCGGGCTCGCGGTCGGGGGCTGGGCGAGCTGGCGCCGGGGTGGCGCGATCGGGCTCGGTCTCGCATGGGGTGCGGTCGCGTTGCTCCCAGTGTCGCACGTCATTCCGTTCCGAGAGCTCTTGGCCGAGCACTATCTGTACGTGCCGATGGTCGGTATCGCGATCTGCGCGGCTGGCATCGTCGACGCCGCGCTCGGCGCTTGGCCGTCTCGGCGCGTCTGGATCGCCGCCGCCGGATGCGGAATCGTGGCCGCTCTCATGGCGCGCACCGTCGTCCGCAACGACGATTGGCAGGATCGACTGACGCTCTGGACGGCGACCGTCGCGGTCGTGCCGCGCTGCGCGCGCGCGCACTTCAACCTCGGTCAGGCGTACTTCGAGCGGTCGCGGCTCGCGGACGCCGAGCGTGCCTGGCTCGCGGCCGCGGCGTTGCAGCCGGACGATCGCGCGATCGGACGCGCGCTCGCGACCCTGGACCAGCGTCTCGGCAGGTACGATCTCGCGACCGCCAAGGTCGACGCCTTGCTCGCGGCCGAGCCGAAGGATGCCGAGACGCTCGTGCTCGCCGGCGGCCTCGCGCTCGATCGCGGACGTCCCGAGAAGGCGCGGGAGTATTTCGACGCGGCGTTGGCGATCCTGCCTCCCGACCGGGCGGAGCGGGCGCACGACGGACGCGAGCGGGCGATACACGCGGCCGCCCGGCCCCCGTCGCCTGCGACCGGTCTTCCGCTCGGGAGTGGGCCGCGATGAGCGCCGAGCCGGCTCGCACGCGCACCGTCGTCGCGGGGCGAGAGACCGTACGCTGGACGGCCCCGTTCACGATGCTGCGCGCCGTCTGGGCGGCGCGAACCGTGGTGCGCGCCCTCGTCGTTCGCGACGTCCGCGGCCGCTACATCGGGTCGGCCTTCGGCGCGCTCTGGTCCGTCGCGCATCCGCTGCTCCAGCTCGCCACCTACACGTTCGTGTTCGCGACCGTGCTCAAGGTGAAGATCGCCGACATCGACGGCGGGGACGTGCCGTTCGTGCTCTACCTCGCCTGCGGTCTTTTCCCGTGGCTCGCGATCCAGGAGGCGATCACGCGGAGCGCGACCTGCCTCGTCGACAATCCGACGCTCGTGAAGCGCGTCGTGTTTCCCGTCGAGGTGCTGCCAGTCCAGCTCGCCTGCGTCGCGGTCGTGCACCAGCTCATCGCGACGGCGATCCTGCTCGTGTTGATGGCGGGGTTCGGGTTCCCGCCGCGGCCGGCTCTGATGCTCGCTCCGTTGTTGCTGCTCGCGCAGCTCGCGATCGCGATCGGCCTCGGGTGGGCGCTCGCGACCCTGCACGTCTACTTTCGCGATACCGCGCAGGCGCTCGCGGTGCTGCTGCCGGTGTGGTTCTATCTGACGCCGATCCTGTACCCCCCGCATCTCGTGCCGTCGTTTCTGCAACCCGTGCTCGCCTTGAATCCCCTCACGCCGCTGGTACTCGCCTGGCGCGACGTGTTGCTGCACGGCGTCCTTCCGAGCGGCGCCGGCGCGCTGTGGCTCGGTATCGCGAGTCTCGGCGTGTTCGTCGGCGGGGCGCTGCTCTTCTCCCGCGGCCGCGGCGAGTTCGCGGATCTGGTGTGACCCGATGCGAACGGTGAACGCCGAGAACCTCGGCAAGGCATACCGCCTCTACGCGCGTCCGATCGATCGTGCGCTCGAATGGATGCTCGGGCGCCCGCGTCACCAGGAGTTCTGGGCGCTCCGCGAGCTGGATCTCTCGATCACGTCGGGCGAGGCCGTCGGCGTCATCGGCGAAAACGGCGCCGGCAAGTCGACGCTGCTGGCGCTCCTCACCGGCACGACGCGGCCCACCACGGGAAGTGTCGCCGTCCAGGGGACGCTCGCCGCGATCCTCGAGCTCGGGGCCGGATTCCATCCCGAGTTCAGCGGTCGCCACAACGCGCGCATGCATGCCGCGCTGTTCGGCATCGGCGGCAACGAGGCGGAGCGACGCATCGAAGAGGCGATCGCGTTTTCCGAGCTCGGCGGTTTCATCGACCAACCGGTACGGACCTACTCCTCGGGCATGTACGTGCGGCTCGCGTTCGCGCTCGCGGTGAGCGTGGACCCGGAGGTGCTCGTGATCGACGAGGCGCTCGCGGTCGGCGATCAGCACTTCCAGACGAAGTGCGTCGATCGCATCACCGAGTTCCGCGAGGCGGGGAAGACGATCCTCTTCTGCTCGCACGCGATGTACCAAGTGAAGAAGCTCTGCGACCGGGCGCTCTGGTTGCGACAGGGCCGGGTCGCGGCGCTTGGGCCGGTCGACGAGGTGATCGACGCGTACCTCGAGCACACGCGCGTCAAAGATCGGGAAGAGGCGACGTCGCAACCGACCGCGTCGAACAATGCGGCGGTCCTCCGGCTCGTCGACGTGACGATCGACGGAGGGGAGGGTGGTGAACCGCCGACCTGGCTGAGCGGCGCGCCGCTCGTGGTTCGCGTCGTGCTCGAGCGCGGGTCCGGTGCCGACGTCGAGCCCGGGGTCGGCGTCGCGTTCGTGCGGAACGACGGTCTCGTCTGTTATTGCGTGTCGACCGAGATGGATGGGGTCGCGATGGAACGCCACGCCGACGGCACGTTCCGGGCGGTGTTGCGGATTCCGCGCCTGCCGCTGCTCGGGGGCGGGTACTATTTGAACGTGGGCACGATCGACAATCGGTCGGCGCTCTTGGTCTACGACGTCCAGGAGCGCCTGTGTCCGTTCCGGGTCCGGAACCCCTCGGACGAGTTCGGTCTGATGCGCATGGATCACGCGTGGGAGGCGAGCGACGCCTCGCCGCTGCGAGCCGTCGAATGAGCGCGTCCCAAGGTTCGCGCTGGCTCCGGAGGGCGATGGAGCTCGACTACTTCACGCTGATGCCGAATCTCGCCCGCATCTCCTGGCGTGTGGCGCTCTGGTGGGCGCGCCGGCGCGGGGACCTGAAGTTCTGGGGACGTGCGGTCGGGCGCGAAGCCGCGATCGCCAACCTGCAGCACGCGTACCATGGCACCCTCGCGCCGGCCGAGGCACGCCGAGTGATTCGTGATTGCTTCCGCACCCAGACCTGCGAGGAGGCGGAGACGTTTTTCTACGAGAGCCTCACCCCGGAGGCCTTCGGCCGCTTCGTGACCCTCGAGGGGCGGGAGCACCTCGATGCGGCCCTCGCCGGCGGCCGAGGCGCGATCGTGTTCTCGTCGCACTACGGCAGCATGTGCCTCGCGATCATCGGGCTCGCGCAGCTCGGGTATCGCATGCATGTGATCGCCCGCTCCCTCGATCCCGACGACAACCCGCTCAACGAGATCGTCCGGCGGTACGGCGAGGCGAAAGTTGCGGCGCTCGAGCGCATCACGGGCATCCCGTTCATCATTGCCGGGAAGCCGGGCGCCATGGAGCGGATGCGTGCCGCGCTCGGGGCGGGGGAGGTGCTGTACATCCTCCTCAGCGTGCCCCCGGAGCTCGCGCGTCATCGGAGCCCCGTCGAGTTCCTCGGGCATCCGGCCGAGTTGCCGGTCGGGGCCGAATACATCGCGATGGAGACCGGGGCGGCGCTGGTGCCATTCACCGTCCGGCGCGAGCCCTCCCAGCTGCACCACCGGTTCATCATCCATCCCCAGGTGCCGGGGCCGGAGGCCGGCCCGGGCACGATGCAGCGTTGCGTGGACGTGCTCGAGCGCGAGATCCGCGTGGATCCCTCCCAGTTCTTCATGTGGGAGTACGCTCGGAGCTTCTGGACGGACCCGGTCGCCGTGGTTGACGGGTCCGATCCTCGCGGATAGGAGCCCTCGCGCGTGCGTATCGGCCGGGTGCTGACGGGTGGTTTCGTGGTGCTGGCGCTGCTGGCCGGGTGTCAGCAGCAGCAGGCGGAGTCGAGGGCGACGCTGTCCGATCGGGTCGCCAAGTACTGGACCCTCAAGCAGAGCAAGGGCTGGGACGAGGTCTATGACCAGTACCTGGACCCGAAGGCCAGGGAGACCGTCAAGAAGGAGGCCTTCCTCGGCCGACGCCGCCTGGCATTCGACATCTTGAGCTTCCGGACGACCGAAGCGAAGGAAGAGGGCGATACCGCCAAGGTAGCGGTCGAGAACGAGGTCAACTTCCCGATCAAGAGCCCTACGGGTGAGATGCAGCTCATCAAGAAGCAAGTCACTACGACTGAGACCTGGGTCCGTCGGGACGGAACCTGGTACATCCAGCTCGAGGAGTGAGAGGCGCCAGGCCGGAATCCCGGGTTTGATCCTTGACTTCTTTCGACGCATCGGGTTACCTTGCGTCGCAATTTTGACTGGGAGGTGGCTGCGGGGGTTTGTAGGTCTTGGGTCCCCATTCACGAGCATTGGTTCTCACCAGTCGAATATCGACTCGCGCCATACCCGGACCGGCGCGATTTGCAGCACGCAGCAAGCAGTAAGCAGTAGGGTCAGTAGCAGCAGTCTGAGTCAGCAGAACGAGTGGAGCAGACGAAAGGAGAGCAACATTATGCGGAAGGGTTTTTTCACTAAACTGAGTGTGGGCGCGGCGCTTGCCGCGGCCATCGGGTTCGTCCCGACGGCGCATGCGGACATCGACGACACGGAGACCATGCTGGATCCGGCCGTCACCCTCATCATGCCGTTCGACGTGACCGAGAATCACGCGAGCTTCCAGATCGTCAGCCGCATCAGCGGTTCGACCTCTGGTCCGGTCGCGACCCACTGGTCGTACTGGTCGGAGAGCTGTGATCACCTCGCCGACGTCTTCATCTGCCTCACCCCGAAGGACACCGTGGTCGTCGACCCGACTGCCCTTCAGGCGCAGATCCAGACGGCCGGTGAGAACGTCAACACCGGCCCGGTCGTGAACCTCTCGGGCAGCAAGGGTTTCGTGACCGTCACCGCGTTCAACTACCTCGAGGGCAGCCAGGCCTGCGCCGTCGACGATCCGTCGACCGCGTCGGACGAGCCGAGCCTCGTGGGCAGCTGGACCGTTGCGAACACGGTCTCGAACGCCGCTTTCGGCAACAACGCGTATGGTCTTCGTGAGGCGCTCACGCTTCCCGACATCGCGACGGTGCTCTCGGACGTCCCGTCCGATCCTCAGGGCATCTTCGTGCAGACCTTCGACCCGACCTCTCTGAACGACTCTGAGGTCTTCTTCATCGGCGTCGCGGCCCCGAACGGCAATGGCTCGTTCGCGGAGTCCGAGATCGGCCCGATCCCGGCCATCCTTTCGAACGGCCGTGCGGTCGAGTGTGACGCCGAGTTCTGCGACAACGTCGAGAACTGCACCTCCATCAATAACCTCCTGATGGACTGCAGCACCTCGTTCAAGATCGCGGACAACGACGCTCTCGGGAACGATCCGAACTCGATCATCCCGGCGCGCGTCGCGGCCGACACCTCCGGCTTCGTCCGTCTCACGAACTGCTTCGTGGGTACGGCGACCGCTGGTGACACGTCGATCGTGAACGGTGTGGGTGACGACAACCTGCCCGTCTTCATCTTCGCGTTCCACGGGATGGCCGTTGGCCCGTACGGCACCGCCGTCTCGGCCAAGTACACCCTTCAGTAGTCAGTTCTTCTCACTCTGAAGTAACCCGCGAAGGGGAACGGCCTCACCGCCGTTCCCCTTCGTTTTTTTTGAGGAGCCCTCACCATCGTGCGCTCATCCCTCGCTCGCCTCATTTCGCTCGCGGCCCTCGCGATGCTCGCCGCCTGCACCAGCCGCGGCCCCGAGCTCGGAGAGATCCAGCGATTGAACACCGAGGCTGGAAGCCTCGGCCGCTTTCTCCTGCCGTACTACAACGCGCTCGTCGCCTTGCCCGATGGCGGCGCCGTTGCGGTCTGGATGGAGCACGCGGGAGGTTTCCGCCCCTTTTTCGTGAGCCGGGCGGCGAGCGCGTCGACGCCTTTCGCACCAGGACAACCGCTCTCGCCGAAGGAGTTTCTCGACACCATCTCGACGGGTCCGAGCCTCGTGCAGGGGCCGGGCGCGCACGACATCGGCGTGGCGTGGCAAGCGCGCCGCCCGCGGACGGGCGACAAGTACCTCTTCTTCCGGAACAGCGCGGACAGCGGCCAGGTATGGTCGGAGACCCGCCAGTTCAACAATCAGCTGACGTCGTTCGCGCCCCGGCTCGCCGTCGATCGTGCGGGTGGGATCTACGCGGTGTGGTCCGACGAGCGCGCGACCCAGCGCGAGGTCTACTTCAATCGCTCGCTCGACGGCGGTGCCACCTGGGGTGACGAGGTCAAGATCGAGAGCAGCGAGGAGCGGGTGTCGCTCGAGGGCGCGGTCTCGATCGCGAGCGACGGCGAGAAGCGCGTGCTCGTCGTGTGGTCCGAACGAGAGCCGCGGGGGCGGGTGATCCGCGCCGCGCTCTCCGAGGATCGCGGCGCGACGTTCCTGCCCGCCCTCCGGGTCGACGACGGTACCGGCCGATCGGCCCCGATGGCGCCGATCGCGGCGTTCGCGGGGTCGCGCGCGGTCGTCGCGTGGATCACGGCTGCGGCCGGTGCCGACATCTTCAGCCAGATCTGGGCGGATACCTCTGCCGACGGGAAGGCCTGGGGCGGGGACATCCTGGTGCGCGATCAGCCCGGTGGGGTCGCGCCGACCATGAACCTTCTCGCGGATGGGAGTCGGGCGCACTTCGTGTTCGACGTATCGACGCGCGGGCGCGAGGCGGAGACGGTGCACTACACCGCGGTCGACATGGCAGGAACGTGGACGCCGCCCACCGATGGGCTGAAACCGGTCAGCCCGGAGAAAGGCAATTTCCGAAGTCCCAATCTCGCGCGCGACGTCAACGGAACACTGTATCTCGTGTACGAGGAGGCCGCCCGTCGCATCCACCTGACCCGGTCGAAGGACGGCGGCGCCACGTGGTCGCCGACCATCGTGGTCCACGAGCGCGATCCCGATGGCCCGGAGGGAACCGTCAAGCTCCCGCAGGTTGCGGCGGTGAACGGGGTCGCCTATGTGCTCTGGGAAGAGTGGGGCGATGCCCGAAGCGTGGTGAAGACGCTCGGCGATCTGAACGACAAGCGCGCGCCCGGGGATCTCTTCGTCCGTCGCGTGACGCTTCGCGACTGAGTCCGCATCATCCTTCGACCCATCGGCGGCGGGACTCGTGACGCGTCTGGCCGTACCGATCGTCGTCTTCGGGCTCCTGCACGCGGCGTTCTTCGGCGACGTCTTGTTCGGCGAGCGGACGCTCTCGGCCGCCGCGTACGCTCCCGGTCTCACGCCTCATCCGGTCGGTGCGGACGCCGCGCCGTCGCGGACGCATCTCCTCGACGTGGAGGGCGCCGCGTGGGTCGACGAGCCGAGCCCGCATCTCGCGGCGGCGGCCTACGCCGCGGGTGAGCTCCCGCTCTGGACCCCCGCCACGGGCCTCGGCGCGCCGCTCGCCGCGAACCTGAACTCCGGCGCGGGGAACCCCCTCCAGCTCTTCCTGAACCTCGCCCCGACGCCGCTCCACGCCGATCTCTTCCACCTCGCGCGCCTGCTGCTGCTCGCCGTCTGCACGTTCGTGCTCCTGGCGGAGATCGCGGTGGCGCCGCTCGCGGCCGTCATCGGCGCCGTCATCGTGGCCTACGGCGGCTACGCGCTCGCCTGGATCGTGCACCACCCGCTCTCGAGCGAGCTCTTCTTGCCGGTCATGCTGATCGGGCTCGAGCGTGGCCGGCGCGGGAGCGCCTCGGGGTGGGCGGTGCTCGCGCTCGGTGCGGCCGGGTCGCTGATGGGAGGCAAGCTCCAGGCGAGCTTGCTGTGCTTCGTGCTCGTCGCGGTGTGGAGTCTCGTCCGGGGCACGGCCGGGCAGGGCGGGCGTGGCGCCGCGACCATGCTCGCCGCGTGTTCCGGCATCGTCGTCGGCGTCGCGGCGGCGGGGTTTCTCGGAGTGCCCGCGGCCGAGCTCATGACGCGCGCCTCGGGTCTCACGCTCGGCGGCCGAGCCCAGCTCGCCGGCTTCACCGTCCCGTGGCCGTCGCTTGCGAGCCTCGCCGCGCCGGCGCTCTTCACGGCGCCCGACGCGGGGTTTCCCGCGGGCCTCCTCACGCCGGCGATCGGTATCGGCGGGGTCGTGCTCGCGGCTGTGGGCTGCGTGGCGCGAGGCGCGCCGCTCGTCGTCCTCGCGCGCGTGTGCGCCGCGTGGGCGGCGGTGTTGCTGCTGCGGAACGTCGGTGCGCTCGGCGACTTGGCCGTGCACCTCCCCGTAATGCGCGGGATCCTTTTCGTGAAGTACACGTTCACGATCGCCTTCGCGCTCGCGATCGCCGCGTCGATCGGCCTCGATGCGATCCTGGCGGGCCGCGTCGACGCCGCGCGCGCGCGCCGCGCGATGACGGCCGCGCTCCTCGCCGTCGCGGTGTTGGCATTCGCCGCCGCGTCGTCCGGCGCGGTTCCCACGTTCCCGGCGCACGCGCGCGCCGCCACCGCGGTGTTCGCCGCCGTCGGTCTCGTGACGGCGCTCTGGGGGTCCGGAGTCATCGGCCGCGGCGCCGCCGGTCTCGCCCTCGGTCTCCTCGTCGTGGCCGAGCTTTGGAGCTTCGCGCCGCACGCCCACCCGCCGCGGCGCGACCCGTACCGCGCGCCGGCCTTCGTCGAATATCTGCGGGGCGCCGGGCCCGGCCGCGTGATCGCCGATCACGACCTGCTCGTTCCACTGACGTCGGGCGCGGCGGGCCTCCGTGACCTGCGCGCGATCGACGTCCTGACGCCCGGCACCTCGTATGCGTTCTTCACCCGGCTCGTCAGTTTCTGCGATCGGGTGATCCATTTCACGGTCGATCCCGACGTCTCGCTCGCGGCCTCGGCCCCGGCGCTGGATCTCGCCGGGGTGCGCTGGATCGTGTCGCGCGCCCCGCTCTCCACCGTGGACCTCGCCTGGCGCGTGCGGCGTCAGGTGGGCCGCGAGCGAACGGCACGGCTTCTGGCCGACCTCGTTCGTCTCCGGACCGAAGGTGGGCCGCTCGCCATCGGGCCGATCCGAAGCGGTGACGACGAGCGGTTCGCGTTCACGCTGACGACGCCGTTCACGCTCGACGTCACGGCGGACAGCGAAGCGGGCGAGCTGGCGTTCGGTGCGCTCGTCCACGGCGGCGCGTCCGGCGCGACACTCCGCGTCCGGCTCGACGGGCTCGCCTCGGACGCTCCGGTGGAGCCGTTCGCGGTGTCCTCGAGCGGAGGCTGGCACGAACGCCGTATCGCGCTCGCGAAAGCGGGAGAACGCCGGCGGGTCCGTCTCCGCGTGACGGGTGCGAGCGATGGTCCGCCCGCGACGGTCTCGATCGGGGATCTCGGCTTCGGGAGTGGCGCGGCCGCCGAGGTGCGCCTCGCGACGGAACGCACGTCGCGGCACGTCGCCGAGGCGGGCGCGATCCGGGAGGTCTTCCGCGATCCCGCGGAAGGGGTCGTCGTGTACGAGAATACGAACGTGCTCCCGCGCGCCTTCCGAGTGCATCGGGTCGAGCCGTCGCCGAGCGTCGATACGGCCCTCACCCGGCTCGGGGACGGGTTCGACTTTCGTCACGCGGCACTCGTCGAGACCGGGGCAGCGCTCGCGGTGCAGCGAGCCCTCGGGGCCGCGAAGGACGCAACCGACGCGGGCACGACCGCGATCCGGGCGGAGACGCCGGGCTCGGTCACCATCGCGACCGCCGGCGCGAGCCCGGCCTTGCTGGTGCTCGCCGACCTCGCCTATCCGGGCTGGCGCGCCGAGGTCGACGGCGCGGCGGTTCCGGTGCTCACCGTCGACGGCGTCTTGCGCGGCGTGGTCGTCCCGTCGGGGGATCACGTCGTCACGTTTCGCTATCGTCCGACCTCGGTGCTCGTCGGGATGCTCGTGACGATCGTCGCGCTCGCCGCGCTCGTGCCGTACGGGCGGCGCGCGGCGCGTGCTCACGCGAGATCGGTGTGAGCGAGGCGACGTCCATGCGCGCACGGGTCGAGTGGGGCGCGGCGATCGCGGTGTTCGTGCTCGGGGTCTTCGTCCGCGGCTGGCATCTCGATGCCGGGTGGTTCGGCGTCGACCAGGCGCGTGACGTCCAGACCGCGCTCGACATCGCCGCCGGTCGCGATTTCCCGACGGTCGGCCCGACCATGCGCCGTCTCACGAGCCTCGGCGCGCTCTACTACTACGTCTGGGCCGTGCCCCATCTGGTCAGCACGGATCCGATCGCCGCGTACGCGTTCGCGGCCGCCATGGGGATCGCGGCGCTCGCGCTCGTGTGGCGCTTTGCCGGGCGGGTCTTCGGATCGACCGCCGGTCTGGCGGCCGTCGCCGTCTTCGCGACCGCGCCCGTCGCGGTGATCGACGGACGCGTGGCGTGGGCACCCGCCGCGTTGCCCGTCGTCGCGATGGTGCTCGTCGTGCTGCTCTCCGGCCCGACGACGACGGGCAGGCTCGCGGTGCTCGGCGCCACCCTCGGCGTCGCCGTACAGCTCCATCTCTCGATGGTGGCGTGGGGCGCCGCGGCGGCCGTCGTGCTGCTCGTGCGCCGCCCGGGATGGGGGGCAGTCGGCGCGAGCGCGCTGGGATTCCTCGCGACGGGATTTCCGGCGCTCTACGCGGCGTTCGCCAACGCGGGACACGACGCCGGCCTCGCGACCCTGCCCACCCGCGCGACCCCGGACGTCGTCGGGCGGCTGCTCGCGGTGCCCGTGCTCGGCGCACGCGTGCTCGACGCGTTCTGGCAGTGGCCCGATGTGCCGAGTGCCTGGCCGCGCCTCGCGTGGATCGCGACGGCCGTCGTCGCGCTCGCGGTGCTCACCGGCACGGGTCGCCTCGCGGTTGCGGCCGCGCGTCGCGATGCTGCCGCGATCGCGGTGATCGTCCCGCTCGTCTGCCAGGTCGGCATGGTCGCCGTGCTCCCCGGCGACGCGTGGTACTACTATCTCGACGCGACGGTGCCGCTGGTTGCGCTCGCGGCGGGCGCGTGTTGGTGGTCGGCGCACCCCGCTCGTCGCCCGATTCTCTCCGACGTGGCGCTCCTCGCGGTGCTTGCGTCCTCGCTCGTGCTCGGCGCCGCGCTCGTGCGTTGGATCGCGACGGCGGCGGCGCACGGGTACCTCGTCGTGCATCCCGCGGCGCTGGCACTCGACGGTGCGGGAGGACGCGACGCGTCCGCGCCGGGTCGCTTGCCGACGGTCGCGACGAAGCGCGCGGTCGCGGACGCGCTCGCGGCGGATCCGGCCGATTTCACGACCCGCTGGCGCACGACGCACGGACCCGCCTTCGACGACGTCACCGGTGACAACGGCTTCTGGCTGCGGCGTACGGTACCGGAGACGCAGGCGATCGCACCCGCCACGCGACACGGCGCTCTCTGGTACCGCGACGACCCGACCGCGCCGACGACAGGGACCGACGATGTCACGCTCGAGCAGTACGGGATGATCGTGCTCGCTCGGTACCAGCCGAGGATCGCGTACCACACGTGCCGGGACGAGGAGGGCCCCGTCGCCGTCCCGATCCGCGTCGTGCCCGACCCGCGGCGCTACGGCGACGGCACGCTCGCGCGCGCGACCGGCCTGCCACGGCGGATCACGTGCACGCTCGCCGCGGGACCCGGCGCGACGACCGTGGTCGCCGCCGTCACGAGCGGCTCCGTCGTGCTGCGCGACGCCGAGGGCCACGCCGGCACGGCCGGCGCGACGAGCGCGCTCTGTCTGCGAGCAAGCGCCGACCCCGCACCGTTCACGATCGAGGTCACGGTGCCCGCGGGCGTCGCGAGCGACCTCGATCTCTACGAGCGGCCGGATCCGGCGTGCGCCGCCAAAATTGCGCCCTGATTTCCCGTCGTGCTATGAGCCCGCCGATCATGTCGTCCGCGCCCGATCCGGACGCGCGCACGCTCGAAGCCCTCTACGGCGAGGGCTACTATCACGGCGCCAACAGCGGCTACCCCGCGGCGGGATACGAGAGTGAGCACGCGACCTGGCAACACTGGGTCGCGCACCTCGCGAAGGAGATGCGGGCGGGCGCGCGCTGGCTCGATCTCGGCTGCGCGTACGGGTATCTCGTCGCCGAGGCGGTCGCGGGAGGCTTCGACGCGATCGGTGTCGACGTGAGCGCCTATGCGCTCGCGCGTGCGCGTCACGATGCGCCGGC
>Ga0268299_1002357_pt1 | contig 23201 bp, 19 predicted proteins | sample NOBtaG_FD_193484 | JGI IMG/M metagenome (GOLD analysis project Ga0268299, IMG submission 193484) | Activated sludge microbial communities from bioreactor in Nijmegen, Gelderland, Netherland - NOB reactor | ecosystem: Engineered > Bioreactor > Aerobic > Activated sludge | place: Netherlands... | reverse complement strand
AATCGGCGCACTTCTCGTTCCAACAGAAAGAACTGGGAGTTACTAACTCATCACTTTTCAGCTTTTTATCCGGCTTGGTCATATCGCCGGGAATTGTAAATCAACTCAAGTTCGGGAGACGACCAATGGTTGAAAGGGTTCTTATGAAAGCGGTTTGCGAGTCTTCGTTTGCAAGCCATTTTGAAAATCGAAAGAGAGGCTTTTATGACAATTGGCAATAATCTTAAGCAGGTCAGAATCAGAAGTTCAATAACCAATGAAAGTGTTTTACTTACTCTTGGCAATGAGCTTCAGCTAGATTCAATAGCTCCATTTTACGAATCATTCAAGCATTTGAAGCTAATTGGGCCGATAATGAGTGGAGACATCCAACAACCGTTGTTATCACCTGACACGTGTAATGATTATGCCGACGATTTTCTATATGACAAACAGCAATGTCTTATTTATTTTTCTGAGCGACATTGGACTAGCTTCAATTTAGATGACGCTGCTGTTTTTCTGGGCTACTTGCATGTGTTCTCTGTGTCAGAGATTTGCAGTGCGATGCCTTTTCTAATTGAAATAATGCTTAGAGCGGATGGCTGGGTAGACTCATTTGACGTGTTAGTGGCAAAACTTAGAAAGAATGCAAGAGGTTTTAAGAGTGATTTATCAAAGAGACTCGGAATCGAATTAGCAGGAACTGTAGTTGATTTCTTGACAATGTTAGCTAGAAAAGCAGAAAAATATGAAAAATATGAAACTGTAACGTTGCTTAGTAGGGCGATTGAAGTTTGGAAAGACAATATCAGGCAAACCAAGCAATCTAAAGTATATTGACAGGATCAGTAAGCCGATTGCCGTCAAGTCTTCAAGTGCAAAGCTTCTGGGTAAAAGCATTGAAACAATTATTCAGCAAAACACCTCTTTGGCTTTGTACCGGGTGGCTTCGAATAGGATGACTGCCGCTGCTGCTGCGACGTTTAGTGATTCGACAGGCGCTTGCAACGGGATGCGGATTCGCACGTCGCAGCGATTCAGCAAGTCGGGCCGGACGCCGTTGGCTTCGTTGCCAAGAACGACTACCGCCGGTCTTCGCCAGTCGAATTGACTGTAGACGGTTTTCCCCTCAGCCGCCGTTGCCACGAGAGCGAATTCTTTTGCGTTGGAAGCTGCCAGCAGGTCTTCCGATGTGACATCTGTGGCAATCGGCAAACGGAACGCCGATCCCATCGCGCTTCGCAGAGTTTTCGGTGCGAACGCATCAACCGAACCTTTCAGGGAAATCACGCCGCTGGCTCCGGCAGCTTCGGCAGTTCGCAAAATCGTTCCGAAGTTGCCTGGGTCTTGAATGGCATCAAGGCAGACGATCAATTCACCGGAAGAAAGGACTTGTTCCAACGTTGCGACGGGGCGTTTGGCCAGCACGATCAATCCTTGCGAATGGACGGTATCGCTGATTGTTGACAGCACGGCATCGGCGGTGGGCAGCAAAGGACAACCGCGTTCGGCAAGCTTGGCCAGAATTGTTTGTGCTCTTGGCGAAACTTCGGGGGAATGAAAACACGCCACCAGCGGCAAACCGGATTGCAGGCATTCTTCTATCAATCGCTCGCCTTCGACAAAGATCAAATCGTCTTCGCGGCCATCGCGGACTCGGCGCGCGTGTTTCAGTCGTTCGTTGGCAGAGCTGGTGATAAGCATAAGGCGTAAATCAAAAGGCAAATCTCAAAAGGCAAAAAAGGCAAAAGTCATCAACCTGTGCGGCAGAAGAGGGGGAGCAGTTACGCTATCTATAAACACGAAGAGCGCCAACGCGGCGCTCTTTTGTTGAAAGGCAGACGGTTTTCAATCAGGCCGTCGCCGGTTGCAGGATTTCGTAATCCGCAGGAGCGATCAGCAGGAGTGTGGTTCCGCCGATCGTGTACGTGGATTCGTGAACGCTTCCTGGCGCAGCGCGATGAAAATCCCCGGGGCCGAGCCGTGTGTCGTGAACGTAGCAATCACCTTCGATCACGTAAAACTGTTCTTCGCCTTTGTGTCGGTGCGGCGGCAACGCTCCTCCGGGAGCCATTTTCACCAGCGAAGTCACCATGCCGCGAGTCCCATCAACAAACAGCGTTTTGGCGGTCAGGCCGGGGCCAATTTCCTTCCAATCGCCTTCGTCCGCACGCAAGCTGAACACCTGGGAGAAATCGTGTGCGGCAAACGGCAACTGAAATTCTTCGCCGAACGACGAATGCGCAGGTTCGGTATTGAAAATTTGGGCTAACAGCGTTTTTTTCACTGCGGGCGAAGGCGTGCGTTCGTCTGCGGCCAACCCCAGGAGGGTTGTCACCGATTCAAACGCGGCGATTTCGTCTGCCAATGCGTTGCCGGGTTCGGCCAGCATGGTTTCAACCGCTCTGGCTTCGTGTTGTGTCAGCGCCCCGAGCGCGTACAGCGCAGCCAGTTCATGGGATTCTTCTGAAATGGTTCTGGGGGACAACGTGGGTTTCCTCCTGAAAAAAGGTTGTTCAGTTCAGGCAAGTGGGCTGCCTGTAAAGTCTTATTGCGAGCCGGACAGCACAGGGGCCAACGCCTCGCGCAATCTCATCATTCCCAATCGCGTTCGGGTTTTCACTGTGCCGAGCGGTTGGTTCAGTTTAACGGCAATTTCGCTGTGGCTCAGGCCGCCGTAATACGCCAGTTCGATCACTTCGCGCTGTTCGGGGGACAAGGAACTAAGCGCAGCGCGCACGAATTTTCGCCGTTCAGCAACTACAGTGTTTTCTTCTGGGCTGGCCGCTTCGGTTTCGCGGTCGTTGAGCAGATCAAGCGGTTCTTTTCGTTGACGGTCCTGCCAGCCGGAGCGCAATCGGTCAATTGCTCTTGAGCGGGCGATGGTCATCAACCAGGCCAGCGGACCGCCGCGACTGATGTCGTAATTTGCCGCTTGCCGCCAGATTTGAGTGTAGACGTCCAATAAAACTTCTTCTGCCGAACTGGCGTCGCCCAGTACGCGCAGGATCAATCCGTAGGCCAGCCGGTGAGTAGAATCATACAGAGCAGCAAGAGCGGCTTGATCGCCATGGGCAATTTTTTGCACAACAGAGATCAATTCCTGGTCGCGGTTCCGGGATTCCATGTTGTTGACAGTGTTTCCAGAGGCGGTTTGCAACTACATCTCCTGTTCATTAACGTGTATTCAATTCCAGCGTTCAGATTGCCAGTATGACTTCATTGATTTACAAGCTACGGGTTTGCTTAACATAGAATTTTTGAGAGCGGCGAAAGCCACAGCGATCTTATAACAGAAATAAATTACCAGCCAAGCGGCATAAAGTAGTTTCCAGTCGCCCGTTGCCGGCCCCGTCCTGCCCGTTTGGGAAGCTGAAGACCTTGTTGCGAACTGGAAGCCGGAAACTTGAAATTACGAGGGAGATGAGAAAATGGATTTTACGAATCGAGTCGTTGCAATCACTGGAGGAGCCGGAAACCTGGGGATGGCTGTTGCCAAAACGTTTTCCAGCGCCGGAGCCAGACTGGCGTTGATTGATCGTTCGCCCGGTAGATTGGCGGATGTGCTTTCGCCGGTTGGCGAACATTTGATCGCTCCGCCGACCGATGTCACCGATCCGAATTCGGTCGCGGTATCCGTCCGGGAAATAATCAACAAACTGGGAAGAATTGATATTCTGATCAACACCGCCGGAGGGTATAGAGCCGGAACGCCGTTGCACGAAACGCCGATTGGTGATTGGGATTTTATGCTGAACCTGAACGCGCGTTCGGTTTTCGTCATGTGTCAGGCTGTCATTCCCCACATGCTCCGGCAAGGTTACGGAAAGATTATCAATACTGCTTCGCGGGCGGCTTTGAGCGGAGACGCTTATCACGCAGCCTACAGCGTATCGAAAACCGCCGTCGTCCGGTTGACCGAAAGTATGGCTGGCGAATTGAAAGATGCGGGAATCAATATCAACTGTGTAATGCCGGGAATGATTGATACTCCACAGAACCGTGCCGCCATGCCCGATGCCGATTTCAGCAAATGGGTCGCTCCTGAATCCATTGCTGAGGTCATTCTGTTTCTGGCTTCGGATGGCGCGCGAGCCGTCAATGGAGCGGCAATCCCGGTTTATGGCCGGAGTTGATCTGCTATCCATCTGTCACCTTAGTGGAACCCAAATTCGACAGGCCGCGGCACACAGGATAAAGTTTAAGGAAGCCAGTCGTCCTATTCGAACGATTCAGCAAAAATCCATTCGATTGGGGCATTAAGATTTTTTCCGGTGAAAGGTTGACAGTCTTGAATGTTGAGTGTAATCTCCGCCGCGTTGGTGAGCTTTCCTCACTGTTTAGCCCTCAAAAATTTGAAAGTTCACCGATCTCGCATAGGCAGTGTCAGCTAAGTAGCGAACAAGTATTTCAAGCGAAATATGTGGTCTCTGATTGGCGCTGACACGTAATTGTAAATTTAGTCACGCTGCGTTATTGGGTAGGAACTCACCGCCTGCTATGCAGCTTTCCAACCCACTACTATGGTTTTAAAGGAGACAAAACAGATGCGTACCTCACGCAAGCTTACACACGCTTTGTTGGCGCTTTTCGCGCTCGTCGTTATGTCGTCTTTTGCGTTGGCCGCTGATCCGGGTGCGCTTTATCCGCCCACTTCGGAAGCCAGTGACCAAAAAGCCGGCTCAATCCTGTTTTACAACATCTACACTTCTGGTGCGACTTCGGGTAACTCCGAAAATACGCGCATCAACATCACCAACACGAGTGTCACTTCGGCGTCTTTCGTCCACTTGTATTTTGTGTCGGCTGGATGCGCCATCGCGGACAGCTTCATCTGCTTGACTGCAACCCAAACTGCTTCCTTCCTTGCATCGGACGTTGATCCGGGCGTCAAAGGCTACATCGTTGCGATTGCGGTTGACGGCGTTCTCGGTTGCCCGGTTGCATTCAACTGGTTGATCGGTGACGAATACGTCAAATTCGCTACCGGCCACGCTGCCAATCTGGGTGCTGTCGCGTTTGCGGCTCTCTACAATGGTATTGTGCCGGGTTGCGATGCTAATTCCTTCACGTCGGTCGTTCGCTTCAATGGCGTTGTCGGCGCTGGATACAACGCGGCTCCTGCCGTGGTGGCTCTCGACAACATCGGTAGCCGTGCGGATGGCAACGATACTATGCTCATCCTCAACCGCGTTGGCGGCAACCTGGGTATCGGCGCTTCTTCGTTGGGTTCGTTGTTTGGTCTGTTGTATGACGATGCGGAAAACGTGCTGAGCTTCTCCGTCACCGGCGGATGCCAGTTGATGAGCAGCGTCAACAACAACTTCCCGCGTACCACGCCGCGCTTTGAAACTTTCGTTCCTGCCGGTCGCACTGGCTGGATCAAGATGTACAATCAAACTGGCGCTATCGGTATTCTGGGCGCAGCGATCAACTTCAACGCGAACGCCGCTTCCAGCGCAGGCGCGTTCAACGGTGGTCATAACCTGCATCACCTGACGCTGAACACTTCGGAAGCCTACGTCGTTCCGGTCTTCCCGCCGAGCTGCTAACCACTGCTTGGTTTAGATCTAAACGTCTATTCCACTTTGAGGGCAAGTCCTTTTCAGGACTTGCCCTCAAGTTTTTTGCCTGTCCTTTTTTGAATGCACAAGCCAATTCCTCCTCCCTCTACCGACTCTTGAATCTCCTAACGCTCAAAATAAAAGCCTATCCAGACAGCCATGAAAAAAAGTTGCAACAGAGAAAACCAATTGATGTTTTGGTTACGAATAAAGCCATGACGGTGATTGCAACGACACAACCAAACAGGAGAAAGAGGAAGTAACAATTGACCTGGCAACCCCAGAAGCCGACCTGACTGCGCTATTTCCTTAACTCGCGCATATCCACAAAACTCACTTCAACACCTGGAGCCGTTCTGGCTCTAGCAGGGGAGATCTGTCTTATGAAGAAGAGAACAAGCAAAAAAATATCGCTTGGAATGGTTACGACGCTAGGTATGGCCAGCGTATTGAATTTGATGATCCTGTTTACAATCGGATCGTTTGCGCCCATCACACCGCCTGTCAATGCAAACAGTTTTCAGATGGCGGAACCATACGAAGGGACGGTTTATGCCGTGACCGCCGGCAATAACCTGATCAGTTTTAACGCCATCACTCCTGGCGCGATTATTCGCACCGTTCCCATCAGCGGATTGCCACAGGGAGAAACGATCGTCAGCATTGATTTCCGTCCTCGCACCGGGCAGTTGTACGGACTCGGCAGCGCCAGCCGCATTTACACCATCAACACCATCAACGGAGCGGCCACGCCCGCGGGGCCTGCATTCACGCCTGCCTTGAACGGCACAGCCTTTGGAGTGGATTTCAATCCGATACACGCTGGAATTGGCGCGATTGACCGGTCTGGCAGCCGAAACCGAATCGCCGCTGGCTGAATTGGGACGCGCTGCCCGGTTGAATCACGAAGCGAAAGGCACAAACGACGACTCTCGCTTCCAAAAATTCGCCAACCGCCGCATTGTCGAGCGGTAAGGCAACAACGATCACCAGGCAAGTTCGGAGTTCACTGTTTGACGTGTGAACTGGGGACTCACGCTGAATCGTGAACTCTGGGCTTTAGTGAAGGAGAAACAAACCATGCAACGATGGATTGGAATGGGATTGCTTGCCATTTCTATGTTGGCGACAAACGGCTGCCGAACGACTGATGCTGCTTCCAACAAATTGCAGCCATGCGAAATCGCTCTGGCTGAGCAGACAGGCTCGACAAAAGTGGATGAGGATATACGCGCCGTGCAGAAGAAAATTCGCTCGCAGCAAACCAGCCAGCAGGTATTGCCGACGATTGAACATCTCGGTTGGAGTTATGTCGAAAAAGCGCGCGTCAGTTTCGATCCGGGGTTCTACAAGCTGGCGGAACAGTGCGCGACGTGTCTGGAATTGAAAAGCGCACAGTTGGCGAATGCGAAATCGCAGGAACCAGCCTTTGCCCCACTTTCACCGCCGTCGGCCAAAGCATCTGCTCTGTTGTTGCGCGGCCACGTGCTGCACTCGCTGCATCGCTTTGCTGAGGCCGAACAGATTGCGCGCGAACTGACGGCTTCGCGCGGACTGGCGTTCGATTTTGGTTTGCTTGGCGACGTATTGATGGAGCAGGGAAAACTGGATGAAGCAATTACTGCGTATCAGCGCATGATGGAATTGAAACCCAGTCCGCAAGCATACAGCCGAGCAGCGCACGTGCGCTGGCTGAAAGGCGATTTGGACGGCGCTCGCGCGTTGATGCGAATGTCGGCTCAGGCATCCGGCAACGGCGACGCCGAAGCTTCGGCCTGGGCGTGGAGCAAGCTGGCGCTCTACGAATTGCAAGCCGGACAGTTGAAACAAGCTGCGTCGAGTTGTGAATTGGCGCTGGAACTCGTGCCGGGGTACCCGCCTGCGCTGCTTGCCAAAGGCCGCGTGTTGTTGGCCGAACGAAAATTCAACCAAGCCGTGTTGCCGCTTGAACGCGCCGCCGAAAAAAATCCGCTGCCCGAATATCGCTGGGCTTTGGTTGATGCGTTGCGCGCTGCCGGACGCAACGACGACGCTCAAAAAGTCGAAGCCGGCTTGGTTGCCAATGGCCAGAAAGATGATCCGCGAACCTTTGCGCTGTATCTGGCGACGCGCGGCGAACAAACGGCCACGGCGTTGAAACTCGCCGAAGAAGAATTGAAGCATCGCCGCGATGTGTTCACTCTGGACGCTTTGGCGTGGGCGCAAACAGCGGCGGGAAATCACGATCAGGCCTGGCAGACCATGCAACAGGCTTTGGCCACGGGCACAAACGACGCACGACTGTTTCTGCACGCAGCAGCTATCGCCACACGAATCGGACAGCCGATGTTGGCTCGACGCTTCGTACAACGAACTGCAACCATTCAATCTACTTTGTTGCCGAGCGAACTCGAACAATTGCGGCAACTGAAACTCTAAAACCTTTTCCCAAACAACCAACACGTATTCCGCCGCCTGACCAGTGGGCGCAACGGACTTCGTGTGTTTGGCGCTAACCCACAATGGCTCAGGCGTCTGAGCCAAACCGACAAACTGATCTCTTTAATGAGGAGTAAACTGATATGAATAAACTGTTCAAGCAAGTCAAAAAGAGCGCAGTGATGGCTCTGGTAGCTGCGATGGCGTTGTTGCCAAGCTTGTCTTTGCCCGCTTATGCCTCAAGTCACATGGACGCGCCGCTGATTACGCGCGATCCATCGGCCAACACTACTGACGTATATGCCTTTGTGCGAAACGACGCCAACGGCAACAAAGCGTTGAATCTGGCGTTGGGCGTATATCCGCACCAAAACCCAGGCATCGGGCCGAACAAATACAATTTCGATGAAAACGTTCGGTATGAACTGCACGTTGCACTCGGCAGCGACATTCCGTTGGGACGCCCGACCATCACCTATCGCTTTGAATTTGAAACCAGATTCAAAAGCCAGAAAACGTTGCTGCAATCGTATCTGGGCGTAATTCAAAACATTGACGACGCCGCCCAGAATCTGACGCAGACTTACACCATCACCAAAATTGACAACCGGTTCGGCGCTACCACGCGAATCGGAACAGGCATTGTCCCCCCAAACAATCAGGGCAACGCCACGCCGTTTTACAACGAAGATGACAACGGCGAAAACCCCGCCCGCAAAGGCGTGGCTACTGCCACCCAGTTGGACAAATACACGCGCCAGGCGATTTTCACCTTCCCGAACGGGTACACGGCCTTTGCCGGTCAACGCGATGACGGGTTTTATGCCGATGTGCAGTCCATCTTTGATTTGCTCAAGCTTCGCAATCCTGGGCAGGACGCTCAGGGTGGATTCAACCTTCATCTGATGGCCTTGCGCGTTCCATTGAGCGAACTCGGCGGCGATCAACAAACGGTTGGCGTGTTCGCCACAACCAGCCGATTGATGATGCCTGTCAACGCTCCAACCGGACGCGGCATTCTGGATTTGATTCGCCGCCCGACTTGGGTGCAGGTGGCGCGTCAAGGCAATCCGCTTTTCAACGAAGGCCTTGTCGCGTTGGAAGACAAAGACACCTATAGTCGCACGCTGCCAACAACTGACAGCCAACTGTTCCGCAAATATGCTGAAAATCCAGAACTGGCGACGCTCATCAACCTGCTGGTTGCCGGCGGCCAGACGGTGGCGATTGATAAAAACCGCGCCGACATTGCCGCGATCTTCATTCCCGATCTGATCAAGGTTGATCTTTCGACCGATCCGATACGCCTGGCTGGCAACGGCCCCAGCGATGCGACGAACCCTGACGACACGGGCTTTTCACGGCTGAGCATATTCGGCGGCGACATTCAGGAAAGCCGCGCTGCCGGTCATCCGTTCCGTCTTCCCAGCCAGTTGTTGGGCTTGCCCGCTGGCAAATTCTTCGTGCCGGGCGGATGGCCCAATGGACGCCGCTTCGGCGACGACGTGGTGGACATCGCGGTCATTGCCTTGACCAGCGATTTGCGCGACCCGAACAACCTGAAAGTGAATCCGCTTGGATTCACGAACGTTGACGGCGTGACGATGAATGAGTTGGGCTTCAACAAAGTCTTTCCGTACGAAGCCACTCCGCAAAACGGTCGCAAGATCGTCGGTTTCGCCCGGTAACAAACAACAGCCCCTTTTCATCGCCGAGGCGCAGTGAGCGCAGCACCAACGCAGAAGATATGAGGAGAACCTCTGCGCCTTTGCGCGCCTCTGCGTTTCGGCGGTGAAAACCCTTCAGCAAGGAACGTTATGACGACCAATCATCGAATCGCCAAACTGGTTGCCGTGTTTTGCCTGATGCTGGTTTGTGCCGTCGCTGTTTTTGCACACGACCCCGGATTGAGCGCCGTCGTGTTGAAAATGAACGGCGACCGCGTCGAAGCGCATCTGACATACGCTCGCGCCGACATCGAATCGCTAGTGCCGGTGGATGCCGACCGCGATGGAGTTATTTCGGCGACGGAATTCGCTCAAGCCAAACCGCGGTTGGAATCATTGGCCGCCGAAGCCATTGCCGTTACTGCCAATGGCCAATCGGTTTCCTTCGCTGTTTCCGGCGTAGAACTCGACAACAGCAATGGCGTGCATTTCCACTTTTCATTTGCCAAACCGGAAGGCGAACCGTTCGCGTTGCAATCCAACTTGATCGAACGATTGCCGCGCGGCCATCGCCAGTATGTGGAATTGATCGGCGGCGAAAAAGTGATCGGTTCAATGATGCTGATGGCAGGAGCAACCAGCTATCAACCAACTGCCGCTGCTTTGACCGAAGCCGCTCAAATCAACCAATCGTTCTGGGAATTTTTCAAACTCGGTCTGGAACACATCGCCTTCGGTTTCGATCACCTGGCGTTTTTATTTGCGCTGTTATTGGCAGGCGGCAAATTGCGCGAAGCCGTCAAAATCATCACTTCGTTCACCATCGCGCATTCGATCACGCTGGCGCTGGCGACGTTTGATGTGGTCAATCTGCCTTCCTGGATTGTCGAACCGATGATTGCCGTTTCGATTGTTTACGTCGGGCTGGAAAACATTTTTCGCCGCGACATCGCCAATCGCTGGATGCTGACTTTCGCCTTCGGGCTTATTCACGGCTTTGGATTCGCATCGGTGCTGCGCGAACTCGGCATTGCCGCGCAGGGAAGCGGAGCCATCGTTCCGCTGTTTTCCTTCAACCTCGGAGTCGAGATTGGCCAAATCGTCATCGCAGCATTGATTTTGCCGATGATCTGGAAACTGCGAGAACAACCCAAATTTGTGACGCGTTACGTGACGGCGTTTTCCTTGCTGATTGCGCTGGCTGGTGGGTACTGGCTGGTCGAACGGACGCTGTTTTAGAAACATCGAGCAATCTGAAATTTGATCTGCAACGTAATTTTCCACGCAACACTGATTACATTGAAAACGAAAAGGACATCTCATGAAAAATCTGCAAACTGTGCAAACCATTTACGCGGCCTTTGGCCGTGGCGACGTTCCGGCCATTTTGGAACAACTAGCTGACAACGTGGATTGGGAATATGGCTATCGAAATGCGCCAAATCCTGTTCCCTGGCTTCAACCAAAAACAGGCAAAGCCTCAGTCGTTGAGTTCTTCTCAAGTTTGAGCGAATTGGAAATTCAGAAGTTCGCTCCCACCGCGATTTTGGAAGGCCAGAATTTGGTGGTTGCCTTGATTGATCTGGAAGGCACGGTCAAATCAACCGGCAAGAGCATTTTGGAAAACGGCGAAGTGCATATCTGGCATTTCAACGATGACGGAAAAGTCGCCCGCTTCCGCCATTGCGCCGACACCTACCAACAGGCAATGGCCTGCCAAAGCTAAAATCATGGTGAACCGCCATTACCTTCCATTGATTACCCGGAGGTTGAAAGAAAATGATTGGCGTTAAATCGCTCCGTGCAACCTTGCAGAGTGGAATCGCAGTAATTTTTATGTTGGCAATCGTTGTTGCTGCGCCTGTTCAATCAATCACCCAGAAGCTCCGCTCAATTTCCGGCACGGTCGTTACTGCCACCGGCGAAGCGGTTCGTGGTGTGACAATCACCGTTCGCACTTCGGCGGGCGACAAAACCACAACCAGCGACGACGAAGGTAACTTCAAACTGGAAGTCCCGCGCGAAGTCGTCAGCTTGCGTGTGACGGGCAAAAACATTTCCGCTCAGGAATTGACGGTTAACGCAACCGGGCAGGCAGACAATTTGCGTGTTGAGATTGTTTACATCATCCCGAAGATTCACGAAGGATTGGTGATTTCGGCTTCGCAACTCGATCCGACGATTGATCGTCGCAACGATGTCGTTTACCGCGACACACTGTTTTCGCGCGACGATCAGGTCTTTCACACTTTGGACGCTGGCATCAACGCCGGACAGCACGAAGGCGGCGGAAAATCTCTGGAAATTCGCCGCTTCGGATACAACCTGGATCACGGCGGAGTGAATGGCGGTTTGAAAGTTCTGGTGGACAACTTCCAACAGAATCAGGGCACTCAAGGGCACGGGCAAGGTTACCTGGGGCAATTGAAATCGCTGACGCCGGAGTTGGTGCAGGACGTGGAAATTTTGAACGGCCCGTTCAGCGCGCAGTACGGCGATTTTTCCGGTCTTGGAGTGGTTCACATTCGGCTCAAGGAATCCTTGCCCGATCAATTGACTGCGCGATTTCAAGGTGGCCAGTTCGACACCTTCCGCACCTTTCTGGCTTACAGTCCGGAGTTGAAAACCGGCGACGCTTTGATCGCTTACGAAGGTTCGCGCACCGACGGGCCGTTCAAAAATCCGCTCCGTTACAAACGCGACAACGTCACAGGTAATTACGTTCACAACCTGAATGAAAAAACGAAGCTCGGCTTCAAACTCAATCTTGGTCGCAACGATTTCGTCTCTTCCGGGCAAATTCCATTGGATGAAGTGAACGCAGGGCGATTGGATCGCTTCGGTTTTATTGACCCGGACAACGGAGGCCGCGTTCGCACGGGAGTGATCAGCACATATTTCCGCCGTGAAACCGAAAAAGGCGGCGTGTTCAAAATTGATGGCTTTCTCGCGCGGTCGTTGTTTGACCTGTATTCCAACTTCACGTTCTTTCTGAATGACGAAGCGAACGGCGACGAAATCATTCAGCACGATTCCCGCTTGCAGCAGGGCGTCAACGCGCAGTGGTTGCAGCCGTACAAACTCTTCGGCAAACAGGCGCTGCTGGTTGCCGGAGCCAATTTTCACGGCAACCAGATCAACGTCGGATTGGACAATTCCGTCGGTCGTTCGCCGATCAGCGTCGCCACCAAAGCCAACGCGCGCGTGACCAATTCATCCGGCTACGTGCAACAAGGCATTGATCTGGATTCCGGCAGAACGCATTTCCACATTGAGGCTGGAATTCGCTTCGACCATTTCCGCTTCAACGTGGACGATAAAGTCTCGCCGGAATTTTCGGGCACGCAAGGAGCATCGCGCTTCCAGCCGAAATTCAATTTTGCCGTCACTCCGAACGAACGTCTGCCGTTGACGGTGTATTTCAATTACGGGCGAGGCATTTCTAGCCAGGACGCGCGCGGTGTCGCTCAGCAACCTGACGGCCAGCGCATTTCAACGACTGATTTTTACCAGATTGGCACGTCCCACCATTTCAGACGGCTGAGCCTAAGCACGGATTTGTTTTTGATTGATCGGTCAAACGAGCAGGTTTACATCCCGGACGATGGCAGTTTTGAATTTCTGGGGCCGACGCGGGCTTATGGATTTGAAGCGAAAACTTCGATCAAACTGACGCGCGTGCTGTCGTTCAACGGCGGGCTGACGCGCGTGATGAATGCGTTTTATAGTGGTCAGCAGCCGAGAATTTATTTAGACAGCGCTCCGCATTTCATCTCCAATGCGGCATTGACGTTGAATGGCTGGCGCGGCTTCAGCGGTTCGCTGCGTTATCGCCACATCGGCAATTACCGACTAGACGGCGAAGACCCGGGTCTTCGCGCGGCAGGTTTCGATGTAATTGACTTGAGCGTGACCAAACGACTGAACCGCCGCGTCGAGTTGAATCTGTCGGTGGATAACCTGACCGACAAGCGGTATTTCGAGACGCAGAATTTTTTTGAATCGCGCATCGCTCCCGCAGCGCCAGTCGTTTCCCGCATCCACGCCACGCCGGGCTATCCGGTGACCGTTACTGCCGGCGTGACCTTCAGACTCGGCGGCAAGGATTGACTAACAGCTTATGAATCGTAGGCACTGAGATAAAGAAGATTGAGGTAATCAATGACCGCAATCGGTTTGCCCAGCACAGACGACCACAGGTAAAAGAGCGCATACCCGCCCGACACCTGCTTCACTTTGCGCCCGTCGCCGTCGTATTCGCAACTGTTGTTGGTTCCGGCGGTCTTCAAGCGACCCGCCGCGTCATAGGCGTAAGCGAGGCTTCCATCGTTGGTGACGTTGCCCGCATTGTCGAAGGTGTAGCCCGAATTGTTGATGCGATTGGTCGCGGGCGCGCCGCTCCCATTCGTCGCGTAAGTCAACGTGTAATTCGGCGCTTCGCCTACGCCGTTGGAGCTTGAAACCGACAGCAGGTTATTCCAGGCGTCATACGTGTAGCTGCGATAAGAACCGTAGCTGGTCAGCCGGTTGTAATCGTCGCCATTGTGTAAGCTGCATCACTCCCTAATTGTCCTTCACAGTCAATATGAGAAATTTATCTTTGTCTCTTCAATCGCTTGAAGAACATGACCATACAAATAAGATCAAATCCTCAATCGTATCAACGATTGGCTTATCATTTTTTTTCATTGTTGGGGGTGGCAAACGGCGATTAAGTAATGCCGCTAAGGCTTCAGCCAGTGCTTCTAAGTCTTCATCCACAATGCCATATTTTAAGTATATGTTATCCGAAAAACACAGGAACACTTTATTCGGTATGGCTATTTCTTTTCTTAGAAACTGATAGACCTTATTTACAACTGACTCTGGAATGCCTTTTGCAGCAAAGTGTAGTAAAAAAATTTCCTTATCAGTTTTGGAAAAATTCTCTGATGAATTCATTTGCATTTTCCTTCAGCTTTGAGACAAGCTTCAACACAGGTTGAATGCTGTAAACTACCGCCAATCAATATTCCTGCACCTGCTATAACTCCTCCTGCAATAGGTGTTGCTCTTCCAAGGAAAGTGCTAAGACGTGTTGTTTGAGCCAAAGGTGCCTTAGAAGTTGGAGCTGGCCATCTTCCAGGTAGCCTCGCGTCTGGGAACAAATTCTTGAAAAACTGAGATGCAAGAGACGTATGGGTAGAAGACCCTCCTAACACAACAGGCTTGGGAATGATTGGCTGTCCAGACGCCCATAGTGCGGTTCCAATTGCTGTTGCAGTGTTCGCTGCACCACTAAAAAATTGTCCAGAGCACTTTGCCTCACAATGCTTGCGCGAAACAAAGCAAGCTGGATCTTTCTGAAACTCTTTCACTTCACGCAAATCCTGTAAATCCCGGCTCCCCTGCGGCTCACCACCACCCGCTGGCCCACCTCTTGGGTCAACCGGGACAATAGGATGGTACGGGCCTCCTCCAAATCCTCCGTATCCAATCTCAACCAAGTAACAAATCCCGGATATCAGTTCGCCTCCGGCTTCATTCGGAATCCACTGGTCAGCCGTACAAAACCGCACTAGCAATAATCCGCTCGGATCAACAGCGTTCATCGAATCGTTTTCCACGTAGCTGTACCGATTTAGGCTTTGAGGATTGCTTGTATCCGCTGCCCCCAATCCCAATGGATCAGGCTGCATGAATCTGGCTCGGTTGTGATTGTAGGTTCGCGCCTTCGCGTAATTCAGGTTAGTCGCCCAGTCCCGCTCGTAGCCCGTGAACTTGTGGCTGTTCAGGTACGTTTGCCCGCTCGATTGCCATTCGTAGAGCATCTGCCCGTGCGGGTCGAATTCGGCTCGGTAAATGACCGTCCCGCTGCTGTTGGTCAGCTTGCGGCCATTGCCCAGATGATCCGTGTGCAGCCAGTAAAATCCTCCATCGTAGCTCTGCACCGCCAGCATCTGGCCGCCGCTGCTCAGCACGTAAGCGCGATAGACGCCACCGGAGCTGTCCAGTTCAACCACCGGCTCTCCCAGCACGCTCGACCACAGGTAAAAGAGCGGATAACCGCCCGACACCTGCTTCACTTTGCGCCCGTCGCCGTCGTATTCGCAACTGTTGTTGGTTCCAGCAGTCTTCAAGCGACCCGCCGCGTCATAGGCGTAAGCGAGGCTTCCATCGTTGGTGACGTTGCCCGCGTTGTCATAGGTGTAGCCGGAATTGTTGATGCGATTGGTCACAGGCGCGCCACTCGCGTTCGTCAGCGTGTAATTCGGCGCTTCGCCGACACCGTTGGAGCTTGAGACGGAGAGCAGATTGTTCCAGGCGTCATACGTGTAGCTGCGATAACCGCCATAACTGGTCAGCCGGTTGTAATCGTCGTAGCCCACGTCCACCGAATAGTTCCCATCCAGGTGATCAGTGATGTAGCGGATGCGGCCATTGTTGCCGCCGCTACCTCCGCCGCCGTTGTAATAATCGTAGCTGATGTTGCTGACGACGTCGGAATTGTCGGTTTTCTGCAGCTTCAGATTGGTCATCTGGCTGCGTTTCTGGTTATAACCCAGCGCCAGCCGCCGTCCGTTGGCGTAATCGGCTTTCTGCAAAGCTCCCCAGGCGCGGAAGTCGAAGGCCGTGGCGACGTTGTTGGTCGTGTCACCGGTGCGCAGATTGCTGCCGACTTTGGTCGGAGCGCCCGCGTAGTTGTAATCGTAATTGACGCTCTTGGACCAGGCGCCGACCGTGTAGCTGACCTGCTTCAGCGCGTTGGCATAATTGTAGGTGTAACCGACGCTGTAACTGCCGCTCAATCCGTTGAAGCTGCGCGTTTCGCTGCTCAACCGCTTGAAGCTGTCGTAGCTGTAACTGGTCGAAGCCATGACCGTCGAGCCGCTCTTTTCCTGCATCTGAGTTCGTTCGCCGTATTCGCCGTAATCGTAATGCACGTCCAGCGTCGCGTCGCTGTAATCCACGACGGTCACCAAACCGCGATTGTTGCAGGTGGATACCGACTATTTTTCTTTCCATTTTTTACTTTCTGCCGCTTTGGCTAAATCCGCAATAGTTATTGGAGTAAACCGATATGTGCGCCCCAGCATGGATCGGAATAAACTCACCACAGGGTTAAATCCAGCTTCTGACCCAAAATACCGAGAAAAGTTGAACTCAGAAATATCTACCCCAAACCGATTGCTAAAGGCTTGCATAAACTCGGCCGCATCATCGCCATCTATTCTCAAATCTGCAAATAATGAAGTAGCTGGCCTCAGATCATCTACATCTAAAGAGCAGTAATCAGCAACGAATTTCAACACATCTTCAAATTGATCATTCATGTCAGCTTACCCAAAATTTCTCTCTGGCTTGATTTGTAATGCACAAACTCAAGCTACAGCAGTTTTCGCCCGAGTGAGAAGACAATCCCAGGGGTTTGCTCAATATCCATAGGTTTTTTAAGCGCCCCTATTCCTATTCGAGCGAAAACCGCTGTAGGATCTCAGTTCTACTGCTCCATGCATTTACTTGTACAATCAGCAATTTTGTACACATCGTAGGCAAGAAGCCCCCAACCTAATACTGGTACCCATCTACCCAAAGCGCGCCCCAGAACCTTAGTCATAGCACCTGGATTTGCCATTGTGGGAGCCCAAACTCGAACAGGTAGTTTTTGCGGTAAAGCTTTGGATAAAGTAGATGATGCAATTGATGTGGCAGGAGATGACCCTGGAGTCACAAATGGTTTTCGGACCAATGGTAAGCCACCAACGACTCCTGCTGCGCCAAGTATTGTAGTAATGCCTAATTGGTCAGCGGCACATTTAGCAAGACAATCTGCTAATTTATTAGGATTAGGCTGCTGAGGTTTTGGCTGCTGCTCATTAGTAGCGTTACCACCGCCGCTATCTATTGGCTGGATTGGCTGGTAATAGTCGAAACCGCTACTGTCACAGAAAATGCCGATAAACTTCCAATCCTGACCGATTACCTGCCCATTTCCGGTTATTGTGGTGACTTCGTATCGGGCATAGCAAAACAGCCCTGTAGGATCAGTGAAGTTGGCCGGATCATTCCCAACGTAACTGTACCGGTTCAAGCTTTGCGGATCAGTTATATCCGCCGCGCCCAATCCCAATGGATCAGGCTGCATGAAGCGCGCTCGGTTGTGATGATAAGTCCGTGCCTTCGCGTAGTTCAGGTTCGTCGCCCAGTCGCGTTCATAACCCGTGAACTTGTGGCTGTTCAGATACGTCTGCCCGCTGGATTGCCATTCGTAGAGCATCTGCCCGTGCGGATCGAATTCGGCTCGGTAAATGACCGTCCCGCTGCTGTTGGTCAGCTTGCGGCCATTGCCCAGATGATCTGTGTGCAGCCAGTAAAATCCTCCATCGTAACTCTGCACCGCGATCGTCTGGCCGCCGCCGCTGAGCACATAAGCGCGATAGACGCCGCCTGAACCATCCAGTTCCACGACTGGTTCACCCAGCACTGACGACCACAGGTAAAAGAGCGGATAGCCGCCCGACACCTGCTTCACTTTGCGTCCGTCGCCGTCGTATTCGCAACTGTTGTTGGTTCCAGCAGTCTTCAAGCGACCCGCCGCGTCATAGGCGTAAGCGAGGCTTCCATCGTTGGTGACGTTGCCCGCGTTGTCATAGGTGTAGCCGGAATTGTTGATGCGATTGGTCACAGGCGCGCCACTCGCGTTCGTCAGCGTGTAATTCGGCGCTTCGCCGACACCGTTGGAGCTTGAGACGGAGAGCAGATTGTTCCAGGCGTCATACGTGTAGCTGCGATAACCGCCATAACTGGTCAGCCGGTTGTAATCGTCGTAGCCCACGTCCACCGAATAGTTCCCATCCAGGTGATCAGTGATGTAGCGGATGCGGCCATTGTTGCCGCCGCTACCTCCGCCGCCGTTGTAATAATCGTAGCTGATGTTGCTGACGACGTCGGAATTGTCGGTTTTCTGCAGCTTCAGATTGGTCATCTGGCTGCGTTTCTGGTTATAACCCAGCGCCAGCCGCCGTCCGTTGGCGTAATCGGCTTTCTGCAAAGCTCCCCAGGCGCGGAAGTCGAAGGCCGTGGCGACGTTGTTGGTCGTGTCACCGGTGCGCAGATTGCTGCCGACTTTGGTCGGAGCGCCCGCGTAGTTGTAATCGTAATTGACGCTCTTGGACCAGGCGCCGACCGTGTAGCTGACCTGCTTCAGCGCGTTGGCATAATTGTAGGTGTAACCGACGCTGTAACTGCCGCTCAATCCGTTGAAGCTGCGCGTTTCGCTGCTCAACCGCTTGAAGCTGTCGTAGCTGTAACTGGTCGAAGCCATGACCGTCGAGCCGCTCTTTTCCTGCATCAACGTTCGTTCGCCGTATTCGCCGTAATCGTAATGCACGTCCAGCGTCGCGTCGCTGTAATCCACGACGGTCACCAAACCGCGATTGTTGTATGTGAACTGCGCGTAAAGATTGCGCGCATCGGTGACTTTCTTGACCGTGTCGTCCGCCCAGTATTCATAACTGGCGGTTCCGGCTTCGGGCGTCGTCTGCCCTGTCAGCCGGCCGTAACCGTCATAACCGAACGTCCGCTCCTGATAGGCCGAACCGTTGTTGTAATGTTTGATGTTTTGCAGCAAATCGCGCTCGTCGTAACTGTAAACGGCTTTGGCATAAGTCGCGCTGGCGCTGGTCAGGTTGTAGGCTTCAGATAAACGTCCGAGGAAATCGTAAACCGTCTTGCGCTTCTTGCCGCGTTCGTCAGTCACCGTCACCTGCGAAGTCCCCGCGCAGCCGCAGCCGGTGTAGCTGTATTGCACGGTGTGATCGTCCGGGCGCGTGACGACCGTCTGTCGGTCGAGCGCGTCGTAAGTGATCGTCGTGTACAGCCAGCCGAAATAATAATCTTCGTCCCACGCCGGATAATTGGTAGAAAGCCCACCGTCCGCCGCCGTAGGGTTCGAGGCGGATTTCGTCCGCCCGACCGAATCGTAACCGAAAGTCTGGATAGCGTATTTGCCGGTTGTACCGTCCAGCCGGCAATGCCTTGATGGTTGTTCGCTTCAGCGGCGATGATGCCTGCCGTTGCTGTTCCGTGCCCATGGTCGTCCATCACGTTGGACCAAAGGTACATCGTTTGGGATAAAGGGCGTCAAGAATTTTTTTGTCAGAGACTGGAAAATAATGCGGTGTCAGTAATACGCTGACGTGGATTTAGCGCAACAAACCATGAATTTTATCGTGCTCAAATGGAAAACAGGAGATGATGATGTCTGATTCGCAAATACTTCGTTGCTCAAATTGTGGCGCGGCCAACCGCGTGTTGCTGGAAAAACTTTCTGCCGGAGAATCGCCTGTGTGTGGCAAATGCCATGCGAAACTGTTGGCGAAAGTCGCTCCGATGAAAGTGACCGACGCCAGCTTTGCGCGCGATGTCGAACAATCGCCGCTGCCGGTCTTTCTGGATTTCTGGGCGGGATGGTGCGGCCCGTGTTTGATGATCGGGCCGTTTATCGAAGAACTGGCAACAGAGTTGGCAGGCAAAGTGCGCGTCGCCAAATTGAACATTGACGAAAACCCTGTGACTGCCCGGCGATTCGGCGTGCAGAGCATTCCAACAATGATCGTCTTCAAAGATGGCGACGAAGTTGATCGCATCACGGGCGCAGTTCCAAAAGAAATGATGCTGCGCCGTTTGCAAATGAACGGATTGATTTAACGATATGAAATTCAAACTCTCGCTTTTATTGTTTTGCATGATTCCAGCGCTGATGGCCGCCGGTTGGCTTGCGCCTGTTCAATCGCCCAAACCGTTTGGCGCGATTCCCAGCGAACGACAATTGCGCTGGCACGAACTGGAACTTTACGGCTTCGTGCATTTCACGACGAACACCTTCACCGACAAGGAATGGGGCTACGGCGACGAAAACCCGAAGATTTTCAGTCCAGCGGATTTCAGCGCCGATCAGATTGTCACAGCGTTGAAAGCTGGCGGATTGAAAGGCGTGATTTTGACAGCCAAACATCACGACGGATTTTGTCTGTGGCCGACGAAAACGACTGAACACAATGTTTCCAAAAGCTCGTGGCGCGGTGGCAAGGGCGATGTCGTTAAGGAATTCGCCGACGCTTGCCGCCGTCACGGCATGAAGTTCGGCGTGTATCTTTCGCCCTGGGATCGCAACAATGCCAATTACGGCAAACCGGAGTACGTCGAAATTTATCGTCAGCAGTTGCGCGAATTGATGACCAATTACGGCGAGTTGTTTGAAATCTGGCACGACGGCGCAAATGGTGGCGATGGCTTTTATGGCGGGGCGCGCGAACGGCGCAAGATTGACAAGACGGTTTATTACGATTGGCCGACAACGTGGAATCTGGTTCGCCAACTGCAACCGAATGCGGTGGTGTTCAGCGATGCGGGACCGGACATTCGCTGGGTAGGAAACGAAAAGGGAATTGCTGGCGATCCTTGCTGGACGACGATCAACGGCGAACACATTTATCCCGGTCAGGAAGGCGTCGAAAAACAATTGAACAGCGGCGACCGCAACGGTTCGGTTTGGCGTCCGGCGGAATGCGACGTTTCGATTCGTCCCGGCTGGTTCTGGCACGAAGCCCAGAACGACAAAGTGAAAACTCCCGAACAACTGAAAAATTTGTACTTCGCTTCGGTTGGACGCGGAGCTTCGTTTTTGCTGAACGTGCCGCCGGATCGTCGCGGGCGCGTTCACGAAAACGACGCGAAGTCGTTGCGCGAATTCGGCGATTGGTTGCGACAGACATTCGCCGTCAATCTGGCCAAAGGCGCAAAAGCAAGGGCGAGCAACGTGCGTGGCAATGACAAACAATTCGCCGCGGCAAAGGCGCTGGACGCTGACCGATTCAGTTATTGGGCGACGGATGACGCAGTGACGACGGCGGAACTTGAATTGGATTTGGGGGCGGAGAAAACTTTCAACGTCGTGCGCGTGCGAGAAAACATCAAACTCGGCCATCGTGTGGACGAGTTCGCTGTGGATGTCTGGGCGGATGGCCAATGGAAAGAATTTGGCAAAGCCGTCAGCATTGGCGCTCAGCGATTATTGCGCGGCCAACCGGTGACGACGCGCAAAGCGCGATTGCGAATTACCAGAGCCGCCGCCAATCCGTGCATCAGCGAATTCAGTTTGTTTGCGGAAAAGTGAGAACTCGTCATGTTTCGACGCGCCTTACGAACCCTGCTCAATTTGGACGAACCGCCGGAGCGGACGGCGCTGGCTTTTGCCATCGGAACATTCATCGGGTTTTCGCCTCTGCTGGGATTGCAGACGATTCTGGCGGCGCTGGTTTCGGTGGTCTGGCGGTTGAACAAAGCAGCGGTGTTGACGGGCAGTCTGCTCAACAATCCATGGACGATTGCGCCGATCATCGCGGCTTCATGGGCAATCGGAAGTTTGATCGTAGGCTCTCCGCCGGTCGAATTGCCGTCAGCCGGTTTGAGCGCAATTTTGACGGCGGAGTTCTGGCGCTCGCTGGCTTCGCAATGGCGTCAATTGCTGCCTTTTGTTGTTGGTTCAATCATTCTTTCGCTGGTCAGCGCAGCCATTGCTTATCCGCTGATGCTGTATTCGTTGCGAAGTTACCGGCGGAAATTTCCTTAATGATTCAGTAAATGACGCCGAACCCGGCAAGCTTACGAGGCGTTGACGGCGCTGTGAAGCGATTGCCAAGAAGCCAGCAGCAAGACTTCGATCTGTTTCCAATCGGTTTCGCTGACGCCACCCGCTGCGGCGCGTTTGTCGCGGATGGTCATGGCTTCCTGACGCAATCGCGCGTGTTCCATCAACCGGTCGGTCGGAACTCGATAAACTTCTGCCGGAAGTTCAGCCAGCGACTTGTTCAAATCTTCCAGCGAGTATTTGTGGCGCTGACGATGAATGATCCACCACTCCAATTCCAATCTGGCGGCTTTCTGCACGTCGAAATTCACATCGGCTCCGTCGTGAATCGCCTGGTAAAACTTGACCAGATGCGGCAACGCCTTTTCGTAATCTTCGCGTTTTTTGCCATCCTTGAAGACAAAGGCGGCTTGAGCGGCCTGATAAGCGACGGCGTTCGATGTCGCATACGGCATGCCGTATTGCGTCCGCATCAACTCCGCCATTTGCCGCAATAACTTCACTCGCTCTCTGGCGTAATACGACCGCCACATTTCGGTTTCCAACTGCGCGACCATTTTCGGATCGAAATCTTTCAAGCTGTGCTGACGCGGGCCGTATAAGTCGAACGCCAGCCAACCCAACCCAACGACTAAAATTGCCAGAAATGCCAAAAATACTTTTCGCAGCTTGCCGGATTTGCGCGAAACCGATCTTGAACCATTTTGCCTGACGCTCATTATTCGTCTCCTGATTGTGGAATTGATTTCGCCGGATGATACGTCAGCGAGCAGGGAATGGATTACAAAAAGAGAAAGGGAGAAAGGGAGAAAGGGAGAAGGGGAGAAGGGGAGAAGGGGAGAAGGGGAGAAGGGGAGAAGGGGAGAAGGGGAGAAGGGGAGAAGGGGAGAAGGGGAGAAGGGGAGAAGGGGAGAAGGGGAGAAGGGGAGAAGGGGAGAA